>Ga0172372_10001694_pt1 | contig 34045 bp, 23 predicted proteins | sample LakKiv5m_2_FD_114544 | JGI IMG/M metagenome (GOLD analysis project Ga0172372, IMG submission 114544) | Freshwater microbial communities from Kabuno Bay, South-Kivu, Congo - kab_092012_9.5m | ecosystem: Environmental > Aquatic > Freshwater > Lake | place: Democratic Republic of the Congo... | reverse complement strand
TCAGCACCGTTGCCACTTTGTCTCCATCCTAATGCACCTGCTCGTGCAGTGGATCCTTTATTGGGCCCTAATAGATGAGCCACTGACAACATGCCTGCAATGGTACATTTGTCATCCCCGGGTTTGATGGCTCCATTTTGGACCATCTGTTGATAATTGGCCAATAACTGTTCGTACATGGTTTTTTCTTGTATAGTAGAATTACTGAGCCAATTAGCTCTACTGTTTATATTATTCTTGCCGGTCCAAGCATTATCAATAGTTAATGCTGCATTTTTGTGTTTAGTATAATAATCTCGATGAATATAGCCACGATCGACCAGTGCAGCAGCACCAAATTGATACTTACCAACATAGCCCACTGTATTAACTGCTGAGTAATTCCAGTTGCTTTCTTTCCAACCTAACTGTGCCATCACCGCACGAACTTCGCTAACCGATAACGGACCAATGCCACCAACAGGCAATGGCTGACTTTTAACTTGAGCTTTAGGTAATTTAGTTTTAACAGGTTTTCCTTGTGCTAAACTCGGACCAGGATCCAATGATGCACTACCTGTTCCGATTGGATTTCCTGATCCGTCGATGACCTGCCCACCACTGGTTGTTCTAAGAACACCGGCTTCACACTCAATTGCAGTTAACTCTGGCACATTTGGATCTTGTTCGTTTACATCACTGCCATCTTCTGCCGATGGTGCAGCAACCGACGAAGTAGACGACCCAGCAGAGCCGGATCTGCTCGGTGTCACTGTTTGCCCGGCTTTTCTTGTAAATGGTTCGTGCGTTGGAGCTATTGACACAATACTGGTCAGCGACTTCTCTGTCGATTGCCAAGTTTGTGTATTGGGGTTTAATTTTGTTTCTGCTAATTCTTTAACAGGTATTTCGGTAGGTACTTCGATAGGACTTCCAGAATTTAATAATACCTCTGACTGCCCTTGTATTTTTACTTCTTGATTGGCCAACATTTGAATATTAGCGGCATATACTTTAGTCGTTGTTTCACTGCTCATATCGGTTTGCTGCGATTCAATTTTTATATTATTTGCTGTTTTTAAATTGAACGATCCGCCCACGTTAACATTAAGGTCCCGATCAGTATGAATATTCAAGTCTCCCTGGGTACGAACATTAATGCCATTTGAACTGAATATATGCAATTGCCCAGAATTACTAAGTTCAACCCAAACACTGCCATTGCTGTTGCTTATGTACATGGTCTGACCACTGTCATGCATGACTATCTGATGACCGCCGGCAGTTCTCAATCGAATTTGTTGATCATTGCCTTCTAATGCACCGTCATCCATAACAAAGATATGTCCGCCTTGTCTTTTTTTAACTTGAAAATCTTTTTCGTCGGCAGTACGATCATTGATTCGTTGCAGTAATTCGGGATTTTCTTTTGGATCGGGGTCAGGTCTGCCGGGTGTACTGAAACCAAATACACTGCTGGGTGCTTCCCGTTGACTACTAGTGGTGGTAGTTCCGCGTACTGGGTCGTTTTCAAGGCCCTGCTCAACTAATCGTTCGAATTGTTTTCTATGCAAAGGTCTGGCATTATTTGTTTGAAATCCGGGCTTACGCAGATCCGGATCATTTTCATTAAACTCTAATACCGGATAATTATTATCACTCAGTGTTTGATTTTGTATATCAGTTGATAGTTCATCCTTAACACCAGGATCCTGCCATTTTGTCGAGGCTGCTAATCCCGGGATCATATTATGACTTGCATGAGGACTTATGCAAGCAAACCAATATCCCTTGTCGGGTCGCCCGCTGATAAATGTGACTAAGACTTGACTGTTTAAGTCCGGCGGAACAAACCACATACCGTAGGTATGATTCACCGTATTAAAGGTTGTTTCTTTACTTTTGCTGTCTTCTTCATAATAGGTGCTGCCGATGAAAGGACTAGCATAGCTGACATTTCTCCAATAATAATCGTTATCAGGGTCACCGCCTAGATCAGGAATCCATACCATTAGCCTCCCTTTGCGGTCGGGATCGTCGTTGCGTTTAACAATACCTATATACGTACCGGGATCTATTTTAATAGACGTTAAATCAGGTCTACTAAATGGTGCAGGCTTATTACTAATTTTTCGATCTATTGACATTCATAACTCCAATTATCCTGCGTCTTCTATTGACGGCGTTCTAGATACCGAACTCCGAGTAATAGTCGCATTTGCCGCTTTAATTTTGGCTTCATTTAACCGATCGCGATTTCCAATGAGCCCGTATTCAAGGTCTGCTAATTTTTTTGAGTTTTGAGCTATTTCGAGGCTAATCTCCGCTTTTTCAGCCGATACCTGATCAAATTTTTCTTGCAGTTGAGCAATTGTTGCTGGGTCTGCTCCGCTGTCTTGGGCAGCTTTTAGTTCTCTACCTACATCTCGTCTGCTTGGAGGAGAATTAAATTCGGCTGACAATTTTTCATCTAATGCCTTTGCTTCTGTAATAAGTCTTTCGCTTCCTGCTACTGCTTGTTCAAGAGATTTTACTGTGTCAATAGGAACAGGCCCAGCACTTTGGGGTTGTGTTGTGTCAGGCGACGAAATCTCTCTAGATTCATTATTTTCTTCATTGTACTTCCTCAATGCTTCTAATTTTTCTTGATCCGAAATGCCCGAGGATGGTGTTTCATTATAATTTGTATTCGGGTCACTGGCTAAATCGGTCGCTGTAGGCGGTGTTGTATTAGTCAGAGCTGCTGCAACAGCCGGGGTATTAGGTACAGATAATGTGCTAGTGTCGCCGACAGGTAGTTGTCTGCTTAATCGAGCAGTCTCGGCTGCACTTTGATTAGTATCGGGCGCAACACCGGTTTCTTCTCGCTTATTATTAGGAGCGATTCCTGCAATTCCTGCTTCAACACCTGCTAATGTTTCGGCTGCACGTCGTTCGGTTTTTGATGCATCACTTTCCTGATCAAACAATCTAACCAAATCTAATGTTTGTTCAAATTTTCCTCTTTGAAAAGTATTTTCAACTCTGAGTATTCTATACAATCCAGAAAATTTACTAGTTAAAAATTTTGAATCTTTGGCCAGCAATCCCGTTTCACTGTCATAGTCGATGGGAGTAAAAAATATCAAGTTTACATACCGTTCTTCATAATCAAAAATCACACTGTTATTTTTACTTACTAACTCTTTACCTAGTTTAGGTGCATTAACTGGATTAAAAAATAATTCATCCTGTTTTATATATCTAGGATCGCCGACAATTTTTAGTCTCACGTTGATCATGTCTCCGCGTTGAGAACTGTAAAGACTATTGTATAACTCTGACACTGCTATTCCTTTGGCAGTATCAGTGTCATAGCTACCAATTTGATCCGACATGTTCATTGAAGAATGAACTATTTTATTTGGTTGAAAACTATTAGATCTATTATGCCCAGAATTTAAATCAGACTCCGATGGTGCACCGGCTGCTGAATTCATCGATTCCCATTGTTCTCTACTGGCAGTAGCTAAAGTATAAAACATAACTTCGAAGTTAATATCCAGATCAATTATGCTTTGATTGTCGCCAGTAAAAATATACTTGTATTCCTGAATCCATTTCTTAGGTAAACTTTTTGAAACTAACGGACTCTTGGTATTATGAACTATGTAGGGAATAATATGATATTCAATTGATCTAGCATAGGTATTTCGTTTAAAATCAAAATCTTTAATAGTGACTACTGGTAAAATTTTATACCATTTAAGCGGTTTACCCTCAGCATTGGCTACATCTTGAGGACTACCGCCCGGTTTAATTTTACTACTTTTATCAGTGAGTTGAGATCTAATATAGTCACTGTTTTTCATTATGGTATTAATGACATCAACTATACTAGTTCCTGCATTAACTGGAAAAACTTTTTGAGTTGAAGTTTCTACTGCGGTTGCCTGACTGCCAGTATTTGCACTATTAGGAAAAGAACTTCGATTACTAGGCGATAGATTAGGTTGAACTATAGCGGATTTAGCGATTTCGGGATCTACTACAAAACTATAAGTATCAATCTGTGCTACTTTTTCTAATTCTTTCAATCTCAGCTGAAAAGAATTCAATGCCTGTACATAGCTAGCTGCATTATAGAATTTTTTCCTTGACTCTTCAACTCTTTTGTTTATTCCACGCTTAATTTCTTCAGGGTCAACTACTTCAAATCCTATATTAACTGTGGCTTTTCTTCGTTCAATGTCTCGAGCTAGTTCTCGTTGATCATTTACAATTTCTTTAGCCAACTCGTCGATATTGTTATTGTTAGCAAAGAATTCTCCCACTGTGGAAGATTTTATTTGTACATTTACCGGTGTCGATCCGTGCTCGGTGGCCTGATACGCGACCTGATTAAAAGGTGTTGCTTCGATATTGTATTCGGATCCGGCTCCAGTGATCTTCATTCTTGCGCCGAGAATTTTAATAGGAATAAATTTTGTGTGTTCGGTAAGTACCACTGGATTTCCGTCCACATCATTGCCCCTAAATTCAACAATTAGCATATAGGGAATTTCTAAATAATTTCTAATTCCCAATTCATTGGCCATTACATATAACCGCTCAAAAAAACTGGCACCCAATGGTTCAACAATTTTAAAATTTATGCCAAGAACATTCGATCCTTTAGTTCTAGAATTTAAGCCAATGATGCTATCAAACTTTAATTCCTGTATATAAAAATCATAGAGAAAATTTTCATTACGATTTAAGTTTTCCCCACGGCGACTTCCACTGGCAATAATGACATTATTCTTTACGTACTTGTACCCAGGATCTGTCATTATCTTGTTAAACACGTCCGGTGTTAGTGCAGCTAAAATAAATGAATATGTATAGTCAGACAGCTCAAACAATGGATTTAAATTGTTCAACAGTGTTCCAGTCTGCTGAGGTGTAGCTTGCTGTGTAGTTCGGGCGACAGTTTGTTCTGCTGCGGTATCGTTTTCTCCGCTGTCCTCTCGCGATGGACCAGCAGATTCAGCTGATTCAAAAGAACCAATTAACGAAGCATCAACACCAGTACCAACAGTTTCTCCAGGCGCCAGTGGTCTAGACACTGTGACGTATCCATCAGCATCGGCATTAGGATGGTCGGGTGCATAGGCCATTGAATATTTTTGCTCAGGCGCATTACCTCTTGTGGGCCAAATATATCCATCAGCATCGGCCATTGGATGGTCGGGATTATACACAGGTTGGGTTGATACCCCGGTTTCTAGTTGATTGCCTATGTTAATTTTTTTAGCTTCAACAGGGGATGTAATTTTTTCTTGTGTGACTTCTGTAGTTGCCTGTCCCGATGTTTCGATGTTTTGTTGAACACTATCTCTTTTTTCTGTGACCACAGTCTGACCGGTATTGCCCGGAGCGGCTTGAGACCGATACCCAATTGAACTTGATCGATTAATGCCACCTGTGTTTCTTATGCCTTCTAAGATTACTGCATTCTGTTGAGAATCGGCGTAGGTTGCCAAAGCCGAAAAATCATTGAATGTTCCTGGCCCAATGCTTTGTGAATCACGTGCAGATTGCAATGCCTGTGCTGCGGTTTTTCCCGAGCTCAGTCTTGTGCCAAATCTAGTGTCTTCCAACACCCATCTATTGCCTAAAGCATCATAATAAAACGCTAAAGTTTGACCTTGGCCACCAGTGGGTGCACCCGATGCTACAGTCACAGTCATAATGCTGTCCCGTATAGTCTAAGTTCGTTGATAACAGTCATTGTGTTTTGTGCTTTAACTGAAATTTTTGGACGTACATATTCTTGAACTTTGGAGACAAAATTTTCTAGGGTCATCTTAAATTCCCAATGCTGCGTTTAACGTTTCTTGTGTAGAAATATAAATTACCCGCCCGGCAACAAAATCAAATATAGGATCTTCGATCGCATTTGGATTACGTGCAGCAAATACCCACCAAAGAGCAGGATCGCCATACAGGTCATTAGCCAATAAATCAGGTCGACGTTCGTAAATAGCGTCAATGACATAAATTACATCATTGGGATTCTTGGGTATAGAACGATATTCCAATACATCTAAAAATTTACCATACAGCCCAGTATCACTGTACGGACTGTTTTTTTTATAAGTAGCAGCCATTTTTAAATGTATCCTTTATTTAAATACTCACCACGAGCAAACTTTTCGGTACTGAATTCTGATACTCGTCGGCGGCTATAAACTGGTTGCAATACAATTGACATTGTACTAACAGTAGGAATCTTGGTTCTTACACTACTTCCGCCAGCACTAAATTCAGAATCTGGCTCTCCTGGAGGGACTGGTCGTTTTTTGGCCTGTTCAATGTTGACCACTGGTGCAGAAATATAATCCACATCTTCGGGCATACTGTGACTAAACTGTGTCAATACACAGGGCACATGAGGGAAATAATATTGCCCATAACCGTCTAAGAATAGCAAAGGTGGCGGATTTCCAGCTAGTTTATCTTGCCCCGTAAACATCTTTCCTGCTGTTCTGAAAAAATGAATCACTGCTAACACATATTGAGCTTCTTCGGGAGTTTGTGCAGTAAAATCAGCACTAATAGTAATACTGGATACTGCCGATTTGTTATAAGAATAAAAAGAATAGTTAGTATGAGTAATGTCAGTATCTTGATAATTGCTTTGATATACTGTGTCAATTTTGGGTGTATAAGGAAAAATCACACCTTTTGTGGCTTTTAACGGAGCTAAAACATCGCCAACGTCGTTGTTTAAATAAAAGAGTCCGCTGCCCTCTCCCACTGAAATTTTTACACGCCAATCTTGATTTTCTTTTAATCCACCGAAACTCACCGGCATATTGAATTTACTCAAAGACTTTGCTGAATTAGCACGACCGCCAGGATTGAGCCCCGATGCCAATAATCTGCCCATTTTTGGATCAACTATGCCAATAGCCGAACTAGCAACACTGGTCAACGAAGTGACCGCAGAATTAGCACCTTGCATCACACTATTAAATAAATTGATTACCGGCATTATTCTTCCTTTGTATCATTTATTTATTGCGTAAAATCTCAGTTAATTTGACATTGCTCTCTTAGATCATGTAATATTAAGCCTGCAACACAGGATATAAATATTAGATGAAAATCAACTATCTTAACAATAGAGACATGCTTCGCGAAATTCATCGAAGCAAGATCACATACTCAGCTTACACAAACAAAGAAGATCAAGATTACGATTTAATCGTTAAAAATTTCGATGATCTCGACGAAAAAATTGTTCAAGCTAGACAAAATCGTGCCAACCGAATGGCCGCTGAGGCCCAAGAACAATTACTAAAAAACGGAAAGAAAACAAAACTCGAAGAACATCAAGTCGATCCCGAATCCTTGCCCGTTGAAACTTTAGTTTTTAGATTAATGACCTGGCAGCATATTCCAGAAAATGATGCTTGGATTGAAAAACAACAACAACTCGAAGAAGAAAACGAAGAATTGGAAGAATTGGATGTCGAACTTGTAAAAATGAGTAAAAAACATGTTCGTGTTAATTTTCCCCCATTCGAGCACTATAGGCTATCCGCTGAACTAATACCTTACTGTGTTGGGCGTAGCCACTGGAAAGGCAATTTAGAATCAGGAGCATTCAGTAAAGATCACGGAACAATGACACGCGAACTTGCTATGATGTTTATGAAACTCTGCGATCGTTATGCTAGCCGTGGCAATTGGCGTGGATATACTTATAACGATGAAATGAAAGGGCAGGCTCTACTGCACCTCACTCAAATTGGTTTACAGTTCGACGAAAGCAAAAGCAGCAATCCGTTTAGTTATTATACACAGAGTTTAACTAACAGTTTCACCCGTGTATTGAATATTGAAAAACGTCACCAGAATATTCGTGATGATATTCTCGAAATTAACAACTATAATCCCAGCTACACACGCCAAGGTGATTGGAAATACGAGGAATAATGGCTAATCTCTTTAAGAGGGCCATTGCATTCACTGATATACACTATGGCCTAAAGTCAAATAGCGTAGTTCATAATGAAGATTGTTGGCAGTTTGTACAGTGGGCCACTGAACTTGGACGTAAATACGATTGCGATGCCTGTTTCTTTCTCGGAGATTGGCATAACAATCGTAGTACAGTAAATATCCTAACTCTAAACTATAGTCTGCGTTCACTAGAGCACTTAAATGCTAACTTTCAGCGTGTGTTTTTCATTCCTGGCAATCATGATTTGTATTATCGCGATAAGCGAGATATTCAAAGTGTGGAATGGGCTCGTCACCTCCGTAATGTTCAACTCTGTAATGATTGGTTTGTCGATGGCGACGTTGTCGTCGCTCCATGGCTAGTAGGTGACGACCACCGCCGTATACCTAAACTATCGGCCAAGTATATGTTTGGGCATTTCGAACTGCCTAAATTCTTAATGAATGCTCGTGTAGAAATGCCCGACCACGGTGAAATTAAACATGAACACTTTCAAGGTATCGAGCGTGTATTCACCGGGCATTTTCATATGCGGCAGACCAGACACAATATTACCTATATCGGAAATTGTTTTCCACACAATTACTCCGATGCCGGTGATGACCGTCGCGGTGCAATGATTCTCGAATGGGGCGAAGAACCTGAATTTTATGCATGGCCCGGACAACCCACATATCGAACATATACGCTCAGTGAGGTCTTGACTGATACAGATAATCTGTTAAAATCTAATATGCATGCCAGAATCACAATTGATGTCGACATCAGTTATGAAGAAGCAGCATACGTCAAGGAAACACTAGTGACTCAATACGGTATGCGTGACCTCAGTCTTGTGCCCAAAAAAGACACCGGCGAAGAAGCCCAGGGTCTGGCAGATCTCAGTTTTCAAAGTGTTGATCAAATTGTGTCTGACCAGATCAACAGCATCGACAGTGTCAATTACGATAAAAAACTGCTACTTGAAATCTATCAAAATCTCTAATGATTCGCCTCAAAAATATCACACTAAAAAACTTTCTCAGCGTAGGTAATGTCACTCAGGCCATAACATTGGAATCCGGCAACCTCACGTTGGTCTTGGGAGAAAATCTGGATCTCGGTGGTAACGACGCTGGGTCAAGAAATGGTGTTGGGAAGACCACGTTGGCCAATGCCATCAGCTACGCTCTATACGGTCAAGCACTCAGCAACATTCGCAAAGACAATCTCATTAATCGTACCAACGAAAAAGGCATGTTAGTGACTTTGGAATTTGAATCTCGCGGTGTGGAATATCGCATCGAGCGGGGTCGCAAACCCAATACAATGAAATTCTTTGTAGGTGGTCAAGAACAAAAACCCACAGACGATGCTCAAGGTGACAGCAGAGAAACTCAACAGGAAATCGATCGACTGTTGAACATGAGCCATGACATGTTTCGACATGTTGTGGCATTGAATACCTACACCGAACCTTTTCTGAGTTTGCGAGCAAATGATCAACGTATCATTATTGAACAATTGTTGGGTATTACATTGTTGAGTGAGAAAGCCGATCAATTAAAAGATCTCAATCGCAATGTCAAGGACATGATCACTCAGGAAGAATTTCGTATACGTACACAACAGGAATTCAATCAAAAGATCAATAATCAAATTGCCAGTCTCAAACTCAAACAAAGTGTTTGGCGTAAAAAACGTGACACAGATCTGGCCACTCTACAAGCCGACATCGACAGTCTCAAATTGTTGAATATTGATGTAGAGATTCTCAATCACGGACTAAAATCGCAGTGGATCCGGGATAGAGATTATCGGTTGGAACTGGAAAAAGCACTAAAGGCCTTGGCTATCAGCATCAAAACCGAAACTGACCGTGCCGATCGTTTGACCATTCAAATCACTAAACTGTTGGAGCATCGTTGTCCGGAATGTGATCAAGCATTACACAACAGCAAGAATCAGGAACTACGAGACGAAAAAACCACCGCATTGGCGGAGATTCGCGAACACTTGGTGAGTTTGGGCACGGATATGATCGCAGTACAGAACGAATTAGACACATCGCCTGTATTGGGACCCGAACCCACTGTCTTTTATGACTCACTAGAAGCAGCATACGATCATCGCAATCAATTGAGTAATCTTCAAACTCAATATCTCAGCCGCAGCCAAGAAACTGATCCCTATCAAGAACAAATTGATGAATTGGAACAAACTGGATTGACTGACATTGATTATACTCAGATCAATGAATTCAAGAGATTGTTAGATCATCAAGAGTTTTTGTTGAAGATACTGACCAGCAAAGACAGTTTTGTTCGTAAACGCATTATCGATCAAAATCTCAGTTATCTAAATCAGCGTTTGAGTTATTATCTAGATCGTATTGGATTACCGCATACTGTGAGTTTTCAAAATGATCTCAGTGTCAGTATTACTGAATTGGGTCGTGATTTGGATTTCGACAATCTCAGTCGTGGCGAACGCAATCGACTTATTCTAAGTCTAAGTTGGGCATTTAGAGATGTTTGGGAAAGTCTATATCAACCCATTAACTTTATGATTGTAGATGAATTGATTGATAGTGGATTAGACACTATAGGTGTGGAGAATAGTTTAGCCATACTAAAAAGTATGGTACGGGATCGTAAGAAAACTATTTTCTTAATTAGCCACAGAGAAGAACTCAGTGCTCGTGTAGGTAATATACTAAGTGTAGTTAAGGAAAATGGCTTTACTACATTTAATCAACAAGAGAATAATTAATAGAAAAATTGATTGTCGGGCAGGGTGAGCCAATCCGACAATCTATAAACATATCTAGTTTGATATATAAAACAGGGTCTCAATTGCTCGATGTGGTGTTGGGAAAATAATAATTCGCTAACGTTATTATATTTGATAATCAACACACCAGGTTTCTTAGCACTGATGCTATCTTGGTCGTTTTGAGCAATCCAATCATCCCATTGTTTAACTGTACCATCCACAAATGCCTGCCAACTTGGCGGAGATTTGTAGTGTTTACATTCAACAACGTATCGAAAGTCGGTGGGACAAATTAAGTCCCCAAATATTGCATAGTCTAAATTATGCGTTTCGGTGCGAGTTTTATTGGTTCCTCCAAAATAGCTTCCAGAATCGCTATTACGTCTAAAACCAGTTTCGACTCCCAAATAAGTTTGAAACCGATCGCTGAGTAGATTAGCGATCTTACGTTCGAAACTATTTCCCTTTTGTTTTCCGTTAGTCTTTTTAGGCATAGAATATTTAAGGACAAACGGGTGTAAATAAAAAATTCCTGCGTTAATTTTATCTACATAAGTAATGCTGTATTCATGGCACACATATAGGCACACACATCATGGCACCACTAGACACCACGTCAAATTCCCAATCAAGGCTCAAATTAAGGTAAAGTTCAGGCAATTTTAGGTCAGTGCCCTAAAATTCAGCTTGCAGCCACAGATGCAGAGTGTTAGTCTCTGTGCTCTTAGGTGATCCGGCTCGTGTAATGACCGCCGGTGGGACGCTGTTAACCACAGCAAAGAGCGGCATAAAACGATCATGGTTTTAAGGATTCAGGCTCTGTGAAAAAGATACAACCTGACTGGACAGGATATTGGTCAACTACGGTATACCTGCCAGCCCGCCGGTTGTGGAGAGATCCACAGCGAATACTAGAGCGATAGAAGTACAGACCGACCGCTTCTTGCAGTTTACGCACAAGATCAATCAAGGTAGTCCGCCCCAACCCTGGGTGGAATATTCAAGAAAGGTAGTAAAAGGCAGCTCTTTTAGTTGATTGATATGACACTCGCGTCGAATGCACTATATCAATTTCGCCCTGCGGACGGGCGAATATTGACTACATCTTCGTCGAATACTAACCCAAAGAACATAATAATATCAATATTAAAAACAGTGATTAGATTTGTTTACTGACGTGAGCGATAGCGAATGAAGGAAAAAATCTAATCACTAGCGGTGTGTAGCACCGCTCAGAACAATGAAACTGCTGGTATAAATGAATAATAGCGACTTAGAAAAATGGAAGTTTAGTTTTCTCGGTAGTTTCAATATTTTCTTTGATTATAGCAGCCACTATCTCACGCTCTTGATGACTAAGAGCCATAGCTTCGTTATAACTCAATCCACCACGCATGTACCAAGTAAACTTTAATGCTTCTTTACGTATGGCTTTTGACTCTTGATCGTATTTTTCTAATAACTCTACGATCTCTTCCCTGCTCAGGGTCAAAAGCCTTTTCCGAAAAAACTTGCGTAGTCGAAGGTTAAATTTATTGAATATTCTTTATCGCAACTACCGCAGGTGACACCAATATCTGGTATAGCTGAATCTTTGACTATTGCTGAAATGTGATCCCTGATCAAATTAACTAGTCGACTTTCGGCACGTTCGTAAAACTCCTTGATATGGTCCGGGTCAGTGACTTTAATACCGTCGGGTGTTATAATACAATCGGTGCAATCGGTGACCAATTTGATACTGAGTACAATAATTCTCTGTAATTGTTCAGTATAAACACGAAGTTTTTCTTCTTCATCTTCGAGGTCGTTGGCATTTCTCAGCAATTGTTGCTCTTCAAAATTCTGTTTATTAGTGGCATTAATACTGAAATAACTCTGCGGTTTCAACTTAAATGTTAGCCCGTTGTGCTTCACTGGTGTCTGAAAATCGGGTGTTTTGATGTTATCTAATATAGCAGTAAGATCTATGGCGTGAGTATTATCTTCATTACAATGTGGACAACGATTTTCAAAATCCATGTTTTGGCCGTAGCTGGCAATACGTATAGCAATAATTGTAGCATCAACATCAATACTGGGCATGTTCCATGCATCGGACACATTTGGACAACAACTATGAATCAGATCCACAACACCTGCACCATTTAATAGTGCATCAGGAGTTCGCAGTGTAATTTCGTCTTTGGTAGTCATTGGGTAAACGGGTATTTCGCCGGTGATTGGTAAATCCAATGCGCCATCAGGCCAATATTTTCCTCCGCTGGGCAGTTTTAGATGTATAGCAGGTTGCCTAAAGAAATTTGAAAGCGGATTAGTTGACATGTTTTTATCCCATAAATAATAGAAAAGCACCAAATATTTATTGGATTTAAACCATGGCAACAAATACCGATGATCTGGTTAGACAACTAGTTGACGCCATTGAGCGTATGCGTAGTTCCAGTATTGTCTATTCAAACAGTGTCGATCGATCTACTGCTGCTAATTCTAGAGCAACTAGCGGAGCAGTTAATATATCTGCTAGCTTAGAAAATCTAAGAGGTCGATATAGTATAGCAGGAAATCAAGCATCGACATTGGCTCAACAATTTAATGAACTTAGACAAAATGTAGTCAAGTATGGTAATAGAGCAGAACAGGCTGAACAACTAAGAAGAATTAACGATGCTCAAGTCAAATTAGCTAAAGATAATTTTATCAGTGGTTTGTTTAATATGGACAATGCCACTGCTATTTTCAGAAATACATTGACAACATTGACTTCTACTATGGGCGGGTTTATACGAACCTTACAAGGTGGCGGTAGTGCAACAGAAATGGCCGGCGGAGCATTATCTGCTGGCTTGGGCTTAATCGGTACTGGGTTAACATCGGGCGGTAAGATGTTAACCAATTTTGGTGCAGCATTATTTGCTGTACAAAATCCTATGGCCAAATTGGCCGGTGCACTTACTTATGCAGCCGGTGGTTTGTTGAGAATGGGCGGAATGGCCGCGCAGGGTGTTAACTTTGCATTGGATATTTTAAGCAAAGAATTAGAAAAAACTAACACTGCCTTCATTGGGATGGCCAACGCAGGTGCTCTTTATGCTGATGGTCTTACCGGAATGCGAGACGCAGCCAGTAAAAGCGGATTAACACTAACACAGTTTAGTTCGGTAGTAAAGTCCAGTGGTCCTATACTAGCCGATCTAGGCATTGGGGTACGAGAAGCTGCGGCAAGGATGGGTGGTGTATTGGAGAAAGGCGGCGAGACTATGAAAATGAGATTATTAAATCTCGGTTTTAGTTTTGAAGAACAGGCTGCACTAACCGCAGAAGTCATGCGTGATATGCGTCAGAGTGGTGGACCACTACGTGCAAGTAATGCTGTGGTAGCGCAGCAGACTGAAAAATATGCCGAAAATTTAAGAATTATTGCAGCATCAACTGGTGAAGATGCTAAAAAACGCATGGAATCTGCTAGACAAGCAGCTAGTCAATTGGCGTTCCAGCAAAAATTAGCAGGGATGGATGAAGTTCAGCGTCAGAATGTTGTAATGGCAATGGCCAATATGAGTGAATTGCAACAACGTAATTTCATGGATGTAGTTAATTTTGGTTCTGTGATCAATCGTGAGGGCGCTGCTGCTGCGGCTATGAGTCAGGGATTAACTGATAGTGTTAACTCATATGCAGATCAGTTTGCAAGAGGGCAGTTGACACCCGAGTCGGTAAGAGAAGCTAACAAACAATTAGGCGAACAAACCAAACAGGAAATATTGAATTTAAGAGAAATTGGATTAGCTGGTGCTGCTGGGGTGGGCGGTATAGTTAGTGAATTAGCTAAGATATTAGGTGGTGAATTGGCTTTTAGAAATAAAACCACTAAAGAGTCCATTGAGGATGCTGAGCGATCAGCAAGAGAACAAAAAGAAGCACGTGATGAATTAACTGCAAATTTCAGAAAAGCAACTACTGCTTCTCAGAATTTTGCTATTGAATTTGAAAAAATTGCCACAGAGCTATTGCCCAAATACAGTAGTTTACTGTTGGGTACTTTGGGTGTGCTGTCTACTATGTTGTCAAAAATACCCGGACTTGAGGGATTTGGTGAAGCATTTAAAAAAGTTCAAGTGGCAATGGTAAAGGATGCAAATCAGGCCGAAACAGTGTTGGAAACTCTTGGATTAGATGCCGAAAGAAAAAAACAAATCGGCGATCTTCTAAAAGATGAAAAAACTCGTATTCAGGGAATAGAGGAGATTAACAAAGAGATACGTCAACAAAGCGAAAGTGAAGGAAAACAAACATCATCGGGTCAATCACCGACAGGCGGTGCCGGACCGGTCACTATAAATGCAGACAGAAATAATCCTTTGCCAGTGACTATCGTTGATCCCTTGCCTGAGGGTGCAAAAGGTGGGGTTATATCCGGACCAAGATCGGGATATTTTGCAGTATTGCACGGAAACGAAATGGTCATCCCCGAAGGCGGAACAATTGCTGTAAAATCTTCTATAGTCAACGAAGCAGAACCTAGTACAGGCGGGATTGATATTGTGACACCATTAATGAATGCTTTAGCCGAACAAACTAAAAAGTTTAATTTATTAATTGAAATTAACGAAGGTATGCTGGCCGCTATAGGTGATCACAAGGATGTTTCTACCGAACTTTTAAAGAACGCTTACAGTTGATCTCAATACCATAAATATAAAACATCTAGGAAAATACTGTGGCATCTTGGAAAAAATATTTTAAAGTACAAAATTTAGATCGAACAAGTTCAAGTCCTATCAGCGGAAGACAGGATTATGTTCCTGTCTTTAGAAATTATCAAAGTAATTTACCTGATGTTTATATCGGTCACCCTAACAGAATTGAGCGATATAATCAGTACGAACAAATGGATATGGATTCGGAGATTAATAGTGCATTGGACATTTTAGCCGAATTTTGTAGCCAAATGGATCCAAAGAGTGGCCGTGTATTTGACCTTGATTACAAAGATGAACCCACAGAAAACGAAGTTAATATCATCAAAGATCAACTTCAGCAATGGATTAAATTAAATCATTTTGATCAAAGACTATTTAAATTAGTACGTAATACCATCAAGTATGGCGATCAACTTTTTATAAGAGATCCCGAAACTTTTCAACTTTATTGGGTTGAAATGAGTAAAGTGGTTAAAGTTATTGTAAACGAAGGCGAAGGAAAAGAACCTGAGCAATATGTAATTAAGGAAATCAGTCCGAATTTAGAAAATTTAACAGTGACACAGGTCAGTGTTAGCGATACTTATATCACAAGACCACAGATTGGTGGCCCTAGTGGTGCTTATGTTCAGCCTAACGTTCCCTATGCTGGCGGCACACGATTTGGCCGAGCACAAAATGAATACGCAATCGAAGCTCAACATGTATTGCATCTAAGTCTAACAGAAGGCTTGGATGTGACATGGCCTTTTGGTACTAGTGTATTAGAGAGTGTTTTTAAGGTATTCAAACAAAAAGAACTAATTGAAGATGCTGTGATCATATATCGAGTTCAGCGAGCACCTGAGCGAAGAATTTTTAAAATTGACGTAGGTAATATGCCTCCGCACATGGCTATGGCCTACGTAGAGAGAATTAAAAACGAAATTCACCAGCGTCGCATTCCTACCCAGACTGGGGGTGGATTGAATATGATGGATGCCACATATAATCCTTTAAGTACTTTAGAAGATTACTTCTTTCCACAGACTTCTGAGGGACGTGGTAGCAGTGTCGAGACTCTCCAAGGCGGATCTAATGTAGGCGAAATCACTGATTTACGATTTTTCACTAACAAATTGTTTAGGGGATTACGTATCCCTAGTAGCTATTTGCCACAAGATACCGAGGATGGAACACAGAGCTATAATGATGGGCGAGTGACTACAGCATTGATTCAAGAGTGGAGATTTAATCAATACTGTTCTAGATTACAAAAAACCATAATTAAAAATTTAGATAAAGAGTTCAAGCTCTTTATGCGTTGGAGAGGTATTAATATCGACAATGCATTATTTGAATTAAAGTTCAATGAGCCTCAGAACTTTGCCAAATATCGTCAAGCCGAACTCGATTCTGCTAAGATTCAAGCATTTGCACAGTTAGAGCAGTTGCCATATATGAGTAAGAGATTTATGTTGCAGCGATATCTCGGGCTTACTGAAGAAGAAATTACTGAAAACGAAAAGCTATGGAGAGAAGAGCGCGGCGATAAACGGTCGGGCACTGAAGATCTTGGATTGCGAGCCACTGGTATTACACCCGGAGGATTAGCGTCTGATCTTGAAACATTTACGTCCGAGCCTGCTGCTGAACAAGTACCGCCTGGTGCTGAAGGGCAAGCTCCACCCGGGGCAGCACCACCCGGGGCAGCACCAGCAGGACCTGGAGCAACAGCAGTACCACCTCCAGTAGCAGGGCCAGTAACAGCATAAATGTATAAATAAAATTATGACTTTATTTGAATTTTTCTCACCGGAGCCATATGGATTTTACAGTGGCGGACAAGATAATAGCATCATTCAGAAAAATGATGTTAGAAAAACACGATTAACAATTGATCAAATAAATCGTTTGCGTATTATGAATGACATACGTAAGTTAGAATACGAGAAAAAAGTTGAAAAAGTAGCAGGGCAGTATGGCCCCGGAGCCCAGCCTCAACAGCCCGGTTTGATGTAAAATAACTCAAAAAACGCAAAAAAACCGCCTTAATGGCGGTGTTTTTTTAACAGGATATTAAATAACTTTAACATTTGACAGGAGTTCTTATGAACAAGTACGAAAAACTTATTGAATACATTATTTCCGAGCAACACGATCTTGCTCGTGAATTATTTCACGATATAGTAGTTGAAAAAAGCCGTGGCATTTACGAAAGCCTATTAGAAAATGATCCAATGGGCGGAAGTCAGGTCGAGGATCTTGTAAAAGAGATTTCAGTCGATCATACCGGTGCATACGAAGGCCAGGAAGACGATATGATGGACATGCCGATGGGCGACGAAGAAGGCATGGACGACATGGGTGACATGGATTCCGAGGAAGAAATGGGCGACGAAGAAGGCATGGACGACATGGGTGACATGGATTCCGAGGAAGAAATGGGTGGCGAAGAAGAAATGTCCGACATGGGCGAAGAAGGAATTGAAGACCGTGTTGACGATCTAGAAGCTGCACTCGACGAGCTTAAAGCCGAATTTGACAAAATTATGGCCGGCGAAGAAGAAGGCGAAGAAGACGACGAAGAAGAAATGGACGAAAATCTTGTTCGTGAATACGTAGAAAAAGTTGCTGCTCCTTCAAATACTGCCGAAGGACACGAAGTTGGTGCCGGTGGTAGCGCAGCGATTCAGAAGAAATCACCTGCTTTACAAAAAGCCAATAACATGGGCGGATCTGCTGCAAACATCGTTAAAGGCGGAGCCGAAGTTGCCCCAGACGGTCATTCTCCCAAAACGGCTAACAACTATGGAACAAAAGGACGCGGAAATCTTCCACATGCAGGGCAATATGAAAATGTTCCCGGTGCACGCACCAAGGGTTATTCCAATAAAGCCAGTGCTAAAAAAGGTGAAGAATCCAGTGTTAACAAACATAGTATAGAGTCTGGCAGTAACTAAGGAACAAATTTATGTTAATGCTACGAGAAAGTTTAAGTTTTGATCAAGCCAACATTATTGTTGAAGACAACGATGACAAAAAAACTCTCCACATGGAAGGAATTTGTCTACAAGGCGGAGTCAAAAACGGAAATGGTCGAGTTTATTCAGTTAAAGAAATCTCTCGTGCAGTTGACAGTATAGGTAAGCAAATCCGTGAAGGTCATAGTATTCTGGGTGAGTTAGATCACCCAGATGACCTCAAAGTCAATTTAGATCGTGTCAGTCACATGATTACAAACATGTGGATGGATGGTCCAAACGGATACGGAAAGCTAAAGATACTTCCTACCCCGATGGGAAATTTAGTTAGCACCATGTTAAAAAGTGGTGTCAAACTAGGTGTAAGCAGTAGGGGTAGTGGTAATGTTGATGATTCAACAGGGAATGTTAGCGATTTTGAAATCGTTACAATTGATGTAGTTGCACAGCCTAGCGCCCCCAATGCTTATCCACGTGCCGTTTACGAAGGGTTAATGAATATGCGTTATGGGCATCGTGTACTAGACATTGCTAGAGATGCTGCAAACAATCAAGCAGTACAACAACATTTGAAAAAGGCTGTCACAAGCCTAATCAAAGAATTAAAAATATAGGAGATAGGCAATGTTGGATGCTATCAAATCACTGATGGAAAGTGGTATGATCAATGAGGAAACACGCACTGCTATCAACGAAGCTTGGGAAGCCAAATTAAATGAGGCTCGTGAGCAAGTTAAAGCTGAATTGCGTGAAGAATTTGCTGGTCGTTACCAACATGACAAACAAGTGATGGTAGAAGCAATGGACCGTATGCTTACAGAAAGTCTCCAAGGCGAATTAGCAGAATTTCATGAAGAAAAGAAAGCACTAGCATTAGATCGTGTGAAGTTTCAACAACACATGATTGAAAGTGCAAAAAAATTCGATACTTTCCTAACTAAAAAATTAGCCGAAGAGATTCAAGAACTTCGTGCCGATCGTGAACAGTATCGTAATGCTCTTGGCACAATGGAAAAATTTGTTGTCAAGCAGTTAGCTGAAGAAATTCAAGAATTCGCACAAGACAAACGTGCTCTAGTAGAAACTCGTGTACGTTTAATTTCGGAAGCCAAACAGAAACTTAATAAAATCAAAGAAAGTTTTATTGAGAAAAGTGCTGTATTAGTGGCCGAAACTGTAGAGCATGGGTTAAAGGGTGAGATCACCCAACTCAAAGAGGATATTCAATTGGCCAGAGAGAACATGTTTGGCCGTAAACTATTTGAAGCATTCGCCAATGAGTTTGCAGTTACCCACTTGAATGAGAACAAAGAGATTCGTAATTTACGTCAACGACTAGAATCACGTGAACAGCAACTTGCTGAGTCAATGCAAATGATTGACCAAACACAAAAACTAGTTGAAAGTAAACAACGAGAGATTCGTATCATCAAAGAATCAGCAGAAAGACAACAAACAATGTCTGGATTGCTAAAAACGCTTAATAAGGAAAAAGCTCAGATAATGGGCCAGCTCCTTGAAAATGTGCAAACTGATAAGCTCCAGTCTGCATTTGAAAAGTATCTACCCGCAGTTCTTAACGAAAAAACAGTTAAAACTAAAGACGACAGTCGTGTATTAACTGAAAATCGTAAAGTAGCTACTGGAGATAAATCTGCTAATGTAAACGTTACATCTGACGTCAGTAATGTCGTTGAACTAAAACGTTTAGCAGGGCTTAATTGACAATTTAGTTTAGGAGATATTAAACATGTCACAAGTTCTATTAGAAAGCCGTTGGGGCGAGACCAAAGAAGCCCTGTTAGAAGGTCTACAAGGATCTCGTCGCACATCAATGGCAGTTGTTTTGGAAAATACTCGCAAGTACCTAGCAGAAAGTGTAACCGCCGGGTCAACCGTTTCGAGCAACGTTGCTTCACTAAATCGTGTTATTCTTCCGGTAATACGACGTGTAATGCCCACCGTTATCGCTAACGAAATCATTGGTGTTCAGCCAATGACTGGTCCCGTTGCTCAAATCCATACACTACGTGTTCGTTATGCCGAGACCAACGATATCGTTGTTGCTGGTGATGAAGCACTAAGCCCATTCAAAATTGCAACCGCATATTCGGGCACTGGTTCAGATCCTACTGGTACTGCTGCTGCAACAAGTTCACTCGAAGGCGAACCCGGACGTAAAATTAATGTTCAGATCTTAAAACAGGTCGTAGAAGCCAAGACCCGTAAATTAAGCGCACGTTGGACATTTGAAGCTGCACAAGATGCACAAGCAATGCATGGTCTTGATGTTGAAGCAGAAATTATGGCTGCTCTAGCACAAGAGATCACCGTTGAAATCGACCAAGAAATTCTTGGTTCGCTACGTGCTCTTGCTGGCGACGAAGAAACATTTAACCAAGCTACTGTTAGCGGTACCGCCACTTTCGTTGGTGACGAGCACGCTGCACTAGCCGTTCTAATGAATCGTGTTGCTAACAAGATTGCTCAGCGTACACGTCGTGGTGCTGGTAATTGGGCCGTTGTAAGCCCACAGGCTCTTACTGTTCTACAGAGTGCTACAACCAGTGCTTTTGCTCGTACCACAGAAGGCACTTTCGAAGCTCCAACCAACACTAAGTTTGTTGGTACACTAAACGGCGCAATGAAAGTTTACGTTGACACCTATGCTGCTGACAATACTCGCGTACTAGTCGGCTACAAAGGTTCTAGCGAAGCTGATGCTGCTGCATTCTACTGCCCATATGTACCATTAATGAGCAGTGGAGTGATTCTTGATCCTAGCACTTTCGAGCCAGTAGTTGGCTTTATGACACGTTATGGATACATCGAACTTACTAACACAGCAAGTTCGTTCGGTAACGCTGCTGACTACCTCGGTGAGATCGTTGTTCAAAACGTTACTTTCCAGTAATTAAATCTTCCAGAGGGGATGGGGAGTCAAAAAACCGCTGTAAGGCGGTTTTTTGTTGGCTCTAAAATCTGCCGCTAAATATCTTTGTAGATTGCTCATCTACAATACACATACACACAAAGGAGAGCAAACATGAGTAAAACACCATACGAGATTCGTCTCGAACTTCTGAAACTTTCAAACGAAATTCTAACTACGCCAGTTTTTCAACGGCGTGAATCATTAATGAACGAATATCATTCTAAGTTAACTGATGAAAATAGAGAGAATTTATCGTTTCCAACTTTGCCTGATTTTCCGTCAGTGAATGATGTGATTGCTCAAGCCGAATGCCTTAATCGGTTTGTAAGTAATACCTAAATTAGGTGATATATTTTGCACTAATAAGCCCCGAAAGGGGCTTATTTTATAAATATATTGTTCGCTCTCCAAGGAGAGAGTTTATGCGGAAACCCACCGCGTAGGCCTAGAACGCCAACTTTAAGGAGAAACAAATGGGACGTCCGCTTCATAAAAAATACTTTGGTAATCGAAATCTTGGTTCAAGCAGTACTACTGCCGACGATGGATTGGGTGGTAATCGTGTAGCTAGTGTCACTATCACCAATCAAGGATCTTATACTGTTCGTCCAACAGTGACATTTAGTGCGCCTGATTTAACCGGTGTTGGCGCAGTTACTGCCATTGGCACAACTAACATGGAAGGTAATACTGTAGCAGTCACAGCCGGTCAAGGTGGCCTTAACTATGTAGTTGGTGATCTTTTAACAATCACTGGTGCAGGCGGTGCTATTGCTTATGTTGCCACAGTTGACGGAGTCACTGGTGCTGTGACCGGAGTTAACTTTACTGGAACTGGTGCTGCACGTGGTGATCAAACTGTTTTAACAGGTATTACCAGTGCTGTTGCTACTACGGGTGGTAGTGGCGATGGCAATGCACAAGTTGATGTGACTTATCGTGTAAAAAGCATTTCTATTAGCGAGCCAGGTTCTGGTTATACTGATGCCGCTGATGCCGCTGTTACATTCAGTGCAGGTGTTGCCGCTGGTACTAGCGTACTTGAAACATATTCAATTGGTGGTCTAATTGGCAATAATGAGAATGCTATTACAATATATGCATTTGTGACTGGTGGCAGTCGTAAAATTGGTGATATTGTCAAACAGGTCGGTAGTCGGAGATTCTTAGTTGAAACTGCCGACGGCACTGAAAAATGTTTGTTAGTCACTGACGGAAATGCCGATGCAGCAGGAGAGATGGATATCACTGCTACAGACAGTTCTGGTAAAACTTACTATGTCAAAAAAATTACTGCACACAGAGCTACTTTAGTTCGTTATGGTGCTGCTGGGCACGAGTTTGCCACCGATGCATCTGTTCGTTGGACATTTGACTCGCCAACTCTCGACACCACTGTACAAATAGCAAATACATAAGTTTTGTTTTTGTAATTATAAAAAGGGCCAAATCGGCCCTTTTTATTTGGTCATTATAATTATTCCGAACAGATAAATAACTATAATTCAAGGTTATTGCACATGGCTGAAAATAAAAGAGTAACAGGCGATTATACTATAACAACACTAGGTCCGGGATCTAAGGTTGTAATTGATAGTGATCTAATAGTCACTGGTGATATTGATTTTGAAAATGTGGCTAATAGAATTTATGTAGCAAAAAGCGGCGACGACAACCAAGACGGACTTAGTTGGGAAAAGGCTAAATTAACTATCAAGGCCGCATGTGAAACAGCACAAACTCTACTAGATACAGATGAACTAACTCCTAACCATGTGTCTATTCTTGTTGCCAGTGGTGACTACACCGAGGATTGTCCTGTCACTATACCCGAAGGGTGTGCATTATTGGGAGACAATCTAAGATCAGTCACTGTTAGACCAAGCAATCCAAGAAGCAATGTATTTTACGTTAGTAGTAATTCTTATGTGTGGGGTATCACAGTAAGAGATCACCAACTATATCCTAGTGCTCTTGACATAACACCGGAAGGATATGCAGGATATAACGGACAAGGATTTCCTAGAAGTACCAAACAAGTTGGTTTCGCATTTAGTTTTACACCAGGATCAATAATTCGAGTAAGTCCTTACATTCAAAACTGTTCTAGTATTAGCGGTCGTGGAGTATTTGGAAATCCAGATTATGTACCCGGCGGTGGTGGTATTTTAGTTGATCCCAGTGTCTGCGAAGAGGGCAATCGAATTAACAGTATCGTTCTTGATGCATTTACGCAGATCAATCAAGGTGGAATTGGTTGTAAAGTTGTTGGTCGTGGATATATGCAGTTGGTTTCGTTTTTTGTGAATTTTTGTCAATTCGGTGTTCTTTGTGTAGATGGCGGACATGTCACACTACTAAATTCAAACTGTTCTTTCGGAAACTATGCATTTTGGGCCGAAGGAAAAAGAACATTGGTTCGGGAACCAGATGAAATTTTAGATCCCGAAATAATTGCTCTAGCCACTGATACAATCGAAGCCACAAACGAAATCACTTTGACCAGTGATGACGATATTACACTTAATATGCCGATACAGTTTGGCGGAATCAACAGTGGTCCGACATTAAACAATATTGTTGTAGGGCAGGTATATTATATTAAGGAAATTAATGGACTTAATATAAAACTAAGCGAAACTATTGCTTATGGTACTGCCGGGCCCGAATTTGAGTTAACCGGCGGAAATCAAACCGGCGGAACTCTTTATGTAAGAAAAGCATTCGACGAAGTTGTTCCGTACAGTTTAGCTAGAACTATATTGCAATCGAATCGACTAAATTATCAAAATGATGTAGTGACTGCGGTTAATTTAGATGTGACTGCAAACTATACAACAACTTGCACAAGCACCACAACCGGTACTAATATTGTCACTTGTAATGACACTACAAAATTATTTGTTGGTATGACAATTAGATTTAGCGGAACACTGTTTGGTGGATCAAACATTAATGAATATACAACCTACTATGTAAAAGAAATTTTAAATGCTACTGATTTTACTATCAGTGAAAGCTATGACGGTAATGAAGTAAGTTTAACCAATGATGCTGGATCGATGACAGTAGCATTTTACTACGATCAGGGTAAATGTAAAAGGGATGTTGGGTACTTAGTTGATGCTATTATCAACGATCTTGCCACTGAAAGTTTAATTTATTCTAGAAGAGCCGGTGCTGCTTATTGGGACGGTGTGACTAGTTTAATACAAGGACAAATTGGTCCTACGGTTAATGCAGTTGATTTGTTAGCAGCCGAGATTGTGTCGGATTTAGGAGGTGACATTGCTGAAAATGCTGTATTGTCGAGTATTAATGCAATTAAAGATTTTATGAGAAATGGACCAAACCGTCCATTTGAATCGGCAAGAAAACTAATTCAAGAAAATAAAAATTGGCTTGCTACCGAAGTGTCTGCGTGGATTAATAACGAAATAGCAGATGGGCCCGGTTCTAGCGGTGATCCGATCTGGGATGGGTTTAATTATACACCCTATATGCAAGACAAATGCGAACGCGATGTTAGATATGTTTTAGATGCAGTGATCAGTGATTTAATTACCGGAACTGGACGAGCAATTCGCACTGCGGCCAATGCTTACTATAAGGGGGTAATTGATATTCCTCTTCCGACTGTGACATCAGTGTTTGAGTTTGCAGCTGGGGATTTATTGATCGGAAGAACATATACAATCACTGTGCTAGGCGACACCGATTGGGAAGCTATTACTGGTATTGCTGGTACTTATTCTGTCGGAGATCCTGTGACTGTGATAAATTACGGTTCCGGTACTGGCAGGGCCGAAATAGAACAAACTGCACAAACACAGGCTGCATTTAATCAATTATTAAATTTAGTTTTAGCAATATTAAATGACTCAGCATCGGGATTGCCAGATCCTTCGGCTCGCGATTACTTTGTAAATTTTGATGATGCAGACTATGCAAATGATACAGTGACAAAGTATTTTTATACTTTAACTGATATAATTTTTAACGGACCCGACCCCGACGATTTATTATTGAGTCCTATGTATGAATCTTCTAGGACTTTACTTACACTTAACAAAGAGTTTATACAGAAAGAAGCTGTTGCTTACGTCAATGATGAATTATCTTTAACTACAACTTGTTTATCAAGCTCGGCAGGAACTGATAATATTACCTGCGTAAGAACTAATATTTTATCAGCAGGATTACCGGTGACGTTCGAAGGATCTGGACTAGACTCGTCTATCACAGCTGGAACAGTTTATTATGTTTACAGTATTGTAAGCGCAACTGAATTTAAAATTTCGGCTACATCCGATCTAGCATCATTTGTAGCATTAACTGGGGACCTGACTTCGGCTACAGTATTCACTTATAATCAAACAAAATGTGAACGCGATGTTGGTTATCTTGTAGATGCTATAATTAGCGATCTAGCTACTAACAGCCAGGAATCTACCCTAATGGCAGGAAATGCTTATTGGAGAGGTGCTGCATCTGTGTCAGAAGAGTTCGTGAGACAAATTCCTGATACTTTGAGTGCGATCGATTACGTCAAACGTTTAGCCCTTAAAGTAGTTAACAGTGACATAACTCCTCCGATTGGAAAAGCAGAACTACTAGAGCCGCGCGATCTACAGATCGATAGTACCGGATCAAACTTATATGTATTGGGCGGAGTAGGTCCTAAGGTCTATCAGTTTACAGTTAATACTCCGTGGGATACCAGTGATATTACATTCGTTGGTAGTTTTGATGTAGGCGACGACGAATTTACCCCACAAGGCATGTACTTGGGCAATGGTGGCGCTGAACTATATATTATTGGGACTGGTGCAGTTGACAGCGAAGCCGATGGTCGAAAGATATTTCAGTATACATTAAGCAGCCCTTACGATATTACTACTGCTGCTTATACAAATGATTTTGATTTAAATGGATTAACAGTGGGCAATGGATTTGTTTCGTCTCCGTCGGGAATTTATTTTGTCGAGGACGGAATAAATGATGGACAAATTATGTTCATTGTGGGATCTAGTGATGCTGCCGTTTATAAGTATTCTCTAGGAGTTGCATGGGATATTACTACAGTCACATACAATCCAGTTGACGGATCGTATAATTTAGGCAACGAAGATAATTTTGTGACCGGTATAACATTTAATCCCAATGGAACTCACATGTATATTACTGGAGCAACAAACGATATTATTGCTGATTATGAATTAACCACTGCCTGGAGTTTAGCTGTTGCAGATGTCAACTTAGTTGAAATAGTTAATGTCTCGAACTACGAAGAAGAAATTACCGGTATACAATTTAATACCTCAGACGGAAGTCAACTATATATTATAGGTTTAACTAGTGATTCGGTAATTTCGTTTAATTTATTAAATAATTGGGATATTTCTTCGATTGAGTTTAGTAATTCAACGCCAACTGGTTATTATAGTACCCCGTATCAAAATGTGGTCAATCAAGATTTTGTTGCTACAGTGGTGTCAACTACTGCTCCTAGCACTTTTACCTGTGACCCAACATATGGAACATTTTATATAGCCAAAGGAAACCCAATTAAATTTACTCAAACATCTTCGGGTACGCCGTTATTTGGTGGTGTAGTTGCAGGGCAAACATATTACATAAAAGAAGTCATCGATTCAACTACGTTTACAATTAGCGAAACTGAGGATGGACTTGTATTCACTGGAATCACCACAGCCGGGCCCAGTTCGATGGCAGTGGCTCCCACTGGAGCCAGTTCTGGATTTGAAATAACAAAGAATTTTAATTCTATTATAAGAATAATTCGTGACGGTGCTGAGCCTTTAGAAGAAGAATTTGGTAGTCTAGTAGAAGCTACCGGTTATACTTTAAGTTATGCCGGTGCTGGAATTGACTACACAAAACTAAGTAAAGGTCAAGGCGGAACCGGTGTTGCTGATCCTAATAAATACACAATTGAATTAGATGGCGGACGAGTGTTTATCACAGCAACTGACGAAAAAGGAGACTTTTATGTAGGAAAAGTCACACCGCAAGAAGCTGGAGAAACTGCTCGGCCCTTGTTTAGAATTAATCAACAGACAGGTAGTATAGATGGGCGTGCATTTTATCAAAGCATTTTTGGATTTGTGGCCCCATTTGTTTTAGCACTTACTAGAAGGAAGTAATAATGGCCGCCCCGATTTTTAAATTTAAGAATGTTCGAGTTCCAATAACAACAGCAGCGACTGACACATTAATCTATGCAGTTGACATTGGCCGAGGGCAAAACGGCTTAGATATTGGTGTTTTACCTGAAGAAGTAAGCTCAGTGGTTCTAACTATTCAATGCGCTAATACTTGGACATATATTGATGATAAATTGATCACCGAAGTAAGTGCTGTTAACAATAGATTTACCTGCGCTGACAGCACTGATCTTGAAGAAGGTATGATGGTGACGTTTAGAGATACGTCGTACGGCGGTGTGACTTTAGGTAAAAAATATTATGTAGTCGATAAACCCACCGCAACTACTTTTACAATAAGTGAAACCATCGGAGGTGCAGAATATGTTCCTACTGGTTCGTCGGCAGGTATAACTGATTTATTCATTGACATCGATAGTTCTGTTAAAGTAACTGCTAAAGTAATAGATTTGTTGACAAACACCCAAATGAATTTAGTAAAAGATTACTCAGTTGCTCCTAGCAATGCATTTGACCCATTGAATGGAAACTTAATTTTAACATCAAAATTAGGATTGTATATAAGTGCAGAACATGCCGGTGTAGTAAATGTCACTGTAAGTTTATTGGAGATTGCTAATGCCACGGCTACTTGATGATCGCTTTGTAAAAGGACTTAAAGATGCACCGAATTCTTATACAAGAATTGACGGGACTCCTGCACAACCAGACGATCTAGTAGTTGTTGATAAAGACGGCAATAGTCTAAGATTTGCTAGTAAATCGAGTGTAGCTACTAGTTCAATATATTATTTTCAATCAACTCCTCCTGATCCTTTAGTAACTCCGTTATTTGCTGGCGATAGATGGATTGATATCGATACCGGTAAAGAATTTACTTGGATAGACGATGGCAATAGTGCCCAGTGGGTAGAAACTGGGCCCGACGGGTTTGCTGGTCCACAGGGTATACAGGGTATACAAGGTATACAAGGATTTCAAGGCATTCAAGGAAGATATGGTCCTTCGATCACAATTTTAGGAACAGTTGCTGATGTTAATGTTGCTCCTCCTGGAAATCCGCAAACTACACTTAATACTGCCTTTCCGGGTGTTGTGGTTGGTGATGGTGTCATTGACGAAGCATTAGGAGATCTGTGGGTATACAATGGTGTAAGTTGGGTTAATGTTGGACCTTTTATTGGCCCTCAGGGTGTACAGGGAATTCAAGGTATTCGCGGCGAACAAGGTGTCCAAGGTATACAGGGTATTCAGGGTATTCAGGGTATTCAGGGAATCCAAGGACAACAAGGTATACAGGGAACTCAGGGATCTGATGCAGTACAACAAGGTATACAGGGAATACAGGGCCTTCAGGGAATACAGGGCCTTCAGGGAACACAAGGTATTCAGGGATCGCAAGGAATACAAGGTCGTCAGGGAGTACAAGGTCGTCAGGGCATTCAGGGCATACAAGGTATTCAGGGAATTCAGGGCATACAAGGAATCCAAGGATTACAAGGTCAGGTTGGTCCAGGATTAAGAATTTTGGGTACTCTTGCTACTTATAACGATTTACCAGGAGCAGGATTTACTCCACCTGATAGTTTGTCAGACGGATATATAATTGATGGTAATTTGTATGTATGGGGCCCAACCGAAATTCCTCCACAATGGATTAATGTTGGTGCAATACAAGGACCACAAGGCATTCAGGGATTTCAGGGTGTTCAGGGATTACAAGGAATTCAAGGCGTACAGGGTATACAGGGTATTCAAGGCGTACAGGGTGTACAGGGTATTCGAGGAGAGCAAGGCGTACAGGGTATTCGAGGAGAGCAAGGCGTACAGGGTGTACAGGGTGTACAGGGTGTACAGGGTGTACAGGGAGTTCAGGGCGTACAGGGCGTACAGGGTATGCAGGGCGTACAGGGTATACAGGGTCCTGCATCTGTTATACCAGGCGATCAGGGAATTCAGGGAATTCAGGGCGAACAAGGTATTCAGGGTGTACAGGGCGTACAGGGTATACAGGGTGTACAGGGAATTCAGGGAATTCAGGGTGTACAGGGTGTACAGGGTATACAGGGTATACAGGGCGTACAGGGCGTACAGGGTGTACAGGGTATACAGGGTGTACAGGGTATACAGGGTATACAGGGTCCTGCGTCCGTTATACCGGGCGATCAGGGAATTCAGGGAATTCAGGGCGTACAGGGCATACAGGGCGTACAGGGCATACAGGGAATTCAGGGTGTCCAAGGGTCGAATGCAATACAGCAAGGAATTCAAGGACGCCAAGGTATTCAGGGATTACAGGGATTACAGGGTATACAAGGTCGTCAAGGTATACAAGGATTCCAGGGTATTCAGGGAGTCCAGGGATCAGACGCAGTACAACAAGGCATTCAAGGATTCCAGGGATTTCAGGGAATTCAGGGAATCCAAGGATTTCAGGGATTCCGGGGATTTCAAGGTATAACAGGCGAGCAAGGACTGCAAGGTTCAGATGCAGTTGTTCAAGGAATTCAAGGATTTCAAGGATTTCAAGGATTTCAGGGTATACAAGGATTTCAGGGTATACAAGGATTTCAGGGTCGTCAAGGTATACAAGGATCAAACGCGGTACAACAAGGCATTCAAGGATTCCAGGGAATTCAGGGAGTTCGGGGAAGCCAGGGAATTCAGGGATTCCAGGGATTCCAGGGATTCCAGGGTATACAAGGTATTCAAGGTATTCAAGGACGGCAGGGAATACAGGGAATACAGGGAATACAGGGAATACAAGGTGTTCAGGGAATACAAGGTGTTCAGGGAATACAGGGAATACAGGGACGGCAGGGACTTACAGGAACTGGTGTTTTAGGAGCCGGCGGACTTTGGGCCGGGGGATATGTTTATTCAAATTCTACTGTAGTACTTGGACAGTATAGACCCGACCAACTTGATATAGCGTCTACTACATCGATACAAATTAATGCAGTATCCGGATATTCGGACAATAACGCAGATCAACTAAGAAAATTAGCAGCAAATACAAATTGGATACTAAGATTTCATAATCCTTCACTCGCCGGTGCAGAAGATAGTGGATATATTGATTTTCTAGTTTCTACAGCAATTTTTAATACCGGTGGCAATTATTTAGATTGCAATGTTGTTTATAAGATGTCAAATCTACCGGTATCGAGTTGGACTGCAACTTCTACCGCGGGAGCATTTGATTTGTATTTTCCATTAGGGGGAATACAAGGGGTACAAGGGGCACAAGGGGTACAAGGCATTCAAGGACTCCAGGGTGCTTCTTCTCCTGGTGGAGCAACAGTTTCGGTTGTTGCCGGGCAGATATTATATTCTTCAACCGGCACAGATATAGTAGGCGATAGTGGACTTACATACGATGCCACAAATGATGTTTTAACCATTGGAACAACTAACCCATCACACATTGGAATGAATGGTTTATGGGCTACTGTTGGTTGGCAGAAAAAATTAGTTTTGAATGAAGGCGATGCCATAATATGGGCCAATGGAACGAACAAAAAAATGTTCGGAGCAACGATTGGTCCCGATGCTTGGTGGTGGGGAACCAATACAGCAGCCGATAATAGTCTTCCACCTTCATATGCCATGTGGTTAACTGCACCAACTGGGGATTTGAACGTTCGTAATAATATTACAGCATTTGCTTCTGATCGTAGATTAAAAGAAAATATTGTAAATATCGATTATGCTTTAGACAAAGTATCTCAACTAAACGGTGTTTCGTATAATTTTAACGAATTGGCCTACAAACTCGGTGGGTTTAGTAGAGAAGAAAAACAAATTGGATTACTAGCCGACGAAGTGCAAAAAGTTTTACCGGATATAGTCAAACCGGCTCCGTTTGATACGGATTTCGCTGGTAATAGCAAATCCGGTGATAATTACATGACAATTCAATACGAGAAACTTGTTCCACTATTAGTTGAGGCTATTAAAGAGCTAAAACAAGAAGTTGATATGTTAAAAGCAAAAAAATAATTTATAGATAAGACAGCGATTGTAATTCTATAGTTTTTAATTTGCTTTTAATTTCGTCTAGTTTTATTGTTTTAAATAATCCTGGGTGTGCCGGCTTCGGCACATCTTCAATCTTAGTCCAAGCCCATCCTCGATGTTCGTCATTTAAGATCGGAACAAATTCGTTTTTTACAATAATTAAAAATGTATGGTAAGAAAAATAATAATTTTCTGCTGTATAAGTCTCTAGTGGTATTATTTTTTTATCAACTATGGTGAACTGAATTTCTTCATCAAGTTCTCTATGTAGCGCCGATATGATAGTTTCTCCGGCTTCAATTTTTCCACCCGGTATACCCCAGGTGCCGTCGAATTTATTGCCACTTCTTAATAAAAACAAATAACGATTTGTTGATGTACAGTATATTAGCGCACCCACAGATTCGACAGAAGAATTTTTGTTTAGAGAAATAAACTCCACTGACCCGCAGGGTAATGTCCTTGATAGCTTTTCTTCCATTGAGTGCCGTCCCATTTATATTGAATAGCAGTATTTAAGTTAGTTACATATGTCGGCCCAGCATTTGTTGAACTATCAAAAATTACTTCCCAATTAGTTCCATTGTACTCTATAATATCATTCTGCCTGGCAATCAATTCGGTATTATTTGTACCAGCCCAGATGTCTGCTTGTTCTGAATCATCAGCATAGCCAATGTCTTGTAAGATCAAGTATCTTGTGCCGGCATCCGGTAAAGTAATGTTAGTATCGTTGCTGTTGACATTGAACGGATCTACTATTGCATGTATCGGAGGATGATTATTTGTGGGTAATGTATCTTCAAATGGATTAAATACCAACAGTGAACTATCTAACGGATTATAGGCAATAGTACCAATAATTTCGGTGCCGTCATCTAGTTGTAAACGAATTTCGCTTACACCAGAATTTAATGTTCCGTAAACGTCTATTAGTGCCGGCCAACTATCTCTAGTACCAATCTTTCCGTTATCGGTTGGTATTTCACTTTGTTTAACTAGTATTAATTGATTGTCCATCAGTATTACTCCATACATTAATGGAGTAATGTATTGTCTACTGACAAGATTACTGTCTAGTATAGAATCTTCATTTACTTCGCCTCTGGGATCATAAATGCTGGCAATGATTTTTTGTATGACGCCGAGTTTTTTAACTTTTGCCGGGGTACTAAGCCAAATTGGCATTTCAAATGTCAAGCTCATTATGTCGATTGTTTCTTCTGCTCCTTGGGGAATCGTTTGACTGGACCAATTGATATTGGTTAGCATGACCATGCTTAAACTAGACCAATCGAGATAATTATCTGTATTTTGAATTTCTAATGCAGGGTTGAATAAGCATGATATTTGTTCAGCTAATTGCAGTTTTTGTGTAGTATTACTAGTCCAAATGTCTAGTTTAACTTCTAGCTTATATGGAACAGGCATGAGTCTTTCGACCGTGATTGAATCTTGCTGATATTGGTCATACGTTCCTGTTTCTGTGTCGTATACTCTTTCGCGTAGATGTACTTTACTGACATGATATGGTTCTTGCACACGTTCTCTGTCGTAGGTCAGTCCCGAAATATATACTGCCATAGCAGGGACATGATTGATTGCATTTTCGTTATTGCCTCTTAGAATTTGCGATACTTGTCTTGAACTATCCCCATACACCACTGGTACACGTAAAAGACTGGTATTACCTTCGCGATCCTTACCAAACTCAACTTGAAAATTACTGATCATTCGTATAAACTGACTAACGAATCTGCGTATCTGGCCGCTATAAAAAAATTGTTGCATAATCAATCTGCTCTTGGTTTGAATATTTCGTTCAGTGCTTGTCGCTCATTATAACTATCGCCGCTGCTGTTAATGTGCGTATTGGTGTTGTTAACAAAACTTGATCTCAGTGTTTTGTTGTTTACGCCCGGAGTCAATGATGTACGAACAGAATCTTCTATTTTAACCCACTTAGTTCCATTGTATCTAAATAATCTATTTGGTAAAAAATCCAATCGTAAAAAGTACTGTCCAAATGTTGGACTTGAAGGAAAGGCAACTCCGCTAGTGACTTGAAGTCCATTTGGTGCCTTTCCGTCTCCGGTTAGATATCCACTGATACTTTTATCTGGACTTTGTATGATTTGATCAGCGGTTAAATCCGTATCATCTATCAGTATATTAGTTTGATCAACAGTGGGACTAAAAGGATCTTCTGGGGATCCGTCGGCCCGTAGTCCTTTGGTATACAGAGGAACAGTATCGTATCCACTAAGCGGAACATCTGTTTCGGCCTGTGAAATAATTCCGTCGTTGATGTTTGAGTATAGATTATATGTGCTGAGAATATCTTCTAATGACTTATCAGTATTTTCTCCTGCTAGGATATTTTTAGTTATATCTTTATATTCTTGGCTGTCTACTAGAGGTTGCATTTTAACACGCCATAAATGTGCCCACCAGGTCGGACTACAACCCTCGGCAGCTCGACTGGTATCGGACACAACATAATATCTTTT
>Ga0172372_10001692_pt1 | contig 34069 bp, 30 predicted proteins | sample LakKiv5m_2_FD_114544 | JGI IMG/M metagenome (GOLD analysis project Ga0172372, IMG submission 114544) | Freshwater microbial communities from Kabuno Bay, South-Kivu, Congo - kab_092012_9.5m | ecosystem: Environmental > Aquatic > Freshwater > Lake | place: Democratic Republic of the Congo... | reverse complement strand
TTCTCGTCGTGGTCATGCGGGAAAAGCTTGCCGTTCAAACGGCAGTCGAATTAAGGCCAGTAACCTGTCCAAGAAATTGGGTGCGGTACAGCCCGACCAATTGTCGCGCCCGCGGCGTGCTGATATCCATCATCGTCGAGCACCCCCAGACCATCGAACTCCTTGGCAGGGTCGGTTTCCGGAATCATGGAGCCGTGTCCTCCGATGATTTCATCCCCCTGTCCCGAACTGTCGTACCAGCGCTGCATACACGCAACTTCATTGCCGCATGCCCCCCCTCAGTCAAGCGTGACACGGCCCCTTGACTTCCCTCCTGGACACATTTCAGCGAAAAGCCCCCGACCGGTTTCCCGATCGGGGGCTTTTCATTCTGAATCGATATCAGCAGAACAATCAGTGCTTGATCGCGCCGGTCCGTGTCTTGGCGGGCTCGTCGCGATTGAGATCCAGCGGAGTGGCCATGATATTCGTTGGAATATTGGGCCCTTGCTTGACCAGGAATTCCTCCGGATTGGGCACATCGAGTGCGATCCGGAGCACTTGATCCGCGTGTTCCACCGGGATGATGCGCAGACCCTGAGTGATCCCTTTCGGGATCTTCTTGAGATCGGGCACGTTTTCCTTGGGAATCAGCACGGTCTGGATGTTGCCGATCTTGGCTGCAAGGATCTTCTCCTTGAGGCCGCCAATGGCGAGCACCCGTCCCCGCAGAGTGATTTCACCCGTCATGGCCACGTCGCGCTTGACCGGAATCTTGGTCAAAGCACTCGTGATGGCCGTGGCCATGGTGATCCCAGCGGAAGGACCGTCTTTAGGAACCGCACCTTCCGGCACGTGCAAGTGGATATCCACGTTCTGATGGAAGTCCTCCTTGAGCCCCAACTGCTCGGCGCGACTGCGGACATAGCTCATCGCCGTGGCCGCAGACTCCTGCATGACTTCACCGAGCTTGCCGGTGATCTTGACCTGGCCTTTGCCGGGCAGGACGCTGACTTCGATCTGGAGAAGATCACCGCCGGCTTCGGTGTAGGCAAGACCATTGGTCAGACCAACCTCGTTATGCTCTTCCACTTTGCCGAACGTATAGCGTGCCGGTCCAAGCAGCTCCTCGAGATCGCCGGCATCCATCTTGACTCCTGACATATCAATGGTCGGGGTCGGCACTGCCGCAGTTTTCTTGGACTTCTTGGTCGTCGCAGGGGTCACCTCTGCGGCCGGAGTCTCGGCAGCCGAATTGCCCATGCCGCGCTTCTCGACGATCACCTTGGCCGCCTTGCGGCAGACCGTGGCCACCATACGCTCGAGATTCCGGACACCGGCCTCGCGCGTGTAGGAGCGGATCAACGAGAAGATCGCCTCATCCGTCATCTCGAAGTCTCCGGTCTTGAGACCGTGGGCTTCCATCTGCTTGGGAATGAGGTACTTACGGACGATATTGAACTTCTCAAGCTCCGTGTAACCGGAGATCGTGATGACCTCCATCCGGTCAAGCAGCGGCTTGGGAATCGAGCTCAAGGAGTTGGCCGTCAGAACGAACATCACTTTGGAGATATCATAATCGACTTCCAGGTAATGATCGCCGAAGTTGACGTTCTGCTCGGGATCCAAGACCTCGAGCAAGGCCGACGACGGATCACCGCGGAAATCCATGCTCATCTTGTCGACTTCGTCCAGGAGGAACACAGGATTGGACGAGCCGCATTTCTTGAGCGACTGAATGATTTTCCCGGGCAATGCGCCAACATAAGTGCGCCGGTGGCCGCGGATCTCGGCCTCGTCCCGCACTCCGCCCAAAGAAGCCCGAACGAACTTCTTGTTGAGCGCCTTGGCAATCGAACGCGCAAGCGAAGTCTTACCCACGCCCGGAGGTCCGGCAAAGCAAAGGATCTGCCCTTTGGAGTTGTCGGTCAGCACGCGGACGGCGAGGTACTCGAGGATCCGTTCTTTGACTTCTTCGAGTCCGTAGTGATCTTCCTCGAGGACCTGCTCGGCGACTTTGAGTTCGTTGCGATCCTGAGTGACATCGCCCCATGGGAGCGTGATCAACCAGTCGATATAGTTCCGCACCACCGTGGCCTCGGCGGACATCGGTGACATCATCTTGAGCTTTTTGAGTTCCTTGGTGGCCTTCTCGCGGGCCTCCTTGCTCATGCTCTTGGTGCGGATCTGTTTCTCGATTGCAGCGAGTTCGGCTTTGAATTCGTCCTTCTCGCCGAGCTCCTTCTGAATCGCCTGCATCTGTTCGTTGAGGTAGTACTCCTTCTGCGAGCGTTCCATCTGCTTCTTGACGCGAGAGCGGATGCGGCGCTCGACCTGGAGGATTTCGATCTCGCCTTGCATCAGCTGCAGGAGTTTTTCGAGACGCTTGCCAGGATCGCCGAGTTCCAAGATCTCCTGCTTGTCCTCGACCTTGAGGTTGAGGTGCGCGACCACGAGATCCGCCAAGCGAGAAGGCTCTTCGAGCGTGTTCACGCTCATCAGCATCTCAGGCGGAATGCGCTTGTTCAGCTTGACGTAGTTTTCGAAGGTGGCCTTGAGCGACCGAACGAGCGCTTCGAGCTCGACGTTGTTCTCGACCCGATCCGGAATTTCCTCGACCACCGCTTCGATCATGCGGTCGGTTTCTTTGTACTCGAGAATCTTCGCGCGCTTTTTGCCTTCGATCAGCACTTTGACCGTGTTATCAGGCAAACGCAGAATTTGAAGGATGGTCCCCAAGGTCCCTACCTTGAAGATATCATTTTCCCCCGGGCTCACAGTCGTCGCTTCACGCTGCGCGACGAGGAACAGATCCTGCTTGCGGGTCACGCACTCTTCGAGCGCATTGATGGATTTCTCCCGACCCACAAACAGCGGCACTACCATGTGGGGGAAGATGATCACATCCCGGAGAGGAAGCAGAGGAACTTTGACCACTGCCACCTTCCTGGTGTCTTTGTTCTGGTTTTCCTTGGTGTTCGGGCTCATCGACCGGGACCCCCTCTCAAGTTAGATACAACATGAAGAAGTCTATACAGACCATCGTGACGGGGAGTACTGAGGAGCTGGTTCGGTTGAATTAGCCCCCTCCCCTCATTTTCACTACAGCAGGTTCAAACGGGTCTGCCAAGGGGCGAAGCATTTTTTGATATTCGAAACAGAATTTTGCGCAGGACCGGCCCGCAGCTTCTGCCGGGCGGCAAAAAAAAAGCCCTGATCCGACGGGGTCGCCGAATCAGGGCTTGATTTGGGTCTCAGTCCCCGGATCTGATACTCCTCAAGCGCTTTCGGCCTTTGTGGCCTCCGCGCCGGCTTTTTTAAGGGCCGGCAACCCACCGCGGACTTCGGACCCGTCGGCGTGAATCAGGATCGGCCGCTCGCTTTTGAGGATCGTATCCTTGGTCACGATGCACTTCTTGATCTCCTCGCGGGCAGGCAGCTCGTACATCACTTCCAACATCGACTGCTCGAGGATTGCGCGAAGTCCCCGGGCACCGGTCCGGCGCTTGATCGCTTCCTTGGCGATGGCCTCGAGTGCATCATCTTGGAACTCCAGCTGAACACCATCATATTCGAACAACTTGGCGTACTGCTTGGTGAGGGCGTTCCGCGGGCGCTTGAGAATATCGATCAAAGCTCCCTCATCCAGCTCATCCAAAGTTGCGATCACAGGAAGACGACCGATGAATTCGGGGATCAACCCGAACCTCACGAGATCCTCGGGCTCCACTGCAGCCATGAGCTCGGAAGTGGTCTCCTGCTTCCTGGAGGTCACATCGGCATGGAGTCCAAGGCCGCGCTTGCCCTTGCGCATGCCCACGATCTTGTCGATGCCTACGAAAGCGCCGCCGCAGATGAACAGGATGTTGGAAGTGTCAACCTGCACGAACTCCTGCTGAGGGTGCTTTCTTCCGCCCTTGGGAGGAATGTTGGCGATCGTGCCTTCGATGATCTTGAGAAGCGCTTGTTGAACCCCCTCCCCGCTCACATCGCGGGTGATCGAGGGGTTCTCGCTCTTGCGGGAGATCTTGTCGACTTCGTCGATATAGACGATCCCTTTTTGAGCACGCTCCACGTTGTTGTCGCAGTTCTGAAGCAGATTGAGGATGATGTTCTCGACGTCCTCACCCACATAGCCGGCCTCGGTGAGCGTCGTCGCATCCGCCATGGCGAACGGCACATTGAGGAGACGGGCCAAAGTCTGCGCAAGCAGAGTCTTTCCGGTACCGGTCGGTCCGATGAGCATGATGTTGCTCTTCTGGAGCTCGACTCCGTCCTTGGCCTTCTTGTCGCCCTGATGCTGGATGCGCTTGTAGTGGTTGTAAACCGCCACCGACAAAACCCGCTTGGCTCGATCCTGACCAATCACGTACTCATCGAGAATGGTCTTGATCTCATTGGGCTTGGGGATGCGCTCCGAGGAGCGTGCCGGTCCTTCCTTCTGCCCCTCTTCCGCGATGATATCATTGCAAAGTTCGATGCACTCGTCGCAAATGTAGACCGTCGGCCCTGCGATGAGCTTCTTCACTTCGCGCTGATTTTTACCGCAGAAGGAGCAGCAGAGATTTCCAAAACCATCACCAAATTTCTTGCCATCCATATCCGGACTCTCCCGTTTGAACTGCTTCTCGATGTATCGTCGGATCCCGGCTCACACCGGGGACCAGGTTCAAGTGGAATGCTTCGTGACCACCTTGTCAATGAGGCCGTAGGAGACGGCTTCTTCGGCCGCAAGGTAGTTGTCCCGGTCCGTATCCTTGCGGATCTGGTCGATCGGCTGACCGGAATGCTTGGACATGATCCCGTTGAGCTTTTCCTTGAGGTAAAGGATCTCGCGGGCCTGAATCTCGATATCGGACGCCTGACCACGGGCTCCACCCAGCGGTTGGTGAATCATGATCCGACTGTGCGGCAGACTGAACCGCTTGCCGGCCGCTCCCGCCGTCAGGAGGAGCGCTCCCATGCTAGCTGCAAGACCGATGCAATAAGTACTGACGTCCGGCTTGACGAATTGCATGACGTCGTAAATCCCGAGTCCTGCGGTGACCGAACCACCGGGGGAATTGATGTACATGTGGATGTCCTTGTCCGGATCGGACGACTCCAGGAAGAACATCTGAGCGACCAGAAGGTTGGCCACCGTGTCGTTGACCTCGGTCCCGAGGAAAATGATCCGGTCGAGCAGGAGGCGCGAATAGATATCATACTGGCGCTCGCCGCGCGCAGTCTGCTCGATCACGATGGGATTGGGGATGTACCCGTTGGCCTCGACAGCCGCCGCATGAGTCGGCGTGAAACCGACTGCTTCGGGTTGAACCAGCCCTGCGGGCACCTTGGGTCTCGAAGGAAGAATGATCATCCGTTGACGCTCCTGATTGAATACTCCGTGAACTACCTTGCACTCTGACTTCTCAAATCAAATCACCTGGTACTTCATGAAATCCGCAGCGAATCGATTCACTCGACTGCCGCTCTATTGCTGATAAGCGCGACCCTTCCTGCGTCGACTTCCGGAGGCATGACGCCCCCTCGTCTCAAGTATACACAAGCAGAAGGGCCCGAATACAGCACCGAGCACTTTTACAAAAAAAAATCGAGCGCTCGGGGAGACCATCTGGAATTAGGATCGCCCAAAGCCGCTCGAAGCTTGAGAAAGAATTTGAGGGTGAGAATTATTCCGCGGAAGATTCCACCATGTCGCGGTTCATTTCTTCCAAGTATTGAAGCATCGATGCCCGAAGATCATCGATCGTCAGATTCTCGACGCCCTCGTGCCCTGAAGAGTTGAGCATGCCCTCGAGTTCCGACCTGGCTTTTTTCTCGTCCAACCCCGAGAGGCGGACAATGGTCTCGAGGAGTTCCGGGCCGACAGGCTCGAACTGATATTGCTCGATCACGGAGCTTGGCCCCTCGGCCGCGTTGTCAGCAACTCGGCTTGATTCGTCCAAGGCTACCCCATTCGTTTCAGTGTCATTCACATTCCGGGAGACATCCATTTCTCCACCCCCTCGCACTCGCGAGTATAGAAACCGAATTTTCATTGGGACAAGAGTTTTTTCAATCGCTCCGCAGATGCTTTGCCGAATTCCGTCCCCGCAAGTGGAATCAGGAACGATACCAGCAGGAGCACCCCGCCGACAATACGCGATATCGTCAATGTTTCGCCGAGAATCCATATCCCGAGAGCCGCGCCTGCCAAGGGTTGCACGAATAGCGTCAGAGCAAGGTTTGACACGGAGACATGCTCGAGAAGCCGAAGCCAGATGAAGTAACTCAAAGCGGTGCCGAAAGGCCCTATCCAGAGGAGCGCCAAAATTCTTTCGGTGGTGAAGGGAGTCAAATCCGGAGCGCCATGCCTGCTGAACACCCAGAGGGAGAGAAAGAACACCCCCCAGGATAGTGCACGAGTGAAGATTTCGATTGCACTCAGTAAAGACCTGCCCGTGATCAGCAGACGTCCGCCCGCCGAGAAGTACCCCTCACCCAAGAGGGAGATGATGATGAGCAAGTTACCGATCAGGGAGGCATTCTCGATGCGGCCGGAAGACGCACTCCCCGCGTGCAATCCGCCCGAGAGCACGAAAACCCCGAAAACGGCGGAAGCCATCGACATCCACTCGGGTCTGCGGGGCCGCTCCCGAAGAATGAGCAGCGCCATGAGGACCGCACTGAGTGGTTCAAGGGCGATGAGGATTGCATTGTCGGAGGCGGCTGCAAGTCTGAGCCCTGATATCTGTAACAATGGCGAGACAAAGAAAGTCATCAGCCCGATCGAGAGGGGCACCCAGAAGTCGCGGCGACCGACCAGGGGAGCGGTCTGATCGAGCGATGCAGGCCGTCGAGCCCCGCGAGTCCAAGGCAGGAGCAGAACCCAGAAAACCCAAGCTGAAAAATAGCGGAGCCAAGCCACATGGGGCGGCTCCCAACCCGACAACAGCACCTTGCCGAGCACTGGATGAAAGGACCAGGCCAGATTCAGAAGGACTGCGAAAACCAGCACGCGGACCCGGGGGATGGAATGGACCATATCGACTTGAAAAGACTCAACACACTTCCGGGAGTGAAAGCAAAGTTCAAGTTGCGAAATCGTTGAAACTGTCGTTTGCTACCGGCGCATGTCGAATCCGAATCAAATCGCCGCCAGTTCCAAACAGACCACCGGAAAGTCGTCACGGGACTCCACCGTCACCATGACGGAGATCGTGCTACCCTCGCACGCCAACGCGCTGGGTACGATTTTCGGGGGCAAAATCATGGAGTGGATCGACATTGCAGGCGCGATCGCAGCGGGACGCCACGCTCGCCGGATTGTCGTGACGGCATCGATTGATGCTCTCCATTTTGTGGCGCCGGTCAAGGTGGGACATATCGTGCACATCAGGGCTTCGGTGAATTGGGCCGGCCGCACATCGATGGAAGTGGGCGTCCGCGTGGATTCGGAAAACCAAGTCACTGGAGAAAGCCACCACACTGCGACCGCCTACCTGACTTTTGTGGCACTCGACGAGCATGGCCGTCCGACCCCTGTGCAACCGATCCTGCCGGGATCGCCCGAAGAAAAGCGGCGCTTTGAAGCTGCGCAAAAGCGCCGAGAGTCGCGCATCCGCCTCGCGGAAGAGCTCAAGAAACCTCACTGATATCTCTGAGGGGCGATCTGAATCAGGCCAGAACCTGCATCAGATTGCGCGCAAAAGCCGGAACCGCAACCGGATCCGTGAAAATCCATTGAATCGCGCCACGCGTACCGGAAGTCGCGACCCCGGGGGACAAATGGTTCGCCAACTTTTGCGCAAAATAAGAAGCCGTGGCCTCGGCCGAGTCCACCACTTCCCAACCCGGCATTCTGCTCGCGATCACGGACCGGATCCAAGGGTAATGCGTGCACCCGAGGAGCGCGACCCCGGTCGGAGACGCCAGGTGTGGCCTGATATACTCATCGATGGTGGCACTCAGGATCGGGTGGCTCAACCAGCCCTCTTCGATCATGGGGACCAAAAGCGGACAGGACTGCTCGAGGATTTCGCGCGAATCAAGGGACTGCGTCAGCGCAGCTTGAAAAGCATGACGGTAGGCACCGCTCCGGACCGTCGCCCGAGTGGCGAGTAGAAGGATGGGCCCGGCAGTGTTTCTGCACTTTTCCATGACCGATGCGACACCCGGCTCGACCATGCCGATCACTTCGATATCAGCTCCAACCTCTTCCCGAATGGCAGGAAGCGCAAGACTGGATGCAGTGTTGCAAGCAACCACGAGGGCCTGAATCCCTTGTGCCTTGAGCAAGCCTGCACAATAACGCGAGAGCTTTTCGATCTGGGCAGGACTCTTGGTGCCGTAGGGCACATTGGCCGTATCGCCCAAATAAACAACCTCGAGAGCAGGAAAACGCGCACGGAGTGACTGAAGGACCGTGATCCCCCCCACTCCGGAATCAAAAACACCGATGCGCCGGATCCTGCTCGCGGAAGTCACTTCTTGATGGCCGCCATGAGGCCCGAGAGTTTTTGCGCGGACTCGGCTTCGATCTCCTTATGGAGCGAGTTACCGTGAGCATCGATCGTGACGACGACCGGGAAGCTCTTCACCCGGAGCTGCCAGATCGCCTCCGGGCTACCGAACTTTTCCAGCATGTAGACACTTTCGACTTCTTCGATCGATTCGGCGAGCACTTGAGCGGCGCCTCCGATCGCATGGAAATAAACACATCCGAACTTCTGACAAGCGAGACGGGTCTTTTCACCCATACCGCCCTTGCCGATCACGGCACGCAGGCCATGCTTCTCAATGATACCGGCCTGATAGGGCTCCTCGCGCGTGGAGGTCGTGGGGCCTGCGGCCGTCACCACCCACTTGCCCTTCTTTTTCAAAACGACAGGGCCGCAGTGGTAGATAATCCCATCACGCAGGGAGACGGGCGGTTCATTGCCTTCGTGGAGCCATTTATGGACGGCATCCCGGCCCGTGTAAACGATGCCGGAAATCTCCACCATGTCGCCCACTTTGAGGGAGCGGATCTTGTCTTCGGTGAATGGAGCTTGAAGCTGGATCATGATCGGTTCCTCTCTGATATCAGTAGAGCCACTTCTGGATATCACCCTTGAGGGTGACTTTGGCTCCCTGCCGGCGGTATGCCCAGCACATGTAGGAGACACTCACAAAGTAAGACGCCGGCACGCGATTGAGCGCGCCCACCTTGACACCCATGAGGGTGGTCTTGCCACCAAAGCCCATCGGGCCGATGCCCAGTTGGTTGGCTTCGGCGAGGACTTCGGCTTCGAGCTTGGCGAGCTCGGGAATTTTATTTTTGTCGCCCATCTTGCGCAGGAGCTGCTCTTTGGAATGCAAGTAACCCGTCGCACGATCTCCACCGATCGTGACTCCGATCACGCCCGGACCGCAGCCCTTGCCCTGAGCCTGTTGAACGGCATCGAGCAAGCACTTCTTGACGCCCGCCAGGTCGCGTCCCGCACCGATACGGGAGTCCGGGAGGCTGTACTGCGCACCCACATTTTCGCAGCCCCCGCCCTTGAGCATGAGCTTGATTTCGAAATGATCCTTGTTCCAAGGCTCCATGTGGAGCGTAGGATTACCCGGACCCACGTTGGTGCCGCTGTTCTTGCCTGTGATGCTGTCCACGCTGTTCTGGCGGAGATATCCTTTTTTGGTGGCCGCGACCACGGCCTTGCGGATTACCTTGGCAAGGAGTTCCCCGTCGATTTTGCGGGGGTAGTGAATGAAGAACAGAATACTGCCCGTATCCTGACACAGAGGCTGACTCTTGACGCGAGCGATATCAATATTCTTTTCGATGATGCACATCGCGTATTTGCCGCGGGAGTCTTCCGCCTCCTGCTTGCGGCCCGTCTGGATGGCGTCGATGACGTCCCCGGGAAGATCGACCGAGGTCTTGCGGATAATTTCGACAAAAGCGTCCAAAAACTTCTTCTGCTGCGATGGATTCATGACCCTTTCAGTAACCCGGATGCGCGCACCCCGGCAAGAGTGTGTCCCTCGTTGAGGCTTTCCACCGGGTCGTAATCTCGGGTAAACTGGCTCAGCATGGCCCAGCCGAGGGGAAGTCCCTACGTAGACTTGGAAATTATAGTGATTGCGCGCGACGGTGAGTGGCTGGCCGATGGCGAGCCCATCACCCACGAACGCACGCTTCAAGCCTTCCAAACTCATTTGGCCCGCCTCCCCGATGACACCGGCTGGGAGATCCGGCTTGGCCGGGAACGAAAGCGCCTCCAGGTCGAGGACACGGCTTTTTTTGTGCGAGGTCTCCGGGGGGATGCGGAGTCGGGATTCACGTTGCAGTTCACCGACGGGAGCGAGCAAAAACTCGATCCCCGAACCCTGCGCTACACCCCCGGGCGCCTGACTTGTCGGATCGAGTGGCGCCACCCGGACGGCACCCATGGTGTTGCCGAAGCAAAACTTTTGCGCGGTCCGAGCCTTGAGATTCTCTCCCTGGCGAGCCCGGGGCCCGCAGCAGGGTTATATCAACTTGAAATCGAGGGAGTGACGCTGGATTTCAGGGAGTCGTGAGTCTTGAAAAAGTTCGGCCCGCTCTCGGTCAATTCGAGAGCGGGCCGCAGCTTCTCAAAGCCTGATCTCCGCAATCACTCGCCGGCAGGAGCCGCGGCTGCAGCCTCCCCCTTGTTGCCCTTGTGGCCGCGCTTTCCGTGTTTGGGCTTATGTTCTTTGAGTTCGCCCATAGCCGCCTTGCAGCCCTCGCTCAACTCAGACGCCTTCTCATGCATGCACTTGAAAAGCCCCTTGCCGGGCTCAAGGCCTTTGCACAGCTTTTCCTGGTCGGCAGCACAGGCTTCTTTGACTTCGGCCCGAGCTTCCTTCCTTTCCGAGTGCCGCGCCTTCATTTGCTTGTGATGCTCTTGGCAAGCGGCGCTCAGCTCACTCACATGCTCATCCACGCACTTACCCAGCCCCTCGCCTGATTTGAGTCCCGGACAGAGTTTTTCGGCCTCCGCTCGACAGGCTTGATGGGCTTCCTTTTTATCTCCACCGCCGGATGCGGACTCTTCCGCCTGCACCCATCCCGCTCCTGACAGAGTTAGCGCTGCAATCACGAACGCATTCAAGATTGGCTTGCTCACAAGACGTCTCCTTCTCGGTCCCAGATGAATTCAAGGCCGCCCGGGCGGCTGGCACCGAACCTCCCGCCCGAGACGAATAACCGCCCCAAAAAAGGAACGATCCCTTTATTGAACGCCTGTGGAGAGTGAACGTCACGGTGAAATTTTAATTTTTTTGAACCCGGCTGGTGGGTCGGGAGGGACATGGGTCCGGATGCGCTCGAACGGGCGGCATCTGCTTCGGCGGATCCTACTCGGGGGCCCTCAAGGGGGGTCATCGGGTTGCGGACTCCCGAACAGAAGGAACTGCAACTTTACCTCTTGGTTCATTTATCCAAGACTCACTTGATCATCGACATCACTCCTCTCCGGAAAAACAAACACTATCGAGCGCTGTTTCTCGGCCAATTCATCAGCTCTTTGGGTTCGATGATGAGCACGGTCGCAGTTCCCTACATTCTTTTCAGCACCACAAAGTCGACCACGCTGCTCGGGATGATGGGCATCATCCAGCTCATCCCCTCGATCGTCGGAGGTCTCATCGGAGGAACTCTTGCGGACGCCGTCGACCGCAAGCGCCTGATCCTGGCCTGCGAACTCGGGATGGCGCTGGTGACGGGAGGGCTCGCCGTGGCCATTCAATGGAGCGCCCCGGCACCTCCGCCTGCCTCCTGGATCTTTGCGGCAGCTGCAAGCATCGCGATCTTCAATGGATTTCATCGTCCCGCACTCGAAGCTCTGACACCCAGGCTTATATCACGCGAGGAAATTCCGGCCGCCGGGGTTTTGCAGTCCCTGCGTGGCAATATCTCCATGATCGGCGGTCCTGCGGCGGCAGGCGTACTGATAGCATGGCACGGGCCCCTCGCCGTCCTCTGGATCGACTTCGCCACCTTTGTCATCTGTATCGCAGCGGTCCTGACGCTACCTGCGATTCGGATCTCAAGCGGGAGAGCCAGTTTCTCGATCGACTCCATCCGGGCGGGTTTCAAGTACGCGGCGAGCAGGCAGGATCTGATCGGGACCTACCTGATCGATATCATCGCGATGACCTTTTCCATGCCGCATCTACTTTTTCCCGCAGTGGCGGACGCTTTCGGGTCGGCAGTGCATCTGGGCTCCCTCCACTCCGCCCTCGCCATCGGAGCCCTGTTGGCCACTTTAGGCTCGCGCTGGATGCTCAAATGGAAGCGTCATGGCTTGGTCATCACCCGGGCTGCGGCATGCTGGAGCCTTGCGATGATCGGATTCGGACTCGCCCCGAGCATCGAGGTCGCATTGTTTTTTCTACTTGCGGCCGGTTTTGCAGATATGATCAGCGCGGTTTTCAGGATGACCATCTGGAATCAGACCATTCCCGACGAATACCGAGGACGGCTCGCTGGAATCGAAATGATCTCCTACTTGAGCGGACCGATGATGGGGAATGCCCAACTGGGTCTCCTGGCAGCATACCTAGGAGTCAGGAACGCAATCAGCATATCAAGCTCCGTCGGTGTGATCGGCGTCCTGCTCTGTGGCGCTTTACTGCCCAAGTTCATCCAATATGAAGCAACACCCCGGAATTGATACGTGACCTATTGACGACGAGGAGCCACACTCACCCATGCCCGCCCATGAGGAAGGGCTGCTGCAGGTAATCGATCTGCTTGCGCTCGGAAGCAGCCAAGAAGAAGTCGCGAGCCTCCTGCCAGAGTACTTCGGGCTCGGGGATCGAGAACACTTTGCTGCGGAAAGCATGGCAGCCGGGCATCCCGGCCGTGTACCAAGCCAGGAACTTGCGAGCGTGCACCATGGCCATGCGCTCGGGGAAACTCTCGGCCAGGAGTTGCTTCTGGGTGTCGAGCAGCTCCAGGTAGCGCTCTGCAGTCGGGAGTTCATAGGTTTCGCCACGCCAGAGGGCTGAAGCCTGTTCAAACAAAAATGGATTGCGGAGCACACCTCGTCCGATGAGGACGGCGTCGACGCCGGAAGTCTTCATCCGGTGCACCGCCTGCTCGGCCGTGCCGATATCCCCGTTGCCGATGATGGGGAGCGGACTCTTGGCTTTGATATCAGCGATGAAATCCCAGTCCGCCTCGCCGCCATAACCTTGCGCTCGCGTGCGACCGTGGATCGCCACCCAAGCCACACCGGCATCGGCCGCCACTTTGACAACTTCGAGCGCGTTCTTGTGGTTCTCGTCCCAGCCCGTCCGGATCTTGATCGTGAGCGGGATTTTGACGGCTTTGGCCATTTTTTGCAGGATGGGCGCAAGCTGCGCGGGATTGCGGCACATCGCGGAGCCCGCTCCTTTGCCCACCACTTTGGGCACCGGGCAGCCCATATTGAGGTCGACAAAATCGGCTCCGAGCTTTTCAACGTACTGCGCGGCTTTGACGAGATTTTCCTCGCGTTCACCAAAAATCTGGAGACCGATCAACCGCTCCTCTTCGTGGAACTTGAGGAGATCAAAAGTCTTCTGACCCGCGTACTCGATCCCATTGGCGGAGACGAGTTCTGATATCACCAAGGCGCTCTCCATCCGGCGCATGAGGCGGCGGAAGGGAGAATTGGTGATGCCCGCCATGGGGGCCAGAATGAATGGATGCTCCAATTCAAAGGGGCCGAGTTTGACGGGCTTGGGCGAGGAAACCGTGGTACTACTCATGGGAAATCCTTCTGCGCTGACCCACTCACCAGGACCGGAGCGCCTCGATCTCGGAGCGTGCTTTGGGCACATCCCGAGTCAGGTTCTCGTTGCCATCCTGGGTGACCAAGATATCGTCTTCAATCCGGATGCCGATATCGCGGTATTCGGCTGGCGCATCGCGGTCCAGCGGCTGCACATAGAACCCGGGCTCGATCGTGAAGACCATGCCTGGCTCAAGCCGGCGCGGCTCGCCGTTCTTGAGGTAGAGCCCGGAGTCATGCACATCGCTGCCCAGCCAATGGCTGGTGTTGTGCGGATAAAAGCGCTTGAAACCGTTGGTCTGAATGATTTCGTGGGCCTTACCCTTGAGGAGTCCCAGCGAGAGAAAGCCGTCCACGAGCACATCGACCACATGGGCATGGATCGCAGGGAGGGTGACGCCCGGCTTGGCCATGGCCACGGCCGACTCCTGCGCCTTGAGCACAAGGTCGTAAACGCGGGCCTGAGCATCACTGAAGCGACGCCCGACCGGAAACACGCGTGTGATATCCGAGGTGTAGTAATCGAGTTCGGCTCCGGCATCGATCAGGATCAGGTCCCCGTCGCGGAGGGTATCGTTATTGGAGCGATAATGGAGGCAGGTGGCATTGCGGCCGGCGGCCACGATGCTCCAGTAACCGTTGCGCTGGGATCCCCCGCGGCGGAAGTGGTATTCGACGATCGCTTCGATATCGCGCTCATTCATGCCGGGACGGGCTTCGATCATGGCTTGCTTGTGGGCATTGGCGGTGATTTTGGAAGCGTTGCGGAGCGTTTCAATCTCCTCCCCCCCCTTGAAAAGCCGCATCTCACCGATGACCTGCTGGGGATCCTGCATATCAGGCAGACCGCGGCCCGAGCGCCCGAAAAGCTTGCGGGTCGACTCGAAGATCTCGAGCATCAAGCGATCCGTGCGTTCGTGATGGGGCATCGCCAAGCGATAGAACACGCGCTCCGCGTTTTTGAGAAGTTGCGGCATGCGCTTGGAGAATTCACTGGTCGGGTAGGCTTCGTCGGCACCAAAAACGGAGACCGCACCCTCGACGCCGTGGCGCTCGCCATCCCACATCTCACGCTCGGGATCCCGGGGCGGAACAAAGAGGACCATCTTGTAGTTGCGGCCCGGATGATCGGCGCTCGGCAAAAGAACCAGAAAAGAATCAGGCTCGTCCCAACCAGTCAGGTAGAAGAGGCTTGAATCCTGACGGAACGGGTAAGTGACGTCATAGTTCCGGATCAGTTCGAGATTGGAAGCCAGAATGAAGACCGAGCCCGCGTGAGCGGACATCAAGCAATCGCGACGAGAGCGGTAAACCGACGAAATTGAGGAATGAAGCATGGCCCGTGACTGTAGCCGGAAACCAAGCATCCACTCAAGAGCCTTGAGGGGCATCGTCGATATTCCCCGGATACTGCGTTCTCGGTCCTACCCGTTGCAGCCCTCATGGCTGCAACTGTCCACTGGACAGATGGGCGCTCATGCCATCATGGCACTCGCGCTCCCGCATCGTACCTTTGAGTACGATTTGGTCGGGCGCGTCCCTGCGGCCTTGTCTCCGGGGAATCTTGACGGATGCAAGGTACGATGAGCTCTGTATACCTGCAGATCTTCAGGAGATATACCTAGTCCCGCGGAATCAGGCGCCGGAAAGCACCCCGCGTTTGACCTGGTCGCGCTCAATGGCTTCGAAAAGCGCGCGGAAGTTGCCTTCACCGAACCCCTGGTTGCCCTTGCGTTGGATGAACTCAAAGAAGAAGGGCCCGAGGATCTCTTCCGAGAAAATCTGCATCAGGTAGCCTTCGCCCTCTCCATCAAGCAGGATGCCAAGCTTCTCGAGTTCAGCCAGGTCTTCGGTCACACCAGGCACCCGGGTCGGAACGACTTCGTAGTAGGTATGAGGCACAGTCAGGAACTTGAACTCATTTGCACGGAGACGCGTGAGCGTATCCATCAGACCGGTCGTCTCAAGCGCCAAGTGCTGAACGCCTGAGCCTTTCATCCGATTGACGAACTCCTGCACCTGCGACTCGGCCTCGGTAGCCTCGTTGATCGGGACCTTGATCTTGTGATCGGCACTCTGGACTACGTCTGAATTGAGGCCAGTGCGTCCGGTCTTGATCAGGAAGTGCCGGGTGACGATGAAGCCAAAGATATCTTTGTAATAATCCACCCAGAGCTTGAGGTCACCCATGGTGATATTATTGGTCAGGTGGTCGATCCGGAAGATTCCGAACGGAGACGGACTCTTGAGGCGGGAGACTTTCATCCCCTCGTCAAAGAGCGCGGGCGACTCCAATCCCTTGGATTTGCGGGAAATGAAGCGGTAGCGGACGTTACCCGGAGTATAGATCTCCGCCCGGGTGACGCTCCCCTCGGCCGACTCGAAATGCTCGGGCTCACGAGCGGAACGAGCCCCTTTGCGGGTCGTCTCCAAGTAAGCTTGCTCGGCATCATCGACATCGACAGCCAGAACGCAAATCCCCTGATCCTGCTGGCGGCGGAACTGCACCGCGAGGTCAGAAGCCGCTGCCACCGTGCCATCCGGCTGCGTGAAGAGAATCCGGACTTCGCCCTGCTGCATGAGCAAGGAGCGAGTGCCTGAGCGGGGCAGGTGCCGCTCACCCACACACTCGAATCCCATGCGCTCATAGATGCCGCGATGGGACTGGATATCATCGACCGAGAACTCGACGTGATCGAAGCCTTGATTCTGAATCTTCATGAAGTTGCCTCTTCCAAGTTGAACTCAGTGACGCAGTTGAGAACTCGAAGCAGCTGGATCCGCCACAGCAGGCTGTCCAGCCCCCTGCGAGCGCGCGATTTCGTCCGCCGCCTGGAGCAATTTAGCCTGCTTTTCGACATCCATGTAGGTGTAGCCGTTCAGCACACCTTCGTAGAAGTTCTGAAGCTCGACACCCTCCTTGGGCTTGATGCCGCCCTCACGAACCTTGGCATCAATCTGCTCCTTGACCCGCTTGGCGAGATCGGTCGAGCTGTACTGAATCCAGGAGAGAACGCCTGCGATGTTGTTACCCTGGATCACTTCCTCGACGTAGTAACCGCCGGGTTCGGTCTCATCCAGGAACACGTGAACTTCGTGAACGCGACCGAAGAGATTGTGCAGATCTCCCATGATATCTTGGTAGGCGCCCATCAAGAAGAAACCCAGATAATAGGACTCGCCCGGCTTGAGGTTGTGGAGTGAGAGCGTGTCCTTGATATCGCGCAGGTCGATGAACTTGCAGACCTTGCCGTCCGAGTCACAGGTGATATCGACAAGCGTGGACTGCCGGGTGGGCTCCTCGTCATGGCGATGGATCGGGACGATCGGGAAAAGCTGCTGAATCGCCCAATGGTCCGGCATGGATTGAAACAGAGAGAAATTGCAGAGGTACTGGTCGGCGAGCTGTTTGCTGAGCGCCTCGACCTCTTCCGGCACGTACTTGAGACCCGATGCGTTTTTATGGAGGACCCGGCAGATCTGCCAGAAAAGGCTCTCCACCTTGGCTTTGTCTTCAAGCGAAAGGAAACCGAGCTTGAACATGCTGAGCGCTTCTTCTTTGCGCTGAACTGCATCGTGGAAGTGCTCGAGCAAATTCTTGTTGGAAAGGTTTTGCGCGAGATAGCGCATCTCTTTGACGACGTCGTCTTCGTCCTCGGTCTCCGACAAGGTCGAGTCCGGAGTCGTCCCAACCTCGATGTTCCCGAACACGTTGACCAAGAGAACCGAGTGGTGCGCAACGATGGCCCGACCGCTCTCCGAGACAATATTGGGCTCGGGGACTTCTTCGGCCTCGCAGACTTCCTTGATCGAGTAGACGACGTCGCTCACGTACTCCTGCAGGGAGTAGTTGATCGAGCTGTCAAAGCTCGTGCGCGACCCATCGTAATCGACACCGAGACCGCCGCCCACATCGAGGAACTCGAGCTTGAGGCCCATCTTGCGGAGCTTGGAGTAGATGCGGGTACCTTCTTTGACGGCATCTTTGACGGTTTTGATATCCGTGATCTGGGAGCCGATGTGGAAATGGAGGAGCTTGAAGCTGTCTTCGAGTCCGTTGGCGCGCAGGATGCGGATCGCCTCGAGGATCTCCGGCGTCGTGAGACCGAACTTGGCGAATTCGCCGCCGCTCGACTCCCACTTGCCGCTCCCCCGGGAGTAGAGCTTGCAGCGGATCCCCACCTGAGGAGTCACGCCGAGCTCGCGGGAGACTGCGATGATCTGACTCAGCTCGGAGAGCTTTTCGACCACGATGATGACGCGCTTGCCGAGCTTGAGCCCCATGAGCGCGGTCTTGATGAAGGAATGGTCCTTGTAGCCGTTGCAAACCACAAGCGCGTCGGGCCCGAGCGGCATGGAGAGCACGGCGGTCAACTCCCCCTTGGAGCCCGCTTCAAGCCCGTAATTGTAGGGACGGCCGGCGTCGACGATCTCTTCGACCACCTCGCGCATCTGGTTGACCTTGATCGGATAGACTCCGCGGTACTCGCCGCTATATCCAAATTCGGCGATCGACTTGCGGAAGGCCTCATTGAGAGTGACCACCCGGTGCCGGATGATATCTTGGAACCGGATCAGGACCGGAAGTCCGAGATTCTGGGACTTGATCTCCTCGACCACGCTCATCAGGTCGATACCCGGGCCTTCGCCCCGGCGCGGATGCACCGTCAGGTTGCCTGCCGGGTTGATCGTGAAATACTGATCTCCCCAGTTCTCGATGTTGTACAACTTCAGTGAGTCCGAAACGCTCCAGGATCGCATGGGGGCCCATTATCACCGTGGGGGTGGGGTCGCAATGCGTTACTTCGTGCACCGTCGACATTCCCCCGAGTCCGCATCCGGCCCATCAAGTACTGGGATCAAAAAGATTTTCGACAAGCAACCGGCCGTTGAAAAGCCGCCCCTGAATGACCGTGGGCACACCCCACTTGCGAGCGTCGCCAAAGGCTGTGCGCATTTGCCGAAATCGCGCAGAAACCCGCGCAATTTCACTTTTCTCCGACGTACCTTGCAGCACTGGAAGCTCCGCAGGCCAATGGTTCTCGGCGTACGCCAGGATCTCACTGGCCGACGCAAACTCCCCGACCAGAAAAACCGCACGACCGTCACTCGGGAGCTTGCTCGCGAGCTCAGGACCCCAGGCCACGCAGTCCGGGCACCAGGGAGCGATGATCCGAAACTCGACCGGACCGTCCCCGACGGGCATCTGCCCCCGGAGGGCGGTCCAGCCGAGCTGCGCAAGCCAGATATCAGCTTTATGAGAAATGCTTTTATTCATCGTGCTTGTCGATATAACGGGAGTCCGGCTTGCCATCGGCACCGAGCACATTCTGCCCCAGGCACTTGCCGGTGAAGTCGTGATTTTCCGCCCTTTGAGTCGGAGATTGAGCGAACATCCGGCGGATGCCCGGCACATTGACCCGAACCATTTCATCCACTTGCGCCTGGGAGGGCGAGTGCGAGTAGCCGAGCTCAAAGAGCATCGACCAGACGCCATGCTTCCAGTAGGCGTAGTCCTCGTAGGTGCCATTTGCGGCGTAGATCACTTCGGTCGAGTTGCCGGTCTGGTAGCGGCTCTCCACCGTGGCCGCCTGAGCGAGCATTTTGAAGAGATCGTCATAGGGGGTGGAAAGATCCCGGGAGGAAAGCCCCCAAGGATAGACCACTGCCGGATAATGGGTGTGCAGGGTGGCCGAATTCACAATGCCCTCGGCCTCAATGAATTGAGCCAATGCGCTGGTACTCTTGAGGGTGAACTGCCCCTCCGAGCCGCAAGGCCCCGGGTAGTTGCGGTTGGGGTCCCAGGAGCGACCTTTGGCGGACTCCCAACGCGCGCGTTTGTTATATCCCCCGATGTTGAGGACCGGGACGACAAAGACGGTCTGATCCTGGAGCGGATCGGCGGCAAAAGCGGCCGCGACCCCTTTGGCGACTTCGGTCGAACCGTACTCGTTGCCGTGGTGCGCTGCCACGACCATGCTTTTGACCGGTCCGTTGCCGATTTTGAGGCCGCGAATGGTGGCGCCGGAGTCCGAGACCCCCAGATCAAAAAAAGACGCGTTGGCGGGGTTTTTGGCAGCGATATCAGCCAGGAACGCCTGGACTTCGTCATAGCTGCGGCTGATCGGGAACCGAGGCGCGTCCGCTTGGGCGCCTCCGGTGAGTAAGTTGCAAGAGGCCAAAAGCAAGGCTGCGGTAATACGCATGATCGGGTCCCTCCATGGAACATGTGGAAAAGCAGATTCGGTCCGTTAAATCCGTGAAAAAAACGATACACGCGCTCCTCGGGGACGATCCATGCCAAACTTCCCGCACCCCCAAAAAGCCTGCAAAAAAAGTGTCAGGTGTCGGATTTGACACAATCGCATCCAAGCGGGTTTACCCCCTAGAATTGAAGAGTGGGGAAACCCCCCAGAGGTGACTGACAAGTGGACACTGGCCTGACCCGACGAATCACCCTGTTTTACTTTGCGCCGCTCGCGTTGGCAGCGGCTGCGTCGGGGTGTTTTTTTGGAAAGTTCAACTCGACGGCGTCGGTGAGCACTCAGACTTTGAACTCGGAGACGTTCGCCCCCGAGTTGGTGTTCGAACAAGGTGTTCCCTTGAATGGATTACACGTCTTCACGAGTACGATTCCCCTGAACATCTCCGGTCAAGGATTCAGAGCCGAGGAGCTCTCGCTCTGCATGAGCGAGGCCTCGAGTTGCGACACTTGCTCCTATGCGGCACCTGGCGTGTTCAGCCTGTCTCTCTCCGCAGGTTCCGGGGAGAAAACTGTATCCTACAAACTCCGAAGACCCGATGGCGTGGAATCCGCGTGCTCCACCGCGACCCTGCGAGCCACCGACTTCACTGCGGCCCCCGAGCCCTTGGTTGCAGGAAAAGGCAAGTTCTCCGACAGGATCTATTACGACGGGAGCCGGGAGTGCAGCGCATATCCGGCCGACCCCGGCCCGACCGATTGCGCGCCCGGGGCTTTCTTCCGAGTGTTTCGAACCGGATATACCAGTTGCGACGGCCTGAGCCTCACGGACTCGGAAGGGTTTTTTACGTGGAAATGCGAGCTCAGTGGAGGACTGGCCCGGTTCCAAGGCAGCTTGGACTACGACGCCCAAAACAAACGCATCGGCCGGGTCGTGAACCCATCGGCCCTTCAATTCAAAAGCGCGAATCTCAGTCTCAATGACAACGGGAACATTCGACCAGGCAGCGCGGGGACTTGGTGGGATGACCCAATTGTGCAGGCTCCGTCGGCGGGCGCGGGACCGGTCGATCTGAGCCAAGCCAATACCGTGTATTGGGTATCGGGGCATGCTACATTCGGACATAATATAAAAGCCGACGGGGTGACCTTGCTGGGCAATATAGCCGATACCCTCCAGCAAATCGCCATTTCCAGCGCCAGAGCCGATTGTGTTTTCGGTGGCAATCGAATTTGCTTGATCGGTGCAACCGGGCGCAAAAACCTGCTGATCGAACCGCCGCTCCTGCAGATGAACGGCACGTCCTACGCGGGCATCATGCTGCACTCCTCTCAGAGGTCATTAATATCAGGAGCCATCGCGATGTCAGGGGGGGGCGTGACCACCGCGGGAATATCGCTCCAAGGCTCGGAGGCTATCTGGATCAACGACTCGCAAGTGACCAATGCGTCAAGTGCCTTTTACTTCGACTCCAGTGACAAAGTCCGAGTCGATAACTGCAGGGCTGCCCGGTCGACCAATGGTGTATTTGCATTCGATGGGATCAACCTCGAGTTGAATGGCTTTACGGGAAGCAACCTCACGGGGGCAGGTGTCCACATACTCCGCAATGACGGCAGCACACTCCGGGGGATCAAGGTTTCCAACGCCGCGTCCGGCATCCGAATTCAGAACTCGGAAAGCGTCGTGGTAGCCGAGTTCCTTCTGAACGACATCACAGACGAGGCGCTTTTCACCTCCGACCGGAATAGTCAGCATTTTCACAGAGGAACGATCGTTCGTGCCGATACAGGAGTACTAATTCAAGACGCGTTAACCGACTTGCAATTCAATAATATCGTCGTGGCCGCCACAGGAACGGGCGTCATGGCTTCAGGAAGCTCCGCGGGTGCCGGTAAGATCCGAATGAGCCAGATGGCAACCATGAACAACTCGTCCCACTTTTCAATCGGAGCCGACTACACACTCTACGCACGAGGCGCCATGGTTTTTGACGGACTTCCCACATGTTCCATCTTCGGTTTGGGGGACTTGTCTGGAGGCAGTTGCTTTCTTATGACCAACTCAACTGAGGATGGAACGGCTATAACTCGAGTCACCAATGGAGATCCCAACAACGCGTTCGTCGGCTATGTTACGATCAAAGACACCTCCAATGGCAGCCCACTTCTCGGAGCGACCAACCAAATCGACTTCAGCCAGATCACCGATTGGTTTGGATTTTTGACGCAATGGCGAAGTTTCGGTTATTTTGAGCCGGATCCCACATTTCTTTTCAATCCTATCTCCTCACGACCCTGCTTAAATGGTGACACTTGCCAAATCTACGATTGGGGACTCAAGGCAGCAGGAAACAGCAATGCTCTCCGGCGCAAGCTTGCAGCAGGCAATGCCTTGGGATCCACGACTGGATCCGGGCGCGAATACGCCCACACAAGTCTCCAAGGTTCGGAAACCAGCCTGGCGTGCCCCATCGAAGTCCGCCAGGCTGGAAGCGAATGGACGCTCCCGAGCCTGACCGGCGGCAGCGCCCGCACGGTCCTCCGGATGGCGACAGAAAAACTCTTTGACCGCGTCGGAAACGAAGACGGTTGGTGCGATCCAGGAGAAAAGTGTTTCTACACGCCCAATTTTGGATTCTTCCAAGGCGAAGATAGCGCCGGACGCGGCCCCTGCGATCAGAGCGGGGACAGCACCCTCATCGAGGGAAATGATAACTACCTGATAGAAATCTGGGGCTCCGATGGACTTGATTGAACCGACTTGGCCTCCACGACTGCCACGAGTGATATAAAAATCCGCGGAGCTGTAAGCCGGGTTCTGTCTTCGGCTTTCGCGCACGGTGAAGCGCGCGTCGGCCGGAGGCGACCATTCCTCTAGGCCTGCCGTTACCAACAGGCTCAAGCAGCCTTACCCGGGAGCTTCAGTCGAGCCGACCTACATCCAGTCCCGTCGCCCGAAGGCGCCGTGTCCAGATCGCTCCCCTATTTGGCCTTGCTCCAGATAGGGTTTGCCGTGCCACTCCCATCACTGGGAGCGCGGTGGGCTCTTACCCCACCCTTTCACCCTTACCGAGAAGCCCGAAGGCCCCCGGCGGTTTACTTTCTGTTGCACTTTCCGTCACGCCCCTCTCACGGGGAACGTTCCTGGCCGTTAACCAGTATCTTGCTTAATGGAGCCCGGACTTTCCTCCCGCAGGACCGACGCACCCCGAAAGGCCGTCCGCACCCTGCCAGCGATCGCCCGCTCCGCGGATTGCAAACCCCTAGCGGATTTGACGCACAAGGGGAAGCAGTGAATTGAAATCAGCAGTTTGCGCGAAAATACTCGACCGCCCTTTGAACTGTTTCCGGCATCGGCCGAGCGCGAAAACCCAACTCGGTCTGCGCTTTGGTTGAGTCGTACCAGAGCCAGTCCTTGGGGAAGGAAGAAGGTGCGGCCTCCTCCTCAGAAAGTGGTGCCACCCCGGCGGCGCGCGATATTTCATTCAGGAATTGAGGAAAGGGCACGTTGTCTCCCCCGAGAATATAACGCTCCCCCAAACGACCGCGCTCCTCGGCCAGAACATGCCCCTCGCCCACATCGTCCACATCGACGATATTGATGCCGGCCGGACTGACAGCAGGCTGGCGCCCCTGAATGACCCCCTGGATGGTCCGTGCGATGGGGGTGCGGTTGATATCTCCCGGACCGACCGTCCAAGTGGGATTGACCATCACAATGGGGAGGCCCGCCCGGACAAAACTGTGAACGACGGCCTCCGCAAAACCCTTGCTCCGCATGTAGTCATTGACCGGAAGCCAGATATCGTAGGGCATCGTTTCATCGGAGAGTTGCCGACCCGGAGCCACTCCGATGCAAGCCATCGTGCTGGTGTAGACGATCTTCCGGACCCCTGCCTGCTGAGCGGCCAGCAGGATCTGGGTCGTGCCGGTCAGGTTATTCCCATAGAGCATCTGACAATCCGCTTTGTATTGATCCGGGTCGACGGCTGGATCCGCCGCAAATTGAAAAGTGGCTGCCACATGGTAGAGGACGTCAACATTCTCGAGGGCCGCTTGCAGCGAGGAGAAGTCGAGCAGGTTGCCGTAGACCTTCTCGACGTCAAGTCCGTCGAGATTGCGCTCGTCTGTCCCGGACTCGATGAAGGCCCGGACCTTGCGTCCCCGCTTGAGAAGGGCGCGGACGACTGCAGAGCCCGTAAACCCATTGGCGCCAGTAACAAGTGTCATTTTTTCCATGGCGTCCGGTACCACCCGGAAGGGACTCAAGCCATAAGATATCACCGCGCGGTTTACGATTGCAGGCGGTGCTCCACCTTCTGCAGCAGGACGGGACAAACTGTCCCGTTACTTTCCGATATAGCCCCGGAATTCGGCCGCACCACCCACGAGGTCGGCGACGCGAATCGTGAAATCACCCTGCGCTCCCCGGGGTACGGGCAAACGAATCACGGACATCCCGACTCCATACCCGCCCTCGGTGGCAAGGCGCTTGCCCTCGGGGGTGCGGATGGACTCGATGAAGAAACTCCAGATCCCGGGAAACCTGCCCGAGTTATCGGTCAGGCGCTCCCGGAAATCCCAGGTGAATCCGGCTCCGGTTTCGGGTTCAAAAGAGATATACACCGGCGGGTGGTCGTAGACCGTGGATCCGAGACGATCCCGGGTGGCGATGGCAAAATACTCAGGTGCCGAGTCGAACTGACCGGAGCCGAAATCTGCGGTTTTACCGGAAACGACTGCGAGGAGCCGCTTGACCTCCGGAGGGGTGGCGTCCGGGATTGCGGTCGAATAAAACTCTGGATTCAAGCGAATTCCGGATGGCGTGATCACATTGTAGTGAACGTGGTGATATTGCCCATCCGGCCACGGGATCGAATCGCCGAGCGGTGCCCCGGCCGGGAGCTCGGCGTTGGAGTCACCGGCTTTGAGGATCTTGACCACCTCCGGCGCCATGCGCTTCTCGTCCATGTGGTGGAATTCAAAGCGATAACCATCGGGAGTGATGACCGCGATTTCAAAATAGAGGGCGTCGCCCGATTGCGGCCATGGCTTCCAGCGCTTGGTCATCGAGCCATCGGGGTTATTGCTGTAGCCGTAGTGACCGGCCTCGATGCGTCCTGCGACCGGGGTCCGGGTCTGAGCCCGGGCGGAAACCCTGAGATCGAGCCCCCCATGGAAGTAAGGACCGTCGCCGTAAGATTGAAACTGCGCCATCGAGTTTGCAATCGTGTGCTCCGTGTCCTGAAAAGCTACAGGCCAATCCAGCTCATGAGGTGCCCACTCGGGACGCTCGGGTTGGAGGCCCGGGGATTGAAGGCGGACGCCGGGAGCTTGGATATATCCGAGACGGTCCCAATGGGAGGCGGGTCGAACGGGTTCGTTGGCAAGGGACGGAGCCCGATTAAAACCGGATGCAAGCAATACGATCCCGAGCAGAGGGGACGAGGGAAATATCAAAGTTCGCATGATTGATACGGAAACACGATGCAAGCCATCTGGCAAATCCCTTGAAAAACTCCGATAACCGGAGTGCGCCCCTTTGGACCGCCCATATCTGCCACCATGAGAGATTCCGCCATTTTCCGTAAACACTCCTCATGCCTTGACTCAATTGCATCTCATCTGGCAGGAGGGCCGCATGTCGAAATCCAAAAACTATATTACTGGTATCATCCTCCTACTTGCGTCGTCGCTGCCGATGGGTGCCCGGGCCAACTCCGTCCAGTCCGCCCTCTTTGTGACCCGCACCCAGTCCCCCGAATGGTCGGTGGTGACCTTTGGGGGCCCGGTTGCCGAAAAACTCTACGGCTTTATCGAGATGCAGGGCGAGATCTCCTGTAATCCCATCAGTGGATCCATCACCTGCAATCTTTGGATGAACGGCCGGGGTGATTTCAGAAACGCCGCCCCCGAAGGCGCAGAGCAGCCCGACCTGGGTAGCATGCTCCCCGGAACGATTGATTTTGTGGGAATGGACCCGGAAGACGCTTCGCTTGCGTTCATCCGCGTGAAGAGCGGCGCCCTCACCAGCTTGCTGACCCGGCCGATCGGACACGACCTCTACTGCCGGGGTGATATTTGCCAATTCACCATCGACTACCGTGGAGTGATCGATCCGCGTCCGTTTACGGAATAAGCCGATCCCCGACCGTCAGGCCAAGAACTTCTGAATCGAAAACCGGGACTCGGCCGACTCCAGGCCGAGTTCCCTGAGCCAACCCATCACGGTTGAGTGAAAGAAGAGCTCACTCTCCGGATGACCGAGCTCCAGAGTGGATAGCCCCTCGCAAGATAGCTCGCGCGCCAAGTGATATCCTGCTTCGCCGGTGATGAAGAGATCACAGCCCCGGGCGCGCGCGGCATGAGCAAAAGACGAGCCTTTGCCCGCCACATATCCCAAACGCTTGATGAGCGGATCCGAGCCTCCTGCACGCGCGGGCGTCAGCAGACAGCCATCCACTTGGAACAGCTTGCGCACTTGCGCCGTCACTGCGCTCAGGGGCGCTGGCGCAGCGAGATCGCCCCAGAACCCATACCCGAGTCCCCGGACCAGTCCTTGCTCGGCTGGGCCCTGCTCCACCGGATAAAGATCAAAAGCCACTTCCTCGTAAGGGTGGGCATCCAGCAGCGCCCGGATCACGGGCTTTTGGAGGCCGCGCGGAAGGATCGTTTCGATGCGCACTTCTTGCGCCCGTTCAAGCTGCCCGGGCTTGCCCAGGAATGGATCCGTCCCTTCGCCCCCCCGGAACGTGCCCTGCCCCTGCGACTGAAACGTACAGATATCATAACGCCCGATCTGCCCCGCGCCGGCCGCACAGATGGCATCCCTCACCGCGTCGGCATGCCCCTCGGGAACAAAGACCACGAGCTTGAGAAGTTGACCGGAGCCTTTTTCGTGAAGCCTGCCTTGCGGAACGACTCCCAAGCCGCTTGAGACGGCCTCCACCACTTCCAACGCGCACTGATCAAAATTAGTGTGGGTCGCAATCACCGCAATTCCGGCACGAATGGCTTCGAAAACGAGGGAGCCGGAGGTGACCCGAGCCAATCCCTTTTGCCGGGGGAAGATGGCCGGATGGTGATTGACGATCAGATTGTAGCCTTTGGTGCGGGCAAGCTCGATCGATTCGCGAGTGAGGTCGATCGAAACCACGGCACCCGAGGTCTTCCACTGCGGATCACCGGCGAGCAGCCCCACGTTATCCCAGCTCTCGGCCGTGGCTGCGGGAGTTTTGCTTTCGATTCGCTTGACGATATCACCAATCGGGAGCGGTTTCATGGTGCCTCCAAAAAGGATTGAATGTCCGCGGCCGTGAGCGAGGGCTTGCGCATGAGCAGGCGCCCCCGCCTGAGAAAGTTCCGGTAAGAGCACATGCGCTCCGACAGAGGCTTGCCCCGCAGGGAATGCTCGAGGTCGGTGAAGTCCAGCTTCGTTTCCGCCAAGGCGGGATAGACTGACTCAAGCGTCACGCCGTCGCAAAGGTTTTTAGGTACCCGCTTGGGCCACTTGTGAGTGGTCGTGAGGATCAGTGTGCAGATCCGGGCCTGCAGCATCCGGTTGGGACGGAGCGGACCGGTCATGGGCTCCCCTGCACGATTGGCAGCGTCTCTGAGTCGCTCGAGTGCACCTGCAAGTCCGTCCTGAAAAATATCAACAAAGTTTTCGACATTCCGCTGGGAGACGGCTTGAGCGGTACCGATGTCCTGCACCAACTCATCAAGCCCGCTCTGACTGACTCCGAGCAACTCCTTGGCAGCGTCCCGTCCACTGAGTTTGAGAAGTTCCGCCACATTCTGCGGGACTTCTCCCGCTTGGACACGGGCAATCAGATCCCACTGAATATGACGGTAGAGGCGGCCAGATATAAACTCCGGTCCGTAAAGGAGGTTCAGTTTTTCAAAAATGTCCGAAACGACTTCTCGATCGCCCGCCATGTTGCCGGGCGAAGTGACCACCAACACCATGACTTCACGCAGGATGGATTGGGTCTCTCGAATCAGCGGCACCAATGCCTGAGCATCCGGCGAAGTCTGGGAGGCGAAGAAAGTCGCACTGTCATCCAAAAACTCGAGCAAATCCCGCATCACTTCCACGGGCGCAAAGCCGCCGACTTCGGTGGGCTGGAGGGCATCCCGCAGGAGCCCGGACGGATCCACGTCGATCACGAGCTGGAGTTGGGCCAACAGCTGCTTGCCGATATCTTCAAAAATCGCGCGCGTCCGCTGGGAGATATCTGAAAAACCACGCGACGGGAGCTCGATGGTGTCTTCGTTCTTCCACTCGTTGGAACTGGCGGGCGGTTTTGTGTCGAGGACGATCTTGTAAAGAAGCGCCGTGCGTGTCGAGTAGAACTGAGCGACGGGAAAGTATCTCGAATCCCCGTACACGGAATCAATGATCCGCTTGATGGCAGCTCGAGTGACGATCTCCTGCCAGCCCGCGCCATCCTGCGGGGCCGAGAGGAGACGCTCGGTCTCGGCGATCACGCCTTCGACCACGCGGGCGTTTCCCTGCAGGTAGTTGACCTTGCGCCACGCATCGTTCTGTCGATCCGCCGTGATCGGATCGGTGGGCGTGACACCACTCCCGACGCGAGAGATCCAAGTCAGGAGCCTCGGCACCCGATTGGCCCAGAGGTCAAGGCCCCGCCAAAACTGATTGGGGACTGCGGGCGACGAGTAGCTCTCGGCCTGCAAGCGCGCGAGCTGATAGATATCTTGAGCGTCGCAGTAGGTGTTGGACATGGATTCAAGACCGCAGGCCAGAGCGGCTTCCATTTGAACGGACTGAACTTGGTCGATGGCGCGATTGAGCTTTTCTCGACGGGCAAAATCCACAACTCCGCTCAGGATCTGCCCCGCGGACGACAAGGCGACCCCGACCGCAGGATTGACGAAGGCGCCGGCGATTGCGAGAGCCCCTGCTCCGAGTTGCACTCCGGCAGCCGGGTGATCGCGCAAACAGGAACTCAACTGGCTGGAGGAGGCCATCAGCGAGGAGAGGTACCCGGTGAGTTCGGTCATGCCGGAGACAAGATTACCGGACTGCTGGGTGAGGTCATGGGTGGAACTCACCGCGCGAGCGGAAGCAAGCTCGACTTCGGCCGTCGCAAGCTCGCTGGTCAGCAGCGATATCACGGTGGGGTCGGTTGTTTCTGACAGCGCCAGCAGGAGCTGTCGTTTTTTTTCCTCCGCCTGCTTTTCAGCAACGAGGGTCGAGTTGGCGGATAGGCGCTGAATCTCGGTACTGAGAGTTTGCACCGTGGTCAGCGCGGACGCCACTCCTGAACAGGAATCATTGTCGCGGAGACTCTCGAGTACCGATTGAAGCGCGCGCGTCTGCGCAAGCGCGGTCTGCGTCCAGGTGCTGGCAGAACTACATCCAGAGGAGAATGCATTCAAAAGATCGGTTGCAGCCTGTTCACGCTCCGATCGACATCCTGCCAAACTCAGGATCAAGACCAATGATGGCATCCAAGCCCATGACTTCCGCATCGTCAAAAAACTAGCACCTCAAGCCCGCTTGGCAAGCAGCAAATCCTCACGAAATTGTGAGATCATGGAACCATGATCCACCTTTCGCCCTGCCTCAAGGTTCCGGCCGACACGCCGATTCGCGATTGCATACTCAAGATGAATCAAGCCCGCGTGGGATCGATCCTGGTCGTGGGAGATCGTGCGGAGGACCGAGGCCTTCTGCAGGGGATCTTTACCGAGCGCGACGTCTTGAGAAACTTTGCGCTGCTCCAGAGCGAAGAGCTCGCTGCCAAACCCGTGCGCACCTTGATGTCACGAAACGTCATCACCCTTGAGATGCACGAACTCGATGAAGCAGCGACAATCATGATCAAAAAAGGAGTGCGTCACCTGCCGGTCGTGGCGGGCACCTCTACCCAGACCCACTCCTCGGATCCCGCACGTACGCTTCTGGGCGTGATATCGATCAGGGATGTTCTGCGCTGGCAGATCGAAGGATCTCCTCTCGGGAACTCGAAGACAAGCGGCCCGCAACGCAGCGAAGTGCAGTTGTTGCTCCGCTCGGATGACCACGCCATCAAAAGTCTGCTGAGTAGTGTGATCCGGACCATGACCAAGGCCGGATGGAATTTAAGAATGCATGTCCCGGGCGCCGGGAAGTTACTGGCACCTGATATCACACTGCTGGATTTGGATCGAATCCCCCCCAAGGCATGGAAGGGCGAAGTGGTCGAGCTGGCAGGGCAGAAATCCTCACCGCACGAATCGCTGATCCTGCTCTTTGATCCCGCCAAGCACGACGAGAAAACCCAGGCCCAACTCTCCAAGCTCGATGGCTTGATCCCGGGGCTATCGATCTTTGTCAAACCCGTGGATCTACTCGGCCTGGTGGCAGTGCTCGGAAAAGCCGCAGAAACAGCGCATTTCCGAAGCTGAACTCTCGGGTCGCCGGAAAATCTCAATTCAGGAACGAATGATAAAGGTCCACCAACCGGGCTGCGAGAGGCGCCGGAAGGTACCGACTTGCGGCATGGGCATACCCCTGGCTGGCAAGGTGACCCCTGAGCACTTGATCTTCCAAAAGTCCTGCCAGAGCTTCCGCGAACTCCTCGACATCATCCGGATTCACGCAAATCCCTCCGGGACCCACCACTTCCGGCAAGCAAGAAAACTTTGAAGTGAGCACGGGCACTCGAGATACCATCGCCTCTGCGAGAGGGATCCCGAAGCCTTCGTAGATCGAAGGGTAAACAGAGACCAACGCACCCCGCGTGACGGCAGGCAAGTCCCGGGCGCTGAGATCCGACAACCAAATCACCTGCGACTCCAGGCCCAGCTCGCGGACGTCCTGTTGAGCAAGCTTTGCGTAGTCCGAACGGAGACTGCCCACCACGACAAGGCGAGGCGCAAGTGCACGGAGCCTCGGATGAGCGAGTGCCCGCAGAGTGGCGCGCAAGCGTTTACGCTCGATCACCGATCCTACACTGAGCAAGTACTCGCGTGGCAGCCCGAGTCGCGCTCGGGTCTGCAAGTCTTGCGCGGAGTCAGGCGCACGCAGAAAACCCTCCGCCGGCGGCTGGTAGAGCACATGAACCTGCTCGGGTGACTTGCGGTAGACCTCGAGCACTTCTTGCTTGGTCGCCTCGCTTGTGGCGAGCACTAGGCCTGCGCGCTTGACCGCCGAGCGCATTTTCCAACGGTAGATGCGCGCATCGACCGCACCAAAAAGTTCGGGCCGCGTCTCCGCCACCAAGTCATGGATCGTGACCACGGGTAGAACACCCAATTTTTCCACTCCGATCGGAAGCTCGGCGCTGAGCCCATGATATACATGGAGATCTCGCTCGCGAATCGCATCGACCACCCGCCATTCGCGCCACGCCAGACGGGCAAAACGGTGCTTGGGAGAAACAATTTGATATCGGTCACGCATGGGATCGTCCGCCAGAACGGCCGAATTGATCTTGGGAGTGAACAGCTTGAGTTCAACCCGGGATGACTCGTGGTGCGCGAGCCCGCGGACGAGACTCCGGCTGTGATTACCGAGGCCCGTGAAGTTCCAGAAAAAGCGTTTGGCATCGAATCCAACCCTGATCACGCCTCAACAATCTAGACATTTGCATCCCCAGCGTCCAACCTGAACTTGTTCACCATCAACTCAAGGAGCCCATCCATGATCGCAATTATTGCGGGAGCAACCGGCCTCACCGGGACGGAAATCGTCCGCCAGCTTGCGCAAGATCCACGCGTTACGGAAGTGCGAGCACTGGTGCGAAGGACCGGCGCCTTGATGAAACACCCGAAATTCCGAGAAATTCCCTTGGGTGCTGATGGTTTTGCGAGCCTCGCCGGGAACTCCGATCCCGCACTTTCCGGCGAACTCTACTTTTGCGCTCTTGGGACCACGATCAAGAAGGCCGGCTCCCAGGCTGCGTTCCGCGCCGTGGATTTCGATGCAGTGGTTGCGTTTGCAAGTCTCTGCAGGAATCGGAACGGTCGGTATTTGGGTCTGGTGTCCTCGGTGGGAGCCAATGCGGGATCGCCGTTTTTTTACCCTCGAGTCAAAGGCGAGGCGGAAGAAGCCATCCTCAAGCTCGATATCCCGTTCACCTGCATCAGCCGCCCTTCGTTTTTGATCGGCGATCGAGACGAGTCGCGCCCGCTCGAGCGTCTCTCGATTCAGACCTGGCGCGCACTGGACAAAATCCTACCGGCTCCTCTGCGCCTCAGACTCGGAAGTCCAATCGAGAAGGTGGCGGAACACCTGATCCGTGAGGCTCTTGCACCGAAAGCCCGGGTCACGATTCTGGAGGCCGCCGAGCTGGGATGAATTGACTGCGTAAGGTATATTTTTGACGGGTATTCCGACCGCTCGTTCAAGGGCATGGAAACCGCGATGACCGCAGGGAACTGGTCTCCCCCTTGCGAGGTTCGCGAGACTCCCAACGCGTACGAGCTTCGCGCCGAACTCCCCGGCACCCGGAAAGAAGATATCTCAATTGATATTGATGAGAACCGCGTGAGTTTCTCGGCGGAGAAACGCAACCGCAGAACTCAGGATGCGAGCAGGGAGGGCAAGACTCACTTTTCCGAGTTCAGCTACGGATCTTACAGCCGGAGCTTGACGCTGCCGCAGACCATCGACCTCGAAAAGAGCGGAGCCGCATTTGATCACGGAGTGCTCACCATTACGCTGACCAAGGCCGCTCCCCCGGCCGCCAAGGCCCGCACTTTGGCGATCAAGTGAGGAATTTGGGTGGAATCCAAGGCGATGCTGCGGTCTTGGGCATTGCCAAAAGCTCATAGTCGGGTCAGAAAGAGAGGGCGTCTCGGGTTCAAACCCGGGCGCCTTTTCTCATGTCAGGTGGGCCCTTAGCTCAGCCGGTTAGAGCTGTCCGCTCATAACGGATAGGTCGGGGGTTCGAGTCCCTCAGGGCCCACCATTGAATCTGCAAGATCAAACAAGAAATCATGATTAGCGCTCAAGAAGTGACCTCACGAAGTCTTGTGGGCACTGAGGGACTCGAATGCGAGGTCGGCCCCATTGGAAATGCCAGTGGCATTTCCGGTGGGGTATGTCGCGCACGATGCGCGACATAGACCGCAGCCCGGCGGCGCGTTTGCGCCTGAGAGGCAATTTCATCCTTACTTCCCCTGCGCAACTTCCTTGGTTGCAGGCATCAACATTTCCATGCCGCTTTGATCCTGAAATTTGAGCTGATCCGCTCGAAGTACTCCGCGTGCTTCGAGGGTTTTAAAAAGCAGGCTGTTTTTCAGAAACATCCTGCTGATGTAATTCGCCTGCTCGACGCGAGACCTGTACTCCGCAACATCAACAAAAGTGTCCACCCAAGTCCGGTTCACTTTGCGAAAGATGAGCCCATGCGAAGGCACGATATGAAAGTAAGGCAGAACAAGTGCCGTAAACCCGAAAAATGAGCCTAATCCCAGCCAGTGGATCGTTACTTTTTTCATGCAGCCCCCCCCCGAGTGACATCGTCTCATAGATATCTTAAGATTTTCCTCAAGATTCCCTCATTTTCCGCCGATCTCTCCGGTAACCTAACCGAAACCAGGAGAGAACTATGCCTTCGCGTCCCGTGCCCGTTTCTAGAAAAGCCCTGCTCTGTCTCATTTTTGCCGCAGTCATTTCCATGACGACCACTGCCTGTGGAACGGCGCAAGATGACGGAGATGTTGCCGTACCCAAACTCGCACTCCCAGAGGCAGCTATGAAATGTAATGGCGATTCCTGCGTCCAATAAAGCGCAACACTACTTAGGAGCTTAACTATGAAGAACATGAAGACACACGGCTCAAAGATTTTACTGACCACCACTATAATGACCTTGGGACTGGCACTCGGATCTCCCCGCGCCTCCGCAGACACATTCATGAATGGAATCCGTGAGGGGCTGTTCTTACTCGTTGGCTACCCCGAAAACGAAAATCCCGAGGGTCCTCCAAAAGACGGACTGATTGCTTTTCTGGACCTCTTTGCCAAAGGAGCCGTGACCTTTTAGGCCCCTTATATTCATTGGACAGTCAAACCTCATAGATTGTGTTAGGGACGGAGGGGTAAAGGATGGCTGTCGAAGTGAAGAAGTACTCGAAGGAAGAGAAAGATCAGATTCTTCGG
>Ga0172372_10001689_pt1 | contig 34108 bp, 26 predicted proteins | sample LakKiv5m_2_FD_114544 | JGI IMG/M metagenome (GOLD analysis project Ga0172372, IMG submission 114544) | Freshwater microbial communities from Kabuno Bay, South-Kivu, Congo - kab_092012_9.5m | ecosystem: Environmental > Aquatic > Freshwater > Lake | place: Democratic Republic of the Congo... | reverse complement strand
GTGAAGAGGCCGCCACCGCCGAGACCGCCGGCACCACCACCGCCGAGGCCGCCGCCGCCGCCACCGCCGCCACCACCACCGGCGCCGCCACCACCACCACCTTGGCTGTCAATGGGCAGAGGCAATCCGATGACGGACTCCAAGCCTTGATAGAAGGTGTTGGGATTGACGCGATAGCGTCGGGTGAAAAGCTGTTCGGCCTGCGGAAGGCGCTGGGTGAAGATCACCGCATAGTCCTCGACGGAGAACTTGATGGGCTTGTCCGCAACCTTGGTGATTGCGTCCAAGGCATCGGCCAAACGAACGTCCCTCAGACCGGGGACGAGTCGGACATTGATGGACGAAACATCGAGCGGCTCGACCTGCGCTGCCGGAGCCGGAAGGCCGGTGACGGGATCCACGCCGCCCCCGGGAGCCTGCTGCGGGATGTCGACGGAGGAGGAGATGATGAAATTGATGCCTCGACGGTCCGGATCGCGAAGACGGGACTGCTCTTCCAGCGTCTTGACGACCTCGCTGAGGGGAAGGCCTTCGAACTTCAGTTCGTTGAGGCGGATGCGATCGAGCTTGTTGTAGATCAACTGGCGACCGCGACTGGTGTGAACCGAGTTCGTCGTCGCGTGCGGGTTCGCTTCGGGAAGGGTCGGCAACTTCTGGTCCCACTCGCGTTCCACCTCGACCAGGCGTCCCTTGGAGGCCAGTTCCCGGCTTGCAGCGGCACGGGCATACTCCCGCTCCTCGATGGCCGCGAGATAGTGGTGCGCTGCGCGGGAATCGGGATTGATCTTGAGGGCTTCTCGGAATTCAGCCGCGGCTTCCGTCAACTTGCCGAGTTCGAAATAGAGGACACCATTCTGTTCGTGGGTGCCCGCGGCAATCATCTCCTTGCGCTTCTCACCCACCATCTCGAGGGCCTTCTCCGAGGGGGCGCGCCCCTTGAGTTCCTCGAGGCGCACGTCGTTCTCGTTCTTGAGGCGCTTGGCCAGAACGTGCGTGGGATCCACGGAAAGAACCCGCTTCAATCGGACGTCAGCCTCCTTGTAGTCGCCGGCCTTGAGGGAGGCCTGGGCGAGGTTCATGTAGACCGCCGTGAAGCCCTTGATCGTCTCGGCCCGCTCAGCTTCGACGCTGGTGCCCAGATATTCCACCAGAGCCCAAGCCTGCTCATAGGTCTTGGCAGCCGCGCCGAGGTCGCCCTGCTTCAGCTGCAGGTTGGCGGAATTGAGGCTGTCGCGCAGGATGATCTTCTTTTCCTCCCGACGAATATTCTCTTCATCAGTCGATTGACCGGGAGTTTGGCTCATCACTCCCTGGGCGGAGGCGCACACGAGGAGAACGCTGAGGAGACGGGACGCGTTGGTCATGGGTTTCTTTACGTTTGAGACTGAAAAACTGAGGCTGAATTACTGTGCCGGAACGGCGGCGATGGTGGTGCGCACTTGATTAGGTGCTGAGACTACAAGCTCATCTTTTCCAATGGCAACTATCTTGTAGGTTACCCCGGAAAGCACGAGAGGATCATCCACACGCTTTCCCGGAAATTCTTTTCCTTCGGATCGCAGGTCTGCGGCGAAGGAGAAGGTCTTGCGGAAACTCTTCTCCTTGCTAAGCACGAATCGTTCCCGCGTTTCCACCAATTCGCAGATGATCTCGGTTGGATCCATTTTCGAACCCTTCACCTCGATGATCTGGAGGAGGGAGTCCTTGGCTCCGGCGTTCAGTGAGGTGATGGTTGGGCGACGTTTCGCGGGCAGCTTCTCGAACTCGCGGGTCACGGAGAGTTGGTAGCGCGGCGCTTCCTCCGTACCGGCGACTCCAGTGAACGCAATGACAAGATTCAGGGGAATGACCCGGGCGATGGTCAGGCCAGCAAGCCCCGCCTTGCCGGGCTTTCGCCGAAGGCCCTCTCCCGATTTTTCCCAGGCTCCTGGATTGAACGTGTTGTGTTCTCCATCCAGGACAACCTTCAACTGGGTGGAAGCGCGCGTCACGACGGCTTCGTTCGTGGATAGGTTGAGGGGCGGAAGCGGTGCCCCCTTGCTCACGATCTTCTGCTGGAGCTGGTCAGCCAGGGTCTGCTTGACGTTCCCGACTTCAACCGTGAGCAGGAAGGCCGCGACGGCCACGCCCAGCAGCACGACCGACAGGACGAGCTTCTCGTAATGCTTCTTGAGGAAATCCATGGTGGGAGAGGTAATTCGTTTGGGCTCAACCCTTCTTGGGAGCAGCGGGCGGGACCTTGATGACCTCGATGTTGAGCGTCACCCGGAGGGGCTTGTCATCGAGGATGGCATCTCCCGGACGGGTCGGCGCCGCCGCCGCTGCGGGAGCTCCACCGTATCGGTTCCCCAGACCGTAGCGGTTTGCCAATGCCTGATTCATGCCTGCAGCTACTGGCGCCGCGGTGCTTGACGCCGAAATGCCCTCCGCCGATCCACGTTCGATGTTCACCGACTTGACCACGTAAACCGCCTTGGAGTTGGCGAGAGCTTCCAGGACGTTGGCGCATTCCGCGCTGAAGCATTGAAAGGTGATCTCGTACGGGAAAATGGCCGCACCGGTCATCGAGTTGGTTTGCACCTTCTTCGCCAGATAGTTGCTGGGCGGAGAGATGTCGTTGGTGTTGACCGGGGTCCGGCGGATGGATTCCAACGCGTGGATCTTCGATTCAAAGAGGGTACGGCACAGGTCTTGAACATCCAGCAGCTGGGCACTCAACGGGGCGAGCGAGCGTTGCGTGAACTCCAACTGTTTGATCTGGGTGTCGAAGGTGAAGGCGTACCGCGTCGATCCAGTCGCAGCAGCGGGCAGTTTGACGCCATTCCGCTCAGCCTGCTGTCTCAAGGCGTCGATGGTGCGGTCCAACAGATTCTTGAAGGAGGCATCGTCCATGACCTCCGGGAGGGGAGTGACGGAGAACTGAGGTCGAAGTGATTCCTTGAAAGCGGCCAGCTTGACCTGCTGCTCCTTGGCTTCCTTGATGTTTTCCTGGGTCGGTGCCGGCTTCTTTCCGGCCAGCTCCGTGAACTCGCCGTTCTTGGAGTTGAGTTCTTCATCGACCGCCAGCGCTGAAGCCCGCTTGTCGAGAAGGTAGAAGAAGATGCCGAAGCCGAGCAGGGCAACTGCCACTGCGAGGCCGACGACAAACAGGAGGTTTCGCTTGATCCAGGGCATATCAGAGCTTCATCGGGCGCTTCAGCTTGACCTTCATCGGGAAGGAGAACGTGTTCTCCTCCTCGCTCAGGGTCCCGTCAAAGCGGGTCTCGTTGGCATCGAAGAAGGGGCTCGCCTTCATCTGGTTCTGAACCTCGAACACCAGTTCGTTGTTCGCACCGGTCTTGATCTTGGAGAGGTTCACAGCCCGCAAGGTCAGGCTGACGGTTGCAATCTCGTTGGTCGAGTTCGAAGACTTGGGCTTTTTGGGGCCGGTTTCACCACCCTCGCCGGCACTGCCCTCGCCTGCGGGTGCGGTCTTGGGTACGAGCCCGTAACGCTTCATCAAGGCCGGATCCATCCCGTAGGGATTGGAGGAGGTTGTCGTCGTCTCCTCGGCTTGGGCAACAACGGGCTGGGTTGGTTCGGTGGTAATGAGCGTGTCAATCCATACTCCAACCGTACCGGGCGCACTGTTCAACTTCTGGCGCTGTGCTTCCTCGGCAGTGAGCAGGATGCGTCGAAGCTCCACGAAGACGTCCGCCCAGAAGGTCTGGTCCTCGAGCCAACCGGTGAGCTGACCGGTCTCGTCCTCGGCACGCTTCAGGCCCTCCATCTCCCGCTTGAGTGTCTCGCTCCGCTGGGTCAGCGGTTCGACCTGAGCGGTGACCTTTTCCAAGCCCTCACGCCGAGCGGCCTCCACCCGGTCATAGAACCATCCGTAGGCGAAGACGCCCACGACCAGCGCATAGGCAGCGGCGAGGAGATAGGGCTTCTTGGCGTTGAATTCCTGACGCGACTTCGAGGACTTGGGCATCAGGTTCAACTCAACGGGGCATTGGGCCACGTTGCGCAACCCAAGGCCAACAACCTCGCCAAATGCCTGAGCTACCTTTTCCAGTCCGGCGACATCGACCGACGGGTCGACGTTGACGTTCCGGAACGGGTTGAAGATGTCGACGGGCAGGTTGAGTTTCTCCGCGAAGAATTCCGCCGAGTAAGGGAGGCTGGATCCTCCGCCGCAAAGGAACACACGGACAGGTGCAGTACCGCCCTGCTGGGTCCGGTAGAACTGGATGGTCTGGTTGACCTGCAGATGGAGACGGGTGAGGACATTCCGGGCCACCTTCGAGACGGCGGCGACACGCGGATTGTCCGGCTCTTCATAGGCTCCGCCCAAACTGACCATGCCGTCGTTGACCTTGATCTTCTCGGCTTCGGCAAACGGAAGCTTCGCCTCTGCTGCGAACTCCTGCGTGATGGCGTTGGCGCCAACCGGAACCGAACGGGCGTAGAGCCGATTCTTTTCCAGAAGGATCACATTGCTGGTCTTGGCGCCGATATCAATCAACAGGCTACATCCGTCCTGATCGGCGTAATTGTAGCGGAAAGCATTGCACAAGGCGGCGACCGATGTGTCGACGACATCCATCTTGAGGCCGGCGCCCTCTCCCATGGAGAAGAGCTTCTCGACGATCTCCGACTTGATGCCGACAAGCAGGACCTCGAGTTCGCCACTCGGGGTGGTGCTGAGGATCTGGTAGTCCCACGCCGATTCTGCGAGCGGCCAAGGCACGTTCTGCTGCGCCTCGTACTGCATGATCTGTGGAACCTTTGAGGAGTCCACGGGGGCCAGCTTCACGAACTTGGAGAAGACCTGGAAGCCGGGCGCACAGAGGTTGGCTTGACGACCGGCGAAGCCTCCCTCGGCGATCAGTTCGGAAAGGGCCTTCTTGACGGTGTTTTCCCGTGCGGCGTCCTGTGAGCCGGCGAGGCCCAGAGGTTTGACGCCGAAGCGGAGAAGGCGGAGGCCACCGTCCTCAGACGGCTCGAACTCGGCGATCTTGAGGGTACCAGCCCCAAAATCGATGGTCAGGAATGACTTTGATTTCAGCATATGCGTGTTCGGCTCACGCCCCCCGCTGAGAAAAAAACGCTCCCCAGGGGGTGCCCTAGGTCAGGCGTCTCGGCGAAGTTGGGCGGGTGACTAAAGAAAGAGGGGGGAAGGGTCAAACCAAAAACCCTTGCGACACCGTTTTGTGTGCAGATCGACGTCTTCGAGCATCCCCCGAACGGAGGTCTTCGGGATGAACTTGCTCCAAGGAGGACACCAACCAATCCGGACCGCTGCGTGCAAGGTCTGTCTCCGCGATGCCCCCGGTGGCTACTGCCAGACAACGGGCCCCGATGGCCCGTGCACACGCCACATCCCGCTCGGTGTCCCCGATGACCAGGACCTGATCTCCAGGAATGCTGGATCCGAGTGCCTGCTCGGCACGTCGATGGGCGATGGCCGCAATGATGTTCCGGTCCTCGTCGTCGTCGCCGAATCCCCCGATCGAGAATTCCTCCCAAAGGCCATGCGCCCGCAGTTTCAGTTCGGCTCCCAGACGAACGTTTCCCGTAAGAAGCCCAACCATGGGCGTTGGAGAGAGGGCACGACAGGCCTGGAGGAATGAAGCCACTCCGGGGCAGGTCTCCCCCGCATGGACATTCAACTGCTCGGCGAGCAGGAAAAGATACGCTTCCAGAAAGCGCTCCCGGTTTTCCGGGCTCACGTCGAGGCCATGGAATTCGAGATACTCCCGGATCAAGGAGGTGTCCGTCCGCCCGTGAAAGTTCAGGTGATCCGTCCCTCCCGGAATCCCGAAGACCAGTTCCGAGGCGCGCGCAAAGGCCTTTACCCCGGCACCGCCTGTGCGGATCAGGGTCCCATCGATATCGAACAGAATCACGTGCATGACCAAGTGAGGCATGCTGCACGCTCTGGATTGAGGCCGCAACGCTGGGTCTTTCCGTAAACGTGCAGAACGAGCACCCTTCATCGGCTTCCCGTGCACGATCCCTCCGAAACCCCGCACCGGTCGGCGGAATGGGCAAGCCTCCAAGAGTGGAGCAGAGGGTAGGATGCGTACGCATGACGATGGAGTCTGTCCGCAGGCTCGAGCGTCAATGACCTCGTTCCTGTGCATTGTGGCTTCCTCCTATCCGACTGGGCGCATCGCTTTGTGTCACGAGCCATTTTCCACAAACTCACGTCGGGACGACAGCGCGGTGGAATGCTCAGAAGCATCGCAACTGGGAACGAACAAGCCGGTTGGCCCCAAGCATACCCTTGGAAGGGGATTCCCCCCTTGCAAAACAGCAACACCGCGACTCATATTTGCCACGCGTTACCCCTCGGAAGTCTTGTATGAACAGTACACCTATGCGTTCTCCCATGCCCTGTGCGCGCAGCCGACGCGCCGGATTTACCCTCATCGAACTGCTGGTCGTGATCGCGATCATCGCGATTCTGGCTGGCATGCTTCTCCCCGCCCTCGGCAAGGCCAAGAGCAAGGCACAGGGCATCCTGTGCATGAGCAACACCAAGCAGCTCATCCTCGCCGTCAACATGTACGCCGGCGACAACCGTGAGGAGTTCCCCATGGTAACCCATGGCGGTTCGGCCCAGAGCGGATCCATCATCAACGAGGCCTCGGCGACGGGTGAACGTCCTTGGGTCACGGGTTGGCTGACGTGGGACACGAGCACCCACAACACCAACAGGATCTATCTGGCGGATCCGCGCTACGCGGTCCTCGCCAAGTATTCGGCCTTTTCTCCAAAGATCTACAAGTGTCCGGCGGACACCTTGGTGAATCCCAACCAGCGCCGACGTGGATGGACTGAGCGGGTCCGCTCCATCTCCGCCAACGGTGCGATCGGCAGGGGGAACAAGACGCCCGGCGACGGTCTTCTGCAGTGCGAGAAACTCTTCATCAAGACCACGGACGTCGATCGTCCTTCCCCTTCCGAACTGTGGATGTTTGTTGACGAAAACCCGGACTCCATCAACGACGGCGCCTTCTTCAATGCGCAGCGGGATCGCCGCTGGATCGATATGCCGGCCAATTACCATAATGGTGCCGGCGGATTGTCCTTCGTCGATGGACACTCGGAGATCAAGGCCTGGAAGAGCACTGTCCGGCTGGAGAAGCCCAACTTCTCCTATACCCCGCCTGCTGTTCCAGCGCGTGACCACGACTGGGGCTGGCTTCTGGACCGCACGTCCTTCAATTCCACCGCGGTACGGTAAAACCGCCAAAACCGCAGTTAAGCAAAGGCGCCGGGTCTCCCACGGGAGCCCGGCGCTTTTTCATCTCCAGCCGAGTCTTCCGGATCACTTCGCAGCCACCCGCAATCCACCGCTGGCGGAGACGCCATCAAAACTCAGGACGCCGCGGAGGTTCCGGACACCGGTGTAAGGATCGTTTGTAATCAGTACGTTGCCGTCGAGGTCGAGGTAGTCCGTCAATGCTGCGAGATGCGCGCCGGCGCTGATCAGCACGGAAGACTCGATCATGCAACCGAGCATGGTCTTCAAGCCCCGGTCGCGAGCCGCCTGAAGGGCCTCAAGTCCGCGCGTCACGCCGCCGGTCTTGACCAGTTTCACATTGATCCCGTGGACGCATTCAGCACATCGATCCACATCAGAAGCCGACTGGTACAACTCATCACCGATCAACGGCAAAGGGGAACGTTCCTTGAGCCACGCCCACTCGGCCGTGGGCAATTCCGGCGGCATGGGTTGCTCGACGAACTCGACCTTCCCGTCGGCGGCGAGCCACTCGATGTTCCGGAGGGCCTCTTCCTTGGTCTTCCAACCGGCATTGGCATCCACGCGGATCCAGCGGTCCATTGCGGCGCCGCGCACGGCGGCGAAATTCTCCCGGTCGGCGGGACTGCCCAGCTTCATCTTCAGGGCAGGATACTCGGAAGCCTCGGCTGTCTTGCGCGCCATGATCTCCGGGGTGTCGATGCCAATCGTGAAGGAGGAGAGGTGCTTGCCCTCGGCGAAAGCCCCAAGCCCAAGGTACTCGCACAACGGCTTGCCGGCTGCCTTCGCCGCACCGTCCAAAAGGGCAATGTTGAGGGCACATTTGGCCGGGTAGCGCCCGGGAGCCAAGCCCTCGACATAGGCCATGCTGCCGGCGACGTCGTCGAAACTGAGCCGTGACGGGTCCACCTGGGCGAGGAACTCCGTCACGGTCTCATGCGTTTCCTGGTACTGGCTGGAGGGGGATGCCTCCCCCACCCCGCTCCGGCCTTCGGCATCCGTCAAATCGACGAAGACCACCGGATAGACACTCTTTCCACCACCGCGCCCGAGATCGGTGGCAATGGCCCAATGGTGCCGCAGGGCGAGATCAAACCGACGAAAGCCAATCTGCATGGAGACAAGGCTAGCCATGCAGGAAGGCGGGAGGCGAGCGCGGAGGGGGAACTCAATCCTCCTGATCGACGTCCATCAGCGAATCTTCGCTTTCGTCATCATCGCCCCCTTCATCCGCGTCGTTCCGAACCCGCAGCAGTCGCTTCACCACCGAATTGCCCACGCGGGTCCCGGATGAGATCCCGAATCGGTTGGCGCTCATGAAGTGGATGCCGCCGTAAATGCGGCTCATGCCGCTTTCGGCGGCCGCGGCGCTGAAGCTCGGGTAACTGCGAAGGACACCCGGCACGTCATCGGATTCCGCGGTGAAGGCGATGTCATCGGTTCCAAAGAAACCCTTCAGGACCGCGGCGGCAGCCCCGCTGAAGGTCGAATGCCCGGACGTGTATTCCGGAAATGGGGGAGTGACCAACAAAGGTGTCCAGGTCGCGTCCGCGATGGTGAGCGGATTCCCATCCGTATCGGCCTCCCGAATGGCAGTCACCGGACGCCAGTAGTTGTACTCGTACTTTGCCTTCCAGGACACCATCGCCGCATCGGCCATGGCCATGTTGAGGAGTGCGAGCAGTCGTGCCTCCTCACCGACGGTGAGCCCGGTCTGGGCGACGATCACGCGGGCGATCTGGTTCCAGTGTCCCGGAGGTGTCGCCGTCCCAGCGCCATTCGCCCAGAAGCGGGCGATTTCGGTCTGGTCCGCGGTCCTTGTCGTGCTGGTTGCCGACCCCACCGACTGCACCTGGGCCACCTCCGCGGCATATTTTGCCGTATGCAATGCGGGTGGCGCCTTGGGCACGAACGTCTCGATCGGCCGCACACCGAACGGAGCCACATCCCCCCACTGCGGCAACAAGGCAGGAGCGAAGGCCGGTGGAGTCGGGCGCCAGAATCCGGGTCCCGTCCCGGGGACGTAAGTGACGACCGCCGAGGATCCATCCCCGGCCCGGGCGGCGAGGAGGGCAGCAGCAACAGCCTGCCCCCACGCCAGACCACGTGTGCGCGAAGGACCAATCGGCACCGGAGCAAGCTGGGCGGCCCGTTCGTCGGCAAACTGGGTGGCACGGGTCGGGAAGAGGTTGACCAGCACATCGTGGGCGGCGGCGGCGATGGCCGCGGACGTGGAGGTGTTCGCGTTGGGCCGGTTCTCGGTCACCAGATACTGCCGGTAATCACGCGCAATCCCGTTGTGGGCGTCATGAATGGCGGCATGAAGGATGGCCAAGGCCCGCGAAGCCCGGGGCGGTGGTGTGGCCGTGGCGCGAATGGCATCAAGGGCCTGCTCATTCCACGCAGCCACAGGACTCCCCGTGACGGGAAGCGCTGCTTGGGTGATGGGGATGACGAGACAGGACGCCAGCAAGGCGGCAAATGTACGACGATTGATGAATGGGATCATGGTTCTCCTTGTTTGCCCGGACAGAGCCAAGAAACGATCAGCCGAACACGGACGGTGCTATCGGAAATAACCCGACAAGCAAGCCTCCATGGGGCCGAATGGCCCTTGGCAGGGGCCAAGCGAGCGAGATGGATGGCCAACGGATCCGGAATGGCACTCCGGGATCACTTCGGCAATTGCCAGATGTCGGCCTCGAGACGCCCCTTCACAGGGCTTCCTTCTTCGATCCCAGCCTCGTCCAGTCGCAACGTGCCGGACATCAACCCGGCGCCCCCACCCGCCGCGGCCGGCATGCCCTCGAAGAAGAACCCTTGGTTGGCGAAGAAATCGACCTTCACGGTCCTGCCTGGAACGAACTCCTCCTTCCAGACCTGGACTGAGGGGACAAGAAACGCGGCAATGCCATGCATTCCGAGGACGTTCAAGGCGATCTTGTTGGTCTCCCGGATGTCGAATCCCCGCGAAGCCGAGATGCCTGCCTTCGTGAACGGGCGGGGCTTTCCGTCCAGTTTCAGGTCCAGCGTGACCGTGCCATTGGTGAACCAATCCACCGGAAGGCGCATCTGGAAGGTGGTTTCGAAGTCTGCGCTCACGTGGCCCCACTTGCGGACCAGCGTATTCGTCCGTTCCGGTACATTCCAAGCCGGCGCCGGACCGCCGAGATCCTTGAGCAAGACGGACCGGCGCTTCCGGAAAAACTCCCGGGTCCTCTGAACCACCGCCTTGCGACCGGTGATTCCCGACCAACCATTCGTCGAAATCAACCCATCCAACCGGTCGATCTCTGCCAGCCATCGTTGCTCGTTCCAGATCGCGTCCAGAGTCATCCGCAGTTGATCCCGGTAACGTTCACGCCATCCGGGATCCGCGTACAACCGCCGGGCCAGCAACCCGGTGGCCCGCACCGAAACAGGGGCCCCGCGAGGCGTGAAGGGGTTGGGCGAACCAAGGCACTGATCCGCACCCCATGGAATGAACACCAACCGCCCGTCCGAAGCCCGCTTGTGGATGAAATAGTTGTTCTGGTTGTTGGCATAACCATCCCAGTGGTCGGCGAGGATCTCGGCCACCCAGAAACGCAGGAATTGCTCCAGATCCACCAACCTCCCGATCTGTTCCCAATCCACCGCGTCAGCATCCGCCAGCGCGATCGCCACGGCTCGGAGCGATTCCAGATCGGATTCCCGGGTTCCGCGCTTGGCGTCAAACATGGCCAGCCATCCCGGCCTGAGGTCTGTCAGTGCCCCCTCCCACAAAGGCCCGTCCTCACGGCCGAAATGTTGCTTCAGGAAGTCGCCATCGACGGGTTCCACCAGGGTGTACACCTCCAAGGCCTCCCCGTTCACCGAGACGCGTGCCAACGCCGTCCTCGAGGCCGCAACACCGGCTTCCCGAAAGATCGCGTTGGCCAACGACAGGTGCATCCCGCTGGCATCCTGTTGGGTGTTGGCCAACGTGATCCGCCGCCACCCGCCCGGCCCCCGGCGATCCGGAAGATCCGGAAACTCGATATTCAACGACGGCCGCTCCCGACTGACCGACCCGATGAAGCCGCGCTTACGGATGGACGCCTTCCACGGGACGCCATCCAAAGTGAACTCCCCTGCGCGCCTTCGATAAGCCTTTGCGGAGAGACCGTTGGTGCGTTGCGGCCCCAACTGTGCAAGGACATCGGGAGCTTCCTTGCGTAGGACAGCCCAGTCAGCTTCCGGCATTCGCACCTGAACCTCATGAAGGACGGCAGGATCAAACCATTCGCCGCCCACCGCGTGAGTCACTGGGACGAACAGGGCCAGAATCAGCCAAAGGCCAACCAACCGAAGGCTTCCGGAGGCCTTCACAGGCTCGATCCAGTGAGGCGTGAATACGCCTCGAGGTACTTGGCCTGGGTCCGGGCCACCACCTCGGGAGGCAGGGCAGGCGCGGGTGGGGTCTTCGACCACGTCAACGTTTCCAGATAATCCCGGACGAACTGCTTGTCGTAACTCGGCTGACTCCGGCCGGGAGCGTATTGATCGGCGGGCCAGAACCGGGACGAATCGGGCGTCAACACTTCGTCGATGAGCACCAGTTTCCCCTCGAAAAGCCCGAACTCGAACTTGGTATCCGCGATCAGGATGCCTCGGGTCCGTGCGTAGTCCCTCGCAAATCGGTACAAACGCAGGCTCAGGTCGCGGGCCTGCTCCGCGATGGCAGAACCCGTCATGGCCGCCGCCTGCTCGAAGGGAATATTCTCATCATGGCCGGTTTCCGCCTTGGTCGCAGGGGTGAAGATCGGCTCGGGAAGCTCTTCCGATTCCTGCAAGCCCTTGGGCAATGGAATGCCACAGACGGTGCCTTGGCGGCGGTACTCCTTCCACCCGGACCCAGCGAGATACCCACGCACCACACACTCGATGGGCAACGGCGACGCCTTGCAGACGATCATGCTGCGCTTGGCGAGTTGCGCCTCGAAGGGCTTGAGGATCTCCGGAAGCGGGTCGTTCGCACGCGCCAACCGGTGGTTCGGCAGCCAACCTTCCGAACGATCAAACCAGAAGTGGGATATTTGCGTCAGGACTTCGCCCTTGCGGGGGATCCCGTTGGGCATGACGCAATCGAACGCGGAGATCCGGTCGGTGGCCACGAACAACAACCGGTCTCCCAGATCAAACACCTCTCGAACCTTGCCGGATTTCACTTTCTGGATTCCCGGCAGATCGAGGGACAACAACGGTGCTTCGGACATGCGTCGCGAACCATGCGTCGAAGGCGGTCAGGGCGAAAGCCGTTTTCCAATGGGTCGCGGTCCCCCGTGCCCGTTGTTGCCCACCACCGCCCAAGCCGGCAAACTCCACCCACTTGTGATCGAAAGCGTCCCACCGCATCCCGACAGCATGCACCTCCAGTTCGCCCGCGGGTGGCTGGAGCTTGGTGATGTTCAGGAGGCCGAGACTGAGTTGCGTCAGATCCGGTCCGAGTACCTCGACGGCCCGGAGGTCCTCGAAGTCCGTTTTCAGGTCCTCGCCCGGCGCCAACGTTATGCCGAAGGACTCGAGCTCGCCCTCCGGCAGATCGCTTTCTTCCCAAACGATTTCCGCGGCTACATGAACCGAGGCAACGCCCTCTTCTGGCTCGACCGCTCCGTCGAGGCCATCGATTCCGTGATGCAGGTCCTCGCTGACCACCCCCGGGTTGCCGCCCTGCCCTACAACCTGGCGTGCTACTGGATGAAGCTCGGCAGTTCGGAGGAAGCAATCCGCTGGCTCGATTCCGCGCTCCAGATCGGCCAGCGAAAGGGGGTCCTGCAGCACGCCCTGTCGGATCCCGACCTCAAACCGATCTGGGACTACATCCGACGGCTGGAATCCGAGCGCGAGGAAAGCTGAGCGGGCACTTCAACGGCCCACAGGCAGACCGCCGGACGCCGTCACGGGAACCACAGGATTCCTGGGGACCAGACGAACTCCGACCACCTCCCAGTCCTTCCCTGAAATCCGCCCTGTGGCGCGCAGGACCAAGGGAATGTCCGCCATGCGCAGGACAGAAATTTCACCCGCTTCCGCCCACCGGATCTCCCCGTCCGTCGACAGCGGTGCGATCCGAACCTTCTGACGGAGCGTTTCGACCTCCAGATGCTCCGGCGATCCTCCCCAAGCCCTCCATCCGATGTGGACCGCGTAGGTTCCGGGCTTCACATCGTCGTACTCCCAGCCCAGCGCCGAGCCCGATTCCGACCAACCGGAGACCCGCTTGACCCCTGCGACCCCGGAAACCGTCAGGTTCGTTCCCTGCAATGCAGCTGTTCCGGATTCCAGCAGGTATTCCCCGCCCGAACCCGGTCGGTTCCGCGGGCCCTCGGGTGCCGGCCGCAACACCACGCCCAACGCCCGGCCGAGCCGTGTCCGCCCGGGCTCGCCCACGATCAGGCGCAAGGTCTGGGGGCCTGCCTCACCAATCCGCAACCGACCGATGGACTTGTTTCCCACGACGGCCGTACTCGCCGTGAAGTCCAACTGCCCCGTCCGAAGCCGTCCACCCACCTGAACCTCGACCGCTTCCGTCTGCTCCATCCACGAACTCCCCAAAACCTCGACGGTGTAATTCCCGGGCCGGGTCGCCTCGAATTCCCATGTGTAGAGTTCGACCCCCACTCGCGAGACCGGAGCCGCCTTGGCATCCTCCAGCCGGAAGGTCCAGCGCCCGTCCGGATATTGCCGGGTGGTGCGCAACACCTCGAACGACGCCTCTGCCGGGAACTCCCAGCCTTCGACGTTGGCCACCCAGATCCGGGTCCGTCGCCGACCCGGAACGGCATTCCAGGACTTGACGAACCTCTTGGGCTCTCCCTCGACGGTGGCCGCCACCAACGGCGGTCCGCTCCACTTCAGATCGATCTTTCCGCCCCAACCGGGACGCGGAAGGACAACATGAAAACGATCATTTTCGTCAGGGGTCGGCACTGGAAGAGGGGCCAGTGCGCGACAGAGACCGGGCACGAGCAGGCCGAGGAAGACCACCACTCGCGCCAGCCATCGGCTGGAGTGCATGAGTCAGGATTTACCCTACAAACCCCACCCAAACTCAAGCTCCGAGGGGCCAATGGACAGAATACCCAACGTCGGAAGCATTGGACGATCGCCCCGCTCCGGGTCCAACGCCGATCCACACGGCCTCAAGACCCCAGCAACGCTTCAAACTCGTGAAGCGTGGACACGGTCAGGATCGCACGCGCCAACTGCCGCAACCGGGATTCCTCCTGGATCGCCTCGACGCGCCCACGGATCCGGTCGCTGCCAGAACCAAACTTTTCGTTCAACTGATCCAGAAGGAGCTCGCGACCCGCCACAAGACGACCCTCCATCCGCCCCTCCACCCGCCCCTCGTTCCGACCTTCGACACGACCTTCATCGCGCCCTTCCTCCCAGACGATCCGTTCGTACGTGCTTCGCCGCTTGGTCTGCATGCTCGCCTCCATATGCTTCACATCTTTCCGAAAACCTAGCGCCTCCTCCTCAGGCAAAGCCAGTAACCAGTGAACCAGGCGCATCACCTCGCGGATCTCCGCATCGCCCAACCCGGATTCCAGCAACGACCTCACCAGTCCAAGCTTCCCGCTTCGCCGGGCCTTTGGATTTCTTGCGGTTCCCTGGGCCAGCCGATGCGCTTCGATCACCCGCGCCACCGGATTGCCAGCGATGATCCATGGCATCAGGTCGAGATCCGCCAATTTGCAGGTGGCGTACTGGTAAACAATCGACATGCCGCCCAGCGCGTAGGCGTACGGGCCGGGATTCCATCGCGGATGGGGATCGGCCAGGATCGCAAGACTCACTGGCGGTTGGCCGAATCGATCCAGGATCCGGCAAAGGTATCGAAACATCCTTGTGGGAAGTTCGGCATCGCGCTGCGACTGCACCTCGACATGGATCAGGAGCAGTTCCGACGCCCCGTCCTTGCGTTGCACCTTGATGAGCTTGTCGACCCGCTTCCGCCCTGCTTCTGATCCGCGGACGATCTCCTGCAATTCGGTATCAAGGAACTCGGGCTGTGCGGACCAGTCTATGAGCGCGGCGAGCGGAGGGAACGTCAGTTCGATACAGGCGGGCAGGAACGTCTCCAGAGTGACCTTCCACGCCGCGTCAAATTCGGTCTTCAGCTTCAACGACCCATTGCTACGCCGTGGGTCGTTGAAAGGTTACAGGGACGATGCTGATGGGCATCACCGTCCCAAAAGCCCAATCTTCAAACTTCAAACTCCCCCCCGAGCACCGTGATACTCTCTTCCGCATGCCGAAGCCGTTGGCCATCCTGATCTGGTTGCTCGTCGCCGGGACCGGCGCCTGGTGTTACTCCGCGATTGCCCGCAGTCGCGGCGAGGCCCTGAACTCGGGGTACCTCGTCGTTGCCGCCCTGTGCACCTACGCCATCGGGTACCGATTTTACTCCAAGTGGATCGCCGCGCGGGTGCTGGCCCTGGACGACCGCCGATCCACCCCTTGTGAGGTCCGGGAGGACGGCCAGGACTTCGTGAAGACGAATCCCTGGATTGTCTTCGGCCACCATTTTGCGGCCATCAGCGGGCCGGGACCTCTGGTCGGACCCGTGCTCGCGGCGCAGTTCGGTTTCCTTCCGGGCACGCTGTGGATCCTGATCGGCGTGGTGCTCGGCGGTGCGGTGCAGGATTTCGTGATCCTGTTTGGCTCGATGCGGCGGAACGGAAAATCGCTGGGCCAGATGGTGAAGGAAGAGCTCAACGGATTCGCTGGAGGCGTGGCGCTGGTCGCGATCCTCGCGATCATGATCATCCTGCTGGCGGTGCTGGGCCTCGTGGTTGTCCAGGCGCTGGCCGAGAGTCCGTGGGGTGTGTTCACCGTCGGGGCCACCATTCCCATCGCGATGATGATGGGCGGTTACCTCCGGTTCCTGCGCCATGGCCGGACGCTCGAGGCATCGGTGGGTGGCGTGATCCTTTTGCTCCTCGCCGTCTGGGGCGGCCAGTACGTGCACTCCCACGACAACCTGGCCAATGCCTTCACGATGAAGGCGGAGCCCCTCGCGTGGTCCTTGATCCTCTATGGACTCGCGGCCTCGGTGCTGCCCGTCTGGCTGTTGCTGGCTCCCCGCGACTACCTCTCCACCTTCATGAAGCTGGGCACCATCGGCGCCCTCGCCGCCGGAGTCATCGCCGTGCTGCCCCAGCTCAAGATGCCCGCCCTTGTCGACTTCGCCGTCCAGGGCAAGGGACTGGTGGTTGGCGGCAAGCTGTTCCCCTTCTGCTTCATCACCATTGCCTGCGGTGCCATCAGCGGATTCCACTCGCTGATCGCGTCCGGCATCACCCCCAAGATCATCACGCGGGAACGGTTCACCCGCCCCGTTGGTTACGGTGCGATGCTGCTGGAATCCCTCGTCGCCATCATGGCGCTGGTGGCCGCGTGCACCCTCGAACCCGGCGTCTACCTCGCCATGAACGTCAAGGGTGCCGGTGCCACCGAAGCCGCCCAGGTCGCCGACATCCTCCAGCGTGTGAATGCCACGGGATTCCACCTCGCGCCCGGCGTCATGGAATCCCTCGCCCAGGAGGTCGAGGAGAAGTCCCTCTACGGCCGCACCGGCGGTGCCGCCACCCTCGCCGTCGGCATGGCCCAGATCTTCAAGCAGGTCACCGGCGGACGCGGCCTCGGGCTCTGGTACCACTTCGCGGTGATGTTCGAGGCGCTGTTCATCCTCACCACGCTGGATGCCGGCACGCGCGTGGGACGCTATCTCCTGCAGGATTTCCTCGGTCACCTCCATCCATCATTCGGAGACACCCGTTCCCTCGGCCCCAATCTTTTCGCGTCGGTCCTCGTGGTCGGGGCGTGGGGTTGGTTCCTCATCCAGGGCGTGCGCGACCCCTTGGGTGGCATCAACTCGCTGTGGCCATTGTTCGGGATCGCGAACCAACTGCTCGCCTCCATCGCCCTCATCCTCGCGACCACCATCCTCCTGAAGATGGCCCTCGCCCGGAAGCGTTCCCCTGCCCTCGCCCTGGTCACCCTCCTGCCCCTGTGTTGGCTCCTCACGGTGACGTTCACGGCCGGCTACCAGAAGATGTTCCACCCCACCCCGCGCATCGGCTTCCTCGCCGCCGTTCGTGACTTCGACGCCAAGCTCCCGGCCCTCCAGCAAACCCTCGCCCAAGCCGGGGCTCCGGAAACTCCCGCAGCAAAGGCCGCCACGAAAGCAGTCGACGTCAATCGTGCCCTTCGCTCCAACAACCTCATCGATCTGGTCGTCACCGGATCCTTCCTGAGCCTCGCCAGCATCGTGGTCCTTGTCGCTCTGTACGAATGGTCCCGGCTCGTCCGCGGTTCCCGCGCCCCAGACCTTCGCGAGTCCGAGTCCGTCCTCCGCCCGCTCGATCCTCACGTCCCGGCTTCCGCCCTCGGAGCGGTTGCCATCGCGGTCGGTCTCGCCCGACATCTCACCGACCAGGACACCATCGACCACGCCGCAGCCACCGCGGTTTCGGCCAGCGCTCCCGCCTGCGGACCTCGGGTGCTGATCGATGTTCCTGAGGTTCGGGAAGCCGTGTCCGACGAAGCCCGTGCGCAAGCCTACGTGGCTGCCGCCGAGAAACGCTTCGACGGCATCAACCGCTGCTGCTGAACCCGCCATGCGCATCGGCCTCTATGGAGGATCCTTCGATCCCGTCCACCTCGGTCACCTTTTGGTGGCGGAAGCCGCGTGCGAGGAAATGGCCCTCGACCGCATCGTCTTCATTCCGGCAGCCCGTTCGCCCTTCAAGCCTGGGATTGCGCCCGCCCCCGACGCGCTCCGCCTCCAGTGGCTCCGGATCGCCCTCGCTGGCCGCCCCGACTTTACCGTCGACGACCTCGAACTCCGTCGCGGGGGGACCAGCTACACCATCGATACCATCCGTGAGTTTGCCGCACGCCATCCCACCGCGGAACTGTGCTGGCTCATCGGAGCCGATCATGTCCCAACCCTCCATCAGTGGCGGGAGGCGGAGGTACTGGCCCGAACGGTGGAGTTCATCATGATCCCGCGCCCGGGAAGTCCACCCGTGCCGGCCCCCGAACCTTTCCGCGTCCGTCCGCTCCGTGGCTGGCCACTTTCCGTCTCCTCCTCCGAGATCCGCGACCGCATCCGCTCCGGAAAACCCGTGGACCATCTCCTCCCGCCCCACGTCGCCGCCGCCGTCCGCGAGTCCAGCGCCTATCGCTGACCCCGGAATCCCGGGTCTGGGAACTTCCCCATGACCTCCGCCTCGTGACCTCGTCGGCTACGTTCGTAGCAGCCAACGTCAGGAGGCTGAGGAAGGAGCAAGCATCCTCGCTTTCCTGTCCTCCTCAGCGGCTCTGCTCCTCCGCTCGAGTTTGCCCTACAACGCCGGGTGAGGGCTCCCAGCCTTCAGCCCATGGATTGAAGGCCGCGTGCCCCCAACTGCTGCACCGAAGGTCCGGGCAAAGTATCGCCCTTCCGGGATCAGGACTTGCCCCGACCGTCAGGGTTGGTTTCGTGACGATGGATTCAGGCGGCAAGGATCGTCCTGACCCTCTCCGCGAAAGATCCGTAGATATCAACGTCCGCCTCAGAAAAGCCCTGTGACGAGGCGATCCTGAGAAGGGTGCGCCGGGTCAAGTCGTGCAGAGCCTCCGGGAAATGGCGAACATGAGCTCCAAACCAACCAATGAGGGTGATGTAGCAACTGGCGCCATCGGAGTCTCCCTTGCTTTCCTCGGAGAGCAGGTAGCGGGAATAGGCCTGCAGGTAAAAACAGCACGGAACGAATGGCATCCACATGAGGTCCTCCTGATGGATCAACGAGCTCTCGGCAAACAGTCGTTCGGCCTCGTCCAGCGACTTACCAAAGAAGTGCGCGTGGGCCGATGCCGTATCATCGTTCCAATCCACGCTGTGCCACTCGGGTTCGCGCGGAACCCGGGTGAGGACATCGGCAGGAATAACCTTTGGAATTCGCATATGACTTCGCACTCGCCACGCTCACTCCCGATTGGAAGGAGTCAGGGCGGCCGTTTCAGAAACAGGATCGCTCCCGGACCGCGCGATACACGACCCGCCAATCGCCGCCCCCATCCTCGGCACAGAGCACCGTGAACTGGTATCCGGTGCTGGGGATGCCCTGACACGAATAAACCCGCAACGTGGCGGCCCGTGCGACCGCCTCCTGGAATCCGGCTTCCCGGTGGATATGGCCCACGAAAGTCGCCCGTCGTTCGGCCCAGTTCCGTGCTTCGACTGCGGACAGCGTTCGTGGCGGTCCCATCCAGCCTGCGGCCCATCGATCCGCCTGGATCCAGGCCCGGAAATCCCACTCCGTCATTCCGACTGGGATCGGAGTCTCCCATCGAGCTCGGACCTCCTTGAGTTCGCCACTTTCAGGCGGCGACCCAGGTCCTGGGCGCGTCGCGATATCCCGGGATGCGCACGCGGTCAGCAGAAGGCAGGAGCCCGCGATGAGCGCTGGGAGTTTCATGAGCTCCCAGAACGGTGAAGTGCCTGCAGGTGGTCCGCAAGACTGCGTGTGGATGGCACCCGTCCTTCGTCGGCGATCGCCTTGAGGATGCGCTCCTCGTTCATGATGAACCGATCCCGCCGGTAGAGGAGGTAATCGCCGCGCACATCGCCCGGCGTCAGGTTGATCGTGCAGAGGTTCGCCCCGGTCCGGAGCCCCCGGCGATATCCCATTCCCGGCTCCGCCAGGTTCAAGGCGCTGACGGCGGGAATCACCCAATCCGGCCGCAACAACCGCAAGACCGCCATCGTGTTCAATGTGCGATCGATTCCCTCGCCCACTGCACCTGAAAGCGGGGTCGCCTCCCCGGGCACGAACGGACTCACGCTACACCCGATCAGCGGAAGCTCCGTCGCCATCCGGAGGTTCCCGCGCCACGATTCCACGTCCTGCCCGGGCAGCCCGGCGATGAACCCCGAGCTCACCTTCCAACCCGTTTCCGCGAGCCACCGGATGTGCGCGACCCGTTCGGCCAGTGCTCCCGGAGCCTGCAACGTCCTGTAAAGCGCTGCATCCGCCAACTCGAACTTGATGATGTAGGTGGTCGCCCCCGCCTCCTTCAGGGCCTCGGTCAGATCCTGGGACAAGGTCCCAAGGCAGACGCTGACGCCGAGTGGCGTCTCCCGTCGCAACGTCCGGACCAAAGGCAGGACCAACTCCCGCGCCGCGACCGGATCCTCGCCGGCCTGGATGTTCACGTCCGTCATGCTCGCCGGACGCTGATGCACCAACAGCTCCGCCAAGCCCTCATAGGAAGCCCGGAACCGATCGAGGGCACGGTTGTCCCGGCGCATCCCGCAATAGTGACAATTCTCCCGGCAGAAGTTCGAAACCTCCACCACCCCGCGTACGAAGACATTCCGACCAAACCGTTCCGCCGCGACCGCGGCTGCCCGTGCATGAAGCCCTTCCTGGACCTCACCCGAAGCTTCCAACTCGATTGTTCCCGGTTCCCACCCGTCGTGCACCCGGGGGAAATACCCCCTGCCCGCCTCCGGGGGGAGTTCCAAATCCAAGTTCCCCCGGAAAACGGCGCACTCGACACACCCGTCCCCCTGCCGGGAGTCTCCACCCGTGCGGCCGCACCGCCTCAACACGATCGCTGTCATCCCCTGCCTCAACGAGGCCCGGACCATCGGGCCCCTCGTGTCCGCACTCACGCCCCATGTCCACGCCAGCCTTGTCGTCGACGACGGTTCCATCGACGACACCTCCGCCATCGCAACCCAGGCGGGCGCACGTGTGATCCGGCATCCCCACCCCCTTGGCAAGGGGGCAGCCCTCGCCACCGGCTGGACCAGCGCTGCGTCGTCGGGGGCCTCGTGGGTCCTGCTACTGGACGGCGACGGCCAGCACGCCCCGGAGGATGCGCCGGGCCTCTTCGCCGCCGCCACCCCCGACATCCGTCTCGTCGTCGGTGACCGGACCCCGCAGGCGCATTCCATGCCCTGGATCCGTCGGCTCACGAACCGCTGCATGAGCCGCTGGATCGCCTCCCTCGCAGGCGTCCCCATCCCGGATTCCCAATGCGGCTATCGCCTGGTCCACCTGCCGTCGCTCGAACGCGTCCGCCTGCAGACCCGCCAATTCGAGATCGAATCCGAGATGATCGTCGCCTTCGCGCGGGCGAAGCTTGGCATTGCCGCGGCTCCCATCCAGGTCCGGTACCGAGGCGAACGCAGCAAGATCTCCCCCATCCCCGATTCCATCCGTTGGCTCCGCTGGTATCTCGCGTCCCGCCGCTGACTTCCGGCAGGACGGCCTCAACCCTTCTTCTGGACCGACAGCAGCACACGGGTCCCATGCTCCGACCAGACCCGTGCGTCGACCAGACCCGCTGTCGCCGCCATCCGCTGCCATTCCTCCACCCGCCACCCACGGCGCACCGAAAGCAGTCCGTCCTCCCGGAATTCCCGTGGCACCCGATGCAGCCACAGGAACAACCCCAACGCCCCCAGGAACAACGCGCTGCGCTGCATGTCACAGACCAACACCAGCCGACGCGCCACCCGCGCCGCCTCCCGGAAATGCGCCACCACGTCCGCCTCCTCCGGCAGGTGATGCGTCATCGTCGTGGCCACCACCACGTCGAAGCTCCGGTCGGGAAATGGCAACGCCGTCGCGAATCCCACCGTTGCCCGCGGATTCGGATTCAACGCGCAGGCATGTGGCGAAAGATCCAGGTCGGTGAACGTCCACGACCACCCCTGCTGCCTCGCCCAGGCCGACAACGTCCGGCCCAATTCCCCATCCCCTGCGCCCACATCCAGGACCGTCAGGTCCCGACAATCCGCCTCCGGCAGCAATCGCGGGATCCACATCCGGAACGGTCGGTCGAAGCGCGTCACGCGGTTCACCCGGTTCAGCCAGACATAATGCTCGGCCAACTCCGAGGCCGTCCGCTCCGGCGCATCGAAGTATTCAGCTTGCGCACTGCGTCGCGCCAAAAACATCGTGCACAGGCAATCAGAATGACCGCACACCGACAAGCCAGCCCACCGACTTCCGTGACCCGACCTGCATGGCGCACGTGGGCCCAGCGCCTCGTCGTGACCGTCATCCTCGCCCTGACGGTCGGGTGGACCTCCTCCACCGCCATGAAATGGGACGCGACGTTCACCACGCCCGCGGGCTTCGGCCGCGGCCTCCTGCATGGGGCCCTGATGCCCCTCGCCTGGCCCACGCTCATCACCGGACGCGACCAGACCATCTACGCCCCGAGCAACTCCGGCCGCACCTATAAGTTGGGCTATTCCCTCGGAGTGAACGCCTGCGGCCTCCTCTTCTTCGGCTGGTTCTTCACCCGCCTCCGCCGCTGGCGCAAGACAAGTGTTCCAGGACCGGGCTCACGATGAGCCTGAATCTTCGCTGCCCTGCGGGGGTGCGGACCCACGATCAACGACCCTTCCCCGGGTGCGGCCCTACGCCGGAGGCGTTTCAGCCGGTAGCCCCGGGTGCGAAGCAACCCGGGGATCCGCGCCCCCTCTACGGATCCCAACCCCGGAGGGGTTGCAGGGTTCACCCCTTCCTCAACCACTCCCTCGCCCCGTGGATATCCAGCAGGTGGCGCGAGAGGATCTCCCGCTCGATCCAAGGCGGCATCAGGGGCTGGAATTTGGTCAATCGGTAGCTGGGCAGCGACGCGGCAACCTCGCTCCAGAGTTTGGAATCTTCCCAGAGTCCCGGCTCCTCCAGTCGCGCCCGTCCCTCAGCAAAAGAACGCGCACTCAGCCCATCTCCGCGAATCCGGAGAAGGAAGTTGTCCGCGACAATCTTCCAGTCTGCACCGACTGCCTCCAACGCATACCGGAGCGTCGCATTGATGCGGCCACCGGCGAACGTCCACCACCGCACCTCACCCTCGTCCACCTCCACGCCCCCTTCAGGAAAGCGCAGAACTCCACGCAACGACTCCCGATGACTCCCAAGGGCCGCCGCGGCGCCAGGGTCGAGATACGGCGGAACATCCTCGGCACAGACAATGGCCAGGATTTTTTGGCAGAGTTCAAAACCCAGAAACTGGGGAAGGAACCCACCCCAGGTAGGCTGTCGTCCGCGGGGTGCGGGCTCCACCACGATCCGGCGGTCATCGTGCTGTACCCGGATCACACCCCACGGCCGGCCCCCCAGGAGAAAACTGCTGACACCGTCGACCAGTCGATCCACGAAATCCTGACCCAACGTTCCCAGAACCTGCCCGCCGCCCGTCTGCACGGTATAGGTCTGAGGACTGCTGAAGACGGCGTACAACTCCATGAAGTTCCGGCGTCCAAACCGGCGCTCGCTCGCAGGCCCGAGCACCAACCTCCCGGAAGCCAACCGGAGCGCCTCGTCCCTCAGCATCCACTCGATCAAGCGGTCGAACTCCACCCGCTCCACACCGCGAAAATCCGGCACCTGGGATAGGTGCTGCCAGGCCTCGTCCGCGCCCACGCCACCCCCCGCCAACGACAGCGCCAGCAGCTGATGGATCAACACAGGCCAGCAGCGTGCGTCCACGGAGATCGATTCTACCCACCCCTTCTTCGCCAGTTCGATGAGGGCCACAGCTTGCAGGATTCCCTCCGTCGACTCGCACAGAAAGGTCGTTTTGGCAGCCTGCCCTGGCCGACGCCCCGTGCGACCCATGCGCTGGAGAAAGGAGCTGACCGTATCGGGTGCCTCGGCCTGAAAGACGCGATCGAGGTCGCCCACATCAATTCCCAGCTCCAACGTGGAGGTACACACGATGCAGGCGTCGCTGCCGTGGTGAAACCGCTCTTCCGCGATCTGCCGTTCCTCCCGGGAGACGGCGCTGTGATGGACGAACACCGCCGTGCCAGCCCGCCGCATGTCCTCGGCAACCGCCTCTGTGGTCGAACGCGACTGGCAGAAGAACAGGCTCTTCTGACCGCGTCCCAGCCGGGCCGCCGTCCGCGCCACATCTCCCGCGTCCGCGCACCGCACCACCTGCAACTGACGTCGACTGGGTTGCCTCCGAGGATCAACGATCCGCCCCGGCCGATGCGAACTTCCCTGCAACCAATCCAGGATCACCGCCGGGTTTCCCACCGTGGCCGAGAGCCCGACCCGTTGGATGTCCCGCCCGCAAACCCGGGCCAGACGCTCCAGCACGCTCATCAGGTGGGCTCCGCGATCCGTGCCCGCCAGGGCATGGATCTCATCGATCACAACCACCCGCAGCGACGCGAACAAACGTGACTCATCCACCCGCTGCGAGATCAGCATCACCTCCAGCGACTCGGGCGTGGTCATCAGGAGCTCGGTCGGTTCAGCGAGGAACAGGCGTCGTGCCGCATCTGTCGTATCCCCATGCCAGATGAAGCGCCGTAGCCCGACCATCTCCGTGTACAGACCGAGCCGCTCGGCCTGATTGTTGAGAAGCGCCTTGATCGGGGCGATGTACAGCGATCCGACGGCCGCGGGTGGCTCCTCGACCATTCCCGACAGCACGGGGAACAAGGAAGCCTCCGTCTTGCCACCGGCCGTGGGCGCCAGGATCACCGCATTCTCCCCGGCCAACAGTGCCTCGCCGGCCGCCTCCTGAACCGGCCTCAGGCTCGACCATCCCAGGCGTGCGACGATTGCCTCCTGCAATCGCGGCGCAAATCGGGCGAAGACGCTCACCAGACATCCTCGGTGGGTACCGACGCCTCCGCCGACGCGTCCGCTGGTGGCGCGGCAGGCCCGCCCGTCAACGCCTGTTGTTCCTCCGGGCTGAGCTCCGCCGCCCGGAATCCGTACTGGGTCATCGGATCGTAGTCCGCGTGTTCCTCCACCAGATCCAACTGGGTGACGAACGCCCGAAGGAATTGCCGGGGCACAACCCCGACGTCCCCCTTGAATCCCGCCGTCACCTCCGCCACCAGTCGATCCACGAACGCCCCGCTCACCTTCTGTTCCAGTCGGGCCCGATCCGCCGTCGGGAAAAGTTCCCGCAACCGCAACGCCACCGCCCGCAACCGCTCCACATCAAACGGCATCAACTCCAACTGTGCCTGCCGAAGGCTGGCAAAGCGCCCCTGCTTCAGAAAACGGATCCGGTCGTGCAACGGTGCCAGGCCCGCCACCCCATGCCGCGTATCGAAGAACTCCGGCGTCCCCGTAATCAGCCAGAGGATCCCCTTGTACTCGCCGGAGGCATCCGCGATCTGGCGGATGCCATTGAGCGACTTGTGCCGCGAATCGGACCGCATGCGCAGGATCGTCTCCGCCTCATCGATGACGATCGCCATGCCCTGGTATCCCGCCGCCTTCACGATCTCCAGGATGCCCCGCAGGTAATCCAGGGCATCCCGGCTGGTGATGTCCCCCTTGATGCCCGCAGGCCGCTTCGCCGCCGCAGAAACATTGCCGCTGCCGCACAACCACGAGATCAAGGCGCCTGCCTCCGCCACTTCCCCCCGCTGCTTCAAATCGAAGATCGTCTGGATCACCCGAACGAAATCCTGCGGAGCCTTGCCGCCCGTCATCGCCGCCAGATCATCGTCCAGACGCCGCCTGACCTTGGCATCGAAGTCCGGCGACCCCTCATCTTCGCCCGCCTGGATCAGCCCCGCCTCCACCCGCCCGATCCAACGGTCTAGGATGTCGCCCAGCGCACCGCGCGGGCACGACTTCGTCCCAAGCTCCGTCACCACCTTCCTGTAAACGTCATCGAATCGGTGGAACCGAAGGTCATTGTCGGAGACCACGACGAAGCTCGTGGCAAACCCACGAGCCTGGGCATCGAGCAGCGCGAGTCGCGCCATGAAGGTCTTGCCACAACCGTATCCGCCCCGGAGGAACTTGATCGATCCCTCCCCATCCTTCACCAGCTCCATCTGGCGGTGGAGTTCCCCCTGCTGCTTGTCGATCCCCACGGCAAACGCATCGATCCCGCGCTCAGGCACGAGCCCCTTGCGCAGCGATTCAAACACGTGCTCGACGTCTTTTCTGCTCAGAGTGCTCATGTCAGATCGATTGCTCCTTCATGTATCGTTTGATGCCGCCCACATCGGCGATGCGGATGGCAAAGGGCGCCAGCGCCGCGTGCTGCTCGAATCCCACCGAAAACCGACGGGCCGCCCGCGCACTCCCAAGGATCGCGGCCACCTGATCCTCCGTGATTGCTCCATGCGCCGCGATGTGCTCAAGGACCTGGCGCACCCCCGGGTCGGCAATCGCCGCCAACCAGTTCGTTGCCACCGATCCCGTTGCCTCGCCTGCGACCGCCGCTCGACGCGCCAACACCGGATACCGCGTCGACATCACCAGGGAACTCACATCGGCCATCGCCCCCGGATGATACACCTCCACCTGTACCCGGGCGTCCGTGGAACCCGTCAGCTGGAAGAAGACTTCGCCCCATTCACCCACCGCCAACAGCAGGCGCCCGTCCTCGATCCGGGCCCGTTCCCTCGCCTGACGAACCTCCACCTGGACTCCGGGAACCTCCGTCACCCGGAAGGCCAATTCGACTTCGCGCGCCCCGCCAAAATCCAAGGCTGCCTGGTCCAACGCCCGCACCTGGAGGCCCACGCAGTGCAATCCCGCCACATCCTCCTTCGCGCTGACCTCGATCGCATGGCGCACCGCGCTGCCCCCAGCCGAGGCCCGATGCACCACCATCAGCACCGGAATCACCCGCTCCTGAAGACTGTTGCCTCCGTGGACGAATCCGGGCGATCCACCGCCGCGGTCAAAAACCGCTGTCGTCTCCGGAAACTGGAGGTATCCCGAAACCCCGTCGTACCCAAGTTCGCTCAGCGCCACCCGGATCTCTCCGGCATGATCCGCCGCCACCGGCGTGAAAACGTGCCGCCGGCCCGGATCCACCCGACGCCCATGCGGCTGGACCGCCGCCGCACTTTCATCCAGCAGGAGAAACCCGTGATCCCCGGTGAAAATGAACCGTCGCACGCCAGCCTCCCGCAACAGCCTCCATGCCGCCCGTAATTGGGAAAGCACCTGGGCAAACATCGCCGGTCCCATCCCGTTCTCGCCGGCAATGTCCAACTCCCGGCTGTGCACCACCACCAGTCGCGCCTGCGCCACCGCACGTCGCAGCGAAACGCTGTCCCGGTTCACCACCTCGTCCAGCGCCATCCAGGGGCAGGTGACCCCGCCCACCCGATCCTGCATCGCACGTCGTCGCGTGTCCGGATCCGACACCCGGAACTCGCCGGCTCGGAATCCGACGAATCCTCCGCCATCCGCAGCCACCACCGGCTTCAGTCGGCCTCCCTGAACCACCGGAGCCAGGACGTTCATCCCGACTTCCGTCACCGTCGGAAGCTCCGCCAACCGCGCCCGGAGCGTCGTCGTTGTTGCCGACTCCTCGCGCATCTCGGAGGCCAGATCCTGCGCCATCTCATACCGGAGGGCGTCCACCACGAAGTAGGCCGTCGTAACCGCCTCCTGGACCATGGGCCGGACGACATCGTCAAAAATCGTCCGCTGCTGGGTTCCTGCCGGTGGCAGGAATCCCCACCGGCGGCAGAGGGCATTCCAATCCCGTGCCCAGCCGTCCGCCCATTGCCGCCACACACGCCGGCTCCCATCCAGGCAGGACCTGAGTTGTGCGTACTCCGGAAGCGCCGAAGCCAGCAAGGCCACGCGCCCCTGCTCCATCTGGCGGTGCGCCCGATCCACCTCCGCACCGCGAGCCACGTACGCCTCGATGGCTGCCTCCAGCGCCCCACCCTGTTCCGTCTCGACCGCCAGCCGGGCTCCGGCACGCACCACCGCCTGCCCCAACCGCGCCGCCTTTCCGATCCATTGCCACGCCGCCAACCGCGCCGGCTGATCCCTCAGCCAGAAGGCCTGCGCTCCCGACTCCACCCGCCGCGTCGACCACTCCGCCGCGACGTCCCAATTCGATCCTTCCAATGCCACCAAGGCCGCCTGGAACACGCGATCCTCCTCGAAGCGGAAGGTGTCCACATGCCCGAGGTCCTCCGCCTTGGCCACCCGGACTTCCTCGTCCAGCAGTACCTCGGTCTCATCCGCCGTCCGGACATAGAACGCCGGATGGCTCGCCCTGAGATGCGACGCCAGCCCCCGGCAAGCATCCACCAGCGCCCGGGGCAGCCCCCGGACTCCGGCCAGATGCGCGCTCACCGGGGCGCGCCGCAGGTCGTCCACATACTCAACGCCCAACGCCCAGCTCGCCGCCACGTGCGCGATGTCCTCCCGGCCCAGACTCGATGGCGGCAACGTCGCGTCGCGCCACGCTGCCGGAAGTCCCAACTGCAAGGCCAACGCCTGCCACACGGCTTCCACCACCCCGGCCCGATGCAACCGCCCTGCAATCGAGCCACCCTTTAACAAATCATCCACCAGCGCCGTGGGCAGCATGGAGCGAAGCTCCGATGCCACCCCCTCTTCTCCGCCGTGGATCAACGCCGACAACCAGGTGTCCGCCATTTCCAGCGTCAGGTCGGGACGGGCCTGGACGGCCGCGATCGCATCCGGAGGCACCCGGCCCGCGGCAGCGTCCGCGACGAGGGTCGTCAGGCTCCGACGGAATCGGGTCCCCGCAGCGTGCAGTTCCAAGACAGGGGTCTCGCGCACCGTCTCGTCGTTGAATCCCGGCAGGTGGAGGACGAGTGGCACCGGATCCGCAGTAGCAGCCACGCCCTCCAGGGCCAGCATGAGGGCCAGATGACTGCCCCGATACCCACGAACCTCGTAAGGCAGCGCGCCACCCGCGCGGGCCACCGCGAGTTGCTCCACGAAGCGCGTGTAATGCCGGTCGGCATCCAGCCAGATCACCAAGCCATGCCGACGCACGAAGGCACGCAACTCCGCCTCCAGGAACTCAGACACAGGCCCCGGCACGCCGGAAACCCCACTGACAGCATCCGCCTTCATGACGCCTGCCTCGGACTGGATTGGATGTCTCGGAACACTCCCCAAAGCGTCCCCATCCCGCCGGACAAGGTCAACCATCCCCATTGCCCGGGTGCGTCCCCACGCCGAAGGCGTCTCAGCCGGTAGCCCCGGGTGCGAAGCTACCCGGGGAGAGTGCGTTCAAGAGCGATATCAACCCCGGAGGGGTTGCAGCCGCTCCATCCCTTCGCACCCCTGCCCGGGGTGCGTCTCCTTTTCTAACGCCCCGTTCCCCGGGTGCGTGCTTCGCACGACCCGGGGCTACCCGCTCCCATCCCTTCGGGATCCCCGACGCACGCCGGAGGCGTCACAACCCATCACCCCGGGCGTTTCAGCCGGTAGCCCCGGGTGAGTCCCCACGCCGGAGGGGTTGCAGCCGCCCCATCCCTTCGCACCCCTGCCGGGGTGCGTCTCCTTTTCTAACGCCTCGTTCCCCGGGTGCGTGCTTCGCACGACCCGGGGCTACCCGCTCCCATCCCTTCGGGATGCCCAACCCCGGAGGGGTTGCAGATTCCCCCCAACTCCGATTCGCGCTCCATCCATGGGCCCGATACGTTTCGGCACCCATCAACCCCAGACCACTCATCGTCCATGGCCTCGACCCATCTCAGCCTCCACTACCACATTGTCTTCGCGACAAAGGATCGCCAGCGCCTGATCGAACCTTCCTGGCAGCCCAGGCTGCATGACTACCTGGGCGGAACCATCCGGGGACTCGACGGACACCCACACCGGATCGGAGGCGTCGCCGACCACGTGCACATCCTCGCCGGGCTGCGCGCCACTCGTCCCCTGGCCGACATCGTCCGCGAGATCAAGCGATGCTCCAGCCTCTGGATACACGAGGAACTCCGTCTTTCCAGCTTCGCCTGGCAGTCCGGCTACTCCGCGTTCACCGTCAGCGCAAACGCTCGCGACGCCGTGATGCGCTACATCGAGAATCAGGAGGAACACCATCGAACCCGCTCCTTCCGCGACGAACTCGTGGAGTTCCTCACCCGCGCCGGCGTCGAGTACGACCCCCGCTATCTCGATTAACCCAGGGTGCGTGCCCTACGCCGGAGGGGTTTCAGCCGCTCCAGCTCTTCGCACCCCTGCCGGGGTTCGTCTCCTTTTCTAGCACCCCATTCCCCGGGTGCGTGCTTCGCACGACCCGGGGCTACCGGCTCCCATCCCTCCGGGATGCCCGACGCGCGCCCCCTACGCCGGAGGCGTTCCAGCCGGTAGCCCCGGGTGCGAAGCTACCCGGGGATTGTGCGTTCAAGAAGGATTCCAACCCCGGAGGGGTTGCAGCGGCCCCAGCCCTCCGCACCCCTGCCGGGGTGCGAGACATCATTAACGCCCCCCTTCCCCCGGGTGCGTGCTTCGCACGACCCGGGGCTACCCGCTCCCATCCCTCCGGGATGCCCGACGCACGCCCCCAACCCCGGAGGGGTTGCAGCCGCCCGCCACCGCCCCAAATCGTCCCGTTGACGCTCCCTCGCCCCCACGTCTACGTTGCTCAGGATATGGCTTTCCAAGCCAACAACCCGTTCTTTGCGTTCCTGACGACTGCCGCCCGCAGTGTGTCCCTTGCGGAATGGGCTCCTGCCGAGAACTACATCCTCGAAGAACGCCTCTCTCCCGACCGCCACCAGGAGTTTCTGAACACCAGCGGCTTCGCCACCACCTCCCCGGCCGACGTGCCCGACTGGTTCGCCCAGCACTACAACTACACGCTGGTTCACATCGCACAGCGCGGCGCCCCTCCTGGCTCGCTGGCCTCAACGTTTCGAAGCATCAACCAACCCGCGTTACTAACAGTCCAATCAGCGCAGGACGTGGTCCGAGTCGAGACGCTGGAGGGACTCCATAGCCGGGCCAGATCCATCCTGTCGGTCGACCAGGTCCAGACTCTCATCACCCAATACCTAGCCATCCGCAGAACCGGCGCGTTGCCGCCCGTCGCCATCGAAGCACCCCTTCGGAAGTGGATCACGGATGCCTGCCGGGGCGGTGACAGTCGACCGACCTTTGCGGCTCCATTGGCTGAGGTGGAAATCATCCTTGCCCAACCCGATTGGGCCAACCGCCTCCGGGACGCACTCGGCTTGGGGCATATCCGATCGTCGGCAACCGGACCCGCCCGTGTTCTCCTGATGCGGTATAGCCTGGAACGTGTTCGAAATGCCTACTTGCGGGCCCCGGCTTGGGCGGCCGCACCTACCGTGCTCGATGATGTCGCCCGTTCCGGCCCCAACCCTTGTTTCTTCCCCGCACCCGAAACCTCCTGGGCCGGCTTTGGATTCACCGTGGACCCCGACTCGTCGAACCCCATCTCAGTCCGGGAGATCCTTCACGCACCGATCCCCTACGTTCTGGAAGACATCCAGGCCTTCGGCTTGGTCACAAGCCCAGTCCCGGACCCGAGTGTCACCTCCGCCCGCGACCGCCACCGAGCCAACCTGAAGCCCCATCTCCGCTACATCGCGGACGTTCCCTCCCGACCATGAACGACGCCGTTGCCCATTGGCTCACCGCCTTCCGTTCCAATCCGGTCTCGACCCTGCACGACCTCATCATGGGGCGGGCCGTGGTTCCGGTTTGGAGCCAGGCCACGCTTCGTGAGGTGTTCCTGGAGATCCTCGCCGATCAAGATGCCCTCTTGGATCAGGCGCTCGCGGGATGGGTTGCAGAATATCTGGGTAAGCCTACCCCTCCACGCACTCCCCAAGCCGTCTGGTCCTCCCACCTTCAGGACGTTTTCCAGGGAGCCGCCGAGCTGCCCCTGCCCGAATTCGAGCGATTGCTGCGTCAACGACTCGACGAACTTGGGGCTTGGTTGAAGCCCCTCCGTCTTGCCGAGAACTGCGATCCACTGATCGCCGCCTACCGGGCTCTCGCCTGGGGCCACACCAACCACGATCTGGAGCAACAGCTGTGGCGTCCCTTGGCCCTCCGCCAGATTCAAGCAGATCCGTCCTATACCAACATCGGCCTCCTGGGATTGATCCGCGCCCGCGACGCCCAGGGAAGACTCCCAGCCAAGCCCACCGATCTGCTCCTCGATACCCTCCTCGATCTGGCCGATTCCGGCATGGTTCGTCAGGAATGGGAGCCTACGACACGCTCCGTCATGGCGGGGTATATGCTGAGCGATGCGACGTGGGCGAGGCTGTTTGAGGCTAGGTTGAATGAACCCAATTCACTGGTGAACGCGGGCAGTTGGGTCACACAACTCTTTGGGCAGGCGGTTGGGGTGGGAATCGACTCGAAGGTCCAACGACATGAGAAGATGGAGCCCAAGGTCCAAAGCAGGGTGAAATTCGTAGGCGGAAAGATCATCGGAGGCCAAGGCCAAAAGTGGGTGGTAGTCCAAACTGACAAGGTAGTGAGTCTCCGACTCCCCCGACCGGTGGATGACGCAGTGCGACTGGTGGAGGATTTCATGGTGCGAGAATTGCGTGCCGAATCTCGACGTTTCATCCGCAAAACATCCGCCGTGCATCCCCAGCATTCAGAGCTGAAAGGCCACGTCGATTTCGCGATCGAGTGGCCAGTGAAGACGCTGGACATCACGATCCATTTTCAATCGTTAGAACCCCCCGATGTATCCATTTCACAAACACCTGGCACGGCCAGCCCCAACGATGAGGAGCGAACTCCAACGTCTGCCACGCCTCAGCCAGGCAGCGCTCCCAAAGACTGACGCCAATGCCGAGGATTGGTTTTGGTGAAGCTTCGAATGGAATCAGACGGCAAAGTCATGCCGGCTGATCCGGTTGGATGCCTCCTACGCCGGAGGCGTCTCAGCCGGTAGCCCCGGGTGCGAAGCGACCCGGGGATTATGCGTTCAAGAAGAATTCCAACCCCGGAGGGGTTGCAGCCGCCCCAACCCTCCGCACCCCTGCCGGGGTGCGTCTCCTTTTTTAACGCCCCATTCCCCGGGTGCGTGCTTCGCACGACCCGGGGCTACCGGCTCCCATCCCTTCGGGATGCCTACGCCGGAGGCGTCTCAGCCGATAGCCCCGGGTGCGAAGCTACCCGGGGACGCTCGCCCCCCAACAGATTCCAACCCCGGAGGGGTTGCAGAGCCCCCACTCCTACTCCTCCCCCTCCTCCATCGTCCCCTCCGCCTCCTCCTCCTTCTCAAACAACTCCTCCGGCGGGACCAACCCCTTCATGAAATCCTCCCGCGACTTCACCTTCCCGGGATTCGCCGCCTCATACGCCGCTCTCGCCAGGGCCTCATCCGGCGACGTGATCCGCACCTCGCGACCCTGCGCCTTCGACAACCGCAGCTCCATCTCCCACAGCGCCCCGGGATGCGCCGCCCACAGGCCCGACTCCAGCAACGGCATCACCGTCACCACCCGACGGTTCCGGCTCCGACCCATGCGTCGCAGGGCCTCCTTCTCGATGGCGGCCAGCGCTTCCTCCGCGTGATCCCGCAGCCAGGCCTCGCGATGCGGCCCGTCGCCGGCATCGCCCATGTCGCGACCTCCGGGACGATATGGTCCCTCCTGGATGCGGAATCCGGGCTCGATCTCATCCTGCAGGCGCAACTCCCACGCCCACGCCCGCCCCGGGTGATACCGCCAGAAGCAGCCGTGGGCGACGCCCAGGCTCGGGTCCTTCCGGCATTTCTCGTCCACCCGTTTCGGCCAGTAACGCATCGCGAGGTGTGACCAGTCGTAATCCTTGCGGCCCTCGGCGGTGGACAGCTCCTTCCACCACTTCTTCGGCTCCTTCCATTGCGGCTCCAGCAAGGGCCACAACGCCGCGCTGTTCACCATCACGCCGTCGTCCAGCTCCGGCGCATACCGCGCGTCCACCTCGCGGGCCGGGCACTTCGGATCCGTGGGAGGCGCCCCCCGATCCGCGCACTGCTCCACGGCCGCGATGAAGGCCACCAGATCCTCCCGACCCCTCAGGCTCCGATCCAACTGCTTCTCGGCCGCGCGCGACGCCT
>Ga0172372_10001688_pt1 | contig 34123 bp, 26 predicted proteins | sample LakKiv5m_2_FD_114544 | JGI IMG/M metagenome (GOLD analysis project Ga0172372, IMG submission 114544) | Freshwater microbial communities from Kabuno Bay, South-Kivu, Congo - kab_092012_9.5m | ecosystem: Environmental > Aquatic > Freshwater > Lake | place: Democratic Republic of the Congo... | reverse complement strand
TGAACGTCGTGTTTTACGAGAGCGGCAAGCTTGTGGTGCAGGGCAAGGGCACGCAGGAGTTCGTCGAGTTCGTGCTGGAGCCGGAGATTTTGAAGCAGGCCGAACTGGGCTACGAGGAGGTCTTGCACCCGGAGATGTTCGTCGCGCGCATCGGCGTGGACGAGTCGGGCAAGGGCGATTTCTTCGGGCCGCTGTGCGTGGCGGCGGTGTATGTCAACGAGTCGGTGGTGCGCGCGTGGAAGGACGCGGGCATCCAGGACTCGAAGAACATCGGCAGCGACCGGCGCATCGCGGACCTCGCGAAAGTGATTCGCGAGACGCCCGGCTGCCACAGCGAGGTGCTTTCGCTGGGCGGGACGAATTACAACCAGCGCTACCGGGACATCGGCAGCCTGAATCCGCTGCTGGCGAAAGGCCACGTCAGTTCCATCCTCGCGGTGCTCGCGCCCGTGCATCATCTCAATCCCCCGCCGGCGCACGCCATCATTGACCAGTTCGCAGCAACGGAGACGACCGTCGCGCGCGAGGCGAAGGCGCGCGGTTTGAAGCTGAAAATTGTCCAGCGGCACAAAGCGGAGGAGGACTTGGCCGTCGCGGCGGCCTCCATCCTGGCGCGGCACGAGTTTGTCACGGGCTTGGCGAAGCTGGGCCGGGAGATTGGCGTCGAGCTGCCGAAGGGCGCGTCCGCCGCCGTGGACAAGGTGGCAAAGCAGATCGTCGAGCAGCACGGCGTTGGCACGCTGGCGCGCGTGGCGAAGATGCACTTCCGCACGGCGCTCCGCGCGCAGGGCCTGCCCGAGCCGCCGAAGGTCGAGTGGCGGCGGAAGTAATTTTGCGCCCGTGCCGAGTTTCCGATTTACAGCGGGGGGTTCGCGGCTAATATCGCGCTCCGCTACACGCTATGAAAAAGATCGAGGCCATCATCAAACCCTTCAAGCTGGACGACGTGAAAGAGGCGCTGACCGCCATCGGGGTGGAGGGCATGACCGTGGTGGAGGTGAAGGGCTTCGGCCGCCAGAAGGGGCACACGGAGATTTATCGCGGCAGCGAATACACGGTGGATTTCCTGCCGAAGCTGAAACTCGAAATCGTCGTGTCCGACAGCAACACGCAGAACGCGGTGAAGGCCATCGTCACGGCCGCGAAGACCGGCAAGATCGGTGACGGCAAGGTGTTCATCAGCAGCATCGAGAGCGTCACGCGCATCCGCACGGAGGAGACGGGCGACTCGGCGGTGTGAGGCGCGGGTTGTGCGCAGCCAGCTTCAACGAGCCATGCACCAGCCGCAAAAACCTACGGAATTACCCTGATTTTATTGGGCAAACCCGCCTGTGAATAACCTGCGAACAAGAGCCGATACATTGTCCTTCACAGCACCGGGGGGCTGGCTTACAATCAATCGCAGTCAATGCTCTTCCGGTGGTGAACCTGATGGGGATGTTTTTCCTCTAGAACCGGAAGGCCGATAATCTAAGTAGTTGCAATTGAACTTGTTAAGCTGATTCCGAACCCGCAGTCACGCGCCGATGAACCGCTCCAACCAACCCGGCAGTCACGCTGAAAATCACGCGAAAAACCGCGTCTTTATCGGTGTTTCCGGCCTGTAACAGAGCGGCGTGAATAAGCTGGACGAAATCGGGCTTTTGCGAAAACCCCCGCAAATGCAATCCAACCCCGAAAAAATCTGGTCCGCCGCGCAGGACAACCTGCGCGCGCTCCTCAACCCGGAGATTTACCAGCTCTGGTTCGCGCCGTTGCGCGCGATCGCGATGGACGCCAGCACCTTCACCCTCGAAGTGGCCGACGACTTCTGCGAGGTGTGGCTCAAGGACAATTACTTCGGCCTCCTGCGCGACGTGATCGCCACCGCGACGGGCAAGCAGCTCGACGTGCGCTTCCGCATCGCGGCGCACACCTCGACGGCCCACCACGCCCCGGCGAAAGCCAAGCCGGCGGAGCACCCCGCGCCCGCCGCGCCGGCGCGCGCCCAGAACCACGCGCCCGTCGAGACTGAGCCGGGCTTCAACCCGCGCAACACGTTCGACACGTTCGTCGTCGGCAACAACCAGTTCGCGCACTCGGCGGCGCTGGCGGTCGCACAGGCGCCCGGCAAGTCCTACAACCCGCTGTTCCTCTACGGCGGCGTCGGCCTCGGCAAGACCCACCTGCTGCACGCCATCGGCCACCACGTCGCCGCGCACAAGAAGGGCGCGCGGGTCGCCTACATGACCACGGAGAAGTTCACCAACGAGTTCATCGCCGCGTTGCAGGACAACTCGCTGGCGCGGTTCCGCAAAAAATACCGGCAGACCGACCTGCTGCTGATTGACGACGTGCAGTTCCTCGCCGGCAAGGAGCGCATCCAGGAGGAATTCTTCCACACGTTCAACGCGCTGCACGAGGGCCACAAGCAGATCGTCCTGACCTGCGACCGGCCCGCGAGCGAGATCCAGGGCCTGGAGCAGCGGCTGGTTTCGCGGTTCGAGTGGGGGCTGGTCACGGATCTGCAGCCGCCCGATGTCGAGACGCGCATCGCCATCCTGCGCAAGCGCGCGGCGGCGATGGGCAGCACGCTGCCCGACGACATCGCCGACTTCCTAGCCAACCGGATCCGCACCAACATCCGCCGGCTCGAGGGCGCGCTCATCCGCGTCGTCTCCTACGCCTCGCTCACCGGCAAGCCCATGAGCATCGAGACGGCGGAGAACCTCCTGCGCGACGTGCTGCATGAGGAAAGCCGGCTCACGCTGACCATCGAGGTCATCCAGAAGCGGGTGGCCGAGCACTTCGACCTGCGGATCGCCGACATGACCAGCAAGCGCCGGCCCGAGAACATCGCCTTCCCGCGCCAGATCGCCATGTTCCTCTCGCGCCAGATGACCGAGAGCAGCCTCAACACCATCGGCGAGGCCTTTGGCGGCCGCGACCACGGCACCGTCCTCCATGCCTGCCGGCTGGTGAAGGACCGGATGGAAGTGGATTCCGGCGTGCGCCAGACCGTGATGCTGCTGGAGAAGAAGCTGCGCCGCTGAGGGGCGCGGAGCGGCGGGCGGGCTTTTTCCTTTGCGGCCAGCGCCGTTCGGGTTACGAACCCGCGCGTCACCGCCGCCCGCCGCTGAAGGATGACGCCGGCCCGGTGAGCGTGAGCGCGCAATGATTGACACCAAAATCGCCTGCCAGTGCGGCAACCGTTTCAAGTTCGGCATGGACTTGGTCAACGGCCGCGCGCCCGACGGCCTCGTGTGCCCCACCTGCGGCGCGCCCGCCACGCCCGCGTGCAACGCGCTCGTGGACTTTCTCGCGGGCAAGGAACCCCCGCCCCTCGGCACCGGCTCGCGCCCGCTCAAGGAAGTCCGCGTCGTGTGCGCCTGCGGCGCACGCTACAAGTTTGACCTCGAACTGGCCGAGCCGGAAATGCCGGGCGCGGTCACCTGCCCCGGTTGCCAGGCGGACCTGACGGCGACCGCCAACGAGGAAATCCGCAGCTACATCGCCAAGCACCCGCTCAATGCGGACGCGCCGGCCGCTGCCCCCGCCCCCGTCGCCAGCCCCGTGCCGGCCGCCACCGCCGCGCCGCCCGCCGATCCCATCCCGGCAGCGGCCCCCACGCCCGCCGCCGCGCCCGCTTCCGCGCCGCCTCCCGCCGCCGCGCCCGTGCTGCCACCGGCCGTCGCACCCCTGCCCGTGCTGCCGCCCGCCGTCGTTCCCACGGCCGCAGCAGCCGCACCCGCCGAGCCACCAGCGGCGATAACGACTCCTGCCCCCGCCCCGCCGCCACCGAGTGCCGCGCCCGCACCCGCGCCCGCCGCCCCGCCGGCTCCAGCACCGGCGGCGGTCACCGCGATCGAAGACCCGTTCGGCCCGGCTCCGGCCACCAAATCCTCCGGCCCCAATCTCAAACCGCTCGAAGTCCCCCGGCCGAACCGTCCGCCCCCCGGCAGCCGTCCGGCGACCCCGCCGCCCGGCAGCAAACCCGCCGGTGCCAGCACGCCCGCCGGGTCAGGCTCCGCCGTCGCGAAGCCCGCAGCCGGAAAGCCCGACGCCGCCAAGGCCGCCGCCAAGCCCGTCGCCAAGGCCGCTCCCCGCGAGCCGAACTTCAACCTCGGCGTCGCCGGCGCGGCGGGCGGGGCGGTGATCGGCGCGATCATCTGGTTTGTCATCCTCAAGAGCACTCCGATGACCGCGAGTTGGATGGCCCTCGTGGTGGGCGGGTTGTCCGGCGGAGCCGGTCGCCTCCTGGGCCGGGGCGGCTCCCAACGCCTCGGGAGCATCGCCTGCGTCTGCTCCGCGCTGGCCATCAGTCTGATGATCTGGACGGGCATGTTGCGCTATTCCGACCGGCAGGCGGAAAAGCTGCTCGACACGCAATACCAGCAGGCCGTCGCCGACGCGCAGATGGCGACCAAGGCCGACGACACGCAGCTCCGGGCCTACATCGCCCGCACCCGCCCCAGCGCCGACCTGGAGGGCAATCTCATCACCCCGGCGGACATCCAGAAGTTCCGGGTCACGGAACTGCCGAAACTCAAAGACCGCGCCGCCGGCTCGCCAGCGGACCGCAAAAAGTTCTACTCGGACCGCATCGCCGCCTACCGCAGTGCGCAGGCGTGGGACGAGGTCTGGCAGGAGACGTTTGGCATCTTCGGCCTGCTGCTGGCGCTGGCCGGCATCATGGCCCCGGCCAAGCTGGCGGGCCAGTGAAGCCCGGCTTTGGGCTTGAGTTTCCGGCGCGGCGGCCTAGCTTGCGGCCATTCAATGAACCTCCCGGCCCACGCCATCGGTCAAGCGGTCTTCATCCGCACCGGCGTGCCGGACTACATCGAGGTCGCCCTGCCCTTCCAGACACTCGAGGAGATGGTTAAGCTCTGCTCCGAACCGCACCCCGGCCTGACGTTGGAGCGCGTGATCGTGTTCTCCATGCGCGACGGCCAGCCCTGCGCGCTGACGCTCGGGTTCATCTCGGCCAGCAAGGGCATCCGCCCCGGGACGTTTCATCCCGAGTTGAAAATCTGAACCCGCCGGCCGGCGGTCACAGTGCGAGGTCGGTGAAAATCCTTGTCCGCTCCCGCGCCCTGAGCACCCGCGCCAGTGGGGTTGCCCCTCCCGGCGAAAGTGACTCCCGCAAGGCCGCCTCCTTGCCCGCGCCGGAGGCCAGCACCCACACCTCGCGCGCGGCGGCAATCGCCGCGTAACCCAGCGTGATGCGGCGCGGCGGCGGCTTGCTCGCCGTCACGGCCCGATAGACGACGGGCAACGCCATCACGTCCTCAGCCTCGCCCGGAAACAGCGACGCGACGTGGCCGTCCTCGCCCATGCCGATCAAAATCAAGTCGAGCACCGGCTGGCCGGCCGCGTTGACCGGTGCGAAGCGGCACAACTCGTCCTCGGCTTCGCGCGCGGCGTGCTCCGGCTCGTCCTCGCCTCGGATGCGATGGACGTTCTGCACCGGCACGCCCAGCGGTGTGAAGATCAGTTCCGCCGCGCTGCGGTAGTTGCTCTCCGCGTGGTCCGGCGGGACGCACCGTTCGTCCGCCCAGAAGAAGTGGACCTGCGCGAGCGATTGCCCCCGCTCCCGCGCCTGCCGCACGACGGCGCTGAAGAAATCCTTCGCAATGCGCCCGCCGGAGAGGGCTACACATACTCTGGCATCAGTCGCTCTGGCGGTTTCGATCTGTTCGAGTGCGCTGGCTGCGACCGAGCAGGCCAAGGCCAGATGGTCAGGCAACAATTTGAGTGGTGCGGTGGGGTTCATGGGCCGATCAAGTGCTGCTTTTGGGAGCACAACTCGGTGGCCGCCGTGCACAGCTCCAGGAATATTGTTCGAGTGAACACGCTTGGCTCCCCATATTCCGCTTTCAGCCGTCGCGCCACCGCCAGCAGCTTGCGGTCAACCTCCCGCACGGCCCGCAGTCCGAGCGTGTTCCGCCGCTCGCCCAGCGCGGCGAAGACCGCGTTAACCATGCCGGTCGCTGTGCCGCTGTGGATGAACGGGTCACGCCCCTTGAGATCGGACAACGTCCGGTCGAGGCGATGGGCACGTCGCTCGAAAACCGCATAACGGTAGCGCGCATCCGTCCGTTGAAGCGCGCAGACCAAGCCCAACTCGAAGGGCATGTTGAACCGGGCCGGCCCGCCCAAACGGCTCAGGTCATGGACGGAATGCCGGCAGGATTTGAGGAGCTGAAAGATTTTCTCCAGCCGTCCGCTGCCATAGTCCGGGAACTCCAGGGCGCAGTGCGGGATTTTCCCCAGCCCGACCACCGAGGCAACCAAGGCGACGAACAACCGTTCATAGCCCGCATCGTGCGGGACGTTGAGAAAAACCGAACGGTTGAAGTCCTTGGACGGCACGCGGGGCTACTTCGCGCCGAGCATCCCCAGCTCCCGCAAGACTCGCCGCACGTTTTCGAGCTCAGTGGCGGTGATCCCGAGCGCGGAACGGATTTCACTCGCGGACGCCCGGGCCGTCACTTTGGCGGGGACACGGCGGGCTTTCTTCTTCGGCTTGGGTTCTGTTGTGGCCGAGCTCATGGTTGACATTAAGCGGCTCGTTTTTGGAAAAGTCAAATCGCCTTGCTCCATCGCTTGTCACTTCGCCGGCTGCGGGTCGCGCCAGACGTGGCCGGTGGGCGCGAGCAAATCCTCGGCGGCGACCGGCCCCCACGTTCCGGCGGAGTAGAACTCACGGTTCGTCAGCGGCTTGTCCGCCCAGCCCGTGCGAATCGGGTCCACGATGCCCCACGCGGTCTCCACCTCGTCGCGGCGGATGAAAAGCGTGGCGTCGCCGGCGATGGCCTCCAGCAGCAGTCGCTCGTAAGCCTCCGGCGTGTAGGCGCCAAACTCGGAGTCGTAGCTGAAGTGCATCCGCACCGGGCGCACCTGGAGGCTTGCGCCGGGCACCTTCCCGTTGAAGCGCAGCGTGATGCCCTCGTTCGGCTGGAGGCGCAGCGTGATGGCGTTCGGGTCGAGCTTCAGCCCGCACTTCGCGGCGAAGAGCACGTTCGGCGTCGGGCGGAACTGGATGCGCACCTCACTCGCCGAGAGCGGCATGGACTTGCCGGTGCGCAGGAAGAACGGCACGCCGCTCCAGCGCCAGTTGTCTATGAAGAGCTTCAGCGCGAGGTAGGTCTCGACGTTGGAATCGGTCTTCACTTTCTCCTCCTGCCGGTAGCCGTTGCGCAGTTTCCCGTCCACCATGCCGGCGAAGTATTGCCCACGCACGACCTGCTTGCCCACGTCGCGCACGGGGCGGATGGACTTGAGCAGCTTCACCTTCTCGTCGCGCACCGCCTCAGCTTCGAGCGACACCGGCGGCTCCATCGCGATGAGGGAAAGCACTTGGAGCAGGTGGTTCTGCACCATGTCGCGCATCGCGCCGGACTCCTCGTAATACCCGCCGCGCCCGCCCACGCCGACCTTCTCGGACACGGTGATCTGCACGTGATCCACTGAAGTGCGGTTCCAGAGCTGCTCGAAAATCGCGTTCGAGAAACGGAACATCAAAATGTTCTGCACCGTCTCTTTCCCGAGGTAGTGGTCAATGCGGAAGATCTGCTTCTCGTGCGCGAACCGGGTCAACTCGTTGTTCAGCTTGAGCGCGCTGGGCAGGTCGGTGCCGAACGGTTTTTCGACCACCACCCGCTGCCATTCGCCGGGCGGCTCGTCGCGCTTGAGCAGGTTCGCGCCGCAAAGCTGCTCGACGACCGCGCCGAACTGGCTGGGTGAAATGGCGAGGTAGAACAGAAGGTTATTCTTGAGCTGCGGCACGCCGAAGGAAGTGAGCTTCTCCGCCAGCCGCGCGTAGGCCGCCGGGTCGGTCAGGTCGCCCTGGCAGTAGGAGACGTTCGCGGAGAATTCGGCCCAGACTTGCTCGTCCACCGACTTCGACCGGCTGAACTGCGCCACGCCGGCCTTCAACTCCTCGCGCCACGCCGCGTCGTCCTTCTCGCGCCGCGCGAAGCCGACGATGCGCACCGGGCTGGGCAGCGCCTTCTCCACGGCGAGGTGATAGAGCGCGGGGATGAGCTTGCGGATGGTGAGGTCGCCGCTCGCGCCGAAGATGACGATGGTGCAGGGGGACACGGCCTTGCGCCCGTCGTCGAGGCGGCACGCCATGAGTTCGTCGAGTTGGTTGAGGTCGTCCATACGACGGGAGGGTGAACCGGGGCGGGGAAAATTCAATCCTTCTCCGGCGCAGTAGTTTTGGCGGGAGGTTCCAACTCAACGCAAAGACGCAGAGGCGCGGAGAACCGCAAAGAATAATCCAGACGACAATGGCGATGCGGTTGGCAGGTTGGACTCTGTGCCGCTCTGCGTCTTTGCGACTTTGCGTCATTGCGTTGAAATCGTCAGCCGGCTTTCCGAGTCGCCGCCTTGCTTGCGGCGGACCGCTCGCGCATCCTCCGCGCATGGACCTCTCTGGCAAAGCCGCCATCGTCACCGGCTCCTCGCGCGGCGTGGGCCGCGCCACCGCGCTCGCGCTCGCCCGGCGCGGCTGTCGCGTGCTCATCAACTACAGCACCTCGCGCGACGAAGCGGAGGCCACCGCCGCCGAGGTCCGTGCGCTCGGCGGCAAGGCCGTGTGCTTCGCCGGCAGCGTGGCGGACGACGCCGTCTGCCGCGCGATGGTGGACGCCGCCGTGCGCGAGTTCGGCCGGCTCGACGTGCTGGTGAACAACGCCGGCACCACGCGCTTCATCAACTTCCCCGACCTCGAAGCCGTCACCGACGACGACTGGAACCGCATCCTCGGCGTGAACTTGAAAGGCCCGTTCCAGTGCGCCCGCGCCGCGCGTCCGCATCTGGAGCGCCACGGCGACGGCGTCATCATCAACGTCGCCAGCGTCGCGGGCCTCACGGGCGCGGGCAGCAGCATCCCCTACTGCGCGTCGAAGGCGGCGGTCATCAACCTCACCCTCGCGCTCGCCCGCACGCTCGGCCCGAGCATCCGCGTGAACGCGGTCGCGCCCGGCTTCATTGACGGCGAGTGGCTGCGGAAGGGCCTGGGCGACGACTTCGAGTCCGCGAAGGAGGCGAAGGCCAAGCACGCCGTCCTCGGCAAAGTCTGCCAGCCCGAGGACATCGCCGACGGCATCCTCGCGCTCATCAGCGCCGACCTCGTGACCGGCCACACGCTCGTGGTGGACGGCGGCCACACCATCGGCCCGAGGTTGAGCCACGGCATCAAGTGACCACGCGGCGGGGCGGACAGCCATCGGCCCGGTCAGGCCCGCAAAACCTTCGCCATCGCCTTACCCTTGGCCAGTTCATCCACCAGTTTGTCCAGGTAGCGGATTTCCCGCATCAACGGGTCTGAGATGTCCTCCACCCGGATGCCGCAAACGACCCCCTTGATCAGCGCCCGTGCTGGATTCGGCCGGGGCGCTTCTTTGAAGAATGTTTCAAAACCCGTCTCCTTCTTCAACTGCTTGGCCAGTTCGCGCTTGGTGTAACCGGTAAGCCAGCAAATGACGGCGTCCACTTCTGATTTCTTGCGCCCCTTCCCCTCCGCCTTGGCGACATAGAGGGGATAGACGCGCGCGAAGCTCATGGCGAAAATGCGATGCTGAGTGGTCATGTGAATGGCAGGCCGATGGTCGGGCGCACAATGGAATCTACTTTCCCATTGAGTCGCGCTCGATCGAGTTCCATGCGGGTCAAGCGTGCGAAAGCGGCACCGCTCACTGCTTCGCGAGCGGATGCACATCGAGCTTGCGCCACCACATCTCTGCGTAGGCGCACTCGATGAGGATGCGGCCCTTCGCCGGCTCGGCGCGCGTGCCGTCGAACGTGACCTTGCCGTTGACGCTGACCTTGAGGCGGTCGCCAGCGGCGATGATCTCGACGGTGTTCCATTCGCCGAGGGGTTTCTCCAGTTCATTCGGGCCACGGAAGCCGAGCACGTCCTTGAACGGCTCGCGACCGGGGCGGTCGAAGCGGCCCTTCGTTTTGGTCTCGCCGCCCTGCGTGAGCGTCGCGCCACTGATGGGGACGATGTCGCCCGAGCCGCCCTCCTGAATCTGAATCTCCACGGACTGCGGCATGATTTTGTCGCCGGGCTGGGCGTGGATGAAGATGCCGCTGTTGCGGGTCTTCTGGTCGCGCGGCGGCCAGTTCTTCCCGGCCCACTTGAACTCGGCCACGAGCCGGTAGTTGGCGAACTCGCGCTTCGTCGCGAGGTAACCGTTGCGCTGGCCGCTGATGTAGAGCATCCCGTCGCGCACGGTGAAGACCTTGTCCGGGTCGGTGTTGCCCGAGTCCTTCATGAACACGGTGAAGGCGTCGAGGTCTTTGCCGTTGAGCAGCTTGGTGACGGGCGCGTCGGCGGCGGGCAAGGTGGCGCAGACGAAGGCGCAGAGGAGCGTGGCAAGAGAGCGTTTCATCAAAGGGAGAGTTGAAGCCTACTTCGCCTTCACGTTGTAGCAGAGCAGCACATCCTGGTCGCGGATGTAGAGCCGGCCGTTGGCGACGACGGGGTGCGGCCACGCGGCGGCGCGGCTGCGGTCGGGCTGGTCGAAGGAGCCGTGGGACTTGAAGCCCGCCGGCGTCGGCTCAATGAGCGTCACGGTGCCCGATTTGCCTTCGGCACGGTGGATGAGGAGGCCGCCCGCACACGTCACCGCGCCCTTGCCGATGCTGCGCTCGGCCCACTTCACGTCGCCGGACTTCATCTCGACGCAGGTGAAGGCGTTCGGCGCGTCGCTGGAGCCGTAGAGGTAGCCGCCGAGTTCCACGACGCCACCGTGATGGTTCTTCATCACCTTGCTGGCGTAGACCTCCGTGCCCTTGAGGCCGCCGGAGTCCTTGGTGACCTTGAAGAGGTTGCAGCCGACATCGTAGCTGCTGGTGACGAAGACGCAGTCGTCGCGGACGACGGGCGTGGTGATGACGGCGGTCCGGCCGGCGCGGTCCGAGCGCCAGAGCACCTTGCCCGAGTCAGGCGCGAGGCCGGCGATGCTCTTGCCCGTGAGCTGCACGTATTGCCGCGTGCCGCCGAGCGTGGCGACGATGATGGAGGAATAACCCGCTGGGTCGGTGAAGTCCTTCGTCTGCCAGAGCAGCGCGCCGGTCTTCTTGTTCAGGGCGACGACTGTGCCTTTCGCGCCGCCGGGCGTGCAGAGCACACGGTCGCCATCCACGAGCGGGGACTCGCTGTAGCGCCAGCCGGACATCATCTGCCCGCCGAAATCGCGCGTGAGGCTCTTGCGCCAGCGCTCCTTGCCGGTGGCGGACTCGACGCAGACCAAATCGCCGTGCTGGTTGAGCGCGTAGAGCAACTCACCGTCCACCGTGGGCGTGGAGCGGGTGCCGGGATATTTGTCGTGCCCGCCGGGTTCGCCCAGCTTCGCGACCCACAGGCGCGAGCCGTCCGCCTCCTTGAACGCGACGATGGCGCTGGCACCGTCCACGTCACCGAGGGTGAAAATCTTGCCTTGCGCGACCGCCACGCTGGAAAAACCGCCGCCCACGCCCGTGACTTTCCACGCGAGCGCCGGACCAGCGGCCGGCCACTGCTTCAGCAAGCCGGTTTCCTTCGAGATGTCGTCGCGGTTCGGGCCGCGCCACTGCGGCCAGTCATCGGCGGAGGCAGCGAAGGCGGAGAGCAGGAGGAGGGGGAAGATTCGGTTCATGAGTTGGAGGCAGTTGACTGCCAATAGAGACAACGGGGACTGCGGCGAAGTTACGCGCGGCTGCGACTGCTCCTTTCCGGTTTTCCGCCGGGCGCATCTTGACACTGCCCCCGGATTCCAGCCCTCAAGCCGCTTCAACACCTGACGGGCAAGGGATGAATCGCTTGGCCTGCGGGCTTCCGAACGCGCAAACGGTGTAAATGCCGCAATTCGAGCCAGATTGGTGTCGGGGGCAGTGTCAAGATGCGCCCTTTTCCGCCTGAAAACTCAGAATTGCCTTGACGCCTTCCTTGGCCGTGGAGTATGCACCTGACCATCGCCATGAAGATTTCAGGGAAACATTTCGCGCACTCCGCACCTAGCTGGAGCCTGCCTCCCCGTAGGAGACGAGGTGACAAGTCTCCATCCTCTTCTGGCCGTCTTGCTGGGAAGCAACCGCTCAGACATGGCAGGCAAACGGCAAACGTTTGGGGGCGGACGAATTCCTGCGAGTTCCTCTTGTTCGCTTGCCCCCGTTCGTTTGCCATCCTCTGCATATTCGGTGACGGCTGGATAAATCCGGCGTTCAGTCAGAGACTCCTCACGTCGTCTCCTGTTTCTGGCGTCTGGGGCACCATCCCCACCGGCCCGTCCTGGCAATCCCCGGCCAAGGCCGTCATCACCGCCGCCACCAGCCCCGGCGTGGGCGCGGTGCATCTCGAATTCAGCGCCACCCACGCCACCAGCTACGATGTCCTGCACGAAGGCCCCGGCGACCCCGCCTTCACCCTTGTCGCCGACGACATCATCGTGACCACCTACAACGCCACCGGTCTTGTGGCTGGCGCACACGAATGCAAGGTCTTGGGCCGCAACTCCCGTGGCACCGGCCCGGAGAGCGATGTGAGCGGGGTGAATTTGGCATGAGCCTCACCGGCCAAAAATCTGCACTCCGTTCCAGTCTGACCTTGGGTTGCCTGCTCGCGTTTGGCTGCGCCCGCACGGCGATGGCGGCGGAGAATTCTCGGGATTTCCGGGCGAGCAAGCGGGTCACCAGCCCGGTGTATGGCCCCGAAGCCTCCCGGCCCATCGCCGTGCTGCGTGTGGAGGCCACCCGCACGGAATACCAGCGGCGGGGCTTCTTCCGCATCGGTGCGCTGCCACTCTTGGTGGCGGAGCAGGTGCGCCTCGAAGTGCGTGACCCGCAGGCGACGGCGCAGATGTTCGCCGGGCTACCCGAGTGGCTGCGCGCGCCGGGCAGGGGCCGGGCGGGCGAGGTGCGGGATTTCCAGATGCGGGGACCGGAACCGTCGGACGCGCCTTGGCTGACGGTCGCCCGCGTGCGGATGGCGGAGCACGGGCAATGGGAGCTGAAGGAGGGCAGCCTCCGGACGCCGGCGGGCGAGGTCGTTCAGTTCGGGCAGGCACTGATGCAGATTATCGGCGGGCACGCGGGGCGGGTCACGCTGGCCGATGGGCGAAGCTTCACCTTGCTGCCACCGGCCACGAGCCCGGCGGTGCCCAAGCCCGCCCAGCCGGTCATCGTGGCGACCGAAGTGAAACCTCCCCAAGCCCGGCGTTGAAATGACTTTCGCAGCGAACCACAAAACCACCACCGCATCATGAAACACAGCAGCATCAAGAGAATCCTCGGGACGGCCGCGCTCGGCTGGCTGCTCACCACCGGCGCGCAGGCGCAGACCGCCGAGCAGTTGGTCACCGAAGGGCGGGGCTTCCTGTCCAGCCGCAACCTCACCAATGCCAACGCGCGATTTGCCGCCGCGCTGGCGGTGGACGCGAACCATGAGGCGGCCAACCTGCTGCACGCGGCCACGCGCATCTTGAACCTGCCGCTCCAGCCCGCCGGTGCGGCTTTCCTCACACGCCTGGGGTTCCCGACGACAGGTCGGGACATTTACAACTGGACGGCACGAATCCCAAGTGACCAGCAGGGGGTTCCTGACGCGCCAACGGGAGTGAGTGCGCAGGAACTGCCGTGGCAATTGCGGACTAATGCGTTGCCGGAGATTCAGGGGGCACTACAGAGCCTGTCCCGCATCACGAACCCCAGCTTCGCCCTGAGCCTGACAGCTACGGAGACAACCACGGATGCGGTCACCGTGGATTACGCGGACGTGCAGATGCTCCGCGCAGGGCTGCACTTCATGGAGTATCTTTGCTTCACGCTCCATTCCCAAAATCTGGAGGTGCAACTCACGGCGCTGCGGACTTTACACACCAACGGGACGCTCAATGCGGAGACGGTGCTCGCGCAGTATCCCGCCTTGTTCACCTACGCGACGACCAACGACCTGGCCGCCGCGCGGACCGCCTTCGAAAACCTGGTGGACCGCTACAATGACGCGTCCGACCGGCTGCGGCTGCGGATGGCGCTGACACGACTGTTCAATTTGGACGAGGGCGGACTAAACGGGGAGGTGAAATTTCGCGAGACGCTGGGCGAATTACGCCAGACCCTTAGCAGCGGACCGGTGGCCTTGAGTCACTATGAGGGATACGATTACGGCCAGTTCCTGGTGGATCTGAGCCGGCACTTCTCAGGCCAGCATCCTTGGCGCAGCCAGCTACCAGCCTTCCGCGGCGGCCGCATGGCGCTGGGCACTTTGCCCGAACCGGTGCTGGGCGGGGTCCTGCCTGGGTTTAGCCGCGACCAAGTGGAGGATTACGTGATGCAAAAGCATTCCTTTGCGGGACGAGTCCAAAGTCCGGCCATCGGCGTGGTGCCGGGACTGACCGTTCCGTCGCACTCGGGGGGCGCGTTCGCGGTCAACCTGCGTGCCACGCGTGACCGCGCCTACGCATTACAATTCAACGCGAATTTGACCAATGTTGCCGGCTGGCAGGACGTGGGCGGGGCTTTCTTTGCCGAGGGGAGCAGCGCCCGGCTGGAAGATGCCACAGCCGCAGGCGCAGCCCGCCGCTTCTACCGCGTCGTGGAACGGAGCATTTCGCCCTTCCTGCCCCCCGCCAACAATGAGTTTGTGAACCGAACGGTGTTGAGCGGATTCCCCGCCTTTGGCCGTGGTCACACGGAGGGCGCCTTCAGCGAAGGAGGCGAACCCAGCAACTCCAATGGCCGCGGACGCACGATCTGGTATAGCTGGACCGCTCCCAGCACGACCAATGTCGTCGCATTCACTTCCGATTTCGACTATGCCCTGCGGGAGGTGCAGTTCTACACCGGGTCGAGCCTGGGCACGCTGGCCGCAGTAGGCTCCACGTTTATTGGCTCCTACCCCGCGTTCCCGGTGACCAGTGGCATTACTTACGCCATCCGGGTGGATGAACGGTTCTTTCACACTTACCAAAGTAGAGGCTTTCCATTGGTATTGACCGCGCCCCTGACAGTCGCACTTTCAGGGGTAGTAAACGGAGCGACACTACTGTCACCTGCTAACCTGAGCCTAGCTGTCGCCGTCAGTTCGCCCGTCAGCCCGGTGAACAAGGTCAGCTTCTACGGTGCAAATGACACAGAGCTGACTAATGCGCCTTACTCATTGGCCATCACCAATCTGCTACCGGGCAACTACTTTCTGTCAGCATACGCGGAGAATCAACAAAGGCTGGGAGGCAGCGACTACCGATTTTTCACTGTCACAGGTCCGGCCCCGGCCAATGACAACTTCGCAAACCGCGTTGTGCTGTCCGGAACCACCGCCACGGATGTGAGTTACACGGGGGGAGCAACGGTGGAAAGCAGCGAACCAAATCATGGGCCATTCGGCCCAGATAAATCAATCTGGTGGGAATGGGTGGCACCCAAGACAGGACTAGTCACTGTCTCAACTCGTGGTAGTGCCGCGCCCAGCGAGCTCGCCGCCTACACCGGCAACGCGGTGAATGCACTCATCCGCGTCGGACGAGTGGGTTACGGAAACCGTGAGAATGAAACCCGCGTGCGTTTTATCGCTGCCGCTGGCACCAGCTACAAGATTGCCGTTGCTGGCAGATTCGACACGGGCACAATCCGGCTGTCCATCAACCAGCCATGACCATGCTTTCCGGTTCGAGTGAACCGGACGCGCTGCCGGGAGAATTAACCAACGTGTGCCTCCCGGCAGCGCCACTTTTGCCGACCGGCCTGCGCGGAGGTCACCATCCCGCGTTTTCGTGACGTCGCCTCGCACATCGAGTGGTGCGCCGAGGTTCCGGAAGGACGCGCAGGCGGTCGGCATTCCTAGCTGGGGCCGTCCGGGCATTCGACGGTGGGTGTGAGGCAACACCGCCCTACTTTTCGCGTGTTTTGCGAACACCGTTTTCATCCCTGCCACGCGCAAGCGTTTTGGATTGCGCAAGTCCTCTGGCGCTTTTGACCCCGTCACACAGCGGTAGAGGACTGCCGCACTCCAAGACGCTGCCGCGCCATCGGCTGCGCCCTCTCCTTTCGCTTGTTTCGCGGGCACACACCGCCTTCCCGCTCCATCAGAGATGCCTCACCTCGCCTCCTACCAGCTCATTTCGCCTTCACGTCGTAGCAAAGCAGGGTGTCCTGGTCGCGGAGATAGAGCTTGCCGTCGTGGATGACGGGGTGCGGCCAACTCTTGCCGTTCTTGCTGGCGAGGGTGAAGGAGCTTTTCAAGTTGTAGCCCTTGGGCGTGGCCTCGATGAGCGCCATCACCGCGTCCTCGTAGCGGAAGTAGAGATGGCCGTCCGCCATGACAATCGCCGCCGAGCCGCTGCCGGGGCCGCGCTCCTTGCCCCAGACGACCTTGCCGGTCATGAACTCGACGCAGGTGGGGAAGCCGTTGTTGTGGCCGTGGCCCATATAGACGTGGTCGCCGAGGAGGATCATGCCGCCGTGGTGGTTTTGCAGTTCGCTGGCCTTGAGGTAATAGACTTCCTCCGCCTTCACGCCCGCGCCGTCCTTCACGAGCTTCACGAGCGCGGTGCCGCCGTCGCCGTAGCCGCTGGAGCCGAAGACATAGTCGCCCTTCACGATGGGCGTGGGGATGTCGGCGGTCTTGTTGGCGATGCGGTTGTAGCCCCAGAGGAACTTGCCGTCGCTGGCGCGCACGCCGGCCAGGCCCCGACCGGTGAGGGTGACATACTGCTTCACGCCCGCGCCCTGCGAGATGACGACGCCGGTGTAGCCCGCGCCGTCCAAGCCCGCGCGGCCCAGTTCAGGAATCTCCGCCTTCCAGATGACTTCGCCGGTCCGCTTGTTGAGCGCGGCGATGCCGGCATCGGACGCGCCGGGCACGACGATGAGGCGGTCGCCGTCCACGAGCGGGGACTCGCTGTAGCCCCAGCCGGACATGCACTTGCCGCCGAAGTCGGCGGGGTAACTCTTCTTCCACACGAGCTTGCCGGTGTCGGTTTCGAGGCAGGCGAGGTCGCCGTTGTTGCCGACGGCGTAGAGGAGCTTGCCGTCCACGGTGGGCGTGCCGTTGGGGTTGGGGGCGTTGCCGGTGGTGATGGGCGTGGCCCAAAGCTCGGCCCCGTCGGCGAGCTTGACCGCCGTGACGAACACGCCGTTGACGCCCTCGCGGTTGCGCTTGCCCAGCGTGTAGATGCGGCCGTTCGCGATGGAGATGCTGGACATGCCGCCGCCGACGCCCTTGGTGCGCCACGCGAGCGGCGGGCCGTCGCTGGGCCACTCCTTGAGCAAACCTTTCTCCGGCGAGATGCCGTCCTGCTTGGGGCCGCGCCATTGCGGCCAGTCGGGCGTGGAGGCGGTGGCGGAAACGGTCAGACCGAGGGCGAGGGCGAGGAGCAGTTGGCGCTTCATGGAGGGATGGAGTTTTGGAGTGCTGGAGAACTGACGGCGCGGCTTACTTTTGCTTCACGTCGTAGCAGAGCAGCACGTCCATGTCGCGGAGGTAGAGCTTGCCGCCGGCGATGACCGGGTGCGCCCAACTGTTCCTGCCGCTGCGGTCGGGCTGGTCGAAGCGGCCCTTTTCCTGGTAGCCGGTCGGCGTGGCCGCGACGAGCGCGACGGTGCCGTTGCCGCTCTCGCCCCGGCAGTAGAGATGGCCGTCGGCATACGCGACCGCGCCCTTGCCCACGCCCTGGCTCTTCCACGCCACGCGCCCGGTGCGGAGGTCCATGCAGGTCCAGTTGCCATTGTCGGAGTGGCCGTAGAGATGCTGGCCGATGAGGATGACGCCGCCGTGATGGTTGACCATCTCGCGGCTCGCGAACACCTGCTGCGAGGCGATGATGTTGCCCACGCGCTGGAGCTTGAAGAGGTTGCAGCCGATGTTGTAGCCGGAGGTCACGAAGACGAGGTCGCCCGCGACGACGGGCGTGGGCACCACGGCGGTCGCGCCCTGCCGTGGGGCGCGCCAGACCAGCGCGCCCGTGGCGGCGTCCACCCCGGCGACACTACGCTCCGTGAGCTGCACGTAATGGCGCTTGCCGCCGAAGTCCGACGGCACGATGGACGAGTAGGCCGTCGCGTCCGTCCACTGCTTGCTCTGCCAGAGCGTCGCGCCGGTCTTCTTGTCGAGCGCGACCATCGTGCCCTGCGGACCGCCGGGCGTGGCGAGCAGCTTGTTGCCGTCCACGAGCGGTGACTCGGTGAAGTTCCACTGCTGCATCCGCCCGCCGAAGTCCGTGGTCAAACTTTTCTTCCACGTCACCTTGCCGGACTTCGCGTCGAGGCAGACGAGGTCGCCGAACTGCCCGAGCACATACACCAATCCCTCGTCAATCGTCGGCGTGGACTTGCCGCCCGCGAAATCGCCGCCGGGCCGCCCGATGACCTCGGACTGCCAGAGCGGCTTGCCATCCGCCGCGTTGAACGCCACGACGCGCAAGCCATCCGGCCCATCGCCCAGCGTGACGACGCGCCCGTCCGCGACGGAGACGGACGAATAGCCCGTGCCGCAACCGCGCGTCTTCCACGCCAGCGGCGGGCCGCCGGCGGGCCATTGCTTGAGCAGGCCGGTCTCGGTGGAAAGGCCGTCACGCTTCGGGCCGCGCCAGGTGGGCCAGTCGCCGGGCGCGGCGGTGGCGGTGAGCAGCGAGGCGAGCAGGAGGGCGGCGGACAACACGGGGGAGCGGTTCATTGGTGAAGAATGGTTGGGTTGATGCAGGCGTCGGGCGGATTGGAGCAGCATCGCGAGGCGCGTTTCAAGCCGGGTTTTTCCCCCGGTGGCTCACCGGCAGCGGCGCAAGGTCGGGGGTGAGGAACTCGCGCTTGGCTTCCCACGAGAGGATGCGGTCGCGCGAGTAGAAGAGGCGGAGGGTCTTGCGCTGGGAAAGCTCGGGATGCGCTTCGAGGAAGGCGAGGGAATCCTCCGCCGGGCCGTATTCCTCCAGGATGACGCGCACAAGCTGAAGCCAGGCGCGCGTGAGCGTTTCGTGGTAGCCACGGTCGAGGGACTCGGGCACTTGCTGCGCGGTGTTGAGTGCTTTGAGGCCCGCGCGCATCTGATCCATCGCCTCGGGGAACGGATGCCGGCGCAGGTAAAGATAGGCGATGCGAATGTGTTCGGCGTGGTGCCACCGCTCCGCCGGGAGCGTGCAACCCTCGAACTGCGCGAGCAGTTCGGCGTCGGAGAGCGGGGGATGCACGACAAGTTCAGGCACGGCGCGCAGTCAACTGGTAGCAGCCGACATGATGAGGCTCTGGCCGTTATTCCGCATTCCGCATTCCGAACTCCGCATTTAGATGGAGCCTCCTCACGTCGGCTGCTACCGGGGAAGGGGTCACTTCGTCTTCGGCTTCTCGACCGCCGCGACCTTGAGCGTCAACGGCTGACTCACCTTGATGTCCTGGCCGTTGAGCTTGAGCGCGGCCTGAAGCGTGAGCTTGTGCTCGCCGGGCGTGGCGTCGGCCTTGGTTTCGAGCGCGAGCTTCGCGTCGGTGCCGTCGCGCGGGATGGTGAGCTTGGCGGCGGAGACGCCCTTCGCGCTGGCCGGCACGACGAGACTCACGTCCACGGGATCCTTGAAGTCGTAGAGGCGCGCGAGCTTGACGGGGATTTCCACCTTGCCGCCCTGCGAGAGCGACTGCACGGCGGGTTCGTTCAATGTGATGGGCGCGGCCGTGACGACCAGCGTGATGGGCAGCGAATAGAAGGCGGCGTCCACGTCGCGCGGCTTCGACTTGTCGGTCATCTGCTTCATCGCGGCGGCGGCGGCGGTCTTGCGCGCCTCGGCTTCCTTCGCCTTGGCCTCGGCTTCCTTCGCGGTCTTCTCCGCAGCGGCCTTGGCCTCGGCGGGCGCGGCGACCTTGGCGGCGGCCTTGGCTTCCTTCGCCTTGGCCGTGGCCTCGGCGGCTTCCTTCTCGGCAGCCTTGGCCTTGGCTTCGGCGTCCTTCGCGGCGTCCATGTAGGGGCGCATCTTGCCCTTCGCGCGGGTCTGGAGCCAGAAGGTGTGCTCGCCCGGCGGGAGCTTCTGCTCGGCGAGGTTCAGCACAAGCTGCACGGACTTGGTTTTCTCGGTGCCGGCCAGCTCGGGCATTTTTTCAAGGTTCTTGTTGCCCGTGACCTTGAGCTTCACCTCGGCGGTGAAGTCGGCGCGTCGCGTGAAGTTCACGGGGATGAGCAGCTTGTTGAAGACGCACGTCTCCAGCGGCTGCTTGGCCTCCATCGCGAAGGTCAGCGGCGCGGACTCGCGGTCGGTGACGGCCAGCGGGAAGCTGCGCGCCAGCCGCGTCTGCGGGGCCTCGGTGGCGTTGTTGTCGGCGGCCTGGTCCCAATTCACCGTGCTCAAGCGCGCCTCGCGCACGAGCGTGGCGTCGCCGAGCTTGGCGGTGCCGGTGATTTTGACCTCGCCGAGGCCGGCGGGCGCGTCGTCCTTCGCGGCGAGAAAGAGGCTGAAGACATTGGAGGAGGCCGGAATCCTGACCGGCGGCGCGATGATGCCGGCGGGCAAGCCGGACACGGTCACGTTGATGTCCTCCTTGAAGCCGTCGCGGCGCAAGACAAGCAGCTTGATGGGCCGCGCCTCGCCGCGCCACATCGAGGGCGCGCTGGTATAAACGTCGTTGGGCTGCTTCTTCGCGGGCGCGGAATCGGGCACGGCCACGAGCCGGAAGTCGGGCGACTCCTTGCGCAGCGTCAGCAGATACACATGGCGCGGGCTGGCGACGGTGCGGCCGAAGAGGTCGCGGATGCCAAGGCGATACGAGGCGTCCTCCTTCGCCTCGAAGCGGCCGGCGGGATCACGGTGCGCGGTGTTGAACTCTGGCCCACCGAGGTTCACGGCGGAGTCGGCGAACTCCTGCACGTCCGCGAAGGTTTCCTCGCCCTTGTCGTTCTTCACCGCCTTCTGGATCACCACCAGCGGCGCGGTCGGCAGCCCCAGCCGGTGCGACGTGACTTCCAGCCAGAACGTGTCGCCCTTCTTCGCGTCGAAGGCGAACCAGTCGCGGTCGTTCGGCGCGGCGAACTGGCCGGCGAGCGTGGCGGGCAGGGAAACTTTCTGCGCCTTGTCCGGCGAGTTGTTCGGCTCGGCCTCGGCGATGACCGGCGCGTTGGCGAAGGTGAGCAGCGCCGGGTTCGAGAGAGCGCCGTTCGCGCCCTTCACGCGATGCTCGAAGCCATCCAGGCCCGCGCCCGCGCCACCGAGCGAGAGCGTGGTCGCGAGCCGCTGGCGCGCGGCCGGATCGCCGGGCGCGGCGAGATCCACGGTGAGTTGGTCGAGCACCTTGCCGTCCATTGTGAACTTCGAGGGCGAGCCGCCGGGCAAGTTGCGGCCAAACACCGTGACCTTCGCCGTCTTGCCCTGCTCCGCCGCCGGCGGGAACACGTAGTCAATGTGCGGCCCCGTCGTGACCGTCAGCCGGTAGAAATACTGGTCGCCGCCGCGATAGGTGAAGTCGTGGACCTTCACGATGAGCGGGCCGTCCGCCGCCGCCGTGTGGTCAATCAGCCCGCCCGTCCGCGCGCGCTCCAGCTCGCGGCCGTCCGGCGCGAGCAGCAGCAGCGCGTCCGCCGCGCGGGAGTCCAGTTCGCGCGCCGCGCAGTCCACGATGACGCGCTGCCCCTTCTTCACGGTGAACTTGAAGTAGTCCGCCGCCTGGCTGTCGGTGCGGGCGTTGACGACCGATTCCAAGGCGACTTCCTGCGCGGTCTCCGGCGAATTGTTGCCGCCTTTCTCCATGACTTCCGCCAGCGTGCCGACGACGAACGTGCGCGGGTTCGACAGGCCGAAGCGGGCCAGCACCCGCGCCTCATACGCGCCCGGCGGCACATCGGCCGCGACGGTGATGGCGAACTTGTTCGCGGCGGCGAGCGCCTTGGCGGTGATGCCGGGGTGGTTGAAGCGGAGCTGCGCCTCATCGAGTTCCGCGCCGGTCACGGCCACGTCCACGCTGGCACTGGTCTTTGCGCCGGGCGGAAAAACGGTGAAGAGCTTCGGCTGCGGAAGCTGCGCCGACGCCGCCAGCGCGGACGCAAACAAGGCGGCGGCGAGCAGTGACTTGGCCGTCCCGCGACGGCGGAGTTCAAATGAGAGTGCGCGATACATTGGTTTGTAGTGAAGGACAGACGGCGGCTGACGCGGGCGAATTGAAGGAGAATCGGAACAAGCTCCAAAGCCGGAACCATGCAGTTGCTGGACGGGGGGACCGCAGCCGCCCCGGCTGCTGTTCGCCGCGCCCTCGCGGCGAACTCGGGCGTTCACGAAGCAACCGAACGGTGCGGGTGTTCCTCCGCGCCAGGCGAACCGCGAGGGCGCGGTTCGCTGCGCCCGGGGCGGGCGCGCTCCCCAATCCAACTGCATCGCTCCGGCCAAGTTCCAGCCTGTCCAGCGGACGCCACGGGGATTCGGACTTGAGGACGGGAGCCTCCTTGGAATTTTGAGCCTGGGATTTGGAGCTTTGCCCGTCACCTCCCGTGCTTCCGTCGGGAAGTTCCGCTCCTTGACCTCGCCCCGCCTTCCCCTACCCTCCCGCGCATGTCCTCTCCGCAGAGCGCGCCGACGCATTGGGCGCAGATTCTTCGCCACGTCGGCCCCGGGCTGATCCTCACCGCGTCCATCGTCGGCTCAGGGGAGCTGATCGTGACGCCCAAGCTGGCGGGCGAGACGGGCTTCAAGCTGCTGTGGCTCATCGTGCTGGGCTGCGTGATCAAGGTGTTCGTGCAGATCGAGCTGGGGCGCTACGCCGTCGCCACGGGGAAGACGACGCTCGAAGCGCTCGACAGCATCCCCGGCCCGCGCTTGGTGGTGAGCTGGCTCTTGTGGCTGTGGCTGGGGATGTATGTGGCGATTGTCTTCCAGGTGGCGGGGATTGTGGGCGGCATCGCGGAGGTGTTCGCGTCGGCGGGCGTGGGCCTGGACAAGAAGTTCATCGCCATCGCGGTCGGAGCGTCGTGCGCGATTCTGCTGGCGATTGGTCGCTACCGATTGGTGGAGAACGCCTCCACCGCGATGGTCGTGGCGTTCACCATTGCGACGATCATCGCGGTTGGGTCGTTGCAATGGTCGCCCTACGCGATCTCCGGGGCGCAGATCGCCGAGGGCTTCACCTTCTCGCTGCCGGACAATTTCATGACCGCGTTCGGCGCATTCGGGATCATCGGCGTGGGCGCTTCGGAGCTGATTTATTACCCGTATTGGTGCCTGGAAAAAGGCTACGCGGTGAACGTGGGCACGAACGACGGCTCGCAGGCGTGGACGGAGCGCGCGAAGGGTTGGATGCGCGTGATGCGCACGGACGCGTGGGTCTCGATGGTGATCTACACGACGGCGACGGTGGCGTTTTACCTGCTCGGCGCGGCGGTGCTTTACGCGAAGGGGCTGAAAGTCTCGGACAAAGGCATGATTGACACGCTGGCGCACATGTATCGGGAGAGCTTCGGGCAGTGGAGCTTCTACGCGTTCCTCATCGGGGCGTTCTTCGTGCTGTTCTCGACGGCCTTCGTGGCAACCGCGTCGAACGCGCGCCTGCTGGTGGACGGCCTCGCGTTGTTCAAGGTCATCAAGCTCAACACGCCCGCGGACCGCGTGAAGGCCATCAAGCTGTGGGTCTGCCTGCTGCCGGCGATCTCGGTGGGGATGTTCATGGTGTGGGAGAAGCCGGTGACGCTGGTGTTCGTCGGGGCGGTTGGGCAGGGCATCATGCTGCCGTTCCTGGCGGGCGCGGCGCTCTACTTCCGCTACCGGCGCACACCGCCGGAGCTGCAGCCGGGCGCGGCGTGGACCGTCGGCGTGTGGGTCGCGGCGCTCTCGATGGCGGCGGCGGGGATTTACCAGGTGGTGTCCTCGGTGATCGAAAAGCTGAAATGAAGCGCTTCGCCAAGCTCCGGTGAACCGGTTGTTTCTGCCCCATTTTTTCTGTCAGCAGTTTTCCCAAAGCAGCAGCGCCACGGCATGGCAAAACACTGGCTGACAGAAAAAAGGCGGCAGAAAGAATGCCAATTCCCACTGCCAGTCGGTGGAATGCGAACAGGACGCCGCGCCGCGCGCCCTACCCATGAACCTCTGTGCCCGTCCCGTCTCTGCGGTGCTCAATCGGTTGCCTTTTGCACCGCAGAGACGGGACGAGCGCAGAGAAGATGGTTCAAGGGCTGAAATCGCGGAACTCGGGCCGGGGATTCTCTCCCCTCCTCCGAGGAAGGGAGAGGGAGTCGAAGCGCGGCATGGTTGCCCGCCATTGCACCGAATCCCCTCGTGAAGTGGTAGAAGATCTACCGAGCGCCTCCGCCGGCGTGGCAGCTTGGCTTCACCGGTTCCCTATGTCTGTCCCGGCCCCAGCGTGCGGCGAAAAGCGCCCGGCGTCTGCCCGGTGTAGCGCCGGAAGACGGTGCTGAAATACTGGCTGGAACCCAACCCCACGGCGTAGGCGATCTCGGTGACGGATTTCCGCCGGTCGGCCAGCAGCTCGCGCGCGCGGTCCACCCGGGCGCGCAGGAGGAAATCGTTCGGCGTCAGGCCGGTGGCGCGCTTGAACTGCTCGAACAACCGCGTCCGGTTCACGCCCAGCGCGCGCGCGACCTCGACGAGCCGGATTTTCTCGTCCAGCCGGGTGCGGAAATACGCCGCCGCCGCCTGCACGAGGTCGTCCGGCTCGGCGCGCGTGGTGTCGTCCACCTGCGCGGCGGCCTCCAGCAGCAGTTCGCACGTCTGGAGTCGGAGCCGCGCCAGACCGAGCCGGTCACGGGGCTGCGCCACCGCCGCCGGCACCGCGCGGATCAGCCCGGTGACGAGCCGTTGCAGATCCCGGTTGAACGGATGCACGGAAGGCAGGCGGGCCTCCAGCCGGCGGCGGAGCCAGCGCCAGTCGGCGGCGGAGAGCGGCGTGCCCGCCGGCCGCGCCCGCGCGGGGCCGAGCACAACTTGGACGATCATGCACGGTGGCCGCACCTCGGCGGCCCCGCGATGCGCCATGCCCGCCGGGATGACGAGGAAATGCCCGCCCGGCACCTCGATGCGCGCGCAGCGCCGCGACTGAAACTGGTAGGCCGTCGCCCCGCGCAGCACGCAGAGGATTTGCGCATCCGCGTGCGCGTGCCAGCGCACCAGCCGCGCGAGGTGGCGCGGCGTCGCGCCGATCTCGGCGACGAGCGGTAGCTGGAGCAGGTTGCCCGGCAGGATTTCCATGGGCGAGCGTTCGCGCGGCTGTTCAATATCGTCCGGCCCACGATAATGCAAGCGGGGCCGAGGGATTGCTGCTAGGAATTGACCATGCCAGCACCCGTCGAGGCAACCCGAAACGCCGCCCGCCGTTCCGGCGCGCAAGGTTTCGCCCCGGCGGGCGGAGGCAGTGCAGAAACCAACCAACCCAACCGCCGTTGACCATGAAGTTGCCCCCCACTCCCACCCCCCGAAGCCGCGGCTTCACCCTGATCGAACTGCTCGTCGTCATCGCCATCATCGCCATCCTCGCCGGGATGCTGCTGCCGGCGCTCTCCAAGGCCAAGTCCAAGGCCGCCAGCGCAAAATGCCTGAGCAACAACAAGCAGCTCCAGCTTGCGTGGGGGCTTTACTCCAGCGATCAGGACGACCGGATGGTCAGCAACGTGAATTATCCGGGGACCTGGCCGGCGATACCGGAAACGAATGACTCGTGGTGTGTCGGCTGGATGCGCGCACCCGGGAGCGCAAACTACCGGGCTGAGAGCGTCACGAACGCCAACGGCTTCATGAACGCCCTGCTCGGGCGGATGGCGGGCAACCCGGGCATCTTCAAATGCCCTACCGACAAACTACAGGTGGCCGGCACCCCGGGGACACGGGTGCGCAGCGTCGCCATGAACCGCTTCATGGCCGGTCGCCGCTACACCGGGACACTGGCGTTGGGCAGCGCCAACCTCCCCCCCTACATCCGGATTGCCACCGTTGGCCGCACCTCCGACATGCTGGTGTTCACCGAGGAGGATCCGACCACGCTCGACGACGGCATCATCCTTAACGCCATCAATACGCCAGGCGGAAACGCCACGTTCAGCAACCGCCCCTCGGCTCTCCACAACGGCGGCTCCACCCTGAGTTTCGTGGACGGCCATGCCGAAGGCCACCGTTGGACCACGCTGGCCCTGAACAGCGGCGTTCAAGTTCCGGCCAATAACGCTGCCGATGCGCATTGGTTCAAATCCAGACAGCATGAGGGGTTTGTTCCCTGAGCGGTTCGTTGACACCTACACGAACGGGCTGAAGTCTGACGGCTTGAGCCCGTTTGCTTTTCGGCGGGCGCAAGGGAAGCTCCCCTCCCTCACCGCCACCTGATCCCCTCCAGCCGCTTGAACTCCGCCTGCACGTCGCCGCCCTCGTAGAAGGAGAGCCAGCCGCGCACGCGCTGGGTCTCGCCGGGTTTGCAGTCGGGAAACTTCGGGTCGGAATGAATGCACGGGCACGGCGGGTTGGCCCACGGGCGGTGGTTCGGCTCCCACGCGGTGATGATCCAGCGTTGGCCGTCATCAGAGCGCGCGGCAACATAGGGCTTGGCGAAGACCTTGTTCTCGTTGCTCTGCGCGGTGAAGCCGCGCGCGCCCTTGAGCATCACGCAGTTCTGCACGCGCAGATCGGAGAGTTTCTCCTTTGTGCCGTTGCGCAGCCACATTTCCATCCGCACGCCATCGCGGCCAGGCACCACCTTGGTGCCGAAGGCGATCCCGTTGGGCAGCGTGCGCTCGAAGTCGAGCGAGCCGTCGGCGCGGCGGATCCATTCCAGCTTGGGCAGCTCGAGGTTCTGCTTCGACCACACGGTCGGGACGTGCGTGTGCGCGAGGTAGGTGAGGCCGAGGTTGGACCAGATGGCCTCGGGCACGTCCACGACGACGTAGCTCGCGGGATCCCACGGCGTGAACACGCTCACCTTCGTCTCGCGCTGGGGATTCACCGCGCCGTCAAGGAAGCCGATGCGCGGGTGGCGTCCGCCGGGATACGGCACGACGAGCAACGGCTCGTGCGCCCCGCGTGCGGGCGGTGGATCCAGCCGCACGTCGTAACGCTGCAAGGCACCGTCAATCTCCTGCGCCGTCAGGCCGGTCGCGGCGCGCACTTCATCGCGGGAGAAGCGGTGCAGCGCCATCATGTTCCACAGCCAGAAGCGCAGCGACGGCTCGTCGGGCCGGCGGGCGTTGCTGAAATCCGGCTTCTCGCCCGGCGCACCGTCCGGCGTCACGCGCGCCTCGGTGGACAGCTTGTAGGTGTGGCCGGTGGACGCGGTCAGCTCGGCCTCGACGAGATACGCGCGATAGCCGGACGCCGGCTTCTCGACGCGCGCGGAAACCTGCTTGCCGGGATTTGATTTGAGTTCGGTCGCGCTCCATTTGTCGTTGCGCAAGTCGCGGTCGGGCGAGTCGGCGGTCCACAGGCGGAAAGCCTTCGCCGCCGGCGTGAGCGCCACGTCCACACTCGGGGCTTCGAGGGAGCCGCCCTTCAGCTCCCACTTCATCTGCGGCAGCGGCTCGCGGTCGGCGAGCATCTGGAAGAACGCGGCGAGCGTTTGCGTCGCCTCCTTGCCGCCGGCCAAGTCGTGACCGGCGTTGGGTGTCTGGAAAATCAGTTTCGGGTCGGGCAGCTCATCGAAGTAATGGCGCAGCGCATCCACGGTCCAATACGGGTCGTTGGTGCCGAGGATAATGAGCTTGGGCAGCGTGTAGTTCCGGCGGTAGCTGAACGGATCCACCCAGCCGCGCAGTTCGACCATGCGCGGCTCGTCCATACGCTCGACGAGGTTCAGCTCCGTGTAATCGCCGATCTTCTCGCTCTGCCGGCCATAGACCTGCTGCGACCACTGCGTCTGCGCCTTCATGTTGAGCATGTCTATGACCATCGGCGCGATGCCGGCCACGCGCGTGTCCGCAGCGGCGGTGAGCCAGGTGGTCCAGCCGCGTTTGGACGCGCCGGACACGACGAAACGCACGGGCTTCGCGCCGCCGCCCTCGCTGGCGAACGCCTGCACCGCGTCCATCGCGCGCACGGCGGACTTCGCCATCGGGAACAGCAGCGGCCACTCGCGGTCGCCGGTCTTGAGAAACTCGCTGAACGTGTAGGCGATCAGCGCGTCCTCCCTGCGGCCGTCGTAGAGCGGCTGGCTGGGAACTTTGTTGACCGCCGCTGCGACCGCGCCCGCGCGCTCGGCCAGGGTCTTCATCAGGTTGAACAGCTTCGACACATCGCCGTCGCCGGTGACGAAGAGGAAGGCGATGTCCTTGTTCCGCACCTGCGGCGGGCGCACCACGAGCACCTGATGCCGCCAGACGTGCCCGCGCCAGGTCTGCGAAGTCAGCTCCAACTTCGTCGCCGTGAAGCCGTCAACGTCGCGCTGCTCGGCCTGCTTCCAGGCGAAGGACGCGTCGGGCTTGCGGACGTAATCGAGGAGGGCATCGGCGGCGCGAGCGGGCAGCGAAGCAAACAGGAGGGCGGCGAACAGGACGAAGGCGAAGCGCATGACGCATCGTCCCGCCTGCGTCCGTGGCGTCAAGGCGGTTTGGGCCAAACGGTCCGTGGAAGCCAACGGGTAGCTCGACATTCCAATGTCGAGATCGGGGGCGTCCGCACTCGACATTGGAATGTCGAGCTACCTTCGGGCGTCACTTCGCGGGCGGAGCCTTGGCCTTTGGGGCGGGCGCGGGCGGAACGGGGACGAGGCGGTTCGTCTCGTCGTAGAGGCGCTTCAGGCGGGCGACGACTTCGGGGTGCTGCGCGGCCACATCCTTCTGCTCGCCGGGGTCGGCCTGCAGGTCGAAGAGCTGCATGGCGGCGGGCGCGTCGCCGGTGCGGAGGCCGGGATGCTCGCTGGGCTGATATTGCTCGTAGGGCGCGAGGATGGTCACGCCATCGGGGCCGCGCGGGTCAATCCACCGCTCGCCGGGTTTGTGCAGGCTCGCCATGCCGTCGCGGGGGGCGCGAACGTGGAGCTTCCAGCGGGCGTCGCGCACGCTGGCGAGCAACGGGCCTTGATGCCCGAAGATGGCGGCGTGCGAACTGGGCGCGGCGGAAGTGAAGAGCGGGAGGATGTCGCGCCCGTCAATTACGCGGTCGCCGGGCGGTGCGATGCCGGCGGCCTTCAGCGCGGTGGCGAACAGGTCCATCATCACAGCGGGCGCGTGGCTGACATGTCCGGCAGGTATTTTCCCCGGCCAGCGCGCGAGGCAGGGCACGCGGTAGCCGCCTTCGTAGGTGCTGCCCTTCATCCCGCGCAGGCCGCCCGTGCTGCCGCCGAACCACGGGCCGTTGTCGCTGGTGAACACGACCAGCGTGCGCTCGTCGAGGCCGAGCGCCTTCACCTTCGCGAGCACTTCGCCGACGCTTTGGTCGAGGTCCGCGAGCACGTCGCCGTAGAGGCCCGCGCCGGACTGCTTGTAAAACTTCTCGGTCGTGGCGAGCGGCTTGTGCGGCATGACCTGCGGGAAGTAGAGGAAGAACGGCTTTGCCTTGTTCCGCTCAATGAAGCTCACGGCGCGCTCGGTGTAGCGGCGCGTGAGCGTGGCCTGCACGAGCGGATACTCGGTGATGTTCGTGCCGTCCATGAGCTGCACGGGCCGCATGTCGTTGCTGTAGAGAATGCCGAGATACTCGTCGAAGCCGCGCCCCGTGGGCATCTGCGCGGGCGTCCGGTGGCCGAGATGCCACTTGCCGACCATGCCGGTGGCGTAGCCGGCTTGATTGAAGATCTGCGCGAGGGTGACTTCCGACGCGGGCAACGCCACGGCATCAGCGACCGGGCCGCCGTCGGGCGCGGGGTTGGCCGTCATGCCGCAGCGGAACGGATAGCGGCCCGTCATCAGCGAGGCGCGGGTCGGCGCGCAGAACGGTGCGGGCGTGTTGAACTGCGTCAGCCGCGCGCCTTCGGCAGCCATGCGGTCGAGGTGCGGCGTCTTGAACTTCGGATGGCCGTAACAGCCGAGGTCGCCGTAGCCCAAGTCATCCGCGAGAATGATGATTACATTCGGGCGCGGCTCGGCGGCGGGGAGGGAAACGCACGAAGCAATGAGCAACCAAACCAGAATCGAAACGAAGCCGATGCAAAGTCCGCGAGCGCTCTCCCTCACCCCGGCCCTCTCCCGCTGGGAGAGGGAGAAAGTCAGCCCGCGCTCGAAGTGCTTTGGCTTCCCTGTTGGCAGAAGGCGGAATGCGTGGCTCCCTCTCCCAGCGGGAGAGGGCCGGGGTGAGGGAGAAAGGCCAGCTTGTTCAGTGGCGTCCCTGCTCATTGTTTCCAATCCCGCCAAATCCACCGCATCGCCTCGGGGAAGAGCTGCGTGCCGTGGACGCTGCTGTGGACGCCCTCGCCGAAGACGAACTTGTGGTCGTAGCCCTTCTCCTTCAGCGCGGCGGCCATCGCCTTGTTCGCCTCGGGCCACGAACCGAACTGGTTCACGATGTCGTTGCTGCCGTCCTGCTGGAAGATGCGGATGGGCTTGCGCGGATTGCTGCGCACCAGCTCGGGATACTTGTTGCCGCCGCGGATGTTGGTGAAGCTGCCGACCGTGGTGAAGCACTTGCGAAACTCGTTGGGCCGCTCCCAGCAGACCGTCCACGCGCAGATGCCGCCGCTGCTGCTGCCCGCGATGCACCGGCCTGCCGGGTCCTTCGTGAGGTTATACTTCTTGCCGACCTCGGGCAGAATCTCCTCCAGCAGAAAGCGCGCGTAGAGGTCGCTCAAGGTGTCGTATTCCACGCTGCGGTTGGCGCGGGGCGCGGGCCGGCCATCGGGACGCTTGCGCGGCGGCTCGCCGGGCGCGAGCGGCTTGTCGCCGGGCTGGATGAAGATGCCGATGGTCACCGGCATTTCCTTCTTGTGGATGAGGTTGTCGAAGACCGTCGGGGCCTTGTAGGAGACGCCGTCCTGACAGACGAAGACGCACGCGGGCTGCTTGCCGTCGTATTGCTTCGGCACGTAGACGAAATACTTCCGCACCGTGCCGGGGTAAATCTTGCTATCGTTCCACTGGTATTCCGTGACCGTGCCCTTCGGAACGCCGGGCTGCTCCTCGGAATCCGGCGTGAGCTTCCGGTATTGGTCGTCGGGCGAAGGCTCCTTCTTCTTCTCGGCGGCGAAGAGCGGCGCGGCGAGGGCGAGGCAAAGCAGGGGAGTAAGGGTGGATTTCATGGCAAAACTAGAGTCGGGAAAGGAGCTGCCCGCGAAACACGCGAATTGACGCGAAAGGAAAAGCGACGGAAACCGCCGGTGTTATCAATGTGTTCCCTTTCGCGTTCATTCGCGTGTTTCGCGGGCCAATTGTTTCACTTCTTCTTCGCGGCCGGCGGCGGATCCTTCGGCGGCGGGAGGAAGAACAGGTTTCCGTTCGCCTTTGTCTTGCGCGCGAAGACCTGGTCGGCACAGGTCACGTAGAGCACGTCCATGTTCGGCCCCCCGAAGCCGCAGCTCGTCATGAACTTGCCCGTCGGCTTGGGCAGCACGCCGCTCATGCGGCCCGTGGGGTCGAACACCTGCACGCCCACCGCGCTCGCCACGTAGTAGCGGCCCTGCCGGTCGCTGGTCATGCCGTCGCCGCTGCTGCGCGTCTTGTAAACCGGCGAGCGGCCGTCGGGGCTTTTCGCGTTCGTGTCCACCTCCGTGCGCAGCGTCATGTAAGGCTCCTTGTGCGCGAGGCTGCCGTCCGGCTCGATGCGCATCGCCCACACATGGACGCCCGCCGAATCCGACACCGCGAGCGTGCCCTGGTCCGGCGACAGCGTGATGCCGTTGGGCGCGGTGATGCCCGTGTCCACCGCGCGCTTCTCGCCGGTCTTGGGGTTCACGAACGTCACCTGCTTCTTGCCCGTTTCGGTGAAATAAACGTGCCCCTTGTGCGTGACCACCAAGTCGTTCGGCTGCACGTCCTCGGCGATGACCGTCTTCTTCCCACCGGGAAACTCGAACGCCACAAGCTGCTTCTCCTTGCCCACGCCGGCGCATGCGTAGAGCCGCCCGTCCGGCCCCCACTTCAAGCCGCTGCACACGGTGCCTTCGAGGAACTTCGACTTCGTCCCGTCCGGCGCGACCTTCCAGATCGCGGGCGGCGTGCTGCGCATGTCGCTGAAATAAAAGTTGCCCTTGTCATCCGCGCACGGCGCATCCGTGAAGCCGTGCCCCTCGGACACGAGCTTCCACCCCTCGCCCTCGATGAGCAGCATCGAGAGCGGCATGTCCTGCGAATGGGCCTTGAGCGTGAGGAGCGCGCAGCCCAGCAACGTGAGCGTCCAGTGGTCGAGTTTCTTCATGTGCGTCAGGGAAGAACTTCTGCCACGGAATCAGCGCGGAGGAAACAGGTATCTTCGCGCCGCGATTGGCCCGGGCGCATCTCAGGTTCTTACAAAGGATCGCCGAGGTGGCTTGCCTGCGCCCTTTTCCCTCACCCGGCCCCATGAACCTCTGTGCCCGTCCCGTCTCTGCGGTGCAAAATCGGCTGCCTTTTGCACCGCAGAGACGGGACGAGCGCAGAGAAGCTGGTTCAAGGGTTGAAATCGCGGAACTCGGGCCGTGGATTCTCTCCCCGAGGAGAGGGCGAACCGCCGTCCGCACTCGGCCGACAGGAACGCCGCAGCACTGCGAGCGCTGGCTGACTTTCCCCCTCTCCTCGGGGAGAGGGCCGGGGTGAGGGGAAAGGCGGGTCGAATCTGCCAAGGCGCACCAACGACTCCGTGGTGCCCTGTAGAAAAATGAGATGCGTCATTTGCCCTTGCCGGACGGCGTCCGCTGCTGGCATCAAACTCAGCGCCGCATGAAAGCCCTTCGCCTGTCCCTGCTCGCGCTCGCCCTCCCGTTCGCCGCGTCCGCCGCCGAGCCGTGGGCGGACGCGAAGCTGCCGACGGACAAGGGGCTGGAACTCTGGTTCGACGCCACCAAGCAGAGCGCCGCGCGGCAGGCGCGCAAACTCCCGGCCATGAGCGACGGCGCGCTCGTGGACGTGCTGCTCGACGGCTCCGGCCAGCGGCGCGACCTCGGGCAGCGCGTGGCGGACGCGCAGCCGAAGTTCCGCGTGGCCGGCGCGAGTGCGTTCCTCCGCTTCGATGGGAAGGACGACTTCCTCGCCGCCGCAAACCTCCGCCGCGCGCTGACGAACTGCACCGTGTTCATCGTCGCCGCACCAAAGGCGAACGCGGGCTACTTCCCCGGTTTTCTCTCGTTCGCCGCGACCTCGCAGAACGATTACAAGACCGGCCTCAACCTCGACCTCGGCGGCGCGGGCACGCCGAACTTCTCCACCGTCAACGTCGAGGGTGCGGGCATGGCGGGGCAGCGCAACCTCCGCATGCAGCCCGGCGCGTTCGGGCGCTGGCAGGTGCTCACGGTCACGTCGCAGCCGGGCACCAACGGCGCGCGGCTCTTCGTGGACGGCGGCGGGCAGGGCCGGCGCGAGCGCGCGGCTGGCTCTGTGTTGCGCATGGATGAGTTCGCGCTGGGCGCGCGGCTCTACTCAAACACCCCGGAGCCGCCGCACGCGCAGAGCTTCCTCGACGGCGACATCGCGGAAGTCCTCGTCTTCAGCCGCGTGCTGCCGCAGGCGGAGCGGCAGGCGGTGGAGAAATACCTTTCGGACAAGCACGCAGCGCTGCAGGCGCTCGCGCTCGGCCCGCAGTCCGGCGGCGTGCGGCTGCTCGAAGTCGTGCCGAATCCGCCGGCGATTCAGATGCTCGTGCCGGGCTTCTCGTGGCGCGAGCTGCCACTCGAAGTGAAGAACCTCACGTCCATCAAGTATCGCGCCGACGGCAAGTGCTACGGCGTCGGCTACAACGGCCAAATCTGGCTGCTCTCCGACACCGACGGCGACGGCGCGCCGGACAAGGCCGACCTGTTCTTCGACGGCTTGACGAAGCTGCGCGGCCCCATCGGCCTCGCGCTCACGCCGCCCGGCTACCAGCACGGCGAAGGCGTCTTCGTGCCATCCAAGGGCAAGCTCTCGCTGATCGTGGACAAGAACGGCGACGACCGCGCGGACGAGGAAATCATCGTCGCAACGGGCTGGAAGGAAATCACGCAGAACGTGGACGCCATCGGCTGCGCGGTGGACAAAGACGGCAGCATTTACTTCGCGCTCGGCGCGGCGAACTACGCGAACGGCTACCTGCTCGACGCGGACGGCAAGTCGCAGTTCGACCTCAAGTCCGAGCGCGGCACGGTGCTGAAGGTCGCGCCGGACTTCTCGAAG
>Ga0172372_10001687_pt1 | contig 34131 bp, 36 predicted proteins | sample LakKiv5m_2_FD_114544 | JGI IMG/M metagenome (GOLD analysis project Ga0172372, IMG submission 114544) | Freshwater microbial communities from Kabuno Bay, South-Kivu, Congo - kab_092012_9.5m | ecosystem: Environmental > Aquatic > Freshwater > Lake | place: Democratic Republic of the Congo... | reverse complement strand
GGGAGGGAGGAGTGGGGAGATAGATGAAACATCATTACAACAAGCTGAACTAGGTTTATCCGATAAAATATTTAATTTAAGGTAAAATTATGAAAAAGATAATCAAATTTAATAGAAAAAGTTTTTTAATAATAATATTTTTAGTGCTGATTTTAATTTTTGGCCTGGCCATATATCAAACAATGCAAAATCAAATAACTAACCTTGAAAAGCAGTTTAATTTCATTAAGCACGAATACAATACCAATCCCATCTTTAGTAGTAACCAAGTAATCCCAATTAAAAATGGTTTTGCAACTGTTACCTTAAATAGTCAATCAAACGAACTAATTTTAACTAAAAATGATCTATTCAATCCAACTTATACGGTTTTAGTTGATTATAGAAAATCTGAAAAAGTTTCTCAAGATTATCAATCTGTGTATATTATTTATTTGAAAAGAGTTAGCTGGGATAAATTTCAAATATCTAGTTTTAGAAGTAATCGAATTAATAACCTACCCATTACTGAAGCTCTAGACCTCGTCTCCAAATATGATATCACAACTGATTTTCCTGGTAAAGACAAATATGATATAGTCAATTACCCACCCCTTTCCCAAGAAGAAATCGACAAAAATCGACAACGCTTTGAAGCCGATGAACAAAAAACCAAAGAAGTTATTGCAGAAAGAACTGAAATTCTAAAAAAATATAATTATTTCATAACTAAATTCCAACAAACAAGAGGATTACAAGGAATACTATTTGAGCCAGATACCAAAAATTTTGGTTACTTTATAGAAATACCAAATCCAAATATGACACAAGAACAAATACAAGCTAATAAACCGAAAGTAATTCAAGAATATAGTGATCTGATATCTTTACTAAAAGCAGTTCAAACCAGGTTAAATAACGACCAAAATTACCTTTTACCAGATGGTATAAACCTAATTCCTGATCAGCAAACCAAGAAAGAAATTAATCAATATTTACAAGAAATTGAGAGAGTAAGTGCTGAGGTAGAGAAAAAAAATTAATTACCCTGTAATCAATCTATATTCTGGAGTATCTTGTGAACAATATATCTCAAAGCTTAAAAAACAAGAGAAAAAGTTGTCTTAATTGTAGGTGGTTGACAACCTGACCCAAACAACATCTACTTGCAACTTCACAACTGTATCTTTGGCAACTAATAACTAAACCAATTTGACTAGAAAAACATTATTCCTATTCCTTAAAAAGTAATGGAAGTATTCGCCCAAGACCTAATAGATCAAAACCGCTCTAGCTCCTCTTCTAGCATTGCTGGAAGTAGTTCTAGTAGTATGGTTGATGTTACTGTAAACACCACATCTCAGACTTTTTTACAATTTGATATAGATATTATCGATAGAATAGTCACTAGCGTCAATATTTTTGCCTTGGCTTGGTCAATTTTTTACAGCTATTATTTTTTGGTTCAATTTTTTCAGTACAGAATTATTGGAGCCAAAGGTAAAGTCTCAGACGAGCTTGATGGCATGGAGGGAATGTACCTTCTATTAGGGATCTGGTGGCGATATATGGCTTGTTTAGTAGTTTTAGTGATTTATGGACTGAGTAGAAGTAGCGATCTGGGTTTATTTATTGGGGTGGTATCTGTGTTGGCTTTTGTAATCAAAATTTATGTCGATTTTATGAAAATTCTGAACTTATTTAGCTACTTTCCTTGGTCCAAAAAGTTAGCCAAAAACCTCAAAAAACGGTTTAAATGGAAAGATTAATTTTACTTTTATTATGTCCAAAAAACGCATTGCAATCAACGGTTTCGGCCGAATTGGCAGATTAACTGCCAGAATTTTACTTTCAAAGTTTCCAGATATAGAGATTGTCGCCGTTAATGATCTAACTGACAGTCAAAACCTAGCCTATTTATTTGAATTTGATACTGCCTACCACAAATTTGCTGGAAAAGTAAAGGCAACTGAGGATGGTTATTTAGAAATTGAAACCCAAAATGGTACCCAAAAAATATCTGTTTTATCTCAAAAAGACCCTTTGTTGTTACCTTGGAAAGATTTAAATATTGACCTAGTTATCGAATCAACTGGTTTTTTTACTGAAAAAGAAAAAGCTACTTTGCACCTCCAAGCTGGAGCCAAAAAAGTCTTAATTTCAGCCCCAAGTAAAGGCGATGTGCCTACCGTTGTTTTGGGTGTGAATAAACCTCAAGATAATCAAGATATCATCTCTAACGCCTCTTGTACAACCAATTGCATTGCCCCTGCATTAAAAGTTATTGAGGATAAATTTGGTATCGAACAGGCTTTTGGAATCACCGCTCATTCCTACACCGCCAGCCAAGTTCTCCAAGACGGGCCTAGCAGAAAAGCTTTTCGAGATGGACGAGCAGCAGCTCAAAACCTAATCCCAAGTAGCACTGGAGCCGCTAAAGCTGTTTTTGATGTTATTCCAGAATTAAAAGGCAAAGTTAGTTTATCAGCACTTCGAGTTCCCACAATTTCTGGATCCATGGTTTATCTGACTCTGGAATTAGACAAAGAAACCACAGTAGAAAATATAAACAAAGAATTTGAAATCGCCTCGCAAACTTATCTACAAGGGATTTTAGAATATTCTGAAAAAGAACTGGTAAGTTCAGATATAATTGGAAATGCTTATTCTTGTATTTTTGATTCCAAATTAACCGAATTAATGGGCAAAACTGCCAAAATAGTGATTTGGTACGACAACGAATGGGGTTATTCTAATCGACTAGCTGAACTGGCAAATTTGATCTAGTTCTGTATCCTAAACAAACATCTGAAGCCATCAACCGAAAAACTAAATCTGTTACATTTGTCTTCCACATCGGTACTAAAGTTAATAATTTGAATATAATCTTGGCGATCATAAAATATTAGCTGTGTTTTGTCACTACTAATCTGAATTCTGTTTTGGCTCAAATTTTTTAATTCAACTCCAGAATCGAAACTTTTGATAATTTTATTTTCTTTAAGGCTTAGAAAATCAATAACTCCATTTTGACGAACCAACACAAACACATCGGGATTTTTGGATTCAAAGACTTTTAAAACCTTACTATTGGAAATATAGACCTCATTTATTTTACTTTTATCACTAATTTTCCAATCCCTGATTACTTGAATAGGTCGATCAACCTCTCTTTCAAAGGCTCGGAAATCTAAATTTGGGTCAAAATAAGCAAGAGTTAAAATTTCATTTTTGTTTCCAATAAATTCATATTGATCAATAAAAGAACCATAATCATTCTTAAAATCTTTTGTTAAATCTTTGAGGTTATAAAAATAAATTGGTTTTTCATCGCTGTAGTTTATCGCCAAAAAATTACTATCTTTGGTAAATTTAAAATTCTGATAAGTATTTAATTCCAATTCTCTAGCCGTACTTCCCTCATTTAGATCCCAAACTTTGACTAATTTGTAGCTATCAGAATCATCTAGATTTTCAAACACAAGTGCAATGTATTTATTATCGTCGGAAACAAGAGTTCTATTAGATAAACTAAATACTGCCGACGTAGCCGGATCTATTGGATTAGGTAAAGCATACAAAATCTCCTTTGTAGTTGTGTTTTGTATCTCAATGTTTGTCGGTATTGAATTATCTTCGGTCGAAGTATTTTGTTTTATGCCGATACTTTTATCATTAAGATCAAAAATAAACTGATATCTAGAAATGATTTCATCACTTTTATTTTCTTTAAATTGAAGGTTTGTTTCAGCATCTTTTTTTAATTCGAATTTATGAACCGAATTGACTGTAAAAATGTATAAATCGTCTCTAATATAGTCTATTTTTAACGGTCTGATGCCCTTACTTTCGTCTTCCAGTGAATATCTTTTTGCTGAAATTATTTTGGGCTTACTAACGGCACCACTAAAACTAAATGGATTTGACTGGTCATTTGACCCGACAGAAAGGAAAACTTCTAAAAAGATAACAAAAATTACCAGCGGAATGGCCCCAAAAAATATTAAACTAAATATTGAGCTGGTTTTCAGTTTCATTTTAAAATAAATATTAACTTGCTGTCAGAATTTTTACACAAAAAGTTTAAAACACTTTTCCTATTTTGTACAACTTTTTTTAACAATAAACAAGTAAATTGACATTTTTATAATTAATTTTGAATACAAGCTATACACTTTTTTAAGTCAATATGAAAAATACTTCAATAAAGGAAGACCTTAGTCTCAAGAAATATCATATAAGTCTTTTCTTTATACATTTTATCCAGTCTTCTGCAATATTGTTTTTAGCTCATAGTTTTACAGTGCCAATCGTAACCACTTTTTATTATTTAGAAAATAAATTAGATGGTATTTTTAGCAGTGATACCAATTATTTCACCATATCATTAGTTGTTTTAATTTGGTCGTATTTGATGATCACAGCTTTTTTTCACTTAATATTAATAAATAATAAAATATATAATTGGTATATAAAACACCTGCATAATCGAATAAATTACCTCCGTTAGATTGAATACTCGATAACTTCTTCAATAATGTTAGTCACCATTGCTATCATTTCTGGTATACTAAACAGTGAGGCCTTGATTTTAATTTTTTCGGTCAACGTAATTATGAATGTATTTGGCTTTATGATGGAGAAAAATAATCAATCTACAACCAAAGCTGAAAATGTTGATTGGCTACCGTTTATTGCTGGCTCACTGACAGCAATGGTGCCCTGGATAATTATTTCAACCTACTATTTTACCTCAATTACAAACAATTTTGCCTACTTTGATTTAATTAAATATATTATTCCGACAATATTTATACTGTGGCTAGGATTCCCACTAAATATGTATCTACATTACAAAAGAATTGGTGCCTTGAAAGACTATATTAATAGCGAAAAAGGTTACATAATGCTTGGTCTGGTAACCAAAACATTACTTGCTTGGCAAATATTATTGGTTTTTTTATTGAATTAGAATTGTGTTTAGAAATGATTAGATATTTTTGAGTTTTAAATATCCCGGAGATTTGTTATACTATTAGCATTTTGAAAGTGTATAAATGTAATAAGCTTGTATCAGACACAAGAGCAGCTACTTCCCACAAAACTAACGTTTTGTTAACTCAGCAAGCTAGCAATGGAGTATTCTTCTTCTAATAAACCCTTGAGAGAAACAATTACCTAGTTAATATCTAATCCAAGCCATAAAAACTGGGATAATCAAAATTGTTAATGTCTTTTGTGACTCCAAAAATCTGTAATAAATTTATCAAAACTTTCAAGTCTTCGGGGTTTATTTCACTTCTAAGCTGAAAAGCAGATAAACTAGAGTCTTTGTTTATATTATATTTTTCCATTATGCTGATCAATTCACCTGTAGCTTTATAATCGCTAGTGGAGTTTTTCCTTATAAATTCGATACTTTTTTGTATATTTTCCAGTAAAATCTTTTGCTCTTCCTGGGATAACTGATTTTTATCCAGCATACCTGCCGCCAGCGGTAAATTTGTAAAAGTAATTCCTTTTATTGCTGTGTTTTTCGGGTTAATTCGTTCTAAATTAAAACGGTTTTCGGTGTCAGCCACATACGGCTCTAAGGACAAAAATGCTTGCAATTGACCAGCAGCCAAGCCTTGAGAAAGACTATTGGGATCATTGCTGCCAATAAATTCGATACTGCTTGAATTGGCTTTATTTAGGCCAAAAACAAACTCCAAACCTTTCTGAATTACCGGATTATTTGGGTAAAAACCGACTCTGGAATTGTTTAAACTTGAATAGTCATTGCTTTGAATACTGGTGTTGGAAACTAAAAATAGTGACGGCTGCTCGGGTTTCTCGACTATTTGGGCAAATACTTCCAGATTTTTATCTTTACCAAATGCGGCTACAACATTTGGAATATCTCCAAAACCTGATATAGCTGCTTGTTTAGCCAGCAAAGTATCCACTGCCTGAGTCCCAGAAGCAACAGTTTCTAGGGTATAATTTTGCTGATTAAATTTTTCAACTAACACAAAAAAAGGTAGGTTTATTGCTGCTTTATAAGTCACAATTTTCTTTTGAGGACTAGATTCGGTCTGAATTTTTACTACGGCGTTATATCCTTGATAGCCAACGCTTGTGATTAATAATAAGACCAGCAAAACCAAGGAACAAGTTTTTTTAAAATCGTTTTTTAATCTAGCAAAAAAATTGATAAACAGCCTCTCTAATACAAAAGCTACTATTAAAATCAACAAAACTAACAAAAATAAATTTCCAGTTTGATACAGTTGCTGATATTGTAATAACCTAATTCCCAGGCCAAATTTACCACCTAAAATAATTTCGGTTATCAAGACAATTCCAAAAGTCCAGACCAACATCGCCGGAATAATTCTATAATTTAGATAGCTAGAAATGGGTAAATAGAACAGACGAAACCGTTGAAAAGATGATATTTTCCAGTTTTTTTGAATTTGTTGAAAATTATTTTCTTCTTTTTCTATTATCCCAATACTAAAATTTAGATACAAAATAAAACTACTAAAGGCAGCTGTGGCAATAATCGTGAAGTCGTTGATCCCAAAAAACAAGATATTTAAAGGAATTACCACCGGTGAAGGTAAATATTTAAAGATTTTATTAAGTTGAGTTAAAAATGTATAAAAACCCTGAAGATAAAAACCAACTAGAATCAATATATAATTGAGAATCACCCCAAATGTAATTCCCAGAAAAAATCTACTAATACTGGCTAAAAAATCTGCTCCAAAAGCTGCCCAAAAATTTTGACTGGAAACTGATTTAAAAAATATCTCTGGAGTTGGAAAAAAGGCAGTATTGATTAATTGAAGATTGCTAAAAAATACCCACAAGATAAGTAAAACTAGCCATATTAACAAGCTGATTATCAAATTAGGATTCAATAATTTAGTAACAGTTGAGTTTGAAATCAGTTGTATATTTTTGTTTTTTTGTTGTAAATTTTTAGCCTCATGAACCTGGGATGATTCAGAATTTTTACTCTGTGGATTCTTTAATTTAGTAAATAATTGTTTCATATATTCGCTGTTAATTTAGAAATTTTGTGTATTTGCAGTAATTTGGTTTCATTTTGGCTGAGTTCAAATATTTGACCGGGCATTTGTTGGATAATTTCTGGGCTGTGACTGATAGAAATGATTGTAAAATTTTCCTTTTTTTGCTCCATTAGTAGCCAATTAATCAGCTCAGTGGTTATTTTTTTATCCAATGCTGAAAAGGCTTCATCCAAAAACACAAACTTGGGTTTGAGCATCAATTCTCTGAACAAAAGCACTCGTTGTAATTGCCCACCACTTAGAGAAATCGAGTCCAATTCATTATTTTTACTGAAATCAATTTGCTTGGAATTTAGCTCAATCAAGGGTTCTAACCAACTTTTATTGGCCGAATATTCAGGAAGTTGTTCAATTTTTGAATAGTGATAATATTGATTACTAGAGGAATTCATGGCTAATTCAAGATTTTCACGAACTGTTAACCACCAAAACCAATTCTGCCTGTAGTTCTGATTTATATAACAAAAACTGATATTTGATTTTTCCAATTCTTGAATAATTAAATTCATCAAGGTTGATTTTCCAACCCCATTTTTACCCCAAAAATGATTGATTTTGGCCTCTATAGTAATTTGTAAATTATCTATTTTTAACCTATCTAGATTGAGTGAGAATGGACCGAAAATCATATAAATTAAATTTTCCTAACTTGAACTTGGAACAAAAAATCTGAATTATTGTTTTGCAATTCCAAAAAATCTTTATTTGGGTTTATCTTTAAATCGGCTTCAATGGGCAATTCTTTAAAATTGGCTAAATTAATTCCCAAACTAACTAAAATTTCTTCCATTTTGGATGACTCTGTTTCAGTTAAACTGATTTCTTCGTAATCAAATCTGAAATTGGCTTTATCCAGAACTAGTTTAATAGACTCAGCTTCGGCCACAAAAGTGCCTTCGATATCCAGATTTAAAAAAGGGTATTCGTTGTTGATGGCTAGTTTATCGTTTTTAAAAGTTGCCAGACTAAAGGAATCGGCTTGCAGTGTAAACCTACCATTGGGACTAAAAATCAAAATACTGCTTGCAAATTTTATCTGTGGATTTAAGATAGTTAAAACTCCTTTGTAATTACCAAACAAATCACTGGAATTATCGGTTAATTCTACTAATTCAGCTTTTTGAAATTGCGCCGTATTTATTGTTGTTACTGGTTTTTCTTTGCTAACCAAAAAACGACTGCTACCAATTGATAAAATTACCAGACATAATATAATAGCCACTGCTGTAAAGATCGAAACCGAATTTAAATTGGAAGTTTCTTTGTCATCCATATTAATAATTACAATTAAATAAAATCTCCAGCTAGTCAATCAATCACTGTGGGGCTTGGGGCAGAGCAAGTCTGCCCGTTTTCGTGCTACACTTCGTTAGCAACACTCTCAGTCGCCGTGGGGCTCTAGTCGGGCAAAGCCCTCCTGTTCTAGCTTGGTTGTCACCAGCTTTTCTCTCAGTCGCCGTGAGGCTTGGGGCAGAGCAAGTCTGCCCGTTTTCGTGCTACACTTCGTTAGCAACACTCTCAGTCGCCGTGGGGCTCTCTTGACATATATACCAAAATTAGGGCTTTAAAATTATATGCAAAACCTCACACTACATAATTTAGTCGATTTGCACGCCCACTTAAGTACCTCCACCACAGCCCATTTACTTTGGGAAACAGCTCATTCCCGGGGAATAAAACTCAAAGAAAAAGATTATTGGAAATTTTTAGATACAATGAAAATAGATCATCAAGATCCTTACAATTCCTACCATAATTATTACGATATTGCTCAAACTATCCAAAGTAGTCCCGAAGCAATCGAGCGATCATTTTACGAAGCTGTTTCACTGTCATATCGTAAAGCCAATACTGATCTTTTAGAACTTCGATTTAACCCCATGAGGAGAAACTGGGAAGGTCTTTATGATCTAGATCGAGTAATATATTCAGCCATAATCGGGGTTAAAAAAGCTTGTATGATATATCCAGTAAAAGCAGGAATAATAATAGAAATGGATCGCCGATTTGATCTCAAAAAAAATACTATAATTGCTGAAAAAGCTATAGGATTTAGAAATGAGGGAGTAATAGGCTTGGATCTTAGTGGACCTGCAACCCCGGGATTTGATATTAATGAGTTAGTAGAAGTAATCAACAAAGCCAAAAGTTATGGTTTGGGAATTACAGTCCATAGTGGGGAAGAAGGAGATCTTGGCGAGATGTGGGATGTCGTTAACAAAATCCAGCCAAATCGAATTGGTCATGGAATTTTAAGTAGTAATGATTCAAAATTAATGCAAAAACTAGTTGAAAAACAAATTCACTTAGAAGTTTGCCCAACCTCAAATATAAGCTTAAAACTAGTAAAAGGCTGGGATGAAATCAAATTTATTTTGGATACTTTTGGCCAAAATGGTGTAAGCTTTAATATAAATTCAGATGCTCCAGTTATACTATCAACAAACGTTAAACAAGAATACGAACAGCTTTTGAAACGACAAATACTGACTTTCGATGAAGTCCAAAATTGCTTGAATAACGCTCGTAAACATAGTTTTGTGAAATAAAATCAGTTTGAGAATTCCCGGCATAATCTGCTAATCAACACAGTAATTTTAACCTTGTGGCCACAAAACGAGTGAATTTAAGCTAACTAAACTTTAAACTCATCTAACCGCAGTTGAATTTGCTCCAAACTCATCACCGACAAAAGTTCAAAGGGACTAGGTGATTTTTGTTTGCCAGATAAACAGACTCTCAACGGCCATAAATAATCTCCGACCGATTTGCTGTTCTCAGTCAGCCAATTTTTGAGATTAGTTTCAAAATATTCCACACATTTTTCAAAAGCCGAATCTACACTATCAGTAAAAATACTATCTTTTAATTCATTTTTTAGTTTCACAGTTTCAGGTTCAGACAAAAGCTTTTTAATATAAACCGCGATTTCATTTAAATTGGTTACACTCTCTTCGGCTGTCGATTTTTTCCATTTTATTTCATCCTTGCTTGGCGGAATATATTTCAAAACTACTTCAGATTCTGTACCAAATTCGGATAAGGTGGTGACTCTATTTTTATCTAATAACCAAGCCAAATATTGGTTTTTAATTTCCTCAGTTTGCGGGAGTAATATTAAATTATTTTGCGAACAAAAATCCTGCCAAATTGGGTAATTTAAGTAATTATTGTTTTCCAAAAAACTTGCTAAATCGTACCAATCTACTTGATGCGAACCACCATCGATTAGAGTAAAACTACTCATTTCCTCCATTTTTAGAGGATAAAAGTAAACATGTATATCTCGACCGTCGTAGTGGCCTTCCCCAGGATAATCAAACGGACTATAGGCCTTGTAGTTACAAATTTTTATAATTTTAATTTCATCAACAAGAACTTTACCTTGTGTTTCTTCGTCAATCTCTCTTTTTAAGTTATCAATAAAATCCTCACCTTCCTTACGACCACCGCCTATCAAATAATATCTGCCGCCAAAAGCAATACTTCCCTCTGGATCTTTTATACACAAAACCTTTTGTTTTTCTAAATCCACAAACAATAAATAATCACCTGTACGAAATCTTAAGTCCTGATTTTTATAGTTCAATCCTGGTGAAATTTGGATTTTATTTTTACTAGCCCGCAGGCAAAATTCTTGCAGAGATAATAATTTAATGTACTCACGATTAAACCAACTCAGTTTTTGCAAATTAAACCTGGCTGGGGACTTGGATAATTTATCCAAACTAAAATCTTGGCTAATATTTTGAATTAATTTTTCTAAACGGTGTTGGACCTGCATATTTTTGTAAATTTTACGTAATTTTTTATCAGACTATTTATTTTTCATGAGTTAAAGAAAGTGACCTGTCAAGAAAATCCTTTCAATTACAATAAAACCGAGAGCTCGTTTTTTAAACTCTAAAAAAAATTGATTTGAAAGTTATCCAATTTGACTTCGTATAATATATATGAAATTTTATTAAAAACCTAAAATTTACTTTTATTAAGGCATTTTTATTGACAAAAATTTAATTCCATTTTAACTATAACCCAACTACTTATTTTAAATAAATTAACAGTAGGCAAAACTTTGAAATTGCTAAAAATCAGATGCGTGTAACTTATATAAACTCGGTTTCCTCAAAAAAGATTTCCAAAAAGAATCGTTCTTATTCTGGTTCAGTTAGAAAAAATCAACCTAGAAATTCTTTCAGACAAAAATCATTTTCAGGTTTGTTTGGTTATTCGGTTAATTCTGTATTACAGTTTCTATGCATTGTAGTTGTGGCATGTTTTGGTATTCTGTTGCTTCCCAATATTCTAACTAGCGATACGCCCAGAGCTGCAGCCCAAGAACCAAAGAGAGTCCAGATTGTCAGTAATTTTGCTACCAACCAAACAACAAACAGTAGTACACCTGCTCAATTAATTGATGTAGAAGCTTTCAAAGTTCCAAGTAATGATAGTAGCAGCTCAATTAGCGCCACCAAAAAAATAGCTAATCCAGATTTTGCTGCCAGCTCAAAAACCTATAAAGTAGGCAAAAATGAGACACTAACCACCATTGCTACCAAGTTAAATATCGATCCAATAGAGCTAGCGATTATTAATGGACTAAAAAGTAGCAAAGTTGAAAGCGGCATGGAATTAAAATTACCCTAGTTTTGGTTCGTATTTGTAAACTACAATTTATAGCTTAAAAGATTGATATAAGTGATCCTAAAAGTCTTGATAATCAAAATATCATCCAGGAAATTATATCATTGAGTACACTGCAACAAAAATAGTTTTACCAGTTGTTAAAGTTTATTCTAAGCCCGTTAACCTGAATAATTGCAAAAAACCAGATGATTAACTCTTATCAACCACGACTGCAAACTCGCCTTTGTCTTTAAATTGGTAGTTTTTTAGCTCTTTTACAGTTCCCACCCAATAATCTTCGTACATTTTAGATAAATCCTTTAGAATTGATATTTTTCTAATTGGCACTAGGTTTTTTTGAGCTTCTAAAATAAATTTTTCCATTCGATGCACCGATTCGTACAAAACCACAGGCACCTCCGAGCTAGCAATTTCTTTCCAGGCTGTTTCCCTACCCTTTTTGAGGGGCAAAAAACCATAAAACCGAAAATCTTTGGAAACTAAATTACTGGCCACAATAGCCGGCACCAAAGCGTTGGCTCCTGGAAGGACTGTATAGCCGATTTCTAGTTCTCTAGCCATATTTATAACTTCAAAGCCAGGGTCGGACAAACCTGGGGTTCCAGCATCGGTTACAAGAGCTACCATTTGCTCGGGGTTAGTTTTGAGTTCCTGCAAAACTTTATTGATCGGCTCAAAATTAAAATTGTGATTTTTGATCAAATTAATGTATCTCGGTTTGTTGGTTATTTCTAAAAGAGTTAATAATTTGGAAGTCACCCGCCCATCTTCGGTCAAAATAATATTGGCAGTTTTAAAAATTTCCAAACTTCTAAGTGTAACATCACCTAGATTTCCAATCGGAGTTGGGACTACAAACAACATTTTTATAATCAAATAGAGCTAATAGTTTTTGGCAAATGTTGGCGTTTGAATTTGTTACTAATTTCCCCTTCTATGTCGTCGTGTGGCTAATGGTCGGTATCGATTAATAATTTTTTCTTTAATTTCCCCCTGCTCATCAACAATTCTTTTCTTAAAAACATTATAATCAACCTCCATAAAGAATCTTTTTAACAGTCGAAGTTTTTCGTTTTCTATTTCAAGTTGGCTAATAATATTATGTTTAAATGAACTTTGATGAATAGACTCCAGATTTTGGGTAATTTTTGTATTGATTATTTTTATGTAATTACTGCAATAATTTTGACCTCTTTTTTTATCTGACCAGGTATCAATGGCTAATTTTTGGGTAGCAGATGTAAACACAGATTGCTCATTTTCTTGAATTTCTCGATTTATCATGTTTTCTAATATTGTTTGTAATTCCGGCAAATTTATCTCTAAAAGCTTATCCACAACAGCCAAATAATAATTTAAATCAGCAAAACGTTTATGTAATTCGGCTACAATAATGGTGCCATCCCGTCCAGCTCTTTTACTTAATAAACCGTAAGTACTAAGCAGCTTTTGAGCCTCTGCTATATCTGGTTGAGGGCTAAAAGTACTCAAGACATTAGTTATACCAGCAACTTCATCATTATCATTAACTTCAATTATATTTAATCCATTAGCATTCTTGAAAACTGCTTTAAGCTCATTAAATATTTGCAGCTCTTCAGTATTCATTTTTTTCGGTTCTAAGAGCTCTAAAAATAACTTGGTTCCATCGCGATGAAATAATATAAATTTACTAAACTTATGAGGAATATATTCAGCAGGAGTAGAACCAGTAATTTCATTTTCTGGAAACACTGCTTTCAATAACTTTATTGCTGCTTGCTTGATAATCTCATCACCTGCGGTATGGTTAGAGTCATTATACGGTTTAAAACTTGTCTCTGACTCAACAATCAGGAATGACTTAGAATTTTTCCTAACTATCTCAATCAAGGCTTTTGGAAAGTCAATCGTCCCCAGTAAAGGATCCAAACCTGTTCGAATAATCCCACTAATTAAACGTTTAGTGATGATCGAATCCCTTAAATTACCATTATTATCTACTCCAAAAACTAATTTATCAAATTCCACACACTCATCAAAAATTGGCTGCAAAAAAGGATATTCTGAGATAAATTCTTTTATTTTTTTTGAAATAAACCCACCTGCCTCATCAGAATTAATAGCAAAAGGTTGAAATTTTTGTTCTTGTTGAAATAACTTTGCTTCCAAATCTTTAATAGCCAATTTCTGTTTGATTGCCATTTGCTCTGCTTGGTTAATTCCTGGAAATATATTTCTAAGAAAATTGCCGAGACCTTGCACTTCCGGGCGAATACCAGCCAAAACTATTCGAGGATCTTGCCTATCTAAAATTAATTTTCGTTGTTTTTCAGTCTCTTTTTCAGAGAGAAACAATCCATTTAAAGCCGACAACTGCCAAATTAATTGATTCAATCTATCATTTGTAGGGACATAAACATCTTCAAAGCGAATAGCTAGGTGTTGTATTACTGTAATTTTGTCTTTAGGTTCTACCCAAACATGATTTTCAATATCCAAAGTATATTCAGTTTTTCCCAGGTCTTGAGGATTGAATTGATTATTAGAAATGACTTTTTTAAGCTGATTATAAACTGCTTCTAACTCTAAAGGACTATATGGGAATTGATCTTTCGTTCGCAAATAAAGATGTATTTCATCACCGCCGTATCTATGTATATAGACTTCATACTTTTCAAATTCTGGCCCAAAGTTACTTATAATATTATTTAAATAAGTAATAAGCTTGTTGATTGCCACATCGCCTACATCTTTTGGCATTTTACTCATCCAACAATATCAATTAACAGAATTTTAATCTCAGTTCTTTTTTCCGAGTCCAAATCAGCTATGGCTCTTATTTCGGCAGGTCTGGAATAAACTAATTGAGAACCTTCCAAATAGACAGAAGTATTACCATATTCATCTACAACTTGACTTGTTTGGGGTGTTAAAACTTGGGGATTAAAATCGAATAAACTGATTAGACCGAGAACATCATTGTAAACCTTTAAATATCTTTGATTATCATCCACTCTCAACTCTTCAATTCTATCCAAATCACTTCGAATATTTACAAAATGGTTTATTTCAATTTCAATTGCCCTGTCTAGGTCCAAACCTCTGTTTCTAAGCTTTGAAATTATATTTTCTAAACTAAAACTTTGCTCATTAATATGTGTTTCTGAAAAACCTAGTTTTGGTGTATTTAGTGGCTCGTCAAGTTTTAAAGTCTGCATCATTACTTTTGTTGTATAAAAGTATAATTAATTTAGTTTATTTTTACAAGTATATTGACAATTTAATTTATAATTTACAATCTAATTCGCTTCTTATTTTTTATCTAAAACTATATGTCTATGATTACAAAAACCTATATTTGTATTAAAGTACGATTCGGTGGAAACGGTGCAGATCCAGTTGTCTAAGTTTTTGTACTTAAAAAAGTTACTGTTTATATATTCGTTGTTAAAACCGCATTTGTCAATTAATGTTACACTTTTTGTAGGCTTAATTATTACTTGACTGACATCAAAATAGAAGAAAAATTGATTTGATGATAGATTATCGACCTACATTTGGGGAGAAACTGCTTGGATCAAATTATAAATGGTGGTATATTTTACAATTTAAATTCAAAAGTCGAACTACTTCGGTGTTTGATAATGCTTTGTTTGTCACTGGCCAAATCATAATTTTACTTGGATCGCTGGTTGTTTGGTGGCTAGCTAATAACAAGATTATTGATACCTCCTTACAAGAAAAATGGACATATTTTGTAATTGGAGAATTATTTTTAAACTTTGTATTTAACTTTGCTGAATTTGAGGGATTTGATATATTACGTGGCAATGTAACTACCGATTTACTTCGTCCGCAAAAGTATTTGAAACAAAAATTTTTTGATACTTATGGCGAGGCTACACTTCAAAACCTGATTAAAGGATTTGTTTTAATTAGTATTCTGGTACTTTTAATTTTAACCAAAAATATTTCATATTTTAATCTCAACAATTTTTTATTCTTACTTTTGATGATCCCAATTGCCCTTGTAATAATATATTTAGTAGGAATTACCGCTGCTTTTTCGGCGTTTTTTCTAAAACAAATCAATGGGGTAATACTCAATTTTGGTTATTTAATCAATCTTTTGATGGGTAGAATTTTCCCGCTAGATTTATTAATCTCCAATTTTTGGATTAATTTTTGCAATCCTTTTGCTTACATTTTTTATCACCTTATGCAGATTTACCTGGGTAAATATAATCTTATTGAGACAATTTGGACACTGCTTGGCGGATTTATTTGGTGCTTAGTTTTGTATCAAATTACAGATTTTGTTTTAAAAATAGGCCTCAAGAAAAACGAAAGCGTAGGGTTGTAAAAGTATTACTTGACATATTATCTTTACTTTAATACTATAGTAATACTATGTCAGTTATTCAAGCAATTAAAGTTAAAACCTCAAAGATTTCTAGTAAAAGACAGGTTACTTTGCCAAAGTCTTTTTTAGATCAATTGCTTTTAGACCCAGGAGAATCTATAAAAATTGTTATTAATAATGGTAAAATTGAAATTTCTAACCCGAAACAAGCTCTGAAACTAAAATTACAAAAATTGGCTGGATCTGTAAAACCTAAAACTAAATCAAGATTAAGCTTGGAAGATCAATTACAAGAGGCTATTGATTCCAATTATAGAAATAAAGCTTTTTAAAATATGGGTAAATATATTATTGACACCAATTTGATTGCAAGAATTCTAATTCAAGACAGTCCAGAACAGCTATCCTTAATTACAAAATTTATAGAAGACTCTGTAAGCAATAATGATTTACTCTATGTTGATAATTCTGTAGTTTTTGAGCTAGTCTATATTCTGTCTGGCAATATTTACCAATTATCAAGAATGGCTGTTAAAGACAAATTATTATCTCTAATTGAATTAGATTGCTTCACTTTTGACAGTATCTACTTGATCGAAAAATCTTTAGATATTTATGTTAAACACAACTTGGACATTGTTGATTGTTATTTAATAACAAAATCACTATCTGAAAATTATATATTTAAAAGTTTCGACACCAAAGCCAACAAGGTGTTTGGAAGTATTGCCAAGGGAAAGTAAATAATTAAAGTTAATATTTTATCTAGATATTTTGGTACCAACTACTCGATCTCCTGACAAATATTTCAGTAAATTGCCTTCATTTAAACCACTCATAATCACTGAATTAACACCCAGTTCTGCTAACGCCAAAAATTCCTCTATTTTTTTAATCATTCCACCACTTACATCTACATTGTCTGACTGGTACAAATGCTTTTTAATCGATAAATAATTGATTGAGTTTATTTCAGGAATGATCTGTTTTTTATCATCCAAAACGCCATCATAACTGCCCAAATTAATCACTTCAGAAATCTGATAATCGGCGGTTTTTTGAAAATACTTTACCAATAATTCAGGGATTTTATCAGCCGAAAGAACTCTGCAACCTTGGCTAGTATCCAAAATCAATTCACCATACAAACAAGGTAAAAAACCAACTTCTATATATTTGCCAAGAACTTCCAAACTAGAAAAATTATAACCATTTTGATCGGAATAAAAAACTGTGGATGGCTGAAAACTAAGTGCTGGTAGATGATTTAAAATCAAAGAATCAACTAAAATTCGATTTAATTTAGCGGTATCTTGAAGCACCTTGGCAAATCCAAATCTGGAATCAACATCGCTAAACCCTTTTTGTAGTGAATATTTTGCCACCGTTTGATGACCAAAAGAGCCAGCTCCATTTAAAATAATAAACTTAGTGTCAGGAAATAATTTTACACACTTTGCAATTTCATCTGCAAGCAGTGGCATAATCCCAACACGCAGTTTGTACGCCTGATCTTTGTAAGTTAATAACGAACCACCGAGTTTTATGATAGTGATTGGAGGCATTAGTCTAAAAAATCTGTTCTAGTATATATTCCTTGTTTCAATAAAGGTACCTTTCTGTTCAAATAGTTTTGTCGATTTTTAAAATAAGCTGCAATTGTTTCTCTTTTTTTTGAAGTAGGTACAATTTGATTTAAAATTGTTTCAACTTTTTTATCTAAATAAAGGACCTTTGCAATCATTTTTAGTTTATAATACTCAGAATGTCTGTAGAATACGTTTTCTACATTCTCAGTTTCAAACGACTTATTTAATGCGGCATTTCTTTTCAGCACACTATCTGGAATTCCTGGCATTATTGTTTTACCAGCAATTAAATAATCTAACACTAGGTCAACGTAATCATAGTTGTTAAGCCTAATCAAATAATTAAAAATCCACATTTTCCTTATTCTAGGTTCGAATTGAACCAAATATTCCTTTACTTTTTCTTCTACATCATCTTTAGTCTCATCGATCAAAACAAATAATTTAAACAATTCATCATCATTCATAGCGTCATAATATAATAAAAATCGTTTATAATATAAAATTTCCTTAAACGGTGAATTCAACCATAAAGGAGATAATTTACTTTTAAATAAGATTTTATCTTCTTGAAATTTTTCTATTTTTTCTTTGTATTCAGAAAACACATTAACATTCCTCTCATAAAAGTTAACAATTTCATCGTCCGAAATAGAAATTTTTTTATGTAACAAGTATCTCACGACTTGGTCTAAATTTTGTTCACTTAAATCAAGGTCTAATTCATAGCCGTAAATAAAATCATAACCTCCTGGAATCGTTCCGCTAAATAAATGATCAACTATATCATGACTGGTGCGAGGATTTATATTTTCTGGAGAAATTCTTTGCGATGTTGTTAAATTATTTATAAAATCCTTTCTGGCTGGTTTAAATTCCCAAAGTAAATTCAAAAAATAAATCACCCTGTATATTTCCTTAATCTCCCTGTTGGTAATTTTTTTTTCAACTTCGCTTTGTGGATATATTTCTTGATTTTTGAAAAACTGTCTTAAACCTGGCATGTAACCAACAAAATTTGTTATTTAAAACTTACACCTCCGTCATGACGCCGCTCCAAACATCGACAAAAAGCCCATACTCAGCCACAAAATTGGCATTTACAAGGTTGGGACTATTTTTAATAATTTGGTGCACACCCGGGAGCTTTTCTGCATAAAAACCGAAAAATTTCATTTGGTCAATCCAATAATCACCTTCTGTTGTATATACAAAATATTTCAGATAACTTTTATCCAAAAAATAATCCGGAATTTCCAAACTGCCCGGCTCTCTGGAGCTTAGTTTCTGCAAAAAATGATCGTTTAAATCCTTTCCCCTGGCCTGCAAACGGCTACTTTTTTCTATCAGTTGCTCGGGTTTACCAAAATCTTTGTATCTTTGGGGACTAACCGCCTGCAAATCAAAAACTAGATCCGGAATGGCTACTTCATGGAGTTTATTGTAACCATTGAGTAAAGTATTCATGGCCTCATCATAACTTTTAAAAATATTTCTAAACCAAAAAGTCTTGCTAACTAGCGACTTCATATGTCCAGTCCAGTTGTATTTTTTAGACTCTTCAATCAACAGGTACAAATAAGCCTGAATCAAAGGCAAAACCAGCTTGTGGCTGTCACTAAGATGATATTCCAAAACAGATTTAGTTCGATTTTCTATCTGCCAACTAACAAACCAATTTTGAGTGGCTAGCGGCGTGGCTGAGACAATGTTTAGCTGATCATCAAAAAAACTATCCCCAAAATTCCACAAAACTCCACCCATAGTAATGACCTCAAATAAGTTTAAAAGGGCTAAATTAAGGTCAAAATTGTCAATTACTACCAAATTGGAAATGGTGTAACTCTGGGTCAATTTGATTATTTCCGCAATTTCTTCGTACAAGCCGTTAAAACCATAATGAATCACCAAATCCACATCTCGGTTGCCCACTCTGCTGTCAATTAAGCTGATTAAATCGTCTTTATTTAGGTTATTGGTGGTTTTTGAAATATCCAAAAAAATCATTTCCACCTGCCTTTTTACCAAAATATCCACCAGATTTTCTGGAAGCAATGGATGAATAACCACCACCGAACCAAATTTGATCTCGTTTTTATCCAACAAATTGATAAAGGCTTTTTCTTGATAATAATGACAATAAACTGACCATCGACCGCTATTTATAGCAGAGTTAGCAAAAGCTGGGGTTTGAAGTTTAAAAATTTCTTTGCGCAAATACCTTTTTAGAGATAATCCAGTGTACCAAGATCCTTGCCGTTTTAAACTCTCGGTCAAGACTTTGATTTTGGTGTTTAGTGTGTCAAAAGTGGTATGATTTTCAGACATGGTTTACTTAACCCTAAGGATAAGTTTTTTAATCGACTTGGTCAATGTTTTTAGGCAACCGATTTTAACAAATAATTACTTATTCCGGGAATTGCATTGACCTTTCGTACAATTTTAATGTTTGGTCGTAATTTATTTTTATTTCAGTAGACAATTCTAGAATATTTTCAATTGAAGTTAGTAGATTGTTTTTTGTATCATCGTCTAAATTTGAATTACTAATCTCTGTCTTAGTATGATAACACTTTGCTACAAATTGAATATAAACTCGTTCAACTGCTTCTAGATCATCTGAATTAATTTCAGGAGTGGAATCACCACCAAATATTGAAATATCAATAGCGGAAAGAATAAATTTTAATTGCAAATCTAAATTTGTAATGGTATCTATTTCAAAAGCCACTAAATTTCTTAATTTATCCCTAGATTGTTCAGAAAATTCCATAAATAAATTTGGCGGAAAAGGTGGGATTCGAACCCACGATTGGTTACCCAACAACACTTTTCGAGAGTGTCCCATTCAACCACTCTGGCACTTTTCCTAAAAAGTTTAAAAAAATATAGCTAGTCCCGCATTAAACTAGACAGCAGAAATATCGAAAACTGTTTGACGTAAGGAGTTTTTGAAATATTAAACGTGTGGTTTAAAAGTGGATTGGCTATAAAAGCTTTTAGTTCAATTAAAGCTCTACAAAAAAAGCATTAAATTATTAAAAGGTCAAGATCTTTAGATTAAAAATATTTCTAGCTGTTGTACAAAATATCCATCACTTCTTGAGTGTTATCCACAATATAAAATAACTTTAATAATTCTTCAGAGGCGGTTTTTCTGTCCTCAACTAAAATTTCTTCAAACCACTCAATATATCCCTGCCAAAAGTCTTTATCCAACAAAAAAATCGGTTTTCGTGAGTGTTTTCCGGTAATAATCAAAGTCAAATTTTCCATCAATTCATCCAATGTGCCAATTCCACCTGGGGCGTACACAAAGGCGTCACTTTGTCGAAGCATATATTTTCGCACACTAAAATGCTTGAATAAAATATTTACATTAGAATCAACTACACTTGGCTCTTGGGCAATTGCAATCCGAAAAGCAACCGCTTCGCCACCTCCAAGTTTGGCTCCTTCCAGACTAGCCGACATAATCCCAGGGCCGCCGCCACTAACTATACCCCAGCCTTTTTTGGCTAATTCTCGGGCTAATTCCAAGGTTTGCAAATATGATTTACTGCCTTCAGCAATTTTACCGCCGCCGTAAAAGGTGATCGTTTGCCTTGGTAAAGAGTTTAAAGCCAGCATTCCTTTGACGTATTCTTCATGAATTTCATCTAACAGTAATAATTGCCATTCATTTAAAGTTTCAAAATTGTTGAAATTTTTTGGTTCATTTTGGGTAATTTCCATACATTTTAGTATAAAATATTTTTACAGAGTTAACAAATTCGGGGATAAACTGTGATCAAAATCGCTTATTGCTTAATAACCTTTTTAGAAAAATTTATTAGTTTAAGAATACTATGTAGTATGCTTGCTGAGTTAACAAAACGTTAATTTTGTGTCCAAAGCTTACTCTGGTGTCTGATACAAGCTCATAAATATCCCCAGATAATTTCTTTGATAAATAGTCTCTAATTAAATACAGCCAAAAAAGTTTGCCTAAATTAGGAATTTTTTTTATACAAAAACTGTGTACCCAAATCCTCAAATAATCCCTAATCAAAGCCCACCAAATTTTAATCCGGGTGGAAATTATCTGGCGCCGTACCCCACAAACCCCGGCCAAATATACCCTCCAAATCCATACCAAAACCCAATACAAAATCCACAAGGACCTCAACCAAATTTTAGTGAGCAAAAACCAAAAAAAACAGGTAATACTAATTATTTATACATTTTTATAGTCTTAGCTCTAGTATTTTTTAGCTCTGGAGTCGGTTATTTTGTCTATGAAAATCGTGGTGGATTTAGTGACCAACTTTTAAAAATCAACACAGAGGGGCTCGACAGTAGCCGAAAATTAGTAACTATTGAAACCAATTCAAAGACCCTGGATACCAAAAATTTAAGTTTTGGCCTAGAAACCCAAGTAGGTAAATTTGATAACGATCCCAATAAACCAGCCATCAACCCCGCCCTTTACAGGACTTTTACAGGTCAAGAATTTACCAATTTTTATAACAATTTTGAATATTTGGAAGTAAAACCGATAACCGTCAAACCTGCCATCAGATCGCTACCAGAAGCCGATACAGTAATTCAAACCTTAGCCGAAACCCGAGGCTACAAACTGCGTTCTGAAGCCACCGAGAGTCGGTTAATTTTTGTGGACGGCAAAAGACTACAGCCCGAAGCTCAACAAAGTTGGCTACAGCTAAAAACAGCAGCTGCTAAAGATAAAATAGAACTGACCTTAACTTCTGGTTACAGATCCCTCATTGATCAAAAGAATTTATTTAATACTGACTTTAACCTCGACCCAAGTAAAGATCCTGAAATTGTCGCAAGAAGCCAAGACGCCAAAATCAACGATACTCTAAAAAACACGGCCATTCCGGGTTATAGCCGCCATCATTCTGGTTATACCATCGACCTGGGCTGCGGTAACAAAAATCAAAAAATCTTCAGTCAATCAGAGTGTTACGAGTGGCTCTCCAAATTTAATTATCTTAACGCCAAACGTTTTGGCTTTATTCCCAGTTATCCAAGCGGTAGCTCGAATCAAGGCCCAGATCCAGAGGCTTGGGAATATGTTTGGGTTGGTGAAAAAAATTTAAGGAGTTAATTCAGTCCCTCCCATTTGGTCATTAGTTTTTCTAGTTGCCGTTTTAAGTCAGATAAATGGCTAATTCGTCTGCCATAACCACCTGGATTTTTGGTATAGAAATCTGGCTGAGTGAACTCCTCTTCAACCAATTTAATTTTATTCTCTAGAACTTGAATTTCCTTTTCCACCTTTTTAAGTTCTTGTTGTTTGATTTTCTCTTCTTTTTTCATTAATTTTATAGGATTTTCAATTTTTACATTTACATTTAAATTGGCAATTTTTGGTCTTACTTTAGTCAAATATTGATTGTAATTACCGAGCACAAGAGTAAAATTCCCGTCACCATCGAGAGCTAAAATATTATTACAAACTTTATTTAAAAAATAACGATCGTGAGACACAATTATAGCCACTCCTTCAAACAGCTGAATTGATTGCTCTAAAAGGTTGATAGTTTCCAGATCTAAATCGTTGGTAGGTTCGTCTAAAATTAAACAGTTACCGCCAATTTTTAATAACTTAGCCAACAGTAGCCGTGATTTTTCGCCACCCGATAAAAATTTGATTGGGGTTAAAATGTCTTGATTATCAAATAAAAATCGTTTGAGATATTTTCTAGTAGATATAGTTGTATCCCCAAAATTAGTTCTTTCAGAGCCTCCGCCAATTTCTGTGAACGGGTTTTTTTCAGGATCCAGTGTCAATTTATTTTGATCTTGATAATTAATTCGGGTGCCCATCCCAACTACAATTCGGCCTTGGGTTAATTTTATTTGCTCCAAAATTGCTTTTATAATTGACGTTTTTCCGCTGCCGTTTGGGCCAATAATGCCTAATTTGGTATCTTTATGAAAACTGAAATTAAAATCTTTCAAAATTACTTTATCACCGTTTTCTATAGTTACATTTTCCAAATTAATAATTTTATTACCAAGTATGCTACTAGGTGGTAGCAATAATTCAATTTTTTCCTCTACCAAAGAATTTTTTTGATTTTTGAGGTCGTAATATCTTTCTAATCTACCTTTATCTTTGGTACCTCTGGCTTTTACCCCAGCGTTGACCCACTCCAATTCTCGCTTTAAAAACCCTGCTTTTCTCTCGTCACTAACATTTGCAATGGTTTGCCTAACTGCTTTTGAATCTAAATAGTTTTGATAATTACCAGGGTGATCATAGTTTTTACCATCAAATATCTCGACAATTCTGGTGGTAACTTTATCCAAAAAATACCTATCATGAGAAACCATTAAAACACCACCAGTGTAACTTTTCAAAAAATTTTCCAACAATTCGATCGAAGCTATATCTAAATGATTGGTAGGCTCATCTAGGATCAACAGATCGGGCTCTACAATTAAGCACCTGGCCAAATCGACTTTGCGTTTTTCTCCTCCAGAAAGGTTTTTAACTTTTTTTGAAGTATCATAAATTCCAAATTTTATTAGCAAATTATTTATTTTGGTGATCAAAAAATCGTGATTTTGTGGGTTTAAATTTTCCCAAGGGTTGTTGGAATTGATAATATCATCAACCAATATTAACTCTTGGCTGGAAATATAATTGCTTTTATCAAACCAGCTTTTTGCTAGAAAATCAAAAATAGTAGATTCACCATCAGCTATATTCGATTCTTGTGCCAAATAACTTATTTTAATATCTTTAGTATAAATAATTTTGCCTTCATCAGGTTCCAAATTTTTAGATATAATTTTTAAAACACTGCTCTTTCCAGTACCATTTTTCCCCACAACACCAACAATTTGGCTAGTTTTAATTTCAAAATTAATATTTGTAAGTATTTGTTTTTGCCCATAATGAAGGCTTATATCGGTGGCAGTTACCAGAACCGAAAAATGGCTTTTTTGACTCATGATAATATAATTAGAAGTTAGTTGATTTGTGTCTAATCATGACTAGAAAATTTACAAAATACAATAAAAACTGGGTTGAAAATTTAAATACATTGGTTGTCATACCCGACTTGATCTGTTATCCATATATTTTAAAACTCAAATAGAATACCTGTTACAAGGCAATGACGGGCGAATTTTTTACAGGTTATCTTTACAAAATTATTTTATCTTTCTAAATAATTATAATTATGCAAAAATTATATACTCTGTTAGATAAATACAACGATTCTGATACAGCTGGTAGGCAAAAGTTGAAAGAGGAAATTTGGAAAGAATATGGCCAAACTAAAGCTCCGTTAATTCTAGATATGAGCGGGTTTTCTAGGTTGGTTCAAAGATATGGAATTTTGCACTATCTTGGCATGATTCGACGAATGCAAGTGGCTTGTAAACCAATCGTAGAGAGGCTTATGGGATCAGTAGTTAAATTTGAAGCCGACAATATGTATGCCTGTTTTGATAAACCCAGGAAAGCTATCGATGCGGCCATTAACATAAATATCGCCATTAATGCCATGAATACCATGACTCCAGATCAAGAAGATTTGGGTGTGTCTATCGGTATCGGCTTTGGGGAAATTTTGATGATTCAAAACCAGGATTTTTATGGAGATGCCGTCAATCTAGCCAGTAAATTGGGCGAGGACATCGCTGAAAGAAATGAAATTTTGGTTACAGACAACGTTTACGAGCAGTGTAAAGATGATTATCAATTTGAAAAAGTAGAAATGACAGTTTCTGGCTTACAGATTATTTGCTACCGGGTTAAATATTAAGTTGAAATTTAGACTTTTTTACAGACCCAATAACTGTTCATCAGGTTATTTTTACCGTCTCCAGAAAATTTTTCAATTAAATTAAATCGGTATTTTTCAAGCATCGTTTTAACTTCAATTTCGGTATAATAATGACAAAAACGCCAAGAACTTTGGCCACGTTTCCAGTCTATTAAATAATCATTTTCGGTAAAATCAGCAGTTTTTATATCAAATCGGTCTAAATATTTGCCAATTTCAGGATCATTTAAATCGGCTTTTCTACCCATCAAGGCCTGATTATCAACAAAATTCCAAGTAGGAAAAATAAACAAACTATCTATGTTTAGACTTTGTCTGACATTTTCAAAAAATTTATCGCGAAGATTTCCTTGTTTTAAATGATGAACCAGCCCAAAAGCCACCACTAAATCAAATTTTTGATTATTAATTAAGCTTGGCCAATTATCAACAAGAACATCACTTTTGATTAGTTTAAGCTGATTTCCATATTTTTTTTGACCGTCTAGTAATAGTTCTGAAGTAAAATCTAGACCGACATAATCCAGATTATTTGAGCTGTAAATCTCTTTAATTTGCTGTAAAATATACTCATAAAAACGAGCATTTCCACAACCTAAATCCATAATGCTAAAATCCGGTTTTACAATTTTATACTTTAATAGCACTTGCCAAAGTTGATCCCAACCTTTCCAAAAATATTGCCGAGAGTCACTAAAATGCTGGCTGACATCTAGATAAAACTTTTGGTTGAGACTGTTAAATTGACTAGAAACATCCATCTAAAACCAAATAATTATATTTCAAAACCCAGCAGGTAAAATACACCAGTTATTGTGGATTTATCATCGACAATTTTGTTCACTTGTTTTTTGAAATCAGGAATTTGTTGATTAATTAACTCTTGATTTGTGCTAGTTAGTTGCTCATTTATATCGTTAATTTCAGGTCTAAAGAACAACACATCATCAAATTGGACGAAAAAATTCTTGGTAAAATTACTTTTGGTTGCTGGGGAAAGACTATTACAATCTGTTTCTATAGCCGCAACTGGCTTTTCAACTTTTGACCAAAATGAAGGCAATCCGTCATCTTTAAATTGAGAAAATTGAACCAACATACCCGCACAAGCAACCCTTAATTCATCCAGATTCTGAGCAGCAACTTCGACTTCACCGCAACTTTTGATCAAGTTGTTTCGGAACTGCAGAAACCTGGCATAATCACGCAAATCCTTACTTGGTTCGATGTATTTATCCAATTTAGAAGAGTAACTGGTATATAATTTTTCGTATTCACTCTTGATTTGGTTGTCGTAAAAATATGAGTAATTTTCTAGCTTTTTTAGCTTCTGATTGGGAAAGATAGAAAACTGCAAGCTGGTAGCTTTTTCGATTTCTACGTTTACATTTTCAATGGTTGTCATTTGGCTACACAAAATTCCCTGCTGATAAGTATAGCTTGAAAGGATACTAGCTGAGGTGGAAAAAAACTTTTCTACTTGGGAAGAATAGCTTGTGGCTAAGTCATTACTTTGATTCCTGGCTTTAACCGCATAATTATCCAAAATGGCTGGTTGCAAACCTTGAAAATAAAACAAAATTACCCCTAAAATTAGAGCAAAAGCTACAGAACTCCAGACCAATTGGCTCCCAAATATATCGGCGATGGCTCCAAAAAACCCTGTTTTTGGTGGTTTTACAAATTCTTTAGTGTAAATCTTATCAAACAAAGTTTCTGGATTTTCTTTATTGCTATTCTGTTTAATTTTGTTATCAAATTCAGCTTTTTCGGCATTAATACTTTTAAAAATATCATCTACAACCTGTTTTTTTCCGTCGCTACTCAAAGAGCTTAACACATCGTCAATTTTGGCCTCGGCAACAGCAATTTTTTCATTTGACTCTTCATTAGATATTTCAGATACAGTTTCAGGATCGATTGTGGGCTGATTATTGTCTCTGATAACCAAGCTATTGGGAGCCTCTTTTTTTTCTTTGTAAACAGTATAGGCATCAGGAGCTAGCTCTACAGTTTTTCCTAAAAAATCGTCTTTGTAGCTCTTTTTTTCAGTAGTTTTTTGGTTATGTTTTAAGTGTTTAGAATTTTTCTTTTTTGACATATTCTATTGGATAACAACTACTATAAACAGCTTTGAATAAGTTTTTTTGTCAAGATTATTAAACAATTAATTGATTGAGATGAGACAAACCAATTTGCCAAAGCCATAGAAACATTTTAAGAAAAAGTCATAGCCTTATCGATGCAACAAAAACTAAATATTTTTTTAATAGCCGGTCGAACTGGCGGACCGTTTTTTCCGCTGCCAACTGTTGCTAAAAATCTCCGTAACTCAACTCCAATTTATATTGGTGTAAAAGGTGGTTTTGAAGAAATTGCCCTAGCCGATTCTGGCGATAAATTAGAATTTTTACCTGATATTCGCTTGACTTTGTTGACCTTTAAAAAAGAGAAGATATCCGAAACAATTGCTAATTATTTTAAGTTTTTTATCACCCTAATCAAATTTCTTGGAGCCCTGTTTAAAAGTATATATTTAGTTCTAAAGTACCGACCCAGACTGATTTTTACAACCGGCAGCTTTTTAGCTATTCCGATTATTTTAGCCATTAGAATCACCAATTTTTTGGGTCTCACTAAATCCAAAATTGCCGTCCATCAGCAAGATCCAGAGCCTGGATTATCTAACAAATTTGCAGTCAAATTTAGCCAAATCACCACCTGTGTTTTTCAATATACTAAGCAAAATTTCCCAACTTTTAACCAAGCAGAAGTTATCCCCAATCCGATAGATTTTGAGAGCTATAATTTTAAAAAATCGGACCAATTTTCTCTCCCAGAATTAAATAATTTTATTAATTCTAAATCAAAAGAATCTAAAGCAAAGCCAATTTTACTGATTTTTGGCGGAGGTAGCGGCAGTGAAGACATCAACGTTTGGACTGTTAAAAATGCTAACCAACTTTTAGAAAATTTTCGACTAATTCACCTCACTGGCATTCTCCAAAAAAAGAAGTTAGATAAAATCCACAATCCCAATTATCTTCGTCTGGAAGCCATTACAATAGATATGAAGCTACTGTTGGCCACTGTAGATGTGGTACTTTGTAGAGCGGGTCTAGGTTCGATTACAGAGCTCATGCTTCTCAATAAACCGGCATTTATCGTCCCCTTGCCTGCCACACACCAAGAAAAAAACGCAGAGCTTGTTAGTCAATATTTTTATGTTTTAGACCAAAAAGATCGGCCTACCTGGATAAAGCAAATTCGTAGTAAATATCCAGATTTTTTCAAAAAGATCAAATATCCAGACTTTGTTCAAACCCAAAACAAATTGGAAAAATTCTACCTGGACTTAAACCTTCAGCTTGACAATTAACGCCTATCAATGGATATAATTATGGATACACGGGTGTAGTTTAGTGGTAGAACGGAGGTCTCCAAAACCTTTAGTGAGGGTTCGATTCCTTCCACCCGTGCCAGTTGAATTTTTTAGCTTCAAAATCGCTAAAAACCTGATATAATAGAGAAAAAGTAGGGGTTCGAAAACCAAAAATCTTAATCTGTTAAATTGCATTTGATCTTTGAAATAAAGCTTTAGATGAATTTCTATATTTGTTTCACTGTAATCATCTTTATTAAATAATTTATATTTATTAATAAATTCTGTAGTTTCAGAAACAATTTCTTTTAACTGAGTTTTAATACGTCGAGTAATTCAAACCCTTATAAATTCTATTTAAATTTATCTCAATCCACGGTTATAAATCCTTATACTTTCGCATACAAAATTTATAAATATTCATTTTCATTAAACTTCTCTGGCTCTTTTTGGTTTATTTTTCTGATATTTTTTTAGATGATCACCTGTAATTTTTATTTGTATATTTGGACAATTTTTAAAATCAAATTCCACAACAAAATCATTATCGGGTATAAATACTCTAATAATTTCAGTTCCATAATTATTTACATTTCTTAGATCATCAGCTTTTAAATAAGTGATTACATATTCACCAACATTAAGAAAAACTGGAAGCCCTGAACAACTCCTACTATCATTAGAGGATAAATCTTCGGGAAGGCCATATGGGTAACCATTACTTAAATTTTGAGCTATTTTGGCAATATGACCATTATACTCAACACTATTACAACCTGATAAAAAAAGATATGAGGGGAGATTTTCGAATTCCATAAATTAAATTACTTTATATATATTGCTACTTCTGCACTATCCATTATATCTTGCTCTGTTATCCCCTCATACTGTTTGAAAAAACCACTGTTACTTAGAGCTTTTACAAGCCTAGCTCGTGATATTATTGGACTATTAATTTTTGAAGCTATAGATTCAATCTTTTCTAACGCATCATCGGAAAATTTACCATTTTCTATAAATTTAGGCTTAGACATAAACTGTGGAGATTTTTTTCTATCAGATTTAGGGATATCCATCATATATTTTAATAATTATTTTGCCTTCAAAAACGACAAATTACAATTTATTTAGCATAATTTATTCCAATGGTCAAATAATATATAAAGCCCGATAGTTGAGAATAAAAGAAAAATTTGAAAATAATTAGGTTTCATTTTTGCTTTCACTTCTAATATAGGCATTTATATGTTCTTGGACTAGTTTCTCTGTATATTCGCAATCTTCAATGGGTTTATTGGTGTTTAGAAAGCCAACAATTTTTTGTACATCCGTAGTACTAAGATAGATAATAACAGTACAAATAAGGTTTTCGTGTGGTCCATTCTCTAATAAGTGTTTTATGTCAGGAGGAATCTTAGGTTTAATTATATTCTTTATAATATTTTTAATAATAAAATTTTGTTATAAATTGGTAAACACTTAGTTATTGCATAAAAATTAACTTCTTGCAAGATCCTCTTTACAGTATTTACAGAATCAAATCAAAGTTTAACTATGCCCAACACTATTTACGATTTTCAGATTAATTCTCTGCAAAACAAACTAATCGACTTTAAAGACTTTCAGAATAAAGTTATCCTAATTGTAAATACAGCCAGCAAATGCGGTTTTACGCCACAATACACTGGCCTACAGCAACTTCACGAAAAATATGCAGATCAAGGCCTGGTTGTCATTGGTTTTCCCTGCAATCAATTTGGTGGTCAAGAACCAGGAGAAGCAGAAGAGATAAAAGAAAATTGCCTTGTTAATTATGGGGTCACATTTTTAATCACTGAAAAAGTTGATGTAAACGGCCCAAATGCTACACCAATATTTGAGTTTTTAAAACAATCACTGCCTGGCATGTTTGGCACCGAAGATATAAAATGGAATTTTAGCAAATTTTTAATCGATAAAAGTGGAAAACCTTACAAACGCTACGCTCCAGCCACCGAACCATCCCAACTTATTGATGATATAGAGGGCTTATTGAAGGGACAATAATTTGACAAAAGTCTGATTTACATTTTTACCTATCCTCAACTATATTTATATAATATGAACAATTCTTCAAACACCAACGCCTTTTATTTTCTTTCATGGGTTGGATTTACAATTGCTTTACTAGGTACAATCATCGGAATTCTTCGTCTAGAAGCTGATATTCAGACCAAAGGTTTCTTTGCCATGTCCTATCTTTTCTCCATTTTTGCCACCTTTACCCTGGCTAAAGTAATCCGAGATCGAGTTGAAGAAAGGCGGATGAAATAATCTTTTAGCGCCCCTAAACCAAACATTTAAATTTATGGATAAAGACAGTTGGATATTGTTCTTAGCTTTTGCAGTGATTATTGTTGGGGTTTTTATCTATTTGATGGCTACTGGGGCTGTTCCGGTTGATTGGAATGCAGTGTTTAATATCAAAACTTATCCCAAAAATTAGCTTAATTTGGACTAAAATTCTAATTCAATCACCACAGGAGCGTGATCACTGCCCATGACCTGATCTAAAATTGTGGCTGACTTTAAATTTGGTAACAACCCCTTATCTACCAAAAAATAATCAATTCTCCAGCCCACATTTCTTTCTCTGGCTCTGGTAATTTGATCCCAGTAACTGTATTTCCCTTCTAAATCAGGGTAAAAATGGCGAAAAGTATCAATTAAATTCAATTTTTCAACATTAATTTTGGCAAATTGCTGAAAGTCCGGATTGGTTATTTCTAATTTATTCGGATCAAAAAAACTATCTGCCACCAACCAACTTAATGCCAGCCTTTCTTCTGGTAAACAACCAGTTGTTTTGGCGTTTTCCTTCGGTCTAGCCAGGTCAATGTCACCTACAGTAGTATTCAAATCACCACATAAAATCACATTTACTCCCTTATCCAGGTACTTTTTGGCCAACAAATTGATTTGATTATAAAAGCGTAATTTAAAATCTATTCTGTGTGGTCCTCTCCCACCTTGGGGATAATAGGCATTTATTAAAGCAAAACGGTGCTTTTGTTTAGCTTCAAATTCTGTAACTACCACCCTACCCTCGGCATCAAATTCTTCTATTTTAAGGCCAATTTGATAGGATTTTAATTGCAAATCACTAGTCTCTGTAAATAAACTGGCCACCCCACTATAGCCTTTTTTAAAGGTGCAACTACTCCACAAAATCCCTTTATCATCGGTATTTAGCTCAAGTTCAAGCCCATCGTTTTGAGTGTCATAATTTGAATAACCAAGCTCTTTACAAATACCAGCCATAGTTTCAGAATCAGCTTTAGTTTCCTGAACGCACCAAATATCTGGCTTTATTTCAGCAATTTTTTCCAGCAAGCCTTTTTTTAAACCGGCTCGAATGCCATTTACATTCCAAGATAAAATTTTTAAAGACATATTATATTGTAGCAAAAATAAAGACTAAAACCACCAAAAACAGATGATAAACGGTGGAAACTGCCAGTCTAGGCCTATATTTATCATCTTGCAAACCACGAGCAATAAACGCCAGCGGAGCCAACAAAAAGTCCCACATTATAATAAAAATCAGGGTTTTTTCCCAATAAAAGAAATTTTTGAACATTATAGCCTCACTCACGTATAAAAGCTGAATGACAATCCAAAAAATAATCCCAAAAAAGTATAAATTCGTCTTAATTTTATCGATTTTTAAATAATTTAAAGAAACAACGCTCACCCCAAAAGCACAAATAATCAGCCAAACCACCTCAGGAAGATTAAAAACAAGCGATAAAGTATCTTGTGAAAAGCTTCTAGCGGCTACTCTATCGGCACTAAAAAAATTGAGCAAGGAAAAAGTTTGCAAAACGAACAAGAGCACTTGGGACAAACTTGTGTAAATATTAGTCCATTTTCCGGTAAACAGACTTAGATGAATAAAAAATATAAAAGCTGGTAAAAAGGCCAAGATTATCGGGTAAAAATTGCGATTTTCAATGCTTAAAAAGTAACTGTAGCTAAAAAACAGCATCAACAAGCTCTCGGCCAGCAGTAAAAATTTTTTGAACGTAGTATTGTTAGAAAAATAAATGACCAAAAACGAAACTACAAAGACTATAAAAGCTATTCCTAAGCTAAAAATACGTATTCTAAATCCTGGAAAAAACTCTTCAAATAAGCTCGAATGGGCCGTCACTAAAAAATATAACAAGGAAATCAAAGCCACCAAAGTTGCCAGTATTGTTTCTTTATTTTCTTTCAAAAAATGCCAGATTTCCAAGGTTAGTTTTTTGCCTTCAATTAGAAAAGTTTGCCAAAATGTCTGCTTTGCTGCATCAATCTTATTATTTAGACTCTGGTTATTATCCATAATTGTTAATAAACTACGACTGAAAATGGTTGTCAATATTTAAAAAAATTTTTCTTATATAAACACCAGCTTAACGACCTAAAATATGCTTATAGAAAATACCCAGCCTACCAATATTATGGCCTTTATTGCCTTAGTTTTGTATATTTTTACTCTGGCTCCAACCATGCTTCGGATAGTTTTACCGAATCTGAACAGGACACAATTTGTCCATTTTTTAACCAGAAGAAGGAGACAGATCGGCGTTGCGGCCTGGGTTTTTGGTTTTTTACATGGTACTTTGATTCTTATTGAAAGGCAGCCGAATTTAGCCGATATAAAAACCTATGTTACTTATTTACAAGGCATTTTGTTAATTACCATCTTTACTCTACTTGCTGTTACTTCAAACGATTTTAGCCAGAAAACGCTGAAAAAACATTGGAAAACACTCCACAAATTAACCCATGTGGCTCTTTTTATATTACCCTGGCATATTTTAGATAAGATGAAAAATGGTTGGAGTATTTTTACTGCTGTTTCTTTAGGACTTTTATTAGTTACTATTTACTTTTTTGCTGTCAGAATCTATAAACAATTTACCAAAAACGCTCATCATTCTGAGGAAATGTAGGGTTAGTTGGGTTTTGGATATTGAAAACAAGGGGGGTAATGACAGGTTTAATGGTATCTGTCCTCAGTCGCCGTGGGGCTTTGGGCCAAAATAAATTTGGCCGTTTCGTGCCTAGCTTCGCTGGCAACACTCTCAGTCGCCGTGGGGCTCTAGTCGGGCAAAGCCCTCCTGTTCAGCATACGTTAACACTATGCCTTCTCTCAGTCGCCGTGGGGCTTTGGGCTCACCTACAGGTCTGGACTAAATCCAGCCCCTTTCGGTTCGCTTACTTCGTAAGCTAGCCTTTTGTCTCGCCGACAGCTCTCAGTCGCCGTGGGGCT
>Ga0172372_10001686_pt1 | contig 34133 bp, 29 predicted proteins | sample LakKiv5m_2_FD_114544 | JGI IMG/M metagenome (GOLD analysis project Ga0172372, IMG submission 114544) | Freshwater microbial communities from Kabuno Bay, South-Kivu, Congo - kab_092012_9.5m | ecosystem: Environmental > Aquatic > Freshwater > Lake | place: Democratic Republic of the Congo... | reverse complement strand
GAGAAGGGTGTGCCCCGACTCGCCACGTGACCTCAACGAACCGAACCGCCGGATGCGGACCCGCATGTCCGGTGGTGTGGCAGGGGAACGGCGGGAGCATCCCGCCGTCCCCTATGCCGATCGTGGCGGGCTTCGGAGGCGGCATCGCGAGGGCATGGGCCCCCATCACCGCCGAGCGGGCGAGGCGCTCGTCGACGACGGCGAGGCGCATCGTCGTCCAGCCCTGCTGACCCCACGAGCCTGCGACGGGGACGAACGCCGCCGGCGCCGCGCCACACATGAGGTGCTGCTGCTCGGGCGCCAGCAGCAGATTCGCCGTCGTGCGGTCGGGCGCGAGGGTGCAGAAGATGCGCTTCTTCGTGCGGAAGGCGACGCGGTCGACGTGGGGGACCGCGACGACGTCGGTGCAGGCGAGGCAGAGCTTCTCAAGGTCGGCGGCGTCCAGCATGGCCGCATCGTGCCATCAACGCCCAAACGAAGACGAGCGCCGGGTGGCGCTCGTCTCGGGGGTCTGCGTCGCGTGACCGCTCAGAACGGGAGGTCGTCGTCGACGAAGCCGTCGGAGGCCGGGGGCGCCTCGTCCTCGCCGCCGCCGCCGCCGCCGCCGCGGGCCGGGGCCGGGGCGCCGTCGCGCCGGGCGCCACCGCCGCCGGCACCCTGACCGCCGAGGTACTGCAGGGTGTTGGCGATGACCTCGATGGAGGTGCGCTCGACGCCCTCCTTGTCCTTGTACTTGTCGGTCTTGAGGCGGCCCTCGACGTAGACCTGACGGCCCTTCTGCAGGTACTGGCCGGCGTTCTCGGCGGTCTTGCCAAAGAGGGTCACGGTGAACCACTCGGTGGCGTCCTTCCAGCCCTCGGCGCCGTCCTTCACGCGCTCGGTGACGGCGAGACGCAGCTTGCAGATCGCCATGCCGCTCTGGGCGTAGCGGACCTCGGGGTCCTTGCCGAGGTTGCCGACGAGAATGACCTTGTTGATGCCAGCCATGTGTGTGCTCCTTCGTTCGTGTGCTTGGCGGGCAGACGTCACCGGATGGTGGCGGCCGCCGTCCCCGGCCTGGGCGCCGGGTGCCTCTCAACAGTTCCGCCGATCGACGGTCGGAATTCGTGCAGAGGGACCAGATCTCTCTGGATCTTCGCCCTGCTAGCAGACCCGCCCGCCGCGAAAAGTCCGGCCGATGGTGAGATATCCACCTACATCAGAGATCGTCGTCGTCATCGACCGCGCTGAGGGTCGTGACGACTGCGGCGGCGGCCGCCGAGAGGCCGCGGACGAAGCCGTGATCGGCGCCCGGGATCGCCACCACCGACAGGCCGGCGCAGACGGCGCGGACGTCGGCGGCGGCGACGCTGCGGTCGTCCTCACCAATCACAACGACGAGGGGCGCGCCGGTGGCGGCGAGGGCGGCGGCGTCGAGGGCGTCGCCGGGGCCGAGCACCCCCCGCACCGGCGGAGCCACGAGGGCAGCGGCGGCGACGGCGTCGTCTTCGAGCAGCAGGCGGGCGGCGACGATGGCGCCGACGCTGACGCCGACGATGGCGACTTCGCGGGCGCCGGTGCTCTCCTGCAGCTGGCGGAGCGCGGCGCGGGCGTCGTCGACGAGCGGGCCGAGGTCGACGGCGTCGGCGCTGGGCAGCCAGGGCAGGGCGAGGCTGCCTTGCGAGGCCGAGACCCCGGCGTAGTTGAAGCGCAGCGTCGGGTGACGTCGTCGCGCGAGCTGCCAGACGAGCTCGGCGAGGACGGCGCTGTCCATGCTGCCGCCGAGGCGGGGATGGGGCGGGCACAGCAGCACCGGTCGGCGGTGGGTGACGCCGACGCCACCGCCCTGCCACAACGCCTCGAGGGGGCCGTCGGGCGCAGACACCGTCGTCATCCGCTCGAGGATCTCGCCCCGGCCGACCACGTCAGCGCTCCTGCAGCGCGGCGAGGGCGCGGGCGGCGGCGAGAGCGACCCGGCGACGGCCGTCGTCGCGCAGGCGTCGCAGGACCGGCTCGGCGCGCGGGTCGCCGAGGGCGCCGAGGGCGTGGCAGGCGGTTTCGACGCAGAAGCCATGCTCGGCGGCAGCGACGATCCAGGGCAGGGCGGCCGGGTCACCGAGCCGGCCGAGCGCCGCAAGCACCGCGTCGCCGACGATCTCGTCGTCCGTTCGCAGCGCCTCCACGAGGTTCGGCACGGCGCGCCGGTCACCGACGTCGCCGAGGATGCGGGCGGCGCCGACGACCACTGCGGCGTCGTCGTGACGCAGGGCGTGCGCCACCTCGCGCAGCAGTGCGTCCTCGCCGAGGCGGATGATGCCGGTGACGGCGGCGCGCCGGGCCGCTGGCTGCAGCGGTCGCGCGAGGGCCGCGCGCAACACGCCGACCGTCCCGACCGCGCGTCGCGCGACCACCCGGGCGACAGCGGCGACAAAGGCGTCGCCGTCGCCCGAGCGGAGCTGCTCGTCGTCACGGTCGTCGCCATCGGCGCGGTCATCGGCGCGGTCGGTCACGGCGGCACCGTAGCACTCCTGCCCCGTCCATCGCGCGCACGGGCCGGCGCCGCACCGGCCAGGCCCACGCGCACCAGAAAACAACGACGCCGGCTCTCGCCGGCGTCGTTGGTGTGGATGACCCGGGGGTCAGCTCACTTCTTCTTGGCCTTCTTGGCGGCCTTCTTGGCCGGGGCCTTCTTGGCGGCCTTCTTCGCCGGCGCCTTCTTGGCGGCCTTCTTGGCAGCCTTCTTCGCGGGCTTCTTGCCAGCCTTCTTGGCGGCCTTCTTCGCCGGCTTCTTCGCGGCCTTCTTCTTGGACTTCTTCTTCGAGCGGGCGGTGCCGCCCTTGCTGCGCGGAACGCGGGCGACGTCGCCGTTGTTGTCCATGAAGTAGATGAAGTTGTTGTCGCGGGTCACGCCGGTCTTGGCGACGACCTCGGCCTTGTCGCCGGGCTTCTTCTTCTGGCCGCCGCGCACCATCTTGGAGCGGGCGATGTTGCCAGCCTTGTCGATGTAGTAGAGCCAGCCGGCCTCACGGGTAACGCCAGCCTTCGCAACCTTCTCAGCATTCGCCATGGGAACATCTCCTCGTTGGCCAGGGCTCTCGCCCGGGCGGGTGTGGTGGTCGGGTCTGACCTGCGCGGCACCCGCCGGAGGTCTGGCCCGACCGTCGATGGTGCGGGACGTCTGGGTGCTGTCCCCGGCCGCCGCGATCAGCAGATCGCCACGGTGGCCCCGGGCCTTGGCACTCAGGGTGGGCGGTCTCGATCTCTCGACGACACGCTCACCGCAATCGACACGCATATCGTGCAGGGAACCCGGGTTCTCGTCGAGCGTCGACTGCCGGGGCCCGCCGGTGCGATTCCATCGGGCGCGGCGGGCCGCGAGGCGTCTGCAGCCGCCACCGCATCCGGCTGCGGCGCAGGCCCATTTTCCACAGGTTTTCCACAGGGTTGAAGCGCTGGACTTCATGAGCCTTCGCGCGGGTGTCGCGACCGCTCCGGGCCGCCTGATGCTGCGGGACAGAGTTGCGGAATTGCGGAAAGACCGGCCGCGCGGTGATCGGTATTTACGCAACTGTGTCCCCATGGCCGATCCGGCGGGCCACGCGCGCCCTCGGCGGACGACGGGGAGACCCGATCGCCCCACGGGCAGGGCGATCCCCGTCGAAGCGGCCGCAGACGGACTGCCACCTGGACGTGGCACCGCCACCTGCGTGACGCGCCCCGCGGTGGTGGTCGTGCCCGCGCGTCCGCGCAGGCGTCGAGCAAGGGCGTCGTCGTCGTCGACGAGATGGCGGTTTTCCGGTCCCCTCCGCCGCGCTATGGCCGACCCATGGGCGACGCAGTGCAGACCGGGGTGGTGGGGCAGGATCGGGTGGTGCGGGCCCTCACCCACGCCCTCACGTCCGACCGTCTGGCGCACGGCCTCCTCTTCATCGGCCCCGACGGCGTCGGCCGGGAGCGCAGCGCCCGCCTGCTGGCCCGTGGACTGCTGTGTGAGCGCCGTGGCGGCGCCGACCAGGTGCTGCCCTTCGGCTGCGGCGTCTGTCGCGCCTGCCGTCGGGCCGAGAGCGGCAGCCATCCCGACCTCCACGTCGTCATGTCCGAGGCCGAGGCCGTCGCGCGCGGGCTCGAGAAGCCCGACGGCAAGGCCCGCCCGAGCGCCGAGATCAAGATCGACGCCGTCCGCGAGCTGGGCCTGCGCCTTCTCCGCCGTCCCTACGAGGGGCGGGCGAGCGTCGCCATCATCGTCGACGCCCACCGGATGAACGAGAAGGCCCAGAACGCGCTCCTGAAGGTCCTCGAGGAGCCGGCGCCGACGACGGTGCTCATCCTGCTGGCGCCCGGTGTGCGGGCCGTATTGCCGACGATCGGCTCGCGCTGCCTGCGCCTGGCGTTCTCGCCCCTCGACGAATCCGCGCTGCGCACGATCCTCCAGCGCCTCGGTGTCGCCGACGCCGACGCCCGCGCCGCCCGCGCCCGCCAGGGGGTGGCATCGGTGCCGGCCGCCCTCGACGACGGCGAGAACGCCGTCGCCACCGCCGTCGCTGCGCTGCGTCACGGACTGTGGTTGAAGCAGCGGGGCGAGTCGCTCGGCGAGCGCCTGCAAATCGCCGAGGGCCTCGGCAAGGATCGCCTCGAGGTCGAGGCCGTGATCACCGCCACCGAGCGCGCTCTTGCCGGGGCCCTGCGCCAGCGCAGCGGCGCACCCGCCGTCCCCACCGAGCTCGACGAGGTCACCGGTCTCGACGCCCTCGCCCAGGCCCGCGCCGACCTGCGCCGCAATGGCGCGGTGCAGCTCGTCGTCGAGCGCCTGCTGTGTGGGACGGCGCCGTCGGTGCTGGAGCAGCGGCGGTGATCGATCGCCGCTGGTTCCTCGTGCTGGCCACGCCGGCGCTCGCCTGGACGGTGGGGCTCATCGCCCGCCCCGATCCCCGCGGCGTCGCCGCCGAGCTCGCCGCCTTCGACCGCGCGAGCATCCCCGACGTCGTCACCCGGACGGCGACGTCGCCGCGGCGGCCCCTCGACGTCGTCCTCGGCGGAGCGATCCGCCTGCGCGGGGTCGACCTGCCCGACGTCGCCCTCTCCCGCGGGGCCCGCATCCCCGTCGCGCTGCACTTCGCCGTCGACGCCGCCGTCGACAGCGACTGGCAGGTCTTCGTCCACATCGACGCCCAGGGCTCGTCGACGCCGTTTCGCATCCACGCCGACCACTGGCCCGGAGCGGGGCGCTACCGCACCGGCCTCTGGCAGCCCGGCGAGTTCATCGTCGACCGCTTTGAGCAGACCGTGCCGCGCGCGGCCCCGGGCGGCGTCTACGACGTCTGGGTGGGCCTCTACCGGGGCGAGACCCGGCTGCCCGTCACCGGCGGCGACCGCGCCCTCAGCGACGGCGAGCACCGCATCAAGGTCGGCCAGATCGTGATCGAATAGGAGTCGTCCATGGAGCTGCACGCCGCCCTGCGCGCCCGCCACTCGACCCGCGCCTTCTCGTCCCGCCCCGTCGACGACGCCCTGCTGCGCGCCCTCGTCGACGACGCGCGGGAGGCGCCGTCGTGGTCGAACACCCAGCCGTACCGGGTGGCGATCGCCAACGGCGCCACCTGCGATGCGCTGCGTCAGGACCTCGTGGCGGCGTCGACGTCGCGGCTGCCGTCGCCCGAGGTGGCCTGGCCGTCGGACTACCCGGAGCCCCTGCAGGGTCGTCGTCGGGCGACGGGCTACGGCCTCTACTCGGCGATCGGCATCGATCGGAAGGACGCCGAGGGCCGGGCCCGCCAGTTCCAGCGCAACTACGAGATGTTCGACGCCCCCGCCGCCATCTTCCTCTTCGCCCACCGGGCCCTCGGCGAGTACGCCGCCCTCGACGCCGGCTGCTTCCTCATGGCCCTGCTGCTGGCGGCGACCGACCGGGGCCTCGGGACCTGCGCCCAGGCCGTGCTCGCCTGCTACCCCGACGTCGTCCGCGCCCGCTTCGATGTCGGCGAGGAGTGGCGGCTGCTGTGCGGCGTGGCGGTGGGCTTCGAGGCCGACGACAAGGTCAACACCTTCCGGCCGACCCGCGCCAGCGTCGACGAGCTCATCATCGCCCCGAAGAGCTGACCCGGCCGGAATGACGACGGGCGCCATCGCTGGCGCCCGTCGTTCTGTGAGGCCTTGTTCCGTGCGGCTCAGAGCCCGTTGATGACGGTCTTGTCCTTCGCGAACGCGATCATCTGCTCGGCGGCCTCGACGGCGACGTTGACCTGGGCCTCGAAGGTGCTCGCGCCGAGGTGCGGGGTCGCGATGACCTCCTCGCGGGAGAACAGCGGGTGATCCGGCTTCGCGGGCTCCACCTCGAAGACGTCGAGGGCGGCGCCCTTCACGATGCCGGCCTCGATGGCGCGCAGCAGGGCGTCCTCGTCGACGATGCCGCCGCGGGCCGCGTTCACGAGGAGCACGCCCTTCTTCATCTTGCCAAAGGCCGCGTCGTTCAGGAGGTGCTTCGTGCCCGGCACGAGGGGGACGTGCATCGTGATGAAGTCGGCGCGGGCCAGCAGGGTGTCGAGGTCGACCTTCTCGACGCCCATCAGCTTCGCCTTGTCGTCGGTGAGCATCGGGTCGAAGGCGATGACCTTCATGCGCAGGCCCTGGGCGCGGTCGACGACGACGGCGCCGATGTTGCCGGTGCCGATCACGCCGAGGGTCTTGCCGGTGATCTCGAAGCCCATGAACTTCGACTTCTCCCAGACCCCGCCCTTCGTCGTCTGCGACGCCAGCGGCACCTGCCGGGCCAGCGACAGCAGCAGCGCGACGGCGTGCTCGGCGGCCGAGACCACGTTGCCGCGCGGGGTGTTCTCGACGACGACGCCCCGCTCCTTGCAGAGCTTCACGTCGATGTTGTCGACGCCGATGCCGGCGCGGATGACGAGCTTCAGCTTCGTCGCCTTCTCGAGCAGCGCCGCGTTCACCTTCGTGGCCGAGCGGACGACGAGGCCGTCGTACTCGCCGATGATGGCCTGCTGCTCTTCGGGCTTGAGGCCGACCTTCACGTCGACGCTGATGAGGGGGGCGGCGGCCTCGAGGGCCTTCACACCCTTGCTGTCGAGCTTGTCCGAGACGAGGACCTTGAACGTCACGCGGCACCTCCCACGGTGGCCTTGCGCTCACGCTTCACGAAGCCCTCGGCGAGGATGGCGCTGGCGGCGCCGACGCCGGCGCCCGGGGTGAAGGCCGTGTAGCCCTCCTGGCGCAGGATGATCTCGGTGGCGGCGAGGACGGTGATGATGTCGAGCTCGTCGTAGTAGCCCAGATGGGCCACGCGGAAGATCTTGCCCTTCACGGCGTCCTGGCCGCCGGCGATGGTGACGTTGGCGCGCTGCATCAGGCCCTTGTAGACGGCGTCGGGCTTGATGGTGGCCGGCTGCAGCACCGAGGTGACGCTGTCGGCGGGGGCCTTCGCGAACAGCTCGAGGCCGAGGGCCTGCACGCCGGCGCGGGTGGCCTTCGCGAGGCGGGCGTGCCGCGCGAACATCTCGGGGAGGCCCTCCTCCTGCATCATCTTGAGGGACTCGTAGAGACCCTCGATGAGGCTGACGGCGGGCGTGTACGACGTCTGGTTGAGCTTCTGGTTCTTCCGCTCCTTCTTCAGGTCGAAGTAGTAGCGCTGGTTCTTCGCGGCGTCGGCGGCGGCCCAGGCCTTGTCGGACAGCGTGATGAACGCGAGGCCCGGCGGCAGCATGAGGGCCTTCTGCGAGCCGGTGACGAGGACGTCGATGCCGTCACGCTCGGGGCTGATGTCCCAGACGCCGAGGGCGGTGATGGCGTCCACCATCATGAGGGTGTGCGGGCGGGCCTTCACGAGGGCGGCGATGGCCTCGTAGGGGTGGCGCACGCCGGTCGACGTCTCGCTGGCGCAGCAGACGACGGCCTTCGCGTCGGGGTGGGCGTCGAGGGCCGCCTTCACGGCGTCGGTGGAGATGGCCTCGCCCCACGGGCAGTCGACGACGACGGCGTTCATGCCGAAGGCCTTCGCCATGTTGCCCCAGCGCTCGCCGAACTTGCCGCCGGCGACGGTGATCACGGTGTCGCCGGGCGACAGCAGCGACTGGTAGGCGGCCTCGAAGGCGCCGGTGCCGGAGCACGACAGCGTCAGCACCTCCTGCTGGGTCTGGAAGAGCCACTGCAGCCCCTCGCGGCACTTCTGGAACGTCGCCTCGAAGGCCGGCGTGCGGTGGTGCCAGATGGGGTTCGCCATCGCCGTGAGCACGCGCTCCGGGACAGGGGTGGGACCGGGGGAAAGCAGGCGGTACTTCACAGGGGCCTCCGTCGACGACGGGAGCCTGCCCGCTCCTTCCGCACTGCGTCAACGGCGCCCGCCACCGTCGGCCGGTGGCGTCACGCCGCGCCGCGCCGCGATGTGGGGGGATGTAGGTGCGAGCCGTTGACCGACGACGTCGCGGGCCCCACACGACGGCATGGCCCGCGGACAACACGCCTTCTTCGCCCATGAGGTCCTGCGGGACACCGCCCTCGCCGACCCGCTGTTCTTCCTGTGGGCGGCCCACCGCGACGACGCCGTCGAGCGCTTCACCAACATCTGGCGCCGCTGCGCGGAGGCCGGTGAGCCCATCGAGCCCGAGGGCTTCGCCGTCGAGGTCCGCGGCGAGGGGCCCCTCTACCTCGCGCTCTTCACGCTGCCTCAGCCCGAGCAGCCCATCGAGTGCTTCTACGCCGCGGTGCTGGTGATCGTGCCCGACGCCCTCCTCGACGACGCCGAGCGCGAGGCGCCGGAGCTGCCGGCGAAGGATCGGCTGGAGCGGGCGCTCAAGATCATCGTCGGCAGCACGACCCCCGAGGTCCGCGCCGGCTGGCCCGTCCCCGTCCGCTACTTCACCCTCGAGAAGGGCCTGCACCTCGACGGCAGCGACCGCACCGTGCTGTGCGAGTGGGAGCGCCACGACACCGGTCCCCGCCACGCCAACTACGGCGACGGCCCGCCGCCCGACGCCGAAGCGTTCCTCGCCGCCGTGACCACACTCGTGCTGCAGGCCCAGCCCGGCGAGGCCTGACCCGACCTTCCCTGCGGGGCAGGACTCTGGGAGGCTGACGTCGTCAACCAGAGCGAAGGACGCCCATGACCCACCTGCAACGCACCCTCGGCCCGCTCATGATCTGGGGCCTCGGCGTCGGCTACGTCATCTCCGGCTCCTACTTCGGCTGGAACTACGGCCTCGAGCTCGGCGGCACCTGGGGCATGGTCGGCGCGACGCTCATCGCCACCGTCCTCTACGTCACCTTCGTCCTCGGCTACGCCGAGCTCGCCTGCGCCATCCCGCGCGCCGGCGGCGCCTTCGTCTACGCCGAGCGCGCCTTTGGCCCGAAGGTCGGCTACGTCGTCGGCCTCGCCCAGGTTGTCGAGTACGGTCTCGCGCCGCCGGCCATCGCGTTTTCGATCGGCAGCTACATCCACACGCTGCGTCCCGACCTGCCCATCGCCGGCATCGCGATCGCGGCCTACGTGGTCTTCACCGCCATCAACATGTGGGGCGTGACGCTGTCGGCCGCCTTCGAACTCGTCATCACGATTCTCGCCGTCATCGAACTGTTGATTTTCGGCGGCGTGGCCCTGCCGTCGTTCTCCGTCGAGAAGTTCAACATGGAGGCCCTGCCCAACGGGTGGGGCGGCATCTTCCTCGCGCTGCCGTTTGCGCTGTGGTTCTACCTGGCCATCGAGGGCATCGCGAACATCGCCGAGGAGGCGAAGAACCCCCAGCGCGACCTCTCCCGCGGCTTCCTGTCGGCGATGGGCACCCTCGTCGTCCTCGCCATGATCGCCCTGTTCGGCGCCACCGGCGTCGCCGGCTGGCGGGCCGTGCTGTTCGTCAACGGCGTCTCGGGCGAGCAGTCGGACTCCCCGCTGCCCCTGGCGATCGGCCACGTCGTCGGCACGACGCATCCGCTGTTTTCGATCCTGACGGGTGTCGGCCTGCTCGGGCTCATCGCGAGCTTCCACGGCATCCTGCTGGCGGCGTCGCGGGCCCTCATGGAGATGGGCCGCAGCGGCTACTTCCCCGCCGTCGTCGGCGGCGTCCACGCCACCCGCCGCACGCCGATCCCGGCCCTCGTCGTCAGCTTCGTCGTCGGCATGTTCGCGCTCGCCACCGGCAAGACCGGCGACATCATCCTGCTCGCCATCTTCGGCGCCCTGACCCTCTACCTCGCGTCGACGGTGGCGTTGATCGTGCTGCGGCGGAAGGAGCCGGAGCTGCATCGGCCGTACAAGACGCCCCTCTATCCGATCGTCCCCGTCGTCTCGATCGGACTCACCATCGTCGCGCTGGCGTCGATGATCGTCGCGAAGCCGGTCCTCTTTGCCCTCTACGCCGGCATCCTCGTCGTGGGCACCGGGCTGTGGTGGATTCTGAAGGGGCAGGGCATGACGAAGGCGACGGCGCTTCCCCCCGACGGCGCCGGGCAGTAGGCGGTCCCCACACCATGCGCATCACCATCGTCACGCTCTTCCCCGAGCTCGTCGACGCCGTCGTCGGCCAGGGTGTGCTCGGCCGCGCGCTGCAGGCTGGCGTCGCCTCGGTGCGGGCGCTGCAGCTGCGCGACTTCGCCACCGACAAGCATCGCAGCGTCGACGACAACCCTGCCGGCGGTGGCGCCGGCATGGTGCTGCGCGTCGACGTCGTCGCCGCCGCCGTCCGCGCCGCCATCGCGGCCGCCGACGATGTGCTCGCGGCGGAGACGCAGGTCTTCTTCCTCGACGCGCGGGGGCCGGTCTTCGACCAGCACGTGGCCCGGGGGCTCGCCGGTCGGGTGCGCCACCTCGTGCTCGTTTGTGGCCGCTACGAGGGCTTCGACCACCGCGCCTTCGGCCTGCACTACGGCGTGCCCACCGGCCTGCTCAGCATCGGCGACCTCGTGCTCACCGGCGGTGAGCTGTCGGCCCTCGTCGTCACCGACGCCGTCGTGCGCCTGCTGCCGGGCGCGCTCGGCAACGACCAGAGCGCCATCGACGAGTCCCACGCCGAAGACGGCCTCCTCGAGCACCGGCACTACACCCGGCCGGTGCGCTTCGAGGGACAGGGCATCCCGGCGGTGCTGCTGAGCGGCGACCACAAGAAGATCGCCCAGGCCCGCGCGAAGGACGGCCTGCTGCTGACCCGCGCGCTGCGCCCCGACCTCTTCGTCCGTCGTCGTCGGCTGAAGGCGCGCGAGAAGCTCCTCGGCGACGCCCGCGTGGCCTCGCTCGACCCCGACCCGACCTGAGGCCGGCGCCGCGCCGTCAGCGTCGTCGTCGTCGCCGCAGCAGCACCGCCATCGCCACCGCCGCCGGGAGGCCGCCGGCCTGACCGCACGACGGGGCGCCGTCGTCCTCGGGGCGGGCGTCGTCGGTGTCGTCGTCGTCGGGGTCGGCGCCCGGGTCGACGGGCGACTCGAAGCGGTAGGCGCAGGCCTCGCTGCCGGGGGTCGTCGCCGGGCACTGGCGCTCGCCGACCGCCGAGAACGGCAGCGCCGCCGTCCAGGTGACGCCGTCGACGGTGCGCTTGAACCAGGTGCCGCTCGTCTGGCGCCCGCAGCCCCACAGGCCGTCGTCGCCGGAAACGCGGCGCAGGCACTCGAGGGGTCCATCCGGGGAGCGCTGCCACGCCGACGGGTCGATGGCGGCGCCGGCGTCGGCGACGGAGAACAGCACGCTGCCGGCGGCGGTGGCGAAGCGGACGCCGGCGATGGCGGCGGTGGCCCGCACGAGGCCGTCGAAGGCGCCCACCTCGACAGCGTCGGCCAGTTGCAGCGCGTCGTCGTCCCCGCGCGGGGCGACGAAGAGGTGGCCGCGGCCGATGCCGTCGAGGGTCGAGAACCACACGGCATCGTCGTCGACGGCGAGGGCGCGGACCAGTTGGGCCCCGTCGAGGGCCGGGCCGGAAAGTGCGGCGACGCCGCCCGCATCACCGGCGAACAGCAGGGGCTGGCGGCTGTCGACGTCGGTGCCGGCGATGAGCAGCAGCTCACCCGGGGCCACGCGGGCGGCGCCGACGGCGAGGCTGGTGAGGCGCGCGCCCGCGAAGGTCTGCTGCGCCTGGAAGGTCGCGCCGCCGTCGTCGCTGCGCAGCAGGGCGTTGTCGCCGGTACGCTCGACGTCGACGTCGTCGCTGAGGGCCCACAGCCGCGTGCCGGGCGGTGACGTCGTCAGCGCGGCGATGCTGCGGCCCTCCGTGCCGGGCACGGCGCGCCAGCTGCAGCCGTCGTCGGTGCTCGTCATGACGCCGAGGCCGGTGGCGGCGAGGAGCTGCTCGCCGTCGTCGCCGACGACGCGGGCGAAGTCGCGGGGGACGTCGCCGATGGCCTCTTCACAGGTCTGGGCGAAGGCGCCGCCGTCGTCGCCGATCACGCCCCAGGTGGTGCCGCCGCCGACGAGGACGCCGTCGTCGACGAAGGGCAGCACCCCCTCGGCCCCGCCGAGGTGGGCGCGGGCGCCGGGCCCCCACGCCACCGCGACCAGGGTGAGGAGCGGCCCGAGACGTCGACGTCGCCGCGCCGTCATCGCGCCCGGCTCACTCGCCGACGCCGCTGATCCGCAGCACGCGGCTGCCGAGGAAGTCGGTGACCCACAGGCTGTGGCCGTCGGGGCCGACGCGCAGGCCCATCAGACCGCCGGCCTCGATGTCGAGCTCGAGGCTCTCGAGGAGCGCGCCCTCGAGGTTGAAGGCGTGGATGGTGGAGGTCGCGTTGTCGCCGACGTAGAGGACGCCGTCCGCCAGGGCGAGGCCCGAGGGCGCCTCGAGGCCGACGGTGCTGCCGCGCACGAGGGTCCGCCAGTCCGAGCCGGTCTTCTCCGACACCGGGGTCTCGAAGCCCTGGAAGGAACTCGTCTCGACGGCATCGCCCACGTCGAGGACGCCGATGCGCTTGTTGCCGGTGTCGGCGACGTAGAGCAGGCCGCTGTCGCCGTCGAAGGCGAGGTGCGAGGGCACGCCTTCGACGTAGGCGACGTCGACGTCGATGAAGCGCTCGACGGTGCCGTCGCCGTGGAAGTCGAAGCCGGGGCCATGGTCGGTCTTGAAGTCGTAGCGGGCGATGGTGCCGGTGAGCCCCTCGAAGACGAAGTAGACGTTCTCCTCGACCCAGGCGATGCCCATGCACAGCGGGCTCTCGTGCATCATGTCGAGGTGCGAGCCGAGGTCGAAGCCGTCGTTGTCGGCGATGGCCTCGGGGTTGCTCTTCGCGAAGATCGCGTCGTCGGCCGACCACAGCGAGGGCCCGGTGAAGTCGTTGCCGGGGACGGTGTTGTCGTAGGTGTTGCGGCTCTCCCCGCAGGTGCCGAACTTCATGCCCGTCGAGAACGACAGGCTCGAGGTCTCCTCCATGAAGTGCAGCGCGTAGGGGTCCTTGCGGCGCAGCGCCGTCTGCGCCGTCGTGCCGACGTTGCGGATGGTGATGGCGGCGTCGTCGGTGCGGTTGATGACCCACAGCTCGCCCTCGACGTCGGGGTTGAAGTCGAGGTCGCGGGGCCCGAGCAGGCCGTCGCGCTCGTCGGCGATCACCTCGATGTCGACGCTGCCGAACAGCGACGTGTCGACCGGCGGCGCCTCGTCGACGACGCAGGCGGGGGCGAGGGCGGACAGGATCGACAGCGGCAGGCAGAGGCGTCGCATCGGGGCTCCCGAAGGTGGGGTGATGTGTGACCTGTGCGTACCGACCCGCACCGCGACCGACAACGGGTCAGAAGACCCGCAGCAGTGCCGCCCACGCCGGCAGCGTGAGGAGCGACGCCACCGTCGACAGCGCCACCATCGCCGCGCTGAGCTCGACGGCGACGCCGGCGAAGGTGAGCAGGGCGCCGATGGTGACCATGACGGGCATGCCCGCCTGCAGCACCACCACCTGACGCGCTGTGCCATCGAGGCCGAGCAGCAGGGCCAAAAGCAGCGCGAGGGCGGGCATCGCCACGAGTTTGCCGACGACGACGCCGACGAGGGGGCCCCGGTCGGCGGCGGGCACCTGCAGCCGCAGCCGCAGCCCGAGGGCCACCGCCATCGTCGGCAGCAGCGCCCGACCGAGCCACACGAGCGGTACGGCCACGACGTCGGGGGGCGTCGCCGGCATCACGGAGACGCCGACGACGAGGGCGATGAAGGGCGGGAAGGCCAGGATACGACGCAGCATCGCGGCCGGCCCGGGGCGCGGGCCGCCGCCGGCGAGGCTCACGCCGAGCAGCCCGATGGTGGAGACGCCGATGAAGCTGCCGAGCTGATCCGACACGACGGCGATCCGCAGCGCCGCTGCCGCCTCGGCGTCGCCGACGAGGGCGGGCACAAGGGTGTAGCCGAGGAAGGCGGTGTTGCCGAAGCCGAGGCCGAGGGCGACGGCGACGGCGGGGCCGATGGCGAGCCCGCGTCGATGCAGGACGATGCCGGTGACGACGCCGGCGGCGATCACCGCCCAGGCGATCACCGGCACGAGCAGCAACGACGGCTCGAGCCGCAGCCCCGGTGCGTGCTGCAGGATGACGGCCGGGAAGCACACGGTGATGGCCAGGCGATTGAGGGTGTCGGCGACGCGATCACCGGCGATCCCGAGCCGGGCGAGCACCCGCCCCACGAGCATCAAGCCGAGCACCACCGCGAACGTCGCGACCATGTCCGGCCCATGGGCCATGGCGTCGTCGACGACAAGGGCCTCGCCGACGTGGACGCCGTCGTCCACGTGACGCGGCGGGCATGGGTGTTCGACGCCGACAGGGCAGTCGCGGTAGCACCGCGGCATGAGCACCACCCGCGCCGTCTTTGCCACCCCCGACGCCCTCAAGGCCGCCCTCGTCGAGGAGACCCTCGCCGCCGCCACCGCCGCTGTCGCCGCCCGCGGCCGCTTCACGCTGGCGCTCACCGGCGGCTCAGCGGCCTCGACGCTGTATCCGGCCCTCGCGCAGGCGGCGCTGCCCTGGGACAAGGTCCATGTCTTCTTCGGCGACGAGCGCTCCGTCCCCGCCGACCACGCCGACTCCAACTACAAGCTCGCGGCCTCCTGCTTCCTGTCGGCGGCGCCCATCCCCGCAGGAAACGTCCACCGCATGCGCGGCGAAGACGACCCCGCCACCGCCGCTGCCGCCTACGAGCGCGAGCTCCTCGCCGTCACCGACGGCACCGGCGCCCTCGATGTCGTGCACGTCGGCATGGGCCCCGACGGCCACATCTGCTCGCTCTTTCCCGGCCACGCCCTGCTGCGCGACGAGGTGCGGCTCGTGGCCCCCATCACCGACTCACCGAAGCCGCCGCCGTCGCGCGTGACGCTGACGCTGCAGGCCCTCGCCCGGGCCCGCACCCTCTGCTTCCTCGTGTCGGGGGCCGGCAAGGCCGACGCCGTCAGGGACGTCATCCTCGATCCGGCCTGCGCGCTGCCGGCGGCGCTCGCCGCCCGCCGCGGCGCCCACGTGCGCTGGCTCCTCGACAACGACGCCGCGAAGCACCTCAAGTAGGCGTCGTCGTCGTCGTCGTCATCGGCGCCGACGGCGTCGTCGTCACGAGCGGCGCGAGAGCTGCTCGTCGAAGAGGACCTCGCCGTCCGCGGCGGTGAACTTGATGTGGACGCTGTCGGTGCCGGGGTCGAAGCGCAGGCGCGTGGCGGCGAGCTTGCCCTCGCCGTAGGCGAACTGGGCGCGGGGGAAGACGTCCTCGCGCTGGCCACCGAGGACGAAGGCCATGATGGGGTTGCCGAGGTTGCCGCCGGGGCCGACGGCGACCTCCCACAGGCGGGAGCGGAAGCCCTCCTGCTCGAGGCGCGCGACGAAGCCGACGTGGAAGTCGCCGCTGATGAACCAGACGTTGTCGATGTCGTTGTCCTCGAGGAAGCCGAGGATCTCCTCGCGCGCCGGCTCGTAGCCCTGCCAGCGATCCTGCTGCTGGATCCACAGCTCGGGCATCTTCGTCATCGGCACCGAGTTCATGACGACCTTGAAGTGGCAGGGGCTGTTCTTGAGCCGGTCCTTCAGGAAGTCCATCTGCGCGCGGGACAGGTAGGCGGCGGCGTCGGTGTCGCGCAGCGAGGGCTGGCGCTCGCTGCGGGCGTCGAGGCGGATGACCTCGACGGCGGTGCCGAAGCGGTGGCTCGACCAGTCGACGCCGCCCTCGCCGCGCTCCATCGGCAGGTTCTCGTAGAAGGCCGCCTTCGCGATGTCGATGAGCCCGACCGGCGCGTTCTCGGGGTTGAGGTTGTTGTCGAACTCGTGGTCGTCCCACGCGACGATCAGGCCTGCCTTCGCCAGCAGCGCGCGATAGCCGGGGTCGCCGATCGCTGTGCGCCAGTGGCCGCGGTAGTCGTCGGCGCTGCGGCTGCCGTCGGCGTAGACCATGTCGCCGACGTGCAGCACGGCGTCGAGATCGCCGAGCGTGGGGTCGGTCTCGGCCATCTGGGCGAGGCAATCAAACGGCGCGCTGCGCGGGTTCGTGCAGGTGGTGGCGCCGAAGGTGACGGGGGCGCAGCTGTCGTCGGCGATGGCGGTGCGGAAGCGCCCGATCACCGAGCGGGCCACGGCGGCGCCACCGGTGTCGGCGCCGTCGTCGACGGCGAAGAGGCCGTAGCGGTAGGTGGTGCCGGGGGCGAGGCCGGTGAGCCGACGCTTCACGATGCCCGAAACGATGGCCGGGTCATCGCTGTCGCCGACGGGCGTGACGGCCTCGTCGAGGACGACGTCGACGGCGGCGTCGTCGACGTCACGCCACACCATGAGGCGCAGCGGCGCAGCACTCCGATCGCCCTCGACGCGGGCCCACAACGTCGCGGCGGTGGCGGCCATGGCGCCGGCCATCACGCCCTGGGGGAAGGCAGCGTCGTCGAGGGCGACGGCGTCGGGGGAGAACGCCGTGCGCACGGCGTTGTCGACGGGGGCGTCGGGGACGTCGACGCACGTCGGCTCGGGCGGGGGCGTCGCCGGCGGCACGCAGGCCGGGGCGATGAGGCCGAGGGCGGTGAGGCGGAGGAAGTCGCGGCGGTCCATGGCTGCTCCCGTGTCGACGTCCGGAGCCTACTCGCTGACGGTGCGGTCGCAACACGACGAACGCCCGACGGGTGTCGGGCGTTCTCGCACGGTCATGACGGGATCAGGGCCTCAGCGGAGAAGGAGCGCCGACAGGCCCGGGATGAAGCGGCGGGCGGCGTCGGCGACGGCGCCGGCGCGGCGGTACCGGGCCATCGTGTCGGCGTCGACGTGGGAGTCGGGGCCGCAGACGACGACGGGGGCGCCGTTGTCGAGGATGGCCTTGCCGTCGGGGTGGCGGGCGATGGTGTACTCGACGATCTTGTTCGCCGGGTCCTTCAGGTCGGCCTCGATGGAGCGGGCGACGTCGCTGGCGACCTCCTTCGACCACATGAGGCTGCCGACCTCGCCGTTGACCTGGCTCGAGAGCAGGTCGAGGTTGTAGGTCGACACGAGGCTGACGTCGTCGTCGGCGACGGCCACCTTGGCGTGCATCTTCCGCTCGCCGCCAAAGACGTAGAGCTTCGCGCCGTCGAGGCGGGCCATGACCTCGGGCCAGTCGCGCAGGAAGAAGGCCTGGGTGACGGCGCTGTCGGTGCTGTTGGGCGAGTTGGTGACGATGGTGATCTGCACGCCGCGCTTCGCCGCCCGCTCGAGGGCGTCGATCATCGGCTTCGTCAGCACGACGTAGGGGTTCTGGATCAGCAGCCGCTTCTGCGCCGTGTCCGCCGTCTGGATGAGGGCGTCGGCGAAGTCGTCGTGGGCGTCGACGCGGGCCGAGGTGCGGTCGAGGATGCGGGCGTCGACGGCCTGGCGCGTCGGCGCCGGCGTGCGGCGGGCGCCACCGGCCAGCTCGAGGTTGTTCACGAGCTCGGTGGCCAGCTCGGTGAGCGTCGTCAGCTCGCTCCAGTCGGGCTGGGCCTTCACGCCCTCGGCGGGGAGGCGGGCCACGGCGCGCTTCACGAGGTCCTCGGCGAGGCGGGTGCGGGCCTTCTCGTCGCCACGCAGGGCCTGCTTCTTCGCCGCCGACAGCGGCGCCTCGTTCATCCAGAGGTCCATGAGCACGTAGGCGCCGATGAGCTCCACCTCACGCGACGGCGTGCCCCACAGGCCGGTGCCCACCGCCGCGGCGACGGCGTCGGGCTGCTGCCACTCGGCGTCGATGGCGGCGACGAGACCGGCGGCGGCACCCTTGCCATCGAGGACGACGTCGGTGTCGCGCCACGCCGTCGGCACATCCTTCGGGTCGGAGAAGTAGGCGCCGCCGATGTTGCGGCCGCCGGTGATGCCGCGCTGGCCGTCGACGACGAGGATCTTGTCGTGGTTCTGGGCGTAGCCGGCGCCCTCGAGCAGGCGCGTGAAGCGCGTGTTCACCGGGTGGTAGACGCGGACCTCGGCGCCGTCGCGCACGAGCTGGTTGAGGTGGTCGCGACCCCAGACCTTGAAGCCGAGGCCGGACGCGTCGGCCATGCCGTCCATCATGAAGCGGACGGCCACGCCCTCGCGCTGCTTCTTCAGCAGGTGACCGAGAAACGCCATGCCGAAGGCGTCCTTGTCGAGCGAGAAGTAGGTCGAGTCGATGCGGGTGGTGGCGCCGGCGAGCAGCTCCCAGCGGGCGTTCCAGCTGCCGATGTTGTCGACCTCGACGCGGGCGCTGACGGAGTCGACGCCACGGGCCGGCGCGCTGTCGAAGGCGCGGCGCAGCGGCGCCTGGCTCATGCGGTCGGCCGGCATCGTCGTCGTCACGGTCGTCGCCGCCGTGGTCGGGGCAGGCGTCGTGGTCGCGGCGGGCGTCGTGGCGGTGATGACGGGGCGGCGAGGAGCAACGGTGCTGGTCATGTCCGGGATATCGGAGGCGACCGCAGATCTGTCCTGAAAGGTAGGACACACCCCCATCCTCCGGATGACGGAGGTTGTGTCCGAGCGCACGCCGGGGCGGCGGCGCTCCCGGCGCGACAGCGACGTCGGTGGCGGTGTAGAGAGCCCTTGTGGCTGGCAGCACCTATGACGTCCTCGAAGAGCACCTCCGGGCCGGGCGCCTCGATCCCGCCGAGGCCATGGCCCGGCACCTGTTGGAGGCCGACGCTGGCGACGCGGCCGCCCACGTCGCCTATGCCCGGATCAGCGCGGCCCGCGGCGCCGTCGACGATGGCGTCACCCGCCTCGAGCGGCTGCTCGCCGGCAACCCCCGCCAGCCTGACGCCCTGGCGTGGCTCGCGGTGTTCTGGCTCAAGAAGGGCGACAAGGACCGCGCCCTGCTGCTGGCCCGTCGGGCGGCGTCCCTCGGCAGCCGCGTCGCCGAGGCCGACGCGATGCTCGGCGACGACGCCTTCTCCCGCGGGGATCTCGGCGAGGCCAGCACCTACTTCGATCGGGCGGTGACCCACGCACCGAAGCTGGCGCGGGGCTGGCTCGGGCGCGGTCGGGTCTTCTGGAAGAAGGACGAGCTCGCCGACGCCGAAGAGGCCTTCGCCAAGGCGGTCGAGCTCGACCCGCGTGACATCGAGGCCTGGCTCGCTCTCATCGACGTCGAGATCGAGGGCGGCGCCGACGACGCCGCCGATGACAACATCGCCCTCGCCCTCAAGCAGCACCCCGCCCACCAGGGGCTCAAGGACCGCAAGGCGGCGCAGGCGAAGAAGAAGATCAACGACGACCCCCTCGAGCAGGGTCTCGTCGGTGTCCGCGCCGCCCTCTACGCCGGCGACGGGGCCGTCGCCCTCGACCGCCTCGACGCGCTCGCCGGCCAGTATCCCGACGACCTGCGCTACCTCGTCATCGAGGGGGAGATCGCCGCCGTCACCGGCCAGGGCGACGTCGCCTTCCTCGTCAACCAGCTGCAGCGCCTCATCCGCGAGCGCCCGACGTGGTGGGAGCCGCGGGCCGCCCTCGGTCGCCTCATGCTGCGGGCCGGTCCCCTGCAGAACCTCCGGGCCGGCGTCGCCCACTGCGAGGAGGCCTTCCGCACCTCTGGCGAGCACCCCCGTGCCGGCCTCTTCCTGTTCGAGGCCTACGCGATGATGGGCAAGCGCCCCTTCGCCATCGCGCTGGGCAAGCGCATCGCCGGTGGCGACGCCATCGAAGCGGGCCTCGTGCGCCAGCTGCTCAAGGAGTTTGGCGTCGACGTGCCCGCGCCACCGTCGGCGGTGCCGATGCCGGACCCGACGCCGAAGGGCTGACGGTCCCGCGTCGTCGTCGTTGTCGTCAGCGGCGCAGGATCATGATCTCCGGCGCCGGCCGCCAGCGCTTCTTCCATGGGCGCGCGAGGTGCTTCTCGGCGTCGTCGCCCTCGAGGGGCAGACCCTGCCGGTGCCGCTCCCGCAGGATGCTCGTGAGGGTGCGGGTGAGGGCCTCGTCGACGGGCGGAAAGACCCCGCGGGCGGTGATGCCGTGGATGGCGAGGGTCTCGTGGCCGTCGTCGTCGACGACGCCATGGACCTCGAGGACGAGGACGCCGCCCTCGTGCAGGCGCCGCCGGCTGCGGGCGACGCCGCGGGGGAAGTCGCAGACCTCGCCGTCGACGGCCGCCGGCTCCGACGCGGGCACGCTCTCGACGTGGCGCACGCCGTCGCGGGTGAGCACGAGGCTGTGGCCATCGCGCAGGCCGACGACGCGGCCGGCGTCGACGCCGAGGGAGCGGGCGAGCCGGCCGTGGGCGACGAGGTGCATCGGCGTGCCGTGCAGGGCGACGAAGCTCCGGGGGCGGGTGGCGCCGATCAGGTCCTGCAGGTCGCGCAGGCCGCCGTGGCCGGACACGTGCGGGGCGCCGCGGCCGACGACGACGTCGCAGCCGCGATCGACGAGGGCATCGACGACGGCCTGAACCTTCAGCTCATTGCCGGGGATGACCCGGGCCGAGAACACCACCCGATCGCCAACGCCGACGGAGAACGGCAGGCCCGCGTCGCCGCGCGCGAGGCGGGCGAGGGCGGCCTGGGGCTCCCCCTGGGTGCCAGTGGCCGCGATGCAGAGCCGGTCGCGGGGCAGGTTCTTCGCGGTGGCCTCGTCGATGACGACGTCGGCGAAGAAGGCGCCGCCAGTCTCTGCATGCAGGAAGCTGTCGTCGCGGTGGGCGAGGGTCATCGCGTAGACCTCGGCGAGGCCGGTGCCGAGGAGCAGCAGCTTGCGTCGGTGACGGCGACAGGTCTCCGCCAGCAGCGCGAGGCGCTGCAGGTGGCTCGCGAACAGGCCCACGACGACGAGGCCGCCGAAGGGAGCGCCGTCGTCGTCGACGAAGCAGCGGTCGAGGGCGGCGCCGACGTCGCGCTCGGGGGCGCGCCGGCCCGGGCCGCCGGCCTTGTCGGTGTCCCGGCGGTCGTCGCTCAGGGCGCCCGTGGAGTCCGCCAGCAGGCAGCGCACGCCGTCGTCGCCGGCGAGGGCCGCGAGGGACGCGAGGTCCGTCGGCGGGCCCAGCAGCGGCTCCTCGTCGACGCGGAAGTCACCGGAGTGGACGACGACGCCGACGGGGGTGCGCAGCGCGAGGCTCGCGGCGCCGGGGATCGAGTGGCTCACGGCGGCAAACGAGATGTCGCAGCCGGCGACGGTGCGGACGTCGCCAAAGGGCAGGACGATCGGATCGACGTCGACGTCGAAGCGCCGGCAACGCCGGGCAATGAAGTGGGCCGTGAAGCCCGTGCAGTAGACCGGCAGGCCCGGTCGCTCGCGCAGCAGGAAGGGCAGGGCGCCGATGTGGTCTTCATGGCCGTGGGTGACGATGACGGCCTTCAGCCGCTCCCCCACCTGGGCGAGGCGCTCGAGGTCGGGCAGGGCGGCGTCGAAGCCCGGCAGCTCGGGGCCGGGGAAGCGCACCCCACAGTCGACCAGGAGGGCGTCGCCGGCGACGCCGTCGACGAGCTGCTCGACGAGCAGGCAGTTGCGACCGAAGTGCCCCACCCCGCCGAGCGGCGTCAGGCGCAGGGCCGGTGTGGGCGTCGTTGTCGTTGTCGTCGTCGATGGCATCGTCATGCGCGCTTCGCGGCCCCGCCGCTCACGATCTTCGCCCGCAGCGCCCGCGGCAGCAGCCCGGCGATCCCCATCGTCATCGACAGGGGCAGGGGAAAGCGCAGCCACGGGCGGCGCTTCGCCATGGCGTCGGCGATGATGCGGGCGGCGGCGTCGGTCTCGACGATGAAGGGCATCGGAAACCCGTTCTTCGCCGTCATCTCGCTCTTCACGAAGCCGGGGTGCACGATGGTGACGGCGACGCCGTGGGCCTCGAGCTCGGGAGCCACGCTGTCCAGGAAGAACGTGAGGGCCGACTTGCTCGCGCCATAGACGGCGGCCATCGGCTGGGTGAGATCGGCCGCCAGGGACGATACGCCGACGACGTGGCCGCGGCCGCGCTCCCGCATGCGCGGCAGCAGCGGCAGGATGGTGGCGAGGGCCCCGGTGAGGTTGGTGTCGATGACCTCGCGGGCGTCCTGCGGGGTGGTCTTCCAGACCGACGTCTCCCGGCCGCCGACGCCGGCGTTGGCGATGACGACGTCGAAGCCGCCGATTTCGCCGTCGAGATCGACGACGGCCCTGGCACAGGCCTCGTGGTCGCTCACGTCGATGGCGACGGCCCGCGCGGTGCCGCCGGCGGCGCCGATCTCGTCGACCAGGGAGGCGAGGCGGTCGGCGCGGCGGGCACCGAGCCAGACGTGATCCCCCCGGCGGGCGAGCTCCTTCGCGAGGGCGGCGCCGATGCCGGAGGAGGCGCCGGTGAGGAGGACCCGGGAGCGGGGAGGAGGGGTGGTCATGTGTGGGTCCGGGTACGCATTGGTGGTGGTGCAGGCGGCGCCGACGACGACGCACCGGGAGATCCGGCCAGGCGCCGGGCCCGCTGACGTCGTGGCCGGTGTGAAAGCCGGTCAGGCGTCCGCACGTGACTCGCGGTTTGACCACAGCGGCGGCTTCCTGCAACCTCGGGCCCTCACTTCGTCACCGTCGGAAGATCATGAGCGACACTCCGCAGCAGGACCTCTCTCAGCTCGAGATGGCCTTCGCCGCCGACCCCAAGGCCTTCGTTCCCCTGACGAACGCCTACCTCCAGCTTGGCCGCTTCATGGAGGCGATGGTCGTCTGCAAGAAGGGCATCAAGGCCCTGCCCGACTCCGTCGAGGGCCGCCTGCTCCTCGGCCGCGTCTACGCCGAGCAGGGCAAGATCCCGAAGGCCCTCGAAGAGGTGAAGGCGCTGCTCGCGACGAACCCCGAGCACGCCGAGGCCCACTACGTCGCTGGTCAGCTGCACGAGAAGTCCGGCCGCTTCGAGGAGGCCATCGAGTCCTTCAAGGAGACCATCCGTCGCGATCGCTCGCACGAGGGTGCGAAGGCGGCGCTGAAGGCCAAGGGCATCGACTTCGATCCGGGCCCGTCGCCCGAAGAGATTGCCGCCCAGAGGGCCGCCGAGGAGGCCGCCCGCGCCGCCGAGGAGGCCCGTCTCGCCGCCGAAGCCGCCGCGAAGCAGGCCGCCGAAGAAGCCGCCGCCGCCGAGGCCGCCCGCGCGATGCAGGCGGCCCAGGCCGCCAAGGCCCGCGCCACCGGCCAGGCCATCGACCACCTCGGCGTGCCCGGCGCGCCGACGAAGGGCGCCAGCGCCGCCCGCGCGCCGACCCCCGTCGTCGCTGCCCCCGTCGACCCGGCCTTCGCCGCCGCCTACGCCCAGAACCTCTACGGCTACGCCGGGCCCCAGGCCCAGATGGCCGCCAACAAGCGCTTCGGCCCGGGCTTCACGTTCGGCTTCGCTGCGCTGCTGCTGCTCGTCATCGTCGGCGTCATCTTCGGCGCCCGCAGCCACAAGCAGTCGCAGGACCAGGTGAAGGAGCTGCTCAAGGAGCAGCAGGCCCTGGTGAAGAAGGACACCACCAAGGGCCACAAGAAGGCCCTCGAGAAGCTCGAGGCGGCCCTCAAGATCGACGACGACCAGGACCTGGCCCTCAGCCAGTACGCCTACTCCCTCGCCGTCCTCGCCGACCGCGGCGTCAAGGAGGCCGACGAGAAGACCGTCGGCGACGCCGTCGCCATGGCGAAGAAGAAGGCGAAGAACCACCCGCTCTCGATCGCCGCCCAGATGATCGCGCTGCGCCGTGGTGGCGACGCTGCCGGCGCCGAGGCCCTCGGCCGCACCGTTGGCCCCGACGTCAAGCTGCTGCCGGTGCCGGTCCGCGTCGAGCTCGGTCGCGCCCTCCTCGCCCAGGGCAAGATCACCGACATGCTGCCGATCGCGGACTCGCTCGCCGAGAATCCCGACGTCGCCGGCTTCACCTTCGCCGGCACCGCCTATCGCGCCGTCGGCGACACCTTCAAGGCACGGCGCGCATTCGACAACGCCATCAAGGTCGAGCTCGACCACGACCCGGCCCGCGCGCTGCGCGCCCTGTTCATCATCGAGCAGGACGACGTCGTGAACTTCCCCGTCGCGCTCGACGACGTCCGCAGCGTCCTCGACCTCGGCAAGGATGCGCTCGGCGTGCGTCAGTTCGGTTACGCGACCCTCGGCCGCGCGCTGCTCGCCAAGCGCCTGCGCGCGGGCTCCGATCGCGAGGTCGACAGCGACCTCGGCGCCGCCCGCGGTCTGCTGCGCAACGATCCCGAGATGCCCTTCTTCGAGGCCCGCATCGCCAAGGACGACAAGCGCTACGACGACGCCCAGAAGCTCCTCGAAGAGGCCATCAAGCTCGATCCGTACCGCATCGGTCCCTATCTCGCCCTCATCGAGGTCGGCTCGCGCGCCAAGAAGTTCGACGTCGCCGACAAGGCCTTCGCCGACGCCCAGAAGGTCTTTGGCGACAACCTCGAGCTCGGTCTCGCCCGTGGCACACGCCTGCTCGCCGAGCAGAAGGCCGACGATGCGCTCGCCCACCTGCAGAACATGCTGAAGACCCTCGACCTCGCCGAGGTCCACCGCGACATCGGCAAGGTCTTCATGCTGAAGCGCGACTACCCGTCGGCGGTGGCGAACCTCAAGAAGGCCGCCGAGAAGGCTGCGGTCCGTGGGCCGGGCACGCAGGCCAACATCTACACCTGGCTCGGTCGCGCCCTCGCGCAGGCCGAGGACCACGCCCAGGCCAAGGAGGCCTACGCCCAGGCCCTCGCCGTCACGAGCGAGTTCGCCTCGACGTACTACTGGCTCGCGCTGTCGCTGCAGGCCCTCAACGAGACCGCCGCCGCCACCGATGCGTTCAACAAGTATCTCAAGGCCGAGCCCAACGGCCCCTACGCCGAAGACGCCCGCCGTCGCCTCGAGGGCGGCGAGTAGTCGACGGGCGCTGCGTGACCGGGCCCTGCGTGCGCGCGCGCAGGGTTCCACCGATGGCCCGGCCTGCTACGCTGACGGCATGACCGTCGAGGACTCCACGCGGCTCGCGCCCGGCTTCCTGCTGGCTCCGCCGCCGCTCTCGGACCCGAACTTCGATCGCAGCGTCGTGCTGCTGGCCGCCCATGAGCCGGGCGGCGCGATGGGCTTCATCGTCAATCGCCCCAGCGAGATGAAGCTGCACCTGCTGCTCACCGACCTCGACATCGTGCCCACCATCGAGGATCGGGTCGTGCTCATCGGCGGGCCGGTGAACGGCTACTCCGGCTTCGTCCTCTACGAGCACCTGCCGCAGCAGCCCCTCGGACCGGGCGTCGAGATCTCGCCGACCATCAGCGTGTCGCCGTCGCGCGATGTCCTCGAGCAGGCTGCCACCGGGAAGCTGCCCGGCCGCTTCGAACTGCTGCTGGGCTATGCCGGCTGGGGCCCCGCCCAGCTCGACGAGGAGCTCGCCCGGGGCAGCTGGCTGCATGCGCCCTTCGATCCGGAACTGCTCTTTGACGTGCCCGTCGCCGATCGCTGGGAGGAGACCTGGGCGCGCCTCGGCGTGAACCCGGCCGGCTTCGTCACCGTGCGCGGCGGCGCCCAGGCCTGATTTCAGCCAGACCATCAGCCCCGGTTCCCATCGCAAAGCCGCTGGGAACCGGGGCTGATGGTCTGGCTGAAATCAAGGTGTTGATTGTTTTCGGCGCTGCGCGCCGAAAACGCCGCTCCGCGTCGGTGTGTCGCCCGTCGGCTGGCGATCCTTCGGCGCTGCGCGCCGAGAGCGCTGCTGTCGCGTTGGTGTGGCGCGCGCCTTCTGGATTCGGCTGCCGCCTACTTCTGGACGATGTCCCACTTCGGGCGCTGCCATGAGGCGCGGAAGGCGGCCTCGTCGGCGAAGATGGCGCGACCGTCGCGCTCGCGGCCGTCGAGGAACCAGGCGAAGGCGAGCTGCTCCTGGGGCGTGCCGCGCTGCTGATCGAACGAGCGCACGATGCTGTTGGGGCCGAGCGTCATGCGCCCGACGACCTTCTCGAGGCCCAGCTGCAGGCCCTGCTGCCCGGTGCGCGGCTCCCAGCTCTTGAAGACGAGCTCGGAGCAGACGAGGGACTCGTCGGTGTAGAAGTCGAAGTCGAAGTCGTAGGGGCGGCCGAAGTAGAAGAACGCCCGCTCGATGGCCCGCGCCTTCTCGACCTTGCCACGCACCGGCCGCATCGCCGCGACGTAGTCGGCGCGGATGCTCTCCTCGGCGGCGTTGAAGACGACGCCCTCGCTGACGGCCTCGATGATGCGCCGCGGGTTGCCCTCGTGGTCGGGGGTCGTGAAGGCCGCCCACGCCTGCGGGTACTGGCGCTGCAGGTGCGCGACGAAGGCGCCGCCAAACGCCGCGTCGACGTCGGGGTCGCGCGACCAGGCCGTCAACTCGTCGGGGCTGCCGACCCACAACGCCGCGTGCGGCCAGAAGCCCGGCAGACCGATATTCGACAGGTACCAGTTGCGCCGCTCGACAATGACGTCGCCGGGCTCGGAGCGTCCGATGGCCTCCTTCACCTGCGCCTCGCTGATCAACATCGACGACTTCCGCTTCACCTTCGTGTCGCCCATCCACTCGGCGGTCTCGGCCTGCACCGGGAACCACGCCGCGTGGGCGAGGTCGACGCCGATGTCGACGCTGTTGCCGCCAAAGAGCTTGACCGGTCGCGTCGTCAGCGTCGCCTTCACGGCGGCGTAGCGCTCATCGATGCGGTCCTGCACGAACGCCCACGACGCCGACGACGATCGCAGCTCCTGCTCGGCACCGCCGAGCACCTTGCGCCAGGTGTGGGCGCCGAGGGTCTTGGCCACGTCGTCGACGTGGACGACATTCCACTTGAGGCGCGCCCAGGCGCCGGCGGGGATGCCGTAGACCTGGCTGCCCTCGTCGAAGAGCTTCTCGAACTGGGGCTTGTTGATGGCGAGGTCGACGAGGGCGAGCGCGACGGCGACCTTCTCGAGGTAGGCGAGGTAGCCGAGGTCGAAGTGGCGCACATGGCGCGGCGAGGTCGGGATCGGGTGCAGCTTCCAGGCGTCGAGGTGGAAGCGCACCAGGCCGTCGAAGGCGTGGCAGTGGTCGAGGACGTCGGCGAAGAGGGCGAGGGCCCGGGCCCGCTCCTCGGCGCTGAGGGCGACGTCGGCCGGGCGCGCGAACAACGCCTGCTCGGCGCGCAGCGTCGTGAGGAGCCGGTTGGTGGCGCCGGCGAGCCGCTTCATGCGGGTCGCGTCGGCCTCGGCGCGGATGTCGAGCTCGGCGTCGAGGTCGGCCGAAGCGAGGCTCGTGAGCTTCACGCGCCGCAGGCCCTCGTCGAGGATCGCGGCGGCCTGCGCCGGGGCGGCGTCGCTGCAGCCGGGGCCGGCAAGCAGGCCCGCGAGCAGGGCGCTGGTGACGAGGGTGACGGTCAGACGGCGGCGGAGCATGCCCCATCGTCGACGACGCCGTCGCCGCAGCGCAAGTCGCCTCCCGGCCCTGACAGGGCCCGGCAAACGTGCCAATGCCGTCTGGTGCGTCCGCTGCCGCCGCCCTCCTCCCGCGCCTTCACCGTCGAGGTCGACGACGACCGGCGAACCGGCGCCGCCCTGCTCCTGCACGGCTACACCGGGACGCCCTACGAGGTGCGCGTCCTCGGCGATGACCTCGCCGCCCGCCTCGGCCTTGCTGTCCACGCACCGCTCCTGCCCGGGCACGGCGACGACCCCGCCGTCCTCAACCGCCTGCGCTGGCAGGACTGGCTCGACGCCGCCGTGGCCGCGTTCGATCGCCTCGACGCCCTCGACCGCACGGCGCCGGGCGAGCGTCGCCCCCGCGTCGTCGTCGGCAGCAGCATGGGCGGCCTGCTCGCGCTGCAGCTCTGTCTGCGCCGTCCGGTCGACGCCGTCGTGCTGCTGGCCCCGGCGCTGCGCTTCCACGAGGGGGCCACCGTCGGCATCGCCGCGCTCTCGACGGGGCTGTGGCGGCTGCGCCCGTTCCTGCAGAAGGAGGGGCCCGGTGGCGACGTCGCCGCCGAAGACGCCGCCCGCGTGAACCCGACCTACAAGATGATGCCCACGCGCGGCATCACCGAGCTGTTCTCGCTGCAGTGGCAGACCGAGCGCGCGCTGCCCGGGGTGACCGCGCCCCTGTGCGTGCTGCACGGCGAGCTCGACCAGACCATCGCGCCGTCGTCGTCCCGCATCATCGCCCGCCGGGTGTCATCGCCCGTCGTCGAGCACCACCGGCTGCGCCGCACCCGCCACCTCGTCGGCCTCGACGTCGAGCGCGATCGCGTCTCCGACCTCGTCGGTGCGTTCCTGTTCCACACCCTGTTCCACGCGGCGGCAGCGTCGTCGTCGTCGTCGTCGTCGCCCCCCGGGGCGGGAGTCCCATGAGCCGCACCCCTGCCGGTCCGCCGCGGGGCGCGCCGCCCCATCGCCCCTACCGCCCCCGCGTCGACGAGCGCGCCGACGGCAACGCCCGCGCCCTCGCCGCCCAGGCCCTCGCCCGCGTCCTCGACGGCGGCGCGCGGGCCCAGACGGCCCTGTCGACGGCCCTCGAGGGTTCGCGCCTCGAGGAGCGGGACCGCGCCCTCGCCACCGAGCTCTTCTACGGCGCGCTGCGCTTCGCCCGCCCCCTCGAGGCCTCGCTGCTGCGGGCGGCGACGAAGCCGGGCCGTGGCCTCGACGCCCGCATCCGCCCGCACCTGCTCGTGGCGGCCTACCAGCTGCAGCATCTCGGCGAGCGCATCCCGGCCCACGCCGCCGTCAGCGCCGCCGTCGCCGCCATCAAGCGCGAGCGCCCGGGCCTCGAGGGCTTCGCCAACGCCCTGCTGCGCCACCTCGGCTCGCCGATGTCGGCGATGCTGTCGTCGTCGTCGTCGCTGGCGGAGCGCTGCGCCGCCTGGGGGCTGCCCACGGCCCTCGGCCGGGCGGTGACCGCCGGTCTGCCCGACGCCGAGCACGACGCCGCCCTCGCCGGCCTGCAGGCCCGGCCGGCGCCGTGGGCCTGGTTCCCCGCCGACCGCGCCCCCTTCACCGTCGACGACGACGGTGTGTCGGCCCCGCGCCCGGCCCACCCCCTCGCCCCCGACTGCTTCCTGCTCTCCGGCGGTCGCCTCGACGATGACAGCGCCGCCGGCTGCCTGGTGATGGATCCCGCGCGGGCGCTGGCGGCGCGCCTCGCCGCCGTGCCGGGAGGCCGCGTCCTCGACCTCTGTCCCGGCACCGGCGCCGGCGCCTGCGTCCTCGCCGACGCCGTCGGCAGCGCCGGCCGCGTCATCGTCGTCGAGCCCGACACCCGCAAGGCGGCCCGCATCGTCGAGCACGCCCGCCGCCTCGGCCTCGAGACGCGGCTGAAGGTCGTGGCCGGCGCCGGCGCCGACGACGGCCTCGACGCGGTGCTCGTCGACGCGCCCGGCACGGGCCTCGGCGCCGGCCGTCGCCAGCCCGAGCAGGTCCATCGGTTTGTCGACGCCGACGTCGCCACCGACGGCCCCGTGGTCACCCGCCAGCGGGCCCTGCTGGCGGAGGCCGCCTCGCTCGTGCGGCCCGGGGGCGTCGTCGTCTACGCCGTCACGTCGCCGCTGCCCGAGGAGGGGCAGGCCGTCGTCGAGGGCCTGCTCGCGTCCCGTCCCGACTTCACGGTCGACGACCCGCGCGCCGTCCTGCCGCGGCTCGCGGCCTGCACCGACGGGCGCGGCCTCATCCACCTGCTGCCGCACCGCGACGATGCCGACGCCGTCTTCATCGCGCGCCTGCGCCGCCTGCCCTGAGGTACCGTCCCGCCATGGTCTACATCGCCCCCTCGATTCTCTCGGCGGACTTCGGCCACCTCGCCCGCGACGTCTCCGACGTCGACAGCGGCGGCTGCGACTGGATCCACGTCGACGTCATGGACGGTCGCTACGTCCCGAACATCACGATCGGGCCCCTCGTCGTCGAGGCGCTGCGCCGGGTGACGAAGAAGCCCCTCGATGTGCACCTCATGATCGTCGAGCCCGAGCGCTGGGTCGACGCCTTCATCGACGCCGGCGCCGACGGCGTCACGGTGCACCAGGAGGCCTGCGTCCACCTGCAGCGCACGATCATGGCCATCAAGGGCCGCGGCAAGCGCGCCGGCGTCAGCCTCAACCCCGGCACCACCGAAGAGACCCTGCGCTACGTCGCCGCCGACGTCGACCTCGTCCTCGTCATGAGCGTGAACCCGGGCTTCGGCGGCCAGAAGTTCCTCGCGTCGCAGCTCGAGAAGGTCCGCCGGATCCGCGCCCTGCTCGACGCGGCCGGCAACACCGGCGCCGTCATCGAGATCGACGGCGGCATCACCACCGACAACGCCGCCGCCGTCTGCGAGGCCGGCGTCGACGCCCTCGTCGCCGGCAGCAGCGTGTTCGGCAAGCCGGACCGCGCCGCCGCCATCGCTGCCCTGCGCGCGGCCGCCGACAGCGGCGTGGCCCGCCGGGGGCGCTGACGGATGCTGCGCGCGCGCTCCCTCGCGGTGTGGTCGACGGGGCTTGCCCTGTCGCTGTCGGGCTGTCTGCCGGAGCTCGTGAGCGACTTCGACTTCGACGACAGCGCCCGCGTCCTCGTGGCCTTCCCCGCCCGCGAGGCCGACGCGGTCCCGGCGGCGCTCGTCGCCCTCGAGCGGACGATGCTGGCGACGCCGGGCCTGCAGCGGATCCGCAGCGTGGGCTGCGCCGGTGGCGGTGCCGTGCTCGTCCACCTCGACGGTGACGACGGCCTCGCCGCTGGCGGCCTCGATCCGGCGGCTGTCGTCCACGGCACGATCGACACCGCGAAGCTCGCGCTGCCGGCTGGCAGCGGGCCGGCGACGGTGCGCGCGCTGCACGATGATCTCGCGCTGCTCACCGTCCACGGCGCCGACGTCTTTGCGACCCGCGCCTGGATCGACGACACCCTCGTGCCGGCGGTGAAGGCCGTCGGGGGCGTCTACGACGTCGCCGTGTCGGGTGGCCGCACCGAGCCCCGCCTGCAGGTGGACCCCGAGCGCCTCATCGCCGCCGACGTGAGCGTGGCCGAGGTGCTCGCCGCCGCGAAGGCCGCGAGCGACCTCGACAAGGCCGAGGTGAAGCGGCTGCCCGGCGACGTCACCATCTTCCTGCGCGACGTGGCCCGCTTCGAGGAGGCGCCCGCCGGCGAGAAGCTGCGCAAGGACGGCGGCATCGAGGTGCGCGTCCGCGGTCATCGGACGGCGCGGGCTGCGGCTCGACGCGCGCTGAAGGCCCTCACGCCGCCCGAGGGCATCCAGGCCGCGATCCTCGACGGCCACAGCGTCGAGACCGTGACGGTGCTTGTGGCCCGCCGCGGCCGCGGTGGCGCCGCCGAGGCTGCCGACGCCGCCGCCGCCGCCGAGGCCGCCGTCAACGCCGCCTTCGCCGACGTCGCCGCGGCCGCCCTCAGCGTGCCGGGGGTGCACACATTCCGACGGGGCCGCAGCCTGCAGCTCACGCTGGACCGCGAGCGCCTGACGGGCCGGGGCTTCACCGCCGCCGAGGCCAGCGCGGTCGCCGACGTCGCCACCGCGGCCACGACGGGCCTCATGGTGAAGAGCGCGCGCGGGCCGCTGCGGGTGGTGCTCGGCGCGGTTTCGACGCCGGAGGCGCTCATGCAGACCCGCGTGCTCACGACGGGGGCCGGCCACGCCGTGCGGCTCTTCGACGTCGCCCGTGCGACCCTCGCCGAGGAGCAGCGCCGCGAGCGGCTCGAGCTGCACGACGCCCGGCGGCTGCGGCTCAGCTTCGATGCCGGTGTGCGGCAGCGGGCCCTGCCGGAGCTCGAGGCCCGCCTCGAGGCCATCCGGGCGGCGCGGCCCGGCGTCCAGATCGTCGTCGAGCGCGACGGCGACACGGCCCCCCTCGATGTCGTTTGTCCCTGACTTCTGTGTGTCGATTCGGGTGCTTCGTGCCCGAATAGTTCTTATGATTCAAGTACTTGGCGGGATGTCAAGTGCTTGATTCCATCAGCGTAAGCTGATGAAAACTGTATCCGATTCCCGACACGTGTCGGGGACTCCCCGGGAGTGCACATGGCGCGCATGTGGGCCACGATCGTTCTGCTGCTGTCCCTGCCGGTGTGGGCGGCCGCGCCGCATCCGGCGACGTCGACGACGGCGATGGCGGCGACGGCCCACCCGCTGGCGACGGCGGCGGCGCTGGAGATCCTCAAGCAGGGCGGCAACGCGGCCGACGCGGCCATCGCCGCGACGTTCGTGATCAGCGTCGTCGAGCCCTTCTCGGCCGGCATCGGTGGCGGCGGCTTCGCCATGCACTGGGACGCGTCGTCGTCGACGATGGAGGCCCTCGACTTCCGTGAGGTGGCACCACGCGCCGCGACGCGTGACATGTACCTCGACGGCGCCGGCAAGCCCGTCCCCGAGCGCAGCGTCGACGGCTGGCTGTCGGTGGCCGTGCCCGGGACGGTGCCGGGGCTCAAGGCGTTGCACGAGAAGCGGGGGCGGCTGCCCTGGGCCCGACTGGTGGCGCCCGCCATTCGCGCCGCCGAGGCCGGCTTCGCCGTGAGCGACCGCTACCTCGAGAGCGTCGAGTGGCGACGTGGGGCCCTCCAGGCCGATCCGGAGGCCGCCCGCATCTTCCTTGCGCCGAAGAAGCGCGGCGACCGGCTCGTGCAGCGAGAGCTGGCGACGACGCTGAAGGCCATCGCCCGTGACCCGACTGTGATCACGAAGGGGCGCATCGCCGCGACGATCGTCGACGAGATGAAGACCCACGGCGGCCTCATCACCCGCGACGACCTCGCCGCCTACGCGCCGGTGTGGCGCACGCCGCTGTGCGGCGACTACAAGGGCGCGAACCTCTGCACGATGCCGCCGCCGTCGTCGGGGGGCGTGCACCTGCTGCAGATCGTGCGCCTGCTCGACGACGGCGTCGCTGCCCACGACCTCGCCACCGCCGGCTGGCACGACGACGTCGCGCTGCATCGCCTCATCGAGAGTATGCGCATCGCCTACGCCGACCGCGCTGTGTGGCTCGGCGATCCGGCCTTCGTCGACGTCCCGGTGGCCCAGCTCACGTCCCCGGCCTACGCGGCGCTGCGCCGTGCCGAGATCCAGCCCGACAAGGCCCGTCGCGCCGTCGACGTCAAGGCCGGCACACCGGCCCAGCTCGGCCTGCCTGAGGGCACGGCGGTGCCGCCGATGAAGCCGGTGCGCGACACGCCCCACACCTCGCACCTCACCGTCGTCGACAAGGACCGAAACGCCGTGAGCCTGACGTTCACGGTGAACTACGGCTTCGGCAGCGGCGTGGTCGTGAAGGGCACAGGCATCCTGCTCAACGACGAGATGGATGACTTCGCCGCCGCACCCGGCACGCCCAACGCCTACGGGCTCGTCGGCGGCGAGGCCAACAGCGTGGCCCCCGGCAAGATCCCGCTGTCGTCGATGACGCCGCTCATCGCCACGAAGGGTGGTCGCTTCTTCATGACCGCGGGGGCGCCGGGCGGCAGCACGATCATCACGACGACGTTGCAGACGGTGCTCCACGTCGTCGACTACGGCATGGACGCCCAGGCCGCAGTGAGCGCGCCGCGCCTCCACCAGCAGTGGCAGCCCGAGCAGACCCGCATCGAGGCGCACGGCCTCGACGTGGGCACGCGCCGCGCGCTCGAGAAGCGCGGGCACAGCTTCAAGGAGGCCGGCAACGGCTGGGGCAACGCCATGTGCATCGTCGAGCGGGACGGCGTCCTGCAGGGCGGCGCCGACCCGCGTCACGACGGCGTCGCCGCCGGCCTCTGATCGCCGTCACGCGGGCACAGGCGCCAGGCGACGGCCAGCGATGACATGCTTGGCCGATGGTCCCGACCTTCGCCCTGCTGTTCGCTCTGTCAGGCGCGCCGCCGCCGTCGCTGCCGAAGCCTGCGCCGCTGATCGTCGACGTG
>Ga0172372_10001685_pt1 | contig 34153 bp, 33 predicted proteins | sample LakKiv5m_2_FD_114544 | JGI IMG/M metagenome (GOLD analysis project Ga0172372, IMG submission 114544) | Freshwater microbial communities from Kabuno Bay, South-Kivu, Congo - kab_092012_9.5m | ecosystem: Environmental > Aquatic > Freshwater > Lake | place: Democratic Republic of the Congo... | reverse complement strand
TTCTTTATCCAAGCCATATGGAATGAAATTATAGAACTTACCGGAAAAATTTACCGGTGATCCATGGGTGAGATGTCCACCATGAGAAAGATCCATTCCAAGAACAGTATCACCCGGATTCAAATACACAAAATACACGGCCATATTGGCGCCACTTCCGCTATGCGGCTGTACATTTACATATTCGGCACCGAATAGTTTCTTGAGTCTTTCTCTGGCTAAATCCTCGGCAACATCTACCCATTCACATCCGCCATAATAGCGCTTGCCAGGATATCCTTCAGCATATTTATTGGTGAGTACAGATCCTTGCACTTCCATGACAGCGCGTGAAGTAAAATTCTCACTGGCAATCAATTCAATTTTATCACATTGGCGGGCATATTCCCCTTCCAATGCTGAAAACAATTCAGGGTCTTGTTGTTTGGTGAATTCGTACATGGCTTATTGTTGAATAAATCTAATGGATGAAAAATTGCCGGCTTGATGTAATCTGGCAACATATACACCTGGCAAAAGTTGTGGCAATTGAAGCATTTGCGTACCATTCTGGATTTGATCAAAAGAATACACTGTTCTACCAAACAAATCAATGATATCAATATTGGCAGATATTACATCCTTTGGAAGCTTCAATTGTCCATTCACTCCAAGTGGAATTGGATGTTGCATCAATTCCATTGTGGATTGATGAGAAATGTCTTCATTAACAGAAACAACTTCACCTGTCTCAAAGCAAAAAGACTCACCGGATTTGGCATTGACAAAGCAGGTCATGCTATGAGCCAATGAATCTGATTGATCAGAAAAATTGAAATTCCACAAAGCAGTTCCTGCAGTAAAAGGTGTTTCAGGAATATCAAATGGGCTTGTAAAGAGAACAATAAATGCAGATTTTGCTTTGGGATTATCTTTTGAGAATTTTTGATATGATTCATTTGCATTGATTTTTGTTGCAATAGCATCAGAATTCAACATGGTCGCAGTAGGCACTGAATCTTGAGGTTGGAAAGGTATATCGCCTGGAACTGCATCTGCAGTCAATGGAACTTGTTGGAAACCAAGGATTGGCACCTTGATATATGCGAGAAGTTTAGTACCGGGATTTCCTGTACCGTCGGTTATGGAAACAATATAGACCCACAAAGTGGAACGTCCGGATTTTAGGTCAAAACCACCTCCGAGCAAAGCTCCTGCTTGACCAAGTCCGGTTGTATCACCAATGGTAGCAATTGCAGTGATTACCGGATTTACCCAACCTGAATCAGTTGCAGCCTTTTTCACATTTGGTAAAGCTTCTTTAACCAAATATGGTTGCGTGAATTGTGCAGTTGCACTAAATGTACTGCTAATAATTAGGCAACAAATAATCATAGCATATACGAGTTTGTTCGATGACATAATGCCTCATGAGACAAAGAATGAGATAGATGGTATATTTTCCTGCAAATTTAGGGAAATGGCACTGCATCTTCATGCAATTCCATCATATTTATTGTCAAAAGTCTATAATAAGTCCATGAAACAAAGTCCGAGTATTTGTAATTTTGCATTCTTGCATTCTTGAATCAACACGCATTATCATATGAATATCTCTAAAGATGATTGGATTGGAATAGCCAAAACATTAGTCATTTCTCGTCTAATTGATACAATTGAAGAGGAAGAACTTGCTCCATCAGGCAAGGTTCTCTATCAATTTTCTTCAAAAGGTCATGAATTGGGGCAGATTATATTGGCTCATTTCTTGAACAATCCACATGATGGGGCAACCGTATATTATCGCTCAAGACCTTTTGTTCTTGCAGCGGGAATGACTATAGAAGAAGCTTTTTCAGGACCAATTTCCAATTCCGCTAGTCTTAATGGCGGCAGAGATATTGGTGTTGTACATCATCTTCCACCGAGAAAGGGTGTTACAATCATGCCTGCCAGTGGTGATGTAGGTGCTCAATATACGCCAGCAGTCGGTTGGGCTCAAGCTGCAGTCTATCGGTCTACTGTATTGGAAGAAGAAGAGTGGAATGAATCAATTGCCATTGCACTCGGTGGAGATGCTTCTTGCGCAACAAATGGCTTTTGGTCAGCACTCACAATTGCAACGACACAGAATTTCCCAATGATATTCTTCATCGAGGATAATAATTATGGAATTTCTGTAACCGGGGATTATCAGACACCTGGATCAAATATCGCGCATAACTTGGCTGCATTTTCAAATCTCTTGATATTGGAAGGTGATGGCACTGATCCTGAAGAAACCGCTGAATTGATATATGACGCCATTCAACATGCGAGAAAAAGGCAGTCACCTGTTCTTCTTCGACTCGATGTTCCGAGAATTTGTGGGCATTCAGGGAAAGACACTCAGACCTATAAATCAGATAAGCAAAAACAGAAGGATTTGGATAGAGATCCTCTTCACTCAATAAAGAAGTTTTTAATCAAAAAGAAATATCTCAAGCAAAAAGAGTGGGATGCTCTATATACAGAATGTGAGCAACGTGTTCGTGAAGGATTGGAAAGAGCTTTATCAAAGCCATTCCCTACTTCAGAAGGGATTCTCAATCATGTTTTTCATGATGGAGTCAATCAAAGCATAGGCGGTCTTGCCCCTGATAATGTTCGCTTGCATTCACTAACCGAAGAGAGCGAATCAAAACGTATGAATTTCATTGAAGGGATTCGTAAGACTCTTGATACAGAACTTCTGATCAATCCTCGATTGATGATATTCGGCGAAGATGTTGGAGTCAAAGGCGGAGTACATGGTGCCACTATTGACTTACAATTACGACATGGAGCAGATAGAGTTTTCGACACATCTTTATCGGAAGAAGGAATCATTGGACGTTCACTAGGACTTGCATATGCAGGTCTCATGCCTGTGCCGGAGATACAGTTCAGAAAATATCTCGATCCGGCTATGGAGCAATTCAATGATGCCGGTACAGTTCGTTGGAGAACCAACAATACTTTTGCTTGTCCATTTGTTGTGAGAATTCCTGTTGGGCATAGCAAAGTCGTAGGCGATCCATGGCATAGTGTTTCAGGTGAAGCAATTTTTGCTCATACAATTGGATGGAGAATCGCTTTCCCAAGCACAATCCAAGATGCAGTAGGACTATTGCGAACTGCCATTCGTGGGAATGATCCAACCGTATTTTTGGAGCATAGAAATCTTCTCGACACTCTTCCGGGTCGAGGTAATTATCCCGGTGATCACCATATAGTTCCATTTGGAGTTGCAAATATTTTAAGCGAAGGCACAGATGCAACCATCGTCACTTGGGGTGAAATGGTACATCGCATTCTTGAGGTGCAAAAGCAATTGAATGACTATTCCCTAGAGATCATTGATTTACGTACAATAAGTCCATGGGATAAAGAATGTGTCTTGAACTCGGTGAAAAAGACCGGACATTGTCTCATCGCGCATGAAGATGCAATCACTGCAGGATTTGGTGCTGAAATTGCATCAACTATTACCGAAGAAGCATTTTCATATTTGGATGCACCTGTCATGCGTCTTGCAACACCGGATATTCCAATTCCATACAATAAACAATTGATGGATGCAGTGATTCCAACAACACAACTCATCAAGGAACGATTGGAACAACTCCTGCGTTTTTGAACCGAACATATATCAATTTTGAGGATTGCGCAATGCAGCGCATAATGTTTAAATCTAAGATTCATCGTGCAACGATCACACAAGCAGAATTGCATTATGAAGGAAGTCTAACTATTGATTTAGATCTCATGGATGCGGCAGATATATTGCCCTATGAGAAAGTAGCGATTGTCAATATCAATAATGGCGAACGCCTTGAAACCTATGTCATTCCCGGAGAAAGAGGAAGCAAAACCATTTGTATGAATGGAGCGGCTGCAAGAAAAGGAGTGATTGGTGATCGCATTATTATCATCAGCTATGCATCCATGTCTGAAGATCAAGCCAAAGAATATGCGCCAACTATTGTTTTGGTAAATGAATCCAATGAGATTGTACATACATCGCATATTGTAGAAGCACAAACCATTATGAATGGGTAACAATGGACTTAGCTATTATCATATTGGCTGCAGGAAAAGGTACGAGAATGGGTTTGACGGAAAAACCCAAAGTCATGGCTGAACTCGCAGGAAAACCACTTCTAGGTCATGTCATAGAAGCAATAAAACCCTTGAAGCCAAAGCATATCATACCTGTGATTGGTTTCAAAAAAGAAATAGTAGAAGCATACCTTTCATTGCATTTTCCAACACTCTCACCTGCATATCAATTACAGCAATTGGGAACTGGACATGCAGTCATGCAAGCCAAAGAACAATTACAAAACTTTTCAGGTCATGTTCTTATTCTGACCGGTGATACACCATTGATCCAAACTGCAACATTGCAACAACTACTCTCACAGACTAATCTATTACCAACTATTCCTGATGCTATAACGGTCACAACTTTTCTTGATGAACCCAAAGGATATGGTCGAATTCTTCGCTCTTCCAATGGTGATTTCATAGGAATAGTTGAAGAGAAAGATGCATCTGAAGCTCAAAAAGCAATCCAAGAAATCAATACCGGGATGTTTTTGGTTAGATCTGATGCCCTTTTTGAAGCACTTGATAATATTTCGAATGAGAATGCACAAGGTGAGTATTACTTGACTGATATCATTGGATATCTACATGGTACACAACATACGGTGTATGCTATTCCCTCTTTGCAAACATCCGAATTCATGGGAATCAATACTCTACAAGAGTTGGAAGCGGCTGAACAAGTGTATGCAGAACTAGTCATGAGGATAAACTAATGCTTCAAGGAATCAATCATATTGGAATAGCAGTACGGGATTTGGAAGCTAGTAAAAGATTATATGCCAACATGTTTGATATTGTTGTATTTCATGAAGAAACTGTTGAAATGCAAAAGGTTCGCATTGCTTCTTTTTCACTCAATGGCATATTGATAGAACTTACTGCTGCAACTTCTGAGGATTCACCAATTGCACAGTTCATTGAAAAAAGAGGCGAAGGCATACATCATATAGCTTTCACATCCGATGCAATTCATGATGATTTGGCGAAAGCACAACTTAATGGTATACGACTTATCAATGAAACACCTGTACCCGGTGCACATGATATGCACATTGCATTTCTGCATCCACGTTCAACCGGTGGAGTATTGATGGAATACTGTCAATCAAACAATACACATACACATGAATGAACACATAATTCGAGATGTCATTGATTCAATTCAAGACCCTGATTTAGGTTATAGCCTCAAAGATCTATCTGCAATAAAGGCTATTGAGATTGATGGAATGACAATTTCATTATATATAGAATTATATCCCCCGATACATTGGATTGCAAAAAGTATTGAAGATGAGATTCGATCGAATATTCTGAAGATTTCTGAAGGATATGAAATTCGAATTTATGTACGAGAAATAATCTCACCAAGAGTAACAAATCCGAATGTATTGCCTACGGTCAAACATCTCATAGCTGTTTCATCCGGCAAAGGTGGCGTAGGTAAATCCACCATTGCCGCTAATCTTGCAGCTGCTCTCGCACAAAGAGGTGCAAGTGTAGGCCTTTTGGATGCAGATATTTATGGACCAAGCATACCAACAATGTATGGCGTAGCCGGCGCACAAATGGAGGCTGAAAAAACAGAATCCGGTGCTTTGATTGGATATCCTATCGAGCAATATGGCGTCAAGATTGCTTCTATCGGCTTCATTATGGATCGAGATCAAGCAGCCATCATGCGTGGACCGATGCTTGCGGGTTATTTCACCACATTGATGGATCAGATTGCATGGGGCGATTTGGACTTTCTCGTCTTTGACTTGCCACCCGGAACGGGAGATATACAATTAACTCTGACACAGAGAGTTCCACTTGATGGATCTGTTATTGTAACAACTCCTCAGGAAATTTCTGTTTCAGATGTACGAAGAAGCATCAGCATGTTCAAAAAAGTGAATGTTAATATCCTTGGTATCATTGAAAATATGAGCTATTTCATTCCACCGGATGATCCAGAAAAACAGTATCATATTTTTGGTAAAGGTGGTGGCGAACAAGTTGCAAAGGATTCCAATATTCCCTTTTTAGGCGCTGTTCCTTTGACGATTGATACAAGAGAAGGCGGTGACAATGGTTTCCCCGTTGTATTAAATCCTGAATATTTGGCACAAGGTGATATCATTCGGGACATCACCGCATCCATTGTATCCATGATTCGAAAGAATGCACATAATTCCAGACATTCACAAACAATCTCCATAACCTTGTGATGCAGTCCGAAGAGGTCATACTACAGATTCAGTCAATATTGGAGCAAATTAGACCATTCCTTCAGATTGATGGTGGTGACATTGAATTTGTTGCTTATGAAGATCATATCGGTGTTGTAGAAGTACGATTTTTAGGACAATGTTCCCAATGTCCTATGCAAATGATGACACTCCGAGCTGGTGTAGAACGTTGGCTCTTGGCTGGCATACCCACATTAAAGCGTATTGAAGCTGTGAGATGAATGTTCCCCCAAAAAATGATTTGTGTTTGTAAAAAAATACCCTATCTTCGTGTCTCTTTTTGAGGGGGCGAATAGCTCAGTTGGTCCAGAGCGCCTGCCTTACAAGCAGGATGTCGGGGGTTCAAATCCCTCTTCGCCCACAAAAAGCCCTGATTTCAGGGCTTTTTTCGTTTACGCTCATTCCGACATCTCTCCGAGCAATATTGAACTTCATCCCAAACTTTCTCCCATTTTTTTCGCCAGACAAAAGATCTGGAACATGTTTGGCATATTTTAGTTGGAAGATGCTGTTTTTTCATGCTGTGGGCTGGAGCAATTGTTTCACGCATTGTTGCACTAGATTTCCATCTGCTTTGCCACGTAGCTCTTTCATTGCAAGCCCCATGACCTTACCCATGTCTTTGGGTCCTTCAGCACCTGCTTGTTGAATGATTCCCTTCAATGCGTGAATCACTTGATCCTCTGACATTTGTTCAGGCAGAAATGAAGCAATAATTGCAAGCTCTGATTCTTCCTTCTCCAATAAATCTTGTCTTCCTGCTTGTCTGTACATGTCAATGGCATCTTTTCGTTTTTTAGATGCATTCAGTAAGATCTTCTGGGCATCTTCTTCAGACATGATTTTGTCTGTGCCGCTTTTGTTGAATTCAATGATTGAAGCTCGTAAGCTACGCAGCGTTTCCAGACGAATTTTATCGCCAGATTTCATAGCTTCTTTCAAATCTTCATTGATTTTTTGTTCGAATGTCATGATTATCTCCAAATGTTACTCAAAAATAGTGCCTCATTACTTCATGTCAAAGGAGAAGGCTTTGGAAAAAGAGTTGGCAAGGGGTATTTTGCAATGCAATCACGTATAACATACAAGAGTCTTTACGAATGACCACAAAGTCTACTTCCTCACATGCATATTCCTGGCCAATGATTATTGGAATAGCCATTCTTACAACGATGATTTTCTTTTCCGATATTCTCTTTGGTACTTCGTTTTTCTGGGATGATATTTCTCAATATGTATATCCCATGGCTAGCTTTGGGGCATCCATGACCGCAAAGGGAGAAATTCCCTTTTGGAATCCATATATGTTCAATGGTATGCCTTTCCTTGCAGACTTTCAAGCACAGTACTTTTATCCGGCACATTGGGTATTTCCCTATTTCATTGATCCAACAACAGGAATGCTCAAAGCAAGAATCATTGAATATGTGATCATATTCCATTTTGTCATCGCTCAGCTCAGCATGGTATTTCTTATGCGTGGTCTGGGAGCAAGTCAATGGGGTGCCATCATTTCTTCCATTGCCTATACTTTTAGCGGGGCTATGGCAGTACGAACAAATCACCCAATGATTATTTATCACCTTGCATTATTTCCGCTTATTGTTCATCATGTATTAAGAGGGATGGCAAATTTTCGATTGCAGAATATACTCTATGCGGGACTCTTGCTTGGAATCGCCGTCTTGGCGGGCCATGCTCAAACTTCAACATATATGCTATTGTTCTTGGCTGTGATGGGATTCATAACAGTCATTCAAGGATATATAAAGAAAACATTGAATGCCATATCTTCAATCCAAAGTCTTGGGCTTCTTGCATTACCCGTTCTTATAGCAGCGTCAATTGCAGCAATTCAATATCTACCGGGTCAGGAATTGGCTTCCAATTCAGAAAGAAATGATATTACCTATGAGAAAACAACAGATGGTTCAATGCAACTTTCTCAGTTTTTTCACCTTGTTTTGCCAAATCTGCATGGAAAAATCATTGGGAATCCTGGACCAAAAGATGCAGAAGCTCAGTTTATGATGCTTGATAACAATAATCAACCGGTACAAACACATTGGTATTGGGATACTGCATTTTACTTTGGTATCATAGCTGTGATATTGGGTTTATTGTCATTTCTTATTCTACCAAGAACTCCAATCATCATGACTTGTCAATATCTCTGGATTTTTGCTTTTCTCTATGGTATTGGAAATAATGGATTCTTACATGGTTTGCTTTCAGGCATTCCGATTTTTGGACAATTCAGAAATCCCGGAAGGATGATGTTCTATGCGGCATTTGGTTTTCCCTTACTAGCCGGATTGACATTTGATGCGCTTCCCTCATTGTTGAAGAATTCGACATTGAAATCCCGAATATATCTCGTGATTGCGATTCCGGTAGTCCTTCTCATACTTGGTTCATTGGGTATGCTACAATCATTTGCTTCTGTGAGTGAACCCCAAAGTACATATGCAGCAGGTCAAGCAGGGATAATTCTTGTCATTGCACTTGTAGGAATCATGATACTGTATGTAAGGGGAAATGAAAAGATTTCACCAATGATTGCAGGCATAGCCATTTCTGGATTATTACTTTTAGATCTCACCATGCAGTTCAAGGGATTTCATGGCTCTAAAGAAAATCCTGAAAGTATGTATGCGATTTCAGGAGAGCTCAAATCACAGCTTGGAATCAAACCACCAACATCTATCTTTCGCGTATCAATGCGTAATCAATATGGCATGGCATTCCAAAGAAATGGAGGTATGGCCTCAGGAATCATGCTCTATGAAGGATATAATCCAATTCTACTTGCCAGAAGAAATCCACCATTGCAATCAGAAGAAGATAGATTTGATGTATTGAATATTCGTTATGCCCTCAGTCTTGACTCCACTTCTGGATCGCTGTATTTCAGAGAAAGACCAAGTGCATATGGACAAGCAAGAATGGTCTATCAAGCCAATGTATATTCAGATGATACTACTCTGAAAAGAGCTATCATGAAAGCAGGTTCAGATATGCGTCACATTGCCTTTATGGAAAGAAAACCACGCATTTCACTATCAGGTAGCTCGCCTGATTCAGTGAAGCATTCTATTCAGATTCAATCATATGAACCAAATAGGCAGTCATATATCATACAGACAAGTGAACCGGGAATCCTTTCTCTAAGCGAGATTTGGTACCCTTCCTGGAAAGCACTAATTGATGGCACTCCTACAGATATACACAGAATTAACTGGTCTTTACGAGGAATAGAAATACCGGCTGGAAAGCACACAATAGAGTTGAACTTTGTATCAGACACATATGAAACAGGAAAAACCATTTCTTATGCTGGCTTTGGACTAACAATTATAGGTATCGCAATCGGATTATTCATGCAAAGAAAGAAGGCACTTCAATCATGAAAATGATCTTTCTCATTTGCATCGTCTTATTCTTACATTCATGCTCGGAAGAAAAGAAGAAGGTACCTAACTCCATTCTCAAAAAGCAACAATGGCCTGCATCAACGGTGTATACAGGAAAGAATTCCACATTTACCATTTCTTTGACAAAAGAATTAGATGGACTTGCATTCAAAAGAACAGACACTTTGCAGACAATCTATGACAGTGCACTGCAAGATGTGTATATGATGGAACAAGACACTCTCTCTATCATCATCACTGTTGCACAGTATGGCAAAGAGGTCATCCAAAAAAGAACGCAGGATAAGCTCTTTGAATCTTCAATGAATCATTTTCTTCATTCATTGAATGCTCAAAGTACCCAAGCAATGAAATGCACAAAAAAAATGCCCAATCATACCATAAGTGGATTACGCACATTCTATTCCTTGATGGATGGGATGACTCGATACTTTGGAGTTTCTGAGATATATATGTCACATAATCGTGTCTATCATATTGCTATTTTGTCAACATCGAAGGATGCAATCACTCAATCCCCTTCCATATCATTGGCTTTTCATTCATTCATGCCTCAATGACATGTCTAATATTTCTCTTCATCACGATATCATAGATCTTAAGCGTCAAATCCTAAAAGCAAAATCAACATTGCAGGATTTGATCCATGAACATCATCATATGAGAGAACATGAGCAGTCAGCACTTCATGCTGAATATGACTCACATTTCAAACAACTTGAAGTTGATATTCAACATAAAGCATTGCAAAACAGTGAATTGCAAAGAAGAGCTGAGTTATTGATGACAAAATTTCAAAGAGGAGAAAAACTCACACCCGAATTGATTGCTTTGATTCATAAAGTGGTGGATAAAGAGTTCGCTTCCATCAAACAAAGAATGCGTGAATTATTGACTAAGCAATATCAAACAACGATTCAAACAAAGCCGATACATATGCATGAATCGATTCCAAAATTGTATAAAGAGCTTGTCAAACAATTGCACCCGGATGTTGGTACCGATCCAGAACTGACAAAGAAATATTGGACTTCTGTACAAAGAGCTTATGAAGAAAAGGACATTCATGCATTACATGCACTACATACATTAATTTGCCAATCAACCCTTCATTCAGCTGAAGAAATAACCGGTTCAAGTGTCCAAGAATTACAAAGTGAACTTTCAAAGATTCACACTCTGATTATGAAAGAACAGCAAGATATTTCTTTGCTCAAAACTCAGATTCCATTCTGTTATGCATTGGGTTTACGAGATTCGGATTGGATAGCTAAGCATCGTACTACTCTTCTTCAACAAATTGAAAAGTACACTTTGGAAATCCGAAAGTCGCAGGACATAATCAGAATGTTGACTGGAAATGAATGGAGCATTGATCAGGAGACGCTTGAGAACACTGATCCTTCAATCAAACAAAGAAGAGAGTTTACAGAAGAATTCATAGATGCAACTTATTTTAGCGGTCGTCATTAATCAATAGTTTTACTATGTCTCATATAGCAGGTTTACGAAATTCAGCTATGAATACCGCAGTTATTGTTGCGGCACTCGGTTATTTTGTTGATATCTATGATTTGATTCTGTTCAGCGTTGTACGAGTCCCAAGCTTGACTTCACTGGGATTATCACCGGAACAAATTACATCACAAGGTCTATTCCTTTTAAACATGCAAATGGCCGGAACCCTTATTGGTGGTCTATTTTGGGGAATTTTAGGTGATAAAAAAGGAAGAATTTCAACATTGTTTGGGTCTATACTCCTATACTCAATTGCTAATACTTTGAATGCATTCGTAGTGTCTGTGGACCAATACGCCATTCTCCGTTTCATAGCTGGAATTGGTCTTGCAGGAGAATTAGGCGTTGGCATTACATTAGTTGCTGAAGTATTACCGAAGGATCAAAGAGGCTATGGTACAATGATTGTAGCCGGTATAGGTGTAACAGGTGCTTTACTTGCAAATGTAGTTGCCAAATTGGATTGGAGAACTGCTTATGTCGTTGGTGGAATAATGGGTCTTGCACTCCTTTTGCTTCGCATTAAAGTAGTCGAATCTTCGATGTTTTCCGATGTTAAAAAATCTGATCACAAGAAAGGCAGTGTAATCCAATTGTTGACCACTCCTCATTTATTGAAACGATTCATCTTGTGTATCTTGATAGGTATGCCGACATGGTTTGTGGTTGGTATTCTTGTGACACTTGCACCGGAATTTGCAAAGACACATGGATTAAATGGGATTACTGGTGGCGATGCAATTGCATTTTGCTATGCAGGATTAGCAATTGGCGATTTTCTCTCCGGTTGGCTTAGTCAAGTATATAAGAGTAGAAGAAAAGTCATGTTGCAATTTTTGACATTCAATGCATGTTGTTTCATTGGATATCTTACTATCCCATTTTCAAGTGCAATGATGATGTATTGGTGGATTTTCATCTTGGGTATTTCTGTAGGATTTTGGGCAATTTTCGTCACAATCGCAGCCGAACAATTTGGTACGAATCTTCGAGCAACCGTTGCCACTACCGTTCCAAATATTGCCAGAGGTTCACTTAATATAATTTCAGTTGCATTTGCAGGATTAATTCCCATTATTGGAATGCAATATGCGGCCTTGTGTGTTGGCCTGGCTTGTACAGCAATTGCTATACTTTCAGTATTGCCTTTGGAGGAAACATTCGGCAAGGATATGAATTATGTTGAAGTTGCTTAGGGAACATTATACAATTCAGTGATGTTATACGTGCTTCATCAACTAGGTAGCCCAAATATGCGATTCATTATTTTCATAATTTCTTTGTTCTCTTCAGCTTCTCTCTTGGCAAATGATCCACTATTATTGAAAGTAAGAGATAAAGTACGTTCGATCAAGGATTTTAGGGCTGAAGCGATCATAACGCTGAATGTTGAGTTTCTTAAAGCAAAACCCTCGGAGGCCATAGTTTTATACAAAGCACCCGGCCGTGTCAAAGTAAAATCCGAAGGTTTTTCAATGCTTCCAAAGCAAGGAGCAGGTTTGCCATTTGCAGCTTTATTGGAATCACCATTTACAAGTGTTGATTTGCCCGATGAGAATATAAAAGGCATCATTTATAAAGTGAAAAAAGTCATACCCATTGCAGATACTGGACAAATCATCGTTGCAACTGTGTGGCTAGATTCCAAAAAAGAACTCATAGGAAAGATGTCTGCAGTGACCAAAGGTGGAACAATCATTATGGACATGAACTATGACAAACAATTCGAAAAGTTTGCATTACCCTCATCTATCTTCATGTCATTTGACGTACCTGCATTTTCCCTTCCTAAATCCATGACTGGTGACTTACTCGCCGAAAAGAAAAAAGGAAATGAAAAGAAGAATACGAAGGGAAGTGCACAGATATCTTATACAAATATCATTGTCAACAAAGGAATTAGCGAAGAACAGTTTCGCTAAACTGTTCTGATTCGTACATGAGACAATGCATTGATATCGTTTGATCCGGTGAGAAACATGATCCTTTGAAGGTCTTTCATCAGATTAATCAACATTGTTTTCACTGCGAGGATACCCCCTGAATGATAGGCCACGAGTATGGGTCTTGCCATACCGACTGCATGTGCTCCCATTGCAATTGACATTGCGATATCATGTATATTTCGTATTCCGCCTGAAGAAAAGAGTGTCATACCAACCTGCTCACAATATTCACGTAATGAGAGTAAACAATAGGATGTCGGCATTCCCCATTCCCTAAAATAGTCCGAATATTCATCTTGATTTCTTTTCATTTCCACTGCAGCCCAACTAGTACCCCCTTTCCCGGCAACATCAATTGCATCTACACCGACCTCATGCAATTTCTTTGCAATCTCAAGTGAAATACCGGAACCAACTTCTTTTACAATGATTGGTATTTCAATTGTCTTTCGAAAATCTTCAATAGCATGTAATACTCCGGAGAATGAGGTATTTCCTTCAGGTTGAAATAACTCTTGTAAGGGATTGGCATGTATGGTGAGAAAATTTGCTGAGATTGAATCAATGATAGTATAAATTCCCTTGTGATTCTCTTTTGATGCTATCTCTGTTGCTCCAATATTGGCGGAAATCAATCCATTTGGCGCTCTTTTTCGAGCAATGGTAAATGATTCACTCGATGTTTGATCATATAACATAGAGCGCTGAGAACCAAGCACAAATGGAATATTCATATCAGAACACAGTTCAGATAAATCACCATTGATATTCACTGCATCATCAATACCGCCTGTCATACCCGAGATAAAGATTGGAAGATTAATTGAATACCCCAACACATTGGTTGTCATATCAATGTCTTCAACATTCAATTCGGGCAAAGCCATATGTATGAATTGATAAGCTTCAAACCCACTTCGAGCGCTATGTTCAATATCTGAACCTAGACAAATATCTATGTGATCACGTTTACGATTTGAGTGTGTAGGCATTGGTCAATCGAATAAAATGCATTCCTGTTAATTGCTTGATGAGTTGTCTGCATTCTAACGCTAAAAGTACAGCTAATGCTTTTGACATGTCAAACATCGTTGAAGCAATAATCTCATTTATATGTACTTGTTCATCACCAAGCACTTGCAATATAGCATGTTCATCTGAATCACATTCATTCAGTATCATGGGAACTGCTTTCTGTTTTTTGACAGTAGGTAGCATATCAAAAGGGTCTTGTGTCAACATTGCTTTTTGTCGCATCAATAATAAGTGATTCCCTTCAGACATCGTCGAATAAATACTACCCGGAATCACATATACATCACGATTTTGTTCAAACGCAAATTGAGCCGTAATCATCGAACCGCCTGATGCACCACTCTCAACAACCAGGACAGAAGAACTCAAACCACTGATAATTCTATTTCTGCGAGGAAAAAACGGAGGTTTTGCTTTTACATTCATCGAATATTCACTGAGGATTGCACCTCCCTGATCAATAATCTGTTCTGATATATATTTAGCAGATTTCGGACTAATCATTTCATGACCCGATGCAATAATAGCATATGTCAATCCATGTGACTCAATCGCTGAAGTATGAGCGATGATGTCAATTCCTTGAGCTAAACCACTAATCACGCATATATCATGTTCTGAAAATACTGCTGCATAATGTTTGGCTACTTTTTGTCCATACTGTGTTGGATTTCTTGTTCCAACAATTGCATATCCAATTTCCTCATTGAGAATTCCTTTCACATAAAGTATCGGTGGAGGATAATCAATATGCTGTAATAATGCAGGATACAAAGGACAAGTAAATGTAATGATCTCAATTCCCTTCTCTTTATGCATTTCTCTATGCTGTGTTCCTAATTCTCTGATATATTCATGGATTGATTGTTGCTTTTCCATGAACATGGATTGTGGCTTTCCATATGCACAATAGGTTTCTAAACTGGAGTACTTTTCAACTATAGAGCGAAGTAGTGGTCCGTGGATTGAACTACTTATCGAAAGACCTATGATTTCATCAATACCCCACTGTGATAAATGCTTCATGCCGTATACCCTTTATGTCAAAGACTGAATAACCTCCCTACCTGATCCGAACCCATTAGCGAGTGCATTTTCAACGCTTGATGCGGCATCATTGTCTGATGCTCCAAAATATATATTCCCATGTCTTCTTGAAGCCAATTGTGCCGGCCCATTATGTGAACCCGGATATGGAATTGCAAGAGCATGGCCCCATCCAAACACTTCAATCTGAGCAATAGATTCAAGTGACTTCCCAAGATACTGCATTGTTTTCTGTATGATATCGATACCATGTTTGGCTAAAAGAGTATCATCTAAGAGTATATTTCTTTGCTCTTGTGGCATAGCACCAAAGATTGAATAGACATATGAATTACTATTCTTTTGTTTTTCTTGCATTGCATTTGAACAGATGATATCAGTACAAAAAGTACTCGCTTCCGGTGTCCACACATCCATGATTTGATTTGGAAACAATTCTTCTTTACACATAAAGTGCATGGTAGCATAAGGTGGATATTGCATGGTCATCATCGCAGAACGCTGATCATCGGGCAAATCTTCAATCATAAAAGAAGCAATATGCTTTTGGCCGGTCATGATTGCTCTTTTTGATTTAATGACACATATTTCATTCTTATCATTGACACATGTTACTTGAACACCTTTCATTGTATTTTTTAATGAAAATGCGAGATGACTTGTTTTCACTTTCTCTTTTGGTATGAGCGATGCAATTGCATTATACAATGCATGCATACCACCGGGGAATGTATAACGATCTCTTCCAAATTCACTGCCAATTTCTGCTGAGTAAAAATTCAATAAACAAAATGCATTCGCATCATTCAATGTTCCACCCATTGAAGATCGGGAATATAAATCAAGTAATGTTTCCAAATACGGTGATGCATATTGACTCAAATATTGTTTAGCCGAGAGTGCATCCAATTCCTGCTCATAGGGAGTCAATGTACGAGAAATAGGATAAGATGGAACTTTTGCATCATCCAATAACACATCTCTGAATCGTTTCATGCCATCTATTTCTCTCTTCGATAGATCTAGGGTTTGAAGGGAAGAATCTGACCAAAAGTTATGTATCAATTGTCCTTTGTGAAGAACAGCATCCTCAGGTGCCGATAATGGTTTCAACCCTGTTCGAGTACATATGCTTTTGATTTCATCCGAATACTCAACGAAATACACTGAACCATATGGGTATTTGATATCATGCATTTCCCCATACACCCCAGCACCACCGACTTGATCTTCATTTTCAAGAAGCAACACATCATATCCGGCATCATGTAATGTCAATGCTGCAGAAAGTCCCGATGCACCGGCACCTATGATTACTACATCACATGTCAGTTCTTGACTATACTTTGCATCAACCGGTAATGATTTATCTCTTATATATTGATGAGCGATTGTGAATCGTTGTCTTTTGAGCTTAGTCTTGGTATTTGGTCCCAATACATTCTTCAGTTCAGTCTGTTCATTGCCACAACCCTGCAGAGCGAGATATACTGCACCGGTGCCACCAATTAGCACTTTGAGAAAATCTCTTCTATCAGAATAATTGCTCATTTTCTATAAAATAATTGAGGGCATTCACATGAATGCCCTGCAAAATAGGAAAAAAGTCTTCAGATGCTAGTACTGAATTATACCTTGGTTACCACGATATAAATCGGTCCAATATAGCGCTTTCCTTTGGCTGTTTTATACTTCGGAGGAGGGTTTACACTATCTGTCTGTCCTGACGCTTTCAGAACGATTTTCTGCTCTCTTACGCCATTATCAATCAAATATTTCTTAATTGCTTGAGCTCTTTCCATTGTGAATGCCTCATTCACTGCAGGATCTCCTTCAGCATCAGGATATATTTGAATCTCGACAGAAACACCAGGATTGAGAATCATCATTTTTTTGACATCAGCCAAATAATCTTCCGCACCGACACGAAGTTTTGACTTCTTCAATTCAAACGGTGGCACTTCAAGTAAAATCTTACTGCCTTTTGCGAGTGGCTTTACGGTAAAGTCACGAGAAACATCGGCATATTTCTTGGAAACAGGAAGCGTTACCTCATATTCATCTTTAAAATAATCAGGAGATTCAAGTTGTACTTTATAAGTTTCACCTTGTTTCAAACCAGTTACTAGATAAAATCCTGTTGCAGAGTTGCTTTTAGAAGAACCCATTTTTTTATTGTTCTTATCGTAGAATGATACGATAACGCTGGCAGGATTTCGAGTCGTCTGATCTATTACTGCTCCGGTGACACTCATGATTTGCTGAGCAGAAGCAGAATGGAAACCAAAAATCAAGAACAAACTTGAAAGGAAGAGTTGAGATAGATTTTTCATTTTTTACCTCCTTTACCTTTGGGTTTTTCTTTGCCTTTGATGGCTTCTTTTTTCTCGACCAACATTTTGACTGAACCATCGGCGCATCCAACCATGATATGATCAGCGCTACTGGTTAAATCCACGCCCCAGATATCTGAACCTACATCCATTGACATGAGATTCTCTCCTGTATCACTATTCCAAAGCTTAACAAACTTGTCAAGACTTGCAGTAACAATGGTACGATTATCTTCAGCCCATGAAACGGATTGAACAATTTCATTATGAGCATTAATGGTTCTCAATAAAGTTCCTGATGGCATTTCCCATATTTTCACTACACCTTTTTCATCTGCAGAGGCAAGTCTCTTAGAATCAAAGCTATAGAGTACTGTCAGAACTTGTGTATCATGTCCGGAAAGGGTAAGTAATGCCTCTTTGGAATTCATATCCGTACTCCAAATTTTGATGGTTTTATCATCACTGCAAGAAGCAAGATATTGACCATCATAGCTATACGCAACATCATTTGTTTTATCGGTATGACCACGTAACGTTTTTACCTCTGTACGAAGTTTGGTATCCCATAATTTCACTGTGCGATCAAAGCTTGTACTAGCTATATAATCATTTTTGGGACTGAAATATACGCCAATAACTTCGGCTGTATGACCGGTAAGTACATATTGTTGAGTACCAGTTGCAACATCCCAAACGCGAACGGTGCGGTCAGTACTTGCACTAGCAATTTGTTTATCATCACCTGAAAATGAGATATTATTGACATGTCCCAAATGGCCTTTAATCGTCATCAAGTCCTTCCCTTCAGGAATTGACCATATCTTAATACTCTCATCCAAACTTGAAGTGGCAAATCGTGTATTGTCTCCATTGACAAATACACCGAGGACTTCATCTTCATGCTTGCCTACTGTTTTCAAGTCATATGTGCGTTGTTGCGCAAATGCCGATATCGACATAACTATATAACTTGCAATAGGGATCGCGACATACTTGAGCATATTGCGCATCTTGTGTGATTCCCAAATTACTTTAAAAAAAACGAGCTAAATAATGTGCTAACACCTATGTTTTGAGTTTTTTGATAATTTCTTCCAATTCAGATTTTATCTGAGACAAATCAGAGGTATCAAGAGATTCATCCTTGCTAATTATTTGTATATCTACGGTGCCATCAGGGTATTGTTCAAGAAAAGCATTCCTTGCTTCCTGTATGGTTTTCCTTTCCGTTCTTATCAATCGCTTCAATTCCTTGACAATTGTCAAATCAACTGAAGTGTAGATCCTATTTCCTGCATCATTTTTCTGAGGGTTAAGAAAAGCAAATTCTCTTTCCCAATAGCGAAGAACATGTTGTTCTTCATCAACAATCAAGCTAACTTCTTTAATTGTATGTACTTCTGAGTCCGCCATAATGTCTTGCATCCGTGGTTCTCAATACGGACAAGGCGTCCGCCAAAGAGTAAGACACAAAAGTATTGAATTCCTTACAGTTTAAGAATCAAATTCACAGAATCAAATGTTTTTTCAGGGTTATACCATGCTCGAACTCTATGATGAGTGTTACGAATCCTCTTATATCTGTAAAAGGCAATGTAACTTCCAATCCCTGATCATCATTTTTGTTCCAGTCAATGAGTTGGACTCTTCCCTTTATATCAATACATCGAATCTGCTTAATCTCATGATGGACATTCATTGGCAAAAACCAAATGTTTTGCCCGACTTTAAAAGGTATTTGTCCATCATCCTCAATTGATGTCATGCTAGAAACATGTTGCAATGAATGCTTTGAAGCATAGAATACATCCCCACCATTGGTATTGTCATTGTTTGCACAATTGCTCATGACATAAAAAGTGACTTTCCCCTTATATCCATTTGCAGGTGGCAACCAAGCGAAATCCCAATAAATTTCACCTGGTACTTGAGCCAAGTTTCCTTTATATGTATGAGTTACATAAGATCTTCCAACAGCACTTACCAAGGAAAAATCTGCTCCTTGAGTTTGAACTCTTTCTTTATTTAACAATACCCATGAACCTGCATTTTTATTGAGTGAATCAAGACATACAATTTGAAATCCAAACTTGACTTTGCCTTCTTTTCGTACTCTCAGTCTAATGCCCTTCATAGCATTATCATACACTGCATCATTGTCTGAAAATATCAATGTATTTGTTGTATCATCATTGATGATTTCGCTCATTTCATGACAACCCGACTGAGCACATGTTCGCTCTCCCGGAGCTCCAGTGCTACTTTCATGTGACCCGGAAGACTTTAGCAATTGCTCAGAGTATGTATCATCAGAGACGGCAAATGCGATACTGACAAATGTACTGCAAAGGATCAATGTAAGAAGTACAGATGATTTCATATTGGTTATCGTATGAATGAATATGAATGTAAACCGGTATTCAATATGTAATATCCTTTGGGGAATTCAGAAATATCAATCATTGCTTGCGATGAATGATCAAAAACTTCTTTATACATCATTCCAGTAATGGAAAATATCCTCATTGGCTTTGGCATTAATCCTTGTTGAACTATAATGAATTGTCCTTTTCTTTCAATACTATTATCAATATGTTCATGTGTCGTTAGCATTTGTTGTAGATTAATGATCGTATCACGAAGATAGACTCTGTCTCCTTTGTCTCGATTATCATCATTGGCAGAAACTGTTGCAAGATAAAAATGGACACTATTCCAATGTGAAGAAGGGACAATCCATTTGAGTGACCATGAATGTTTCCCTATATGAGGAGCTAGGGTACCTGCTTTAGTATATGTCACATATTGTCTATCAGTCAAATCAATATGATTTTGTAGTATTTGGGTATTCTCCGGGTCTGTTATGATAAATTGTCCCATTGCTCTTCCTGCTTGATCCACAGCCGTCAATTGGAATCCAAATCTTTGAATCTCAGGGTCATTGACATGGACACTTACATCAATTGTATCTCCAGGTCTAAACCCACCATTTTTTGTTGATACATGAAGTCTATGTGACTGATGTTCTTGTGGCATAGGACCATCATCATGACAACCAGATTCAGCACATGTTATTTCACCCGGGGCGCCAGTTGATGAAGGAGGAGCTCCAAAACTCATGATTTCTGTTATGTCTGCTTTTACCATAATGCCAAATACGGCAAAAAAGCAAATCAGGACGAGTAGAATATTACGTGACATTCGTTAACTCTTATTGTTACTTTCAAAAATAGTAATCAATGATGAATGTACAAATGTGTGTTCAATGAATATCAATGTATCGTCATAACTATCGTATGTTTGTATGTGAAATCAATAGGAGTAATCAATATGTTACAAGATTCCAGCTCAATCAAAGCACTGAAACAATTACTATATCATATGGCTGATGATTCACTCATCATTGCCCATAGAAATTCTGAATGGACTGGTCTAGGCCCAATATTGGAAGAGGATATAGCATTTTCATCAATTGCTCAAGATAAGATGGGACATGCCTTGGCGCTCTATACTCTGTTGGAACAATTAGGGGAACCTGAACCTGATATCAGCGCATTCACGAGAAATGAACAGGATTTCACTTGCTGTCACTTCGTGGAATATCCAATTGGTGGTTATGATTTTAGTTTGATGCGACATTTTCTCTTTGACAGCGCAGAATTACTTCGCTATGAAATGCTTGAAAATAGTTCGTATGAACCGCTTGCAAAATTGTCAACAAAAATTCGTGGTGAAATAAAGTATCATGTATTTCATGCAGATACATGGATTGTACAATTAGGGTCTCAAGGAAATGAAGAAAGTAAATCTCGTATGCAAAGTGCATTGAATGAATGCTATCCCCTTGCCTTAGGAATTTTTGAATCATCTGAATCGGAACATATTCTTATCGAACAAAAAATATTTAATGGTGAACAAGCACTTGAGCAGATCTGGCATGAGAGAATTTCAACAATCTGTGATAAGGCAGGATTAGTTATTCCTTCGAGAGAATCAATCACTCCGGTATATGGAGGAAGGAAGGGTTTTCATTCCGAATATTTACAATCAATGTTAGATGAAATGACCGAAGTGTTTCGTATTGATCCATCAGCAGAGTGGTAGGAATATGTTGATTGCAGGTAATTGGAAAATGAATTTATTGCCTCATGAAGGCATGCTACTCACACAAGAAATTTGTGTGGGTATGGATATGGTTTCATCTGAAACTGAGATAGTGATTTGTCCTCCATTCACTCATCTTGCACAATGCTCAATCATCATAGAAAATCATGAAGCTCCAATACAATTGGGTGCGCAAAATTGTGATTCACATGAATCCGGAGCATTTACGGGTGAGATTTCCCCAGTGATGTTGGAATCTATGGGAGTGGAATATGTCATCATTGGACATTCAGAAAGAAGAGTTCTTTTTAATGAATCAAATGAGCAAATCGCTCATAAATGTCATGCAGTGTTAAAAGCAGACATGGTTCCAATTTTTTGCATAGGTGAAACATTGGAAGAAAGAAATTCAGGCAAGTTTGAACATATTATATCAGAACAATTGCTCAGTATTTTGCAAAATGAAGCAATAGTGGAATCAATCATGCTTTCTGATATTGTCATTGCTTATGAACCGGTTTGGGCTATTGGTACCGGTCTTGCAGCAGACCCACAACAGGCTGAAGAAGCTCATTCCTATATCCGTTCCATCCTCACTGACTATCTTCCGGGTCAATCGACCTTGATTCGTATCATTTATGGTGGAAGTGTCAATGCTGAGAATGCACCTTCTTACTTTTCTATGCCAAATATTGATGGTGCTTTAATAGGTGGAGCATCTCTGAAGGCAGATACTTTCTTGCGAATTGCTCAATCTGTCTAGATTTACATCTCAAGCAGTTTCTTGGTCATGTTTTGTCTATGGGTAAACATATTGGTAATCATTGCGCCGACAAACAGGGAATGAGCTAATCTCCCAATAATCCCCAGCGGTAATTCATATTCGAATACATCGCGCATTCTTGTATATCCACCCCCAACATCTTCAAAATATCTGTATTGTGTCATTTTTTTGAATGGTCCTTTCATTTGTCTATCCGCCAAACATGTTGGATAATCATAGAGAAAGAATTCCATATGCATTCTCATGGGAATAATGCCAAATTGCTTTATCAGTAGATGTACTTTTTGTCCTAGCCCCGCACGATCTGCATGCTCTACTGTTACTTTAATGAATGGAGGAGTGATTTTAATGAGATTAGTGACATCAGTATGAAAGAGAAAAACCTCTTCAATTGATGATCTAATGATAACATTTCTCGTAAATGAATGCATATTTTCGGCCTTTTATTATAGTCCGAAAAACATATCATAGTTACTATTTGTTCCTGGATGTAAATATCATACTGAAATGCAATCATCAATACGTGAATACACTGTTTCAATATCTGCATCACCATTGATATTCAGCATTTTTCCGGAGCCGGCATAATACTCCAATAAAGGAGCTGTTTGTTGATTATAGACATTCAAGCGATGTCTGATAATATCCTCATTATCATCTTGTCTTCCCCGCATCAGCATCCTCTTTACTATTTCCTCATTGTCCACAGTGATATTCACTATATGTGAAATTGACTTCCCTTGTTTTTCTAAGAGGGCATCCAATGCTTGGGCCTGACCAAGTGTTCTTGGGAATCCATCGAGTATGACACCATGAGCATAGTCAGGTTTTGACATTGCTTCTTCCACTATACCGGTTACGATATCATCTGGGACAAGGCCGCCCGATTGGACATAACTTTGAGCGGTTATTCCAAGCTCAGTTCCCGCTGAAATCGCAGAACGAAATGCTTCACCTGTAGAAAGATGCTGAATTCCCTTACGCTCTGCAAGAATTGCTGCTTGTGTTCCTTTTCCCACTCCGGGGGCTCCAAACATGACGATGATCATTGTCACTCCGATGATCTATAGAAAAGCAAATGGGTATTAGCCCGTATTTGTGATAGCAAATATACTGCATCTACCCCTGTTTTCCATCTCTTTTCCTCGGCATTTAGAGTTCATATCCTAGCAAAACGACATAAGATCTTCCGGGTAAGGGAAAATTGAGAATCATCTGATATTCACTATCCAATAGATTTCTTATTTCACCTCGCAAACGCAATACTCCATTCCAAGCTTTCATTGTATATTCAGCATGAGGATTGATGAGTATGATCGATTGTAAAGTACTTTCCGAGAATCCGCCTAAAATCGCATAGCGTTTACCTATGGATGTCATCATCATACCAAATTTGAACTGATCATATCGGGAAACGAGCATACATGAGAATGTATGATTAGGGACATACGGTAACATGGAACCTGATGTTTGTGAACCTTCGGTTTTATCCAACACGGATTTATATGCATAATTGCAGTGCAATTCACCATTGATGAATGGTATCTGCACACCGACTGATGCTTCAATTCCTGATGACCAAACCGTGCCGATATTTCTTGCGCTCCACTGAACCGGAGAAATGGGTATTGCGAGAATTTGATCTTGCACCTGCATATGATAGAATGTCAATTGGCCATTGATCTTATCAAAGGAAAATGTGCTACCCACATCTATTCCATAGGAGGTTTCCGGCTTTAAAAACTGCGTTCCATAATTGAGATAGTACAATTCATTGAATGATGGCACTCGAAAATCTCGGGTAATTTTTGTGGAAACTGAACAAAAATGTGAGAGTTGTTGCGCGATTGCAATATGTCCTGACAAGGCAGCCCCACTCTGATCAGAATATATATCCATTCGAAAACCTGCATCAATGTCCCAGGAATCTATGTCCAAAGCCATTCCGGAATACACTGCACCGGATAATCTTGATGGAGCATCACCGGCAAATGGTTGCAATAATTCGCCTCTCAATTCTGCATGGGTCACACTGAAACCAGATTTAATCAGCATTTCCTTTGATGGAACATGAATTACTTCAGCTTGTGAGAATACATCTTTATGTGAAAAAACATATTTGGCCCCTTCATATCCTGCAAATAATGCAAAAGGATCCCTAAAGAATGTTGAAGAAGTACGAATTGAAGAGCGAAGATGAAACATTGTAGATTGTGATATAGAAGCTTGAAGAGCACCCGCAAGCATGAAATCATTATCTCGTAAGTATGCCTCAGAATCCTCTACTTTTCCTGTCAAAACAGCACCCGGAATGCCTTTTTCTCCTTTTACATAGGAAGTCCAGAGCATTGCTTTCATATTTTCTTCTTTGAACTGATGCGAAACACGAGCAAAGACATTCAATTTGGAGCTTCCCGCATTTTGCCTTTCAATCCACTGAGTCGGCAATATTCCAGTTGGTTGGAATCGAATAGGATATTTTCCCTGATACTGCATTCGATCCACATTGACCATGAGTGAGGTTGCTTCATTCCCTATACCACTTTGCAATCTGATTGTTTCTTCTCCAAAGCTTCCCAAGCCACCTTGCAATGTGACAAAAGAGGTATCAATCAATGAAGCTGTTTGGATATCCAGTATTCCTGACATTGCCCCACTTCCAATAGTGGACGATCCACCTCCCAAATTCAATGCAATGGATTGACCAGGTACGATCGGAATAGCCGAAATATCAAAGACACCAGTTTGTGAAGAAGACATAGGAATGCCATCTAAGAGTATACTATTCCTTAATGGCCCTAATCCCCGTATGGAAAATAAGTTCAATGCCCCGGGCCCACCATAATCCCGCAATTCAATAGATGGAATCATCATAGCGATTGCTTGTATTCGATTATTCCCCAATAATTCCTGTATTCCTGTATTTAATGGCCTTTTAAAAGCATATTTACCATAATACAGTAATGATGTAGCGGAATCCGCTAATGTTTCAATCGGTTTGGTTCTGAAAATACTGGTTGAGTCCTCAACATGAGCATGGAGGAAGTGCGCTGTGAGCAATTGGAGGAGAATGACATATAAAGTGACTTTAACAGACAATTTACAGGTTACATATGCCGATGAACTAGAAAAAGACATATATTTGCAAGTGTGATTGGGTCTTCTCAGCGGAAGTCCCTTTTTTGTTTGTATGGATTGTTGACATATATCATGCCATTGGAATTGCCTGGCGATATCCGCCGGATACTTGAATCTGCTTGTTTGGAACAAGATGCAACTCTCATAGAAGTTGTATTGCGTGGAAGCAAAGAACGCATGATTCTTGAATTATATGTTGATACACCCGCAGGAATTACTCTTGAGCAATGCGAATCAATCAATCGTACATTACTCGTGGAAGCAGAATCCAATACATTTTTGGATGCAGTTCGCAGTATTGAAGTGTCTTCTCCGGGGACTGACAGACCACTCATACATTGGTGGCAATTTCCAAGAAATATTGGTAGAACACTGGAATTGACATATACCAAAGACAATGGTCTTATCACTGAATCTGTAACTTTGCTTGAAGCTGATGAACATTGCATAGTGGTTCAACAACCCAAAAAGAAAAGCAAACAAATTTCTAGCGAAGATACAACATTCTCTTTACCCTATTCAGAAATTCATAAAGCAATCGTTCTCATTACAATGTAATTGATTGCATAGATAGTATCACAAAACACATAGTCAACACAATGGCACGCCGTAAAGTCAAACCTAAGTACGACAAAAAACTCATCATTGAAGCATTTGCTGAAATGGCTAGAGAAAAGAGCATTGACAAAGATCTTCTTCAAGGGATGCTTGTAGAAACACTTTCTATGCTCATCAGAAAAAAATATGGTCAAGAAGCAAATTTTGACATCGTTGTTAATATGGACAAGGGTGATTTGGAAATCTATCTCATGCGAACTATCGTTGAAGAAGTGGAAGATACATCACTTGAAATCTCAATGAAGGAAGTACAATCCCGCTCTGAGGAAGAGTATGAAAATGGGGATGAATTCATTGAAGAAATCACACTTGAAAATATTTCGGACAACTTTGGAAGAAGATTGATTGCACTTGCAACGCAAACTCTTGGTCAAAGGATTCGCGATGTAGAAAAAGACAATATCTTCAATGAATTCAATGACAAAGTCGGAGAAATCATTGTTGGCGAGGTGTATCAAGTTCGTCCCGGAAGTTTGCTCATCACGCATAATAAACATGAAATGCGCATGCCGAGAGAAGAACAGATTCATAATGAACGCTATAAAAAGAATATGGCGATCAAAGCAATCATCAAAGAAGTGCGAAGAATGCAAGGAAGCGGTACACCAGATATCATTGTTTCCAGATCCGCCGATGAATTTCTTGCCCGACTTTTTGAGATTGAAATACCTGAAGTATATGATGGCATCATTGAAATCAAGTCCATCGCTCGTGATCCGGGTGAAAGAGCCAAGGTCGCTGTATTGTCATTTGATGAAAGAGTTGACCCCGTTGGCGCATGTGTAGGAATGAAAGGCATTCGTATTCACTCCATTGTACGCGAATTGAACAATGAGAATATAGATGTCATTGAATATTCTTCCGATCCGAAAGTTTTCATAGCCAAAGCATTGGCACCCGCACGTATTAGAGATATTGTGGTGTCTCAAGAGACTAGATCTGCTACCGTTGTAGTACCTGATGATCAAGTGTCACTTGCGATTGGTAGAAATGGTCAAAATGTTCGCCTTGCATCAAAATTGACCGGATACAATATCACATTGATAAAAGAAGGTGGCGAGGACATAGAGCTCATCGAATTCAGAGATGAAATCGGTAAAGAAATGTATGAAAATATCATCAATCTTGGCATTGATACAGCAAGAGAATTCTTGGATGCTGACATCTACGATTTATTGGAGATTCCCGGCATGACCAAGAACACACTTCTTGAGATCAGGGATATCATACTCTCTGAATTTGAAGAACAAGAAAGACCCGAGATTCGCGATGCTATTCTTGTAGCCAATACATTCCCTGATGATTCTATTGCTCATGAAGATTCAGCTGAATAAACGGAATAATTGGCTCAACTTTGCATGAAAGTTCATGCATTCGATTTTTTTTAACATTCAACCATAGGTTGTATGCCTGCATCTAAAGGAACACGTCTTTTCAAGCTTGCCTCCCAGATTAATATCGGGAAGGATGCCATTGTTGAATTCCTTCAAGGAAAAGGATTCACCATTGAAAATAAACCAACATCTGTCTTGACCGATGAGATGGTGGACATTGTCATGGACAAATTTGCCCGTGAAGCAAAAGCAGCTGAAAAGCAGAGAGAGAAATTAGAAAAGTATCATCATGCAAGAAATCCTGAGAAAGGAGAATCAGAAGATTCGCAACAAACTGAGGATTCCGGAGCAATAGATATTCCTACTCAAGAAATACCCGTTGCCATTGAAGAAACGGTTATGATTGAAACCAAAGAGGAAAAACATGAAGCCTCCCGTGAAGAAGTAACCATTGATGAAGAAATCAAGTCGGTCATACCTGAATCAGAACCAAAACAAGTTGAGGTTCAAGCCGAAAGTATCTCAGAACCCGAGATCATTTCTCCTGTAGAACCGATTGAAGTAACTACTTCTGATATTCCTTCACAGCCACAGCCAGAGAGTGAGCCAATTGCCGAAGAAACAACTCCTGTTGACACTTCTCTTGAAACAGAAGCAGTTGCTCAAGAAGATGAAGCGAAAGATCAAAAGAAAAAGCGCAAAAAGCGTATCGTGGAAGTCGAGTATGAAGCAGGAGCCATGCCCCAGCTTCGTGGTTTGACCGTGGTCGGAAAGATAAATGTTCCCTCTCGAAGAGAGGAAGGCGGAAGTTATGGTCGTCCTGATCGCAATGCCAAAAAAGGCGGAGATCGTCCCCAACAACAAGGTAGCGGTGAGCGCAGAGATGGTGAGCGCAGGGATGATGATCGCAGACAAAATAGACCATCAAGTGGTAATCAGCAATCAATTGCTGAGAGATTACGTGCTAAAGATCAAGAAGGTGGCATGGGTCTTGCTCCTGCTAAGGTAGAAGAGGATAAAGATAAAGGTGCAAAGAAAAATCTACGTCCGGCACCACCAAAAGATGCTAAAGGCATTGACAAAAAGAAGAAAAAGAAAAAATCAATTCGTGAGACGATTACTGAAGAAGATGTAACAAGAGCAATCCGCGAGACCTTATCAGGAATGGAAGATTCCGGTTCAGGATTCAGAAATAAGCTCAAACAGAAAAAGAAAATGGAGCGAGAAGAAAAAGAGGCTCGACGTATTGAAGAAATTCAACGCGAGAGTACCATTCTTCGATTGACTGAATTCGTAACCACTGCTGATCTTGCAGCATTGATGGGAACAACAGCCGCAGAAATCATCGTGAAATGTATGTCTCTTGGTTTGATGGTGAGCATCAATCAAAGACTGGACAAAGACACAATCACACTGATTGCCGATGATTATGGTTTCCAAGTTGAATTTCTTGATGAACAAGCCGCACAAGAAATCACCGATATTGAAGATGCCGAAGATACCCTCTTGTCACGTCCACCGATAGTGACAATCATGGGTCATGTGGATCACGGTAAAACCTCGCTACTTGATTATATCCGTAAAGCAAATGTTGTTGCCGGAGAATCGGGTGGAATCACTCAACATATTGGTGCATACCATGTTGATTTACCTGATGGTCGTACAATTGCATTCCTTGATACTCCCGGTCACGAAGCCTTTACTGCGATGCGTGCTCGTGGTGCACAAGTAACAGATATCGTGGTTTTGGTTGTTGCAGCCGATGACAATGTGATGCCTCAGACAATAGAGGCGATCAGTCATGCTCAAGCTGCCAATGTTCCGATCGTTGTGGCATTGAATAAGATTGATAAAGAAGATGCGAATCCAGATCGTGTGAAACAACAATTGGCAGATCGTGGTGTATTGGTGGAAGAGTGGGGCGGTAAATATCAATGTGCAGAAATATCCGCCAAAAAAGGTATTAATATTGAAGGCCTCATGGAAAAAATCCTCCTTGAAGCCGAGATATTGAATCTAAAGGCAAATCCACATCGCATTGCGAGAGGAACAGTCATCGAAGCCCATCTCGACAAAGGAAAAGGTGTATTGGCTACAGTCATGGTTCAAAAAGGTACACTTTCCATTGGAGATGCATTTGTGGCAGGAATTTATTCAGGAAGAGTCCGTGCAATGTTTGATGAACGCGGAAATCGTGTTGAACAAGCCGGCCCTTCTGTTCCCGTTCAAGTATCCGGTTTTGACGGTGCTCCACAAGCAGGTGATTTATTTGCAGTTCTTGAGCAAGAAACAGAAGCAAGAGCAATTGCAACGAAGAGACAGCAACTTAAACGCGAGCAGACCTTCAAGCAAATGCGACCAACAACTCTTGATGAGATTTCACAAGACATCTTGCGAGGTGGCACAAAAGAATTGCGCCTCATCATCAAGGGTGATGTTAGTGGTTCTTTGGAAGCGCTTTCAGATTCATTGCAAAAACTCTCCAGAGATGAAGCAAAAGTCACTATTCTTCACAAAGGAGTCGGTCCTATCTCCGAATCCGATGTAATGTTGGCTGCTGCATCAAGTGCCGTTGTCGTCGGCTTCCACGTTTCTCCTACATCTCAAGCACGTAAATCAGCAGAAAATGAGGGTGTAGACATTCGATTGTATACCATTATCTATGACTGTATCAATGAGATACAAATGGCACTCGAAGGATTATTGTCTCCTGAGATCAAAGAAGAAATCATGGGTACTGCAGAGATACGCCAAGTATTCAAAATCAGTAAGATTGGTACTGTTGCCGGATGCTATGTCACTTCCGGAAAGATTCATAGAAATGACCGAGTCAGAGTATTGCGCGATGGCTTCCCTGTCTATAATTCTACATTGTCAGCACTCAAGCGCTTTAAAGATGATGTCAGAGAAGTTGATTCCAACTATGAATGCGGTATGAGCATCAATGGATTCAATGATATGCAAGTTGGTGATATCATAGAATCATATAAGCAAGTAGAAGTAAAACGGAAATTAAGCTGATATGTCCATCAGAACTGAAAAGGTAGCTTCTGTCATCATGGAAGCATTATCCGAACCGCTTCGAAAAATTGCATCTGAAATCAGAGCAGGATTAATCACGGTGACATCTGTTAAGATGTCACCTGATTTGCAAATAGCCAAAGTATATGTGAGTGCCATTGGAGGTAAAGCATCCATTGCCGATGTTCTTCAAGCCATTGATGCAGAAAAGCATATCATCAGAAAACATGTCGCTTCTGCTGTTCAATTACGCTTTGCGCCTGAACTTCGCTTTTTTCGGGATGAAACCATGGATGCCATGGAACAAATTCAACAACTCGTTGAACAAACAAAGAAAAATGATCGCCTTCGTGATGGTCACACTTCAGAGTAATTCAGGCGATTCACCCTCTGATGCCGACTCATATCTTCCCTTTTTCAATGAATATTCTCACCAAACAATCGTTGTGTTCCCTTGATCATTGGTATGCAGATGCCAAAGAACATGGGGCTATCATTTTGATTGATAAAGAAATTTCTTGGACATCATTTGATATAGTGGCAAAACTGAGAAGAATAGTTGGTATCAAGAAGATTGGTCATGCCGGTACATTAGACCCTCTTGCCACTGGTTTATTAATTGTTTGCATTGGCAGACAAGCAACAAAATTGATATCAACATATCAGAATAGTGACAAAACCTATACTGCCACTATCAAACTTGGTGCTTCAACAGCTTCATATGATGCAGAAACACCGGAATCAATATTTGCTGATATTCCTTCAAACATTACCTCTGAATACATCAAGGAAATTCTGAATACATTCATCGGACATACAAAACAAGTACCGCCGATGTATTCAGCACTGAAAAAAAATGGTGTTCCCCTCTATCGAATTGCCAGAAGAGGAATGCAAGAAGAGATTGAACCAAGAGACATTCATATTCATGCAATTTCTTTAGATACGTTTGATGGCACCGAATTGACAATCACCGTGACATGTTCGAAAGGAACATATATCAGATCATTAGCTTCAGATATCGCTGAAAAACTTGGTACTGTCGGTTATCTAACCAGTCTAAGACGGAATGCAAGTGGCGATTTCTCGGTTGAACATGCATTGAATATTCGAGAATTTGAACAAGCAATTCATCAATTGCAAGCAGAACAATTTCATATAACACACAATTCGGCACAATGATGGAAATCTATTCGATTTATGATGCAATTCCATATGATGCCAACTCCATAGTTACGGTTGGAACATTCGATGGCGTCCATAAAGGCCATCAATTCATCATTGAATCAATGTGCGCATTAAAGCAAAAGAACAATGGTGCACGAACTGTGATTGTCACCTTTGATCCACATCCACAAACTGTTATTCCAAGATCAGATAAACCACCAATCACATTATTGAGCGACATTTCCGAGCGATTGCAATTGATTGAATCATATGGAATAGACATGGTAGTGATTATTCCCTTCACGAAAGAATTTGCTCAGACCTCATCAGAAGAATTCATCACAACATATATTCATCAAAAAATTGGATGTTCGGATATTTTCATTGGATATGATCATGGTTTTGGAAAAGCTCGTGAGGGTGGAGAAAATACACTCAATGCATTATCAAAAGAACTACATTTTACAGTCCATAAAGTTGAACCATATATCATCAATGGGAAGACAATAAGTAGCACAGAAATTAGAAAGGCAATTGCACATGGTGATTTGCCATGTGCTTTTGACATGCTTGGTCATCCATATTTTCTTGAAGGTACTGTCATTCAAGGAGATCAAAGAGGAAGAACGATTGGATTTCCGACAGCGAATATCAAGCCCGCTAACCCAAACAAGTTATTCCCTGGTAAAGGAGTGTATTTTATCTCTTCCAATCTTGACGGAAGAACGGTTTATGGTATGGCGAATATCGGTATGAGGCCTACCGTTTCAGATGCGAATCTTACTTCTTTGGAAGTTCATTTTTTTGATATTAATGAAGATCTCTATGATAAAGAATTAGTCATTTGGTTCTTGAAATATATTCGCGAAGAGAAAAAATTTGCTTCACTTGAGCTTTTAACGGAACAATTATATCAAGATGCATCATTGTGTAGAGCAATCATTCAGAGTTTGGACAGTATTGATTCCACATCATGAAATGGACATTCACAAATAGTGGTTTTTTAACCGGTGAAGAGAACATGTCATTGGATTTTGCACATGCTGAATCCTTGATAACAGCTCTTCAACACAAAACATCGCCATTTGGACATTTCCGTGTCTATGGTTGGGATAAACCAACTTTGTCACTTGGTAAGAATCAATTATTGTCTCAAGAAATCGAAACCAACTGTTCGATTCAAGATATACCAATTGTTCGAAGACCAACCGGAGGGCGTGCAGTCTTACATGCAAATGAATTGACCTATTGCATCATCATGCCATGTGAATCAATGGAAACAGCGCGTAAAGCATATGCATCAATTCATGCTTTTTTTTTGAATGCACTGCAGTCCATTGGCATGAGTAAACTGGATTTTGTAAAATCACATGCTGATTTTCATGAACATTATTCCAATTTGGAATCTTCCTCATGTTTTTCTTCATCGGCTAGATATGAGCTCACATGTAATGGAAAAAAATTGATGGGTAGTGCGCAAAGAGTCATGCATGGAGTATTATTACAGCATGGTTCCCTACCACTAGATACGTCATATCTTGATATTGTCACTTTGCTCACAGCTCATCAGAGTGAGCAAAAAAGGATAAGAGAGCGAATAATCTCTCATTCAACTTGTTTATCGGAATGTCATGTTCATTCATATGAATTTTCCGAAATTGCATCCGCCATTGAATCCACTTGGATGCAAATGAAAGGAACCTTTGAATTATGAAATCAATGTTTATTCGAATAATCTGTATATCTCTACTGTTGCTTGGTTTATCACTCAATGCAAAGGAGACTCCATGCTCGATTACTGTGTCAGCAGATTCCATTGATTTTGGAACCATTCTGACCGGTGATGAAAGCGTGAGAAACATCATACTGACAAATTCTTCCAATGCTGAACTCAGCATAGATACAATGATGACATATTCTCGCTGGCAAGTCTTCACTATCCTCGAAGCCGGTAAGATTCGAATGAAGCCCGGTGAATCAAAGCAAATTCCTATATCCTTCAAGACACCACATAATATCACGCATATTGGACATATACTTTTTCGATTATCATGTCCTGAAATGCAATATTCAATAGCAATTAAAGTAAAAGGAAGAGCAGAATATTCAGAAACCGAATTTGCATTCACACAGGATCTTGAGGGACAAGCTTTATATAATGCGCTCAATATGTATTTGAATCAAGCATTGATGTTCACCTATGCTGATGCAAGACAACATATGTTTTCCAAAGCTGATAATGTGAATGGTACTGTTGAATGTGCCTATACAGGTCGAAAGATTCAAACAACGGGCATTCCAAATGCGAGTATCTTTAATACCGAACA
>Ga0172372_10001684_pt1 | contig 34159 bp, 32 predicted proteins | sample LakKiv5m_2_FD_114544 | JGI IMG/M metagenome (GOLD analysis project Ga0172372, IMG submission 114544) | Freshwater microbial communities from Kabuno Bay, South-Kivu, Congo - kab_092012_9.5m | ecosystem: Environmental > Aquatic > Freshwater > Lake | place: Democratic Republic of the Congo... | reverse complement strand
CGCATAGTAAACCTCCCAAAGCCATTTGGGAGGTTTTTTTATGGCTTTTTTAGAAAGGACCCTGCTAAGTTGAGGGAGGTAGAATCAAAACTGCTGCGGACCCTGGGCGCTTTTCAGCAGGCTAATCGCTAACTTAGAATTGTTTGCATTGGCAGAAAAATGGAACTTTTTAAGTTCTCTGTCCGTAAAGAGTTGAAACGCTTTTACATTTTTTTAGGAGCTAGAAATATCGAGTTTGGGTTAATCCTCCGCGGTTAAAAGGCGAGAATTTTTTAACAAGAAATACCTCTCACAGGAAAATAATACTAAAACGCTTCAATTTTTTTGGTTTTAGAAAAAACTATGGATAATCGTTTTGCAGATATCATTCAGCTTATAAAACAAGCCAGAGCCAATGCTTTAAGGGCCGTAAACACCGAACTTATAACTCTCTATTGGAGCATCGGCGGATTTATCAGTAAGAAAATTGAACAATCCGAATGGGGCGAATCTGTGGTAACGGAATTAGCCAAATTCATTCAGGCAAACGAGCCAGAAATTAAGGGGTTCTCTGACAAAAACATTTGGAGAATGAAGCAATTTTATGAGACCTACAAAGACTTTCCAAAACTCGCACCACTAGTGAGAGAAATTAGCTGGACAAACAATCTGTTGATTTTTTCAAGGTGTAAAACCATGGAAGAAATGGAGTTTTATCTCAACTATGCAAAACGAGAACACTACAGCAAACGAGAACTTGACCGACAAATTGCAGCCAGCCTTTTTGAACGAACTGTCATGGGCAATTCAAAACTCTCACCAGTGGTGAGAGAAAATAATAAGGACATTTCTAATGCCTTCAAAGACAGTTATGTGTTTGAGTTTTTGAACTTACCAGATCCTCACAGCGAAAGTGACCTGCAGCGTGGACTTGTGAGCCAAATGAAGAATTTCATTTTAGAACTTGGAAAAGATTTCTTGTTCATAGGAGAAGAATACAAGCTGCAAGTAGGCAACAGTGATTTTTACATTGACCTGCTTTTCTACCATCGGGGGCTTCAATGCTTGTTGGCTTTCGAGCTTAAAGCAGATAAATTTAAACCTGAGCACTTAGGGCAGCTTAATTTTTACTTGGAAGCACTAGACAGAGACGTTAAAAAGCCAAATGAAAATCCTAGCATTGGAGTTTTACTCTGTAAGGACAAAGACAGTGAAGTTGTAGAATATGCCTTAAGCAGGAGCCTATCTCCAACAATGGTTCTAGAGTACACTACACAATTGCCTAACAAGACCCTCTTACAGCAAAAATTACACGAACTGTTTACCAAGGAAATCTCCGAAAATTGAGTCGCATTTGTTAAAGGACATATGTACTAGTCAGGATTTATGTTCCGCAGCTGGCTTTGTACTCGGTGTCCGCGTAATGAGCTACTTTGTGGTGGACTTTATGGGAATGAAAAAGTAAAATTTTTTGTCCAAGGTCCACGAACCACGCATGGTAAACCTCCCAAATGGCTTTGGGAGGTTTTTTTTAGGGTCCTCTCCGGCGGACTGATCTGCCCCAGCTAGATTAAATTATCACAGCACAATTACCTTTTAGCAGGAATTTTTTCGTATCAAAATCAGATCAAATCGTATCAAATCGTATCATTCAGCTCTTGCGATTGCAAATCGTAATCGTATATTTGCGTATCATATCGTATCAAAATGAACAACAAGGTTTATAATTTCGAATTAAACATCGATTGGAAACTGATTAACTTAATCAGCGAAATAGATCGTTTTGATGCAAATTGGACGGCTATTGAACGAAAAGAAGGACAAAGCCTGAATGAATTAAAAAGCATTGCCACGGTGCGAAGTGTCGGCGCTTCAAACCGAATTGAAGGCAACAAAATGAGCGATGAAGAAGTCGATGCCTTACTTCAAAAGATTGATTTAACAAAACTCAGCGACAGAGATTCGCAGGAAGTAGTGGGTTACTTCGAGGTACTAGATCTGATCACTGAATCCTACCACAACATCAGCCTTTCGGAAAGTCATTTAAAAAGTCTACACAACAGTTTGATGAAATACAATGCCAAAGATCAATGGCATAAAGGCAATTACAAGCAGCATAGCAATGCCGTAGAAGCTTCATTTCCTGATGGAACAAAACAAATCATTTTCCAAACTACAGCAGCGGGATTTGTAACCGAAAATGAAATACGGGCTTTACTTGATTGGTATACTACAGAAACTGAAGTACACCCATTAATCAAAATCGGATCTTTTGTCTATGAATTTTTGAGCATTCATCCCTTTCAAGACGGAAACGGAAGATTAAGCCGATTAATTTCAACGCTGCTACTTCTAACCAAAGGATACAAGTGGATCGCATACGTGAGTTTTGAACACGAAATAGAAAATCGAAAAAACGAATATTATCAAGTGCTAAGAAGTTGCCAAGCACAACGGCCAAATGAAGATGTAACCGTCTGGATCCATTTCTTTTTGATTTGCTTGTTGACTATCCAAAAGCAACTGCTCACTAAATTGCTTCAAAGCGGTTTGGAAACGCAGCTTTCGCCCAAGGAGAAATTGATTTACTCGATCATTCAAAATCGCCCCAACATACAATCAGGTGAAATTTCTGAGAAACTTGCGATCCCCTTACCTACCATAAAACGCTTGCTTTCGGTGCTAACTGCCAAAGGATCAATTGAAAAACAAGGTGTTGGACGGAATGTGAGTTACGCTATAAAATGATTGGTTTAAAAGAATTATGCCCAAACAAATCTTGAAATCACCCAGCTACTGAATAGGCACAAGCGCAACTCGAAAAGAGAATGAGCTCGTACCAGAGTCTCCAGTGATCCTGCTTTAAAAAAATTACTCAACTTTCTGAAAAGGCCAGGCTTACCAAAAGAGGGATTTTGCATTTTCTTTGCGCTTTCTTAAAGTTAAAATTCTATTTTTAACCTGTCGCAAAAAACTAAGCTCTTTTCCTACTTACCACCCAATATACCCATGAAAAAAATCCTCCTTCCCCTACTCTTGATCTCGGCCACAGCAGTGGGTCAGTCCAAACTTCGTCCCAGCATTGACCAGAAAGCCCAGGGCGTAGAAGCCAAAGTCATCGAATGGAGACGGGATTTTCACCAGCATCCCGAACTGGGAAATCAGGAAGTGCGCACCGCCAAGATCGTCGCCGATCACCTCCGTTCTCTAGGCATGGAAGTCACTGAAAATGTAGCGGTCACTGGCGTAGTCGGAGTTCTTCGTGGCAGCAAACCCGGACCGATGGTAGCCCTTCGTGCCGATATGGATGCCCTCCCTGTAACGGAGCGGGTAGACCTTCCTTTCAAATCCACCGTCACGGCTACCTACAATGGACAGCAAACGGGCGTGATGCATGCCTGCGGACACGATTCCCACACGGCCATCTTGATGGGGGTAGCCGAAGTATTGGCGGCACATAAAAATCAATTGGAAGGTTCGGTGAAGTTTATCTTCCAACCAGCAGAAGAAGGGGTCACTGAAGTACCCATGGCAGGAGCCGAATTGATGGTGAAGGAAGGGGTCATGAAAGACGTAGACGCCATTTTTGGCCTACACATCTGGGCACAGGTAGAAGCCGGAAAAATTGGTTACCGTCCAGGCCCAACCATGGCCGCGGTAGATATCCTAGGCATCAACGTACTGGGCACCCAGGCCCACGGCGCTTCACCTTGGTCTGGTGTAGATCCCATCGTCACTTCCGCACAGATCATTACGGGTCTGCAAACGATCCTCTCCCGCAGCGTCAATGTCACCCAAAATCCAGCCGTAGTGACCGTAGGCGCTATTCATGGGGGCATTCGCCACAACATTATCCCTGAAAAAGTAGAACTCATCGGTACCATCCGCACCTTTGGTGAAGCGCAACAAGCACTCGTGCACCGAAGAATCAATGAAATCGCGACCAATATCGCCGAAAGCGCCGGCGCTAAGGCCGAAGTCAATATTCTCAAGCTTTACCCAGCCACGGTCAATGACGAGGCCTTAACAGCAACCATGCTTCCCTCACTTGCTGCGGCAGCAGGAAAAGAAAATTTGATCTTGATGGACCCCATGACCGGCTCAGAAGACTTCAGCTTTTTTCAAAGAGAGAAGCCAGGGGTATTTGTTTTCTTGGGTGGGACTAAGCCGGGAGCGGACCCTCTTAAAACCCCTTCCCACCATACCCCAGACTTTTACCTAGATGAAAGTGGATTTACACTCGGCGTTCGAGCCTTGAGTTACCTCGTCGTGGATTATTTGAATATTAAAAAATAAACATTGATTCAGTATGAGGTTTATCCATCATTTACCAAAGAAAATCTGAATTACTAGGGAGGGTATTTTTTTTCAAAAAATTCCGATAATTGGCAAGTAAACAAAGATTTAGTCTATTCGTATACTGTTAAAAATCGATGAGATGAGGTATAAATCAGTCTTTTTTCTTCTCCTCCTTTTTTCCATAACCACCTGTAAAGAAGAGGAAAATCCGGAACAAGAAGCATTTATTTTTGGACAGTGGAACTTTCGCTGTACAGGAAATTGCATTCAGATTTACAAATTGGTGGGAGGAAAACTGTACGTGGATAACATGAATAGTTTTCGGGAAGCTCCCATAATAACTTACTCCAAAACACCCAAAGAAGAGAAGTATGCACTAATTGCCAAGGAATTGGAACTGGCTTTTCCGAAAGACTACCTACTCCCACGTGGACTTACCCTTATTGCTTGTCCCCTCTGCATCGAAGAAGGAGGCTATTACCTAGCCTACGAACGGGAATCCGAAATTATCTGGTGGCAAGTGGGGAAAATACCAGAATTATGGCCCGAAGAGATTCGCCCCTTTATGGAAAAACTGGTGCAGACCATTCCTCAGCTACCAGAAGAGTAACGCCATCCTAAAAAATCCAAGACAGGGCCTCCATTCCAGAGGCCTTATTTTTTTAGGTCCAGTCTAGCAACAAGTTCTTGAAAGAGGGTACTCATGAGCGGTTCGGCCAAGGCAGCCGCTGCGATCACATCCTGGAGCGATACTTGATGGATCTTCCCCGGAACACCTAGGTCTGTGATGGCGGACAAGCCAAATACTTCCATCCCGCTGTGACAGGCCACCAGTACCTCAGGCACGGTACTCATGCCTACCGCATCTCCTCCGATGGTGCGCAAGTAGCCGTACTCAGCCGGCGTCTCCAAGTTTGGACCCTCCACACCACAATAGGTCCCTGTGTGCAGTTTGATGCCTTTTTCCTGTGCAATCTGTAAAGCCAGGGCAATCAATCGTGGGGAATAAGGCACGCTCATGTCCGGAAACCGTGGTCCCCAGGTCTCGTAATTTTTCCCTCGCAAGGGGTTTTCTGGAAACAAGTTGATGTGATCCGAGATCACCATGACCTCTCCCACTGCTTGTGCAGGGTTCAATCCCCCTGAGGCATTGGATACCAGGAGCGTCTGTACCCCCAAGGCTCGCATCACCCGAATGGGAAAGGTCACTTCTTTCATGGAGTACCCTTCATAGTAATGGAAACGACCTTTCATGGCCAGCACTTTCTTTCCACCCAAACGGCCAAAAAGTAAGGTGCCGCTATGGCTTTCTACAGTAGAAATTGGAAAATAAGGAATCTCCTGGTAGGGAATTTCCGAATCCACCTCAATCTGGGAAGCCAAATTCCCGAGTCCCGTTCCTAAAATAATTCCCACTGCCACTGGATCGGAATGGATCCCTTGGATGTAGGCCGTAGCCTGTTCCACTTGCTGCTTGTAGTCCATCTAAAAATTAATTTATGCGGTTCAAAGATAGGGGTTTGAAAAATTGTTCGAACTTTTCTAGGTACTTGTGTGTATAAAGGGGATAAAATTCAATCATGATAAAGATTATTGTCAGCACCAACCGTAAAAATTCAGTTTCGAGTACACTTGCTACCCTCTACCAGAATATCTTAAAAGAAAAGGGAGCAGACGCTGAAATTCTTTACCTCTCGGATTTGCCTGCAGATTTTACGGCCACTGCCTTATATGAAAACAATGGAAAAAACCTAGAGTTCAATGCCTTTCACGATCGAGTAAAGGAAGGAAAAAAGTTTGTATTTATCGTTCCAGAGTACAATGGATCCTTCCCAGGAATCCTCAAAGCATTCATCGATGGGATGACCTATCCCAACACATTCCAAAATAAAAAGTGTGCGTTAATCGGTTTGTCCTCAGGAATTGGCGGGGGTGGCATCGCTATGAGCCACCTCACCGACATCTTCCATTACCTGGGTATGCATGTTCTTGCTCTCAAGCCAAGATTGGCAAAGATAGAGCATAATATGTCAGATAACCTGCTCACCAACAGGCTGTATGTAGAATTACTACATACCCAAGCAGATCTACTGCTCGACTTTTAGAACTTAGTCCACGTTGTCGTGTAGAAATCTATTGTTGCCTAAAATCTCGTTTTCCTCGTTTAGGTTAAACTTGCTTAGGCTTGACTCAGAGCTGTGCTGTGGCTCATTGAGAATTACATTTTTGCGCTGGTAAGCAGGAACCACCATTTGCTCAGTCAAGTCATCTGAGGCAGTAGTTAGCGAACGGCCTCCTTTTAATTTCTCGAATCTTTCGTGTGCCCGCTGGATCGCTTTCATTTTCATTTGCTCATAGTAGTCATTTGCAAATACAGGAGGAGTAGGTTGTTGTTGCGGTTCAACCGGTGCAGCAGCATGAACTGGCTCCTGGTAGAGGTTATGCACAACGATTTTTTCTTCCTCCATAGGCTCTTCCACAAGGAAAGTTTCAGCTACTGGTTGAGGATCAAATGCAAACACTTCTTCTTTTTCTTCCTCAACTACTTCTTCGTCTAGGATAGGAGTTGTCACTTCTACTGGAGGCTTGGAAAAATTGAAGGTAAAGGTGGTTCCTTCAGCGATAGGCTCTTCAATTACTTGTGCAGACTTTCCAGATTCCAGATGAATCACCGTTTTGATTTGCTCAGGAGCGGGAGCTGGAGCTGGGGCTTGGGCTTGAACAGGAGTTTCTTGGCTACCAAATGCAGAAATAGGAGCAGCATTTGAAATTGCTGGAGGCACACTTGCCAATCTATCCATCTCAAAGCCTGTGGCAATGACAGTTACTCGGATCGCTCTACCCAATTCAGGATCAATCCCCTGTCCAAAGATGACCTCTGCATTATCACCTGCTTTCTCTTGGATGTATTCAGTAATATCGCTCAACTCATCCATGGAAAGTTCCTCTTCTTCTCCAGAAATAATGGACAACAAGATTTTTTGAGCTCCTTTGATGTCTACATTATTAAGCAACGGAGAAGAGATGGCATGGCCTGCAGCACGAATGGCACGACCTTCACCTTCTTCAGTTGCAGAACCCATCACGGCAGCTCCCGCATCTTTCATTACTGTTTTCACGTCTTCAAAATCGACGTTTACATCCTGGTGGATGGTAATAATTTCAGCAATAGATCGTGCAGCTGTACTTAAAATATCGTCAGCCTTGCTGAAAGCGGTACGAATTGCCAAGTTTCCGTAGATCTCTCTAAGCTTATCGTTAAGGATGACCAGCACGGTATCGCAATTTTCACGAAGGGCTTCAATGCCTGCTTGAGCTACAGCCATTTTCTTTTTCCCTTCAAACATAAAGGGGGCAGTGACGATGCCTACGGTTAGGATATTCAATTCTTTCGCGATTCTGGCAACTATCGGCGCAGCCCCCGTACCAGTTCCTCCACCCATACCTGCTGTGATAAATAGCATTTTGGTGTTGTCGGCAAGGAGCTCTCGGATTTCATCTTCTGTTTCTAATGCTGCTCGACGCCCTTGCTCTGGGTTAGCGCCTGCACCAAGACCCTCTGTCAAATTGGCTCCTAGCTGGAGTCTCAAAGGCACAGGGCTAGATTTCAAGGCCTGGGCATCGGTATTGACCACGACGAATTCCACATCCTTTATTCCTAAGCCATACATGTGGTTGACGGCATTACTACCACCGCCACCGACACCAATGACTTTAATAATGGATTTTTGGTTTTTTGGGAGATCAAATCTGTAATCTTTCATGTTATCTGACATATGTATAAGTGGTGAATTTATTTATAGGCTAGGCTACTCTTTAAGTAATGAATTGACTGTTTTTTTAATTTCCGTAGGCTGTATCATCGCCGATATCATCGGAAATAATTCCCTTCAAACGCTCTCCAATGTTTTTAAAGAAATCTTTGGAAATACCCTCTCTCACTTGAATTTTTGGTTTTACTCCAGTGTTGGCAACACGGTTTTTGTACATTTCTTCCCGCATGTCTAGGGACTTGAAGCCAGCCAAAACCAATCCTACCGTAGTGGCATACATCGGGCTCTTGACTTCTTCCAACACGGATTTACCAAGGTGCTCATTTGGGAATCCGATACGGGTATCCAAACCGGTCATGTATTCAAACAATTGTGCAATGAACTGCATTTGCGAACCTCCTCCAGTAAGTACAATCCCTCCTGCCAACTTTTTATAGTAGCCACTCTGCATGATTTCGTTCTGTACGATCTCGATGATTTCTTCCATTCGTGCTTGGATGATTGAAGCTAGATTGCGGATTGAAATTTCTTTGGGAGCACGATTTTTCAATCCTGGAATGGATACAATTTCATTGGGATTTGCTTCAGCTGCGATGGCCTTTCCAAAACGAGTCTTTAAGGTCTCAGCTTGGTTTTGCATCAACATACAGCCCTCTTTGATGTCGGCAGTAATGATATTTCCACCCAAAGGAATCACAGCCGTATGGCGAATAATGTTTTCATAGAAAATGGCGATGTCGGTCGTTCCTCCTCCGATGTCAATCAAACAAACACCTGCCTCTTTTTCTTCCTCACTCAATACAGAAAGGGAGCTCGCAAGAGGCTCGAGGATCAACTGCTTGGAGCTGAGCTGTGCACGCTTGACGCACTTGTTGATGTTGTTGATGGCCGTAGTCTGGGCGGTGATGACATGGAAATCTGCCTCCAGACGGTTGCCGGACATCCCAACAGGATCTTTGATGCCTCCCTCATAGTCAACCGTATAGTCTTGAGGCATCACGTGAATGATACTATTCCCTGGAGGAACGACAATGTTGTGCATGTCTGCAGTCAGTCGCTGCACATCTTCAACAGTGATTTCATCCTCCGTAGGTTGACGCATGATGCTTCCATGCATGATTTTACTTTGAATGTGCTGTCCAGCGATTCCAACAATCACTTCTGCAATGTCCACCTCGGCCATGTTGGAACATTCTTCCACAGCCTTCACGATAGCATTTACAGTTTTGTCGATATTGGTGACTATCCCTCTCTCTACCCCATCTGACACAGACTTGCCCATGCCAAGGACTTCTAGCTTGCCAAATTCATTTTTTCGGCCAATGATGGCGCAAATTTTGGTCGTCCCAATGTCCAGACCTACAATAAGTTTGTCGTTTTCCATATCCAAGCTTTATTCACAAACAATTTGATTTTTATATTTTACACTTATCCGCTCGTAAGCGTCCCAGCCTTTTCGAGGCAATATTTCCTTGTAGAGTAATGCTATCCGTTCAAACTTGCTCTCATAGTCGTGAGCATCTCCAAATTCAATCACTTGCTTTCCTACTTGCTGGTGAATGCGGATGTCATTTCTTCCGTTAATCTCCAATTCAGTCACTTGAGCACTCCAAAACTTGTCCTTCGAAATGAAACGAATCAAAGGAATCAACTCAGGGATTGCATCAATTCTCCCTTGGTCCATCAATGAACTGATGTATACCCCCTGAACTATTAAAACCCTGCTCGTGTAGCTGGGAGAGGTTGCTATCAACAATCCTTCCTTGGTGATGTACCCATCTGCGCTCTCAGCCCTAGCTATTCGAGCCATCGGTTCGTGCTGGGTCAAACTCAATTTCAAGATTCCTTGCTGATCTACTGAAGCCTCTACCGTTCGTATGAAGGGGTGACCCAACAAGCGCTTTTCGATATCCTTTAAGGGCAACTCCAGAATTGGAAGCCCCTTTTTCAACTCTGGGAAGGAAGCAGAGAGAATGGTTAAAATCTCTTTTTCTTCTACAAAATACACCCCACTAACGGCCTCCAAGTCAATCACAATGCTGCTGAAAGCTTTACTTTGGTTTTGCTTTTCCACAAATCCAATGTAGCCCCCTGCCACAAGGCAGAGCAACACGATTCCAAGTACCTTTTTCACCTTTGCCTTATTCATGCGTTCGTGGGGTTAGGTCTAGAATTGGTCCATGCTGCAATACCAGGCACAAGCCTGTCAATATCTCCTGCACCTAGGGTAACCAGCACCTCTGGAGCAGAAGCTTTCAAGAAAACCATTACCTCGCCTTTCGGAATGCAAACCTTCTTCGCAGCTTGGATGCCTTCCAAAAGCATCTCAGACTCCACACCCGAAATCGGCAATTCTCTGGCAGGGTAGATAGGCAAAAGCACCACTTCATCGGCAAGCGAAAGGCTCTCTGAAAATCCAGGAGCAAAATCACGAGTTCGTGTGAATAAATGCGGTTGGAAAATCACCGTCAGACGTTGAGATGGATACATCGCTCGAACCGAACTCAAGCAAGCCTTAATCTCTTCTGGATGGTGCGCGTAGTCGTCAATGAATATCTTTCCTGCATGGGATGAGTGAATTTCAAAACGCCGCTTCACCCCGCGGAAGGATTTGATTCCCTCGCGAACCTGCACTTCGCTGACCCCATGATCCAATGCGATGGCAATGGCAGCCAAGGCGTTTTCCACATTATGGAATCCAGGGATAGACAATTCCAAACCTTTGATTTGATTTTTGCTTCCGATGTAATCAAAAACAAAGGAGTTGGGCTTGGCAATAATATTTTCTGCATGAATGCCCTCCGACCGAAGTCCATACTCACGGATGTCCGTGGCTACCAAATTGGGCTCTTCCAAGCGGTACAGGGCATGGCTTTGTAGGTAAATTTTACCCTTCTTGTCCACTAGAGCAAGAAATTGTCGGAAGCCTTCCAAGATTGTTTGCTCATCCCCATAGATATCCAAATGGTCTGGATCTGCACTCGTCAATACCGCTTCATTTGGGTGTAAATGAAGGAACGAGCGGTCAAACTCATCTGCTTCTACCACTACCACCGCCTCTTTAGACTTACCAGATAGGATCAGGTTGCTGTTGTAGTTTTGGGTAATTCCACCCAAAAAGGCAGTCACTGGCTTACCTGCGGATTTCAACAAATGCGCAACAAGGGAAGAGGTACTGGTTTTGCCATGGGTGCCGGCTACGGCAATCGAGTACTGGTCCTTAGTGATCATCCCCAACACTTCCGCTCTTTTCTTGATAAGAAAGCCCTGCTGGAAAAAATGAAGTAGCACGGAGTCCTTCGGAATCGCTGGGGTCCAGACTACTAAGACCTCATCGGGGTTTGATTTAAATTGAGCAGGAACGACGGCTAACTCGTCCGCAAAAATGACTTGCATCCCTTCCTCCACCAATGCATCTGTCAAGGGTGAAGGGGTCTTGTCGTAACCCGCCACTGCATAGCCTTCCTGCTGAAACCAGCGCGCCAAGGCACTCATGCCTATGCCGCCAATTCCAAGGAAAAATATGCTATGTATCCCTTTAAATGTCATTTTAGAAGAAGTTCAAGTTCTGTTACTAAGGCATTTGCCGCATCCGGCATCGCCAATTTTTTAATTGCTGTTGCTAGCGATTGTGCCTTTTCCTCCTGCTGCAGCAACTCGTCGATGTATTCTTTAAACTTCGCTACTGCATCCACATCTGGGAGAAGCACTGCTGCCCCTTGCTTTACGCAAGCAGTTGCGTTTTTCGTTTGATGATCCTCTGCTACATTGGGCGATGGAATAAAGATCACCGGCTTTCCTACCAAGCATAGCTCAGAAACCGAAAGCGCTCCAGCCCGAGACACAATCAAATCCGCTGCGGAATAGGCCAGGTCCATCTCCCGGATAAATTCCCGCAAATGGATGTGTGGCAAGCCTGCCTTTTGCAAGGCTGCCTCCATGTCCTTGAAATAAAATTTTCCGCTCTGCCAGAGCACCTGATAGCCTTCTTTTTCCAAGTCGGCCATGTGCTTTAGCATGGCTAAGTTGAGTGTTCGCGCGCCTAGGGACCCTCCCAAAATCAGTACGGTTTTGCGATTTGGATCCAAGCCAAATTTCTGCTGACTCAACTCCTTTTTTCCAGCCAAGTCCAGCAAATCCTTTCGAACTGGATTGCCGGTAAGCTTGATTTTTTCCTTAGGGAAAAAGCGATCCATATCGGGATAGGCAACACAAATTCGAGCAGCCTTTTTCGCTAAAATCTTGTTGGTCAACCCAGCATAGGAGTTCTGCTCTTGCAGAAGGGTAGGAATACCTTTGGATTGTGCCGCATAGAGCACAGGTCCACTGGCATAGCCCCCAACACCCACCACTAGTTGTGGATTAAAATCTTTTACAATGCCAGCCGCCTTGCGAAGGCTTCTCCATAGTTTAATTGGGAAAGTCAGGTTGGCTAGAGTCAACTTTCGTTGAAGCCCTGCCACTGGAAGGCCTTTAATGGAGTATCCTGCTTCAGGAACTTTTTGCATCTCCATTTTACCTTCTGCACCAACAAATAGAATCTCCGAGTCTGGATGTTTTTCCATCCAGGCATTGGCAATGGCTAGGGCTGGGTAGATGTGTCCACCAGTGCCTCCACCGCTAATGAGAATTCGATATGTGGTTTCAGTTTTGATACGTTTTCGATTATGCTGTTCGTAATTGATTCCCTTTTTTGGTGCCCTCGGAAGCAGCCAAGACCTCTTCCTGGTGGTCACCACGGCTGACACTCAGAATAATCCCCAGTGCCGTACCTGTAAATATCAAAGAGGTTCCTCCCATGCTCAATAGCGGAAGGGGAAGCCCCGTAATCGGTCCTAGCCCTACGGCCACGGCCATGTTGACCAAGGCTTGTATGACCAGAGCAAAGCTCAAGCCTGCGGAAAGTAAGCCGCCAAAGGCCTTGTTTGAATTGGCCACGATGAGCATCCCTCGGTAAAGCAGCGCGAGGTAGAGGAAGAGTACAGATACCCCTCCGACCATGCCATATTCTTCCAAGATGATGGCATAGATAAAATCAGAGTACGGGTGTGGTAGCGTATTTCGCTGTTCACTATTTCCTGGCCCTTTGCCTGTAATGCCGCCCGTTGCTATGGCGATGTAGGACTGTTCCGCTTGAAAAGGCACCTTGCTATCGTCGTCTTTGGAATCCATGAAGGTTTCAATTCGAGATAAAAAGGTGTCTTTCCGTTGCCCTGCTAGAATGGCAACCGAAAGCCCAAGTATGCCCACCATCACCACCAATGCCAAGTGCTGCACAGGAACTCTTCCAATAAACATGATCAACAAACAGGTGATCACCAGTAAAATTGCGGTAGACATATTGGCCATACCAATCAAAGCTGTGATCACCCCAATGGAAATGAAAATGGGAAGCAGTGTTCCTGTAATATCCGTGATGTTATTCTGTCGCTTGGCAAGCATTGCTGCCAAAGCTGCTATCAAAGAAAGCTTGGCTAAATCCGAGGGCTGGAACGCTTGGTTAATTACTGGAATGACCAACCAGCGATTGGCCTCGTTGATGTTGGAACCAAACAAATAGGTAACCACTAAAAGCGGGATAGACAAGTACATGAATAACCTTGCGTACAGGGCGTATTTGCGGTAAGGAATTTTATGTGCCAACCACATCACGACTAGCGATGCAAAAACCAGCTTGGAATGCTTGAATAAGTATTGCTCGGTGTTGACCACTTCCTCCTTATAGACCAAAGTGCCCGTAGCAGAATACACCACCAGAATACTAAACATAGATAGCAAAATCACGATGGCCCAAATGATTGGGTCACCCTTGAAATGCTCATCTATCCATGCTTTTAGCTGATTCATGCGCTTTGTTTTTGAAGTAATGCGGTCACCGCTGCTTTAAATTGATCTCCTCGATCTTCGTAATTCTTAAATAAGTCAAAGCTTGCACAGGCTGGGGACAAAAGGACTACCTCGTTGTTGGCAGCTAATTCCTGAGCCCAAGACACGGCCTCTTGCAAGTCTTGTGTTTCTCGGATTTGTCCAATATGTGGGGCAAATGCAGTTTTTAACTTCGCATTGTTGGTGCCCAAGCAGATCAAGGCTTTCACCTGACCCTTCACCACCAAGGGAGTCAACACGGAATAATCATTCCCCTTATCTACGCCTCCTGCTATCCACACCATAGGTTCTTTGTAGCTGCCAAGCGCATAAAACGTAGCTTCGACATTGGTGCCTTTACTGTCATTTACATAGCGAACCCCATCCAATACCCGAACAAGCTCCATGCGATGCGCAGCATTTTTGAAGGTTTGGTAGCCGCTGAGCAACTGATCCTCAGACAATCCAGCCAAAAGAGCCACGACTCCAGCACCCAAGGCATTCAGCAAGTTGTGCTTTCCTTGAATCGTCAAGACAGCAACAGGAATGGTTGCCTGAGTACCGGCTACTTGGAATACCAATGCTTCTCCGTTACTAAATCCGCCTTGATTTGGCTTTTCTATCAAAGAAATTCCATATTTCAAAGCCTGAATAGGCGATCGGTCAAGTCCAGTCTTGGAAAAGGGATCCTCCAAGCTGAGAATTGCGGCATCCTCCTGATTCATGTTTTTGAACAAGGCCATCTTGGAATCGATGTAGCGCTCCATCTGGTAGCTGTAGCGATCCAAATGATCTGGAGTAATGTTCGTCAGCAGGGCAATGTGCGGTTTTAAACTCACTAGGCCATCGATCTGGAAACTGGAAATCTCAATCACCCACCAGGCATGATCACCCTCGAGTAATTGTCCAGCCCAGCTTTTTCCCACATTGCCAGCAAGTCCTACGTCCCATCCCGCTTCTTTCAGAAGGTGGTAGGTCAATAAGGTCGTGGTTGTTTTTCCATTGGTTCCGGTAATTGCAATCACCTTTCCTTTGCTGTAACGACTGGCAAATTCCAATTCATCCACCACGGAAATGCCTTGATTGATCGCCTGCTGTACGATAGAAACAGTAGGCGCAATTCCAGGGCTTTTGATGATCAAGTCGGCAGCCAAAATACGCGCCTCGTCGTGCTTGCTTTCTTCAAATTCAATTCCAGCAGCCTGAAGTTGCACTTTGCGTGCCTCCCCAATGCTTCCTCCATCGGAAACAAAAACGGCATAGCCCTCCCGCTTGGCGAGCAATGCTGCTCCCAATCCACTTTCTCCGGCTCCGAGGACGACTAGGCGATTCATGATCTTACCTGAGTTTGAGGGTGGCTAAAGTGACTACTGCAAGTAGAATTCCTACAATCCAAAACCGGGTAACGATCTTGGATTCGTGAATTCCTTTTTTCTGGTAATGGTGGTGGAGGGGGGACATCAGAAATACTCGGCGCCCTTCTCCATATTTCCGCTTCGTGTATTTGAAGTAGGCCACCTGAATCATGACGCTCAGGTTTTCTACCAAGAATATCCCACATAGAATTGGGATAAGAAGTTCTTTTCGAAGGGTCAAAGCCAATACAGCGATCACCCCTCCTAGCATCAAGGATCCCGTATCGCCCATAAATACTTGAGCGGGATAGGAGTTGTACCAGAGGAATCCCACACAGGCGCCGATAAAGGCAGCGGCGAAGATTACCAGTTCCCCGGAGTTGGGGATGTACATGATGTTGAGGTATTGGGAAAAAATGGCATTACCGCTCAAGTAGGCAAATATGGCAATGGTCAAACCGATAATGGCCGAGGTTCCGGCCGCCAGACCATCGATACCATCCGTAATATTGGCTCCGTTGGATACTGCCGTAATGATGAAAATCGCTACAAAAATGTAGAGTACTGGAGTCATGGAATCACCCAAGAATCCTAGGAAAACTTCGTAGTTGAGCTCGTTGTTTTTGAAAAAAGGAATGGTGGTTTTTAAAGCTTTGGTATCCTGGAAAGCTGGAGTTTCGATCACTCCACTTTCCACCGATACAGGCGTAGAGAATTCTCGAATGACCACGTCGTCATTGTAATATAAAGTAGCACCCACAATTACCCCGATGCCAATTTGCCCTACGATTTTGAAGCGACCTTTCAGTCCATCCTTGTTTTTGCGGAAAACTTTGATGTAATCATCCAAGAAACCTATCAATCCCAACCAAACGGTAGTGATCAACAAGAGCTTTATGTAGATATTGTTGAGATTGGCAAAAAGTAGCGTCGGGATCAAGATGGCTGCAATCATCATCAAGCCGCCCATGGTAGGAGTGCCTTTCTTTTGGGTTTGACCCTCTAGACCCAAATCGCGAACTGTCTCGCCAATCTGACGGTTGCGGATCCAGTTGATGATGTGGTGTCCAAAGGTGATGGTGATGATCAAGGAAACCAAGGATGCCATCCCTGCACGGAAAGAAATGTAGCGAAACACCCCAGTTCCTGGGATGTCCAACACACGATCGAAGTAATCAAATAGTGAATACAGCATGTCAGGTTCCTGTCAGTTGAGTCAATAATTCAGTCACGACTTCAGCATCATCAAAATGATGCTTCACCCCTTTAATCTCTTGATAATCCTCGTGCCCTTTGCCGGCAATCAGGACGATATCTCCTTTTTGACAGAGCAGAAGCGCAGTTTTGATGGCCTCTCTTCGGTCTTCAATGGTCAAGGTTTTTCGAAAATCTGTGGGCCCTACACCCGCTTGCATGTCTTTAAGAATCTCAGTCGGCTCCTCAAATCGTGGGTTGTCGGAGGTGAAAATGGCTTTGGTACTTTCAGAAACAGCTATTTTGGCCATGGTCGGACGCTTGGTCTTATCACGATTCCCTCCACAGCCTACTACCGTGATGAGCTGCTCATTGCCAGTTCGGAACGCATTGATCGTCTTCAGTACATTGTCCAATGCATCTGGGGTGTGCGCATAATCCACGATAGCGGTAATTCCCCCTATGGAGATTCGATCAAAGCGACCCTTGGCTCCCTTGATGGCAGACAATTCTAGGAGCACTTCGTCCTCATCCTCACCGAGCAGCACTGCAGTGCCGAGTACGCCCAACAAATTGTAGGCATTGAAGGAACCAATCATTCGGAACCAGATCAGCCTTCCGTTCACCTCCAGCTCCAAGCCTTCGATGGTATTGGAGAGGATTTTAGCCTTGAAATCCGCAGCAGACTTGAGCCCGAAGGTTTGTAGCGTAGCTCGGCAATTTTGAACCATGACTCCGCCTCGCTTATCATCTCCATTTACCAGGGCAAAGGCATCTTTAGGAAGCTCATCGAATAGCTTTTTCTTGGCTTTGATGTATTCCTCAAAGGTGCCATGGTAGTCCAAGTGATCATGGGTGATATTGGTAAATACGGCACCTGCCAACTTCAACCCTGCAATGCGCTCTTGGACAATCGCATGGGAACTGGCCTCCATAAAGCAATGGGTACATCCAGCTTCCACCATTTTGCGGAGCAAGGCTTGTACACTGACTGCATCAGGGGTGGTATGCGTCGAAGGAATAACTTCCTCGTTGATTTTATTTTCTACCGTAGACAGGAGCCCCGTGCTGTAGCCCATGCGAACAAAAAGCTGGTGCAATAAGGTGACAGTGGTGGTTTTTCCATTGGTTCCCGTAACAGCTACTACCTTGATTTTTTCAGATGGGTTTCCGTAAAAATTAGCGGCTATAATTCCCAGAGCCTTGGCCGAATCCACCACTTGGATATAGGTGATTCCTTCTGCTAGTGAGCTAGGTAGTTGTTCACAAATAATAGCAGTCGCCCCTTTTTCCAAGGCAAGCGGGATAAAATCATGTCCATCCACCTGCGTACCTTTAACAGCTATAAAGGCAGCATTTTCAATGACTTTGCGACTATCAAAAACCACATCACTTACCTTTCGCTCCATGTCTCCATTGGTAGCGGTCAGCGATACTTTGTACAATATGTCTTTGAGCACGTTCATTTATCCAAGTACAAGGTCTATGGTGGCATCTGGGGTCAAGCGTGTTCCTGGACTGATGGATTGAGTCATTACTCTTCCCTTACCGTTAAAATTCACTTTCAGTCCTTTATTTTCTAGAATATACAATGCGTCGCGAAGAGACATGCCCGCTACATTTGGCACCACTGCCTTTTCGGTGTCCAGCAGTAGCATTTGAACCTGACCTGTCTCACCCGTAGAGGCGGCAATCCAATCCTCCTGAACAAGGGTTTTGAATGGTAACTTGAGGTAATCAAAAATGCTCTGCAGTTCCTCTCCCTTGCCTGCGGCTACATACGGGAATTTTGCGCTTGCTGCCTTTGGCAAAATTTTAGATTCGTTGATCACATTCAAGCCCAGGTCCGTAGCGAAGATTTTATCCGCAATGGCCTTAAATACGGGAGCTGAAACATCACCTCCATAAGCAGCAATCCCTTTGGGACTATCAATCACGACAATCATGCTGTACTTGGGACGGTCAGCAGGAAAGTATCCCGCGAAACTGGTGTAATAGACTTCTTGGTAGCTTCCGTTGATCACTTTTTGAGCTGTACCCGTCTTACCTGCAATTTTATAATTGGCGTTCTTGATGTTTCGGGCGGTACCACTTTCCACTACCCCTAGGAGCAATTCTTGGAGCTGAGCGATTGTTTTGGGCGAAGCAATGGCCTCACGGATTACTTGAGGCTCGAAAGTCTGAATGATTTGAGCACCATTGCTGACAGACTTCACAAATAGTGGCTTTACCATTTTCCCCCCATTAGCCACCGCATTGTATAGAGCTAGGGTATGGATAGGATTCAACTTGGATTCGTATCCGATGGAAATCCAAGGGAGTGAGGTGCCGTACCAAGTTTTGGTGCCCGGCTTTTTAAAGTAGGGCTTCCCTTCCCCCATTAGCTGGAGATTCAACGGTTGGGCTAAGCCCGCTTTTTCTAGGTAGGCCAAATACTTGGATGGGTTAGATCCAAAATGCCTGTCTACCAATTTGGAAATGGCAACGTTGGAAGATTTTTCAAATGCCTGACGGATGCTGATGGTTCCATAACCTCCGTTTTTGGCATCATTCATGGGTCTCCGGTAGAAGTAATACACTCCATTACCAGTTTCAATCATGTCATTTGGGCTGACTTTGTTCTCTTCGAGCAAGGCAAGCATGGAGAACAGCTTGAAGGTAGATCCAGGCTCTACACTACCCATATCGCCTACGGCATAGTTGTAGCTCTCTACATAGCCAGTTCCAGCAGCATTTTTTTGCAAGTTGGAGATTGCCTTCACATGGCCTGTTGCCACTTCCATGACGATCACCGAACCGAAAGCCGCCTCACGATCCTTAAGCTGGTTCCGTAAGGCTGTTTCGGCTACATCCTGAATGTTGACATCCAAGGTGGTTTGAATGTCGTAGCCATCAAGTGGCTTGACGTCGTCCTCATCAAAAAGTGGCTTCCAAACACCGCCAGAAAGCCGCTGAAATAAAGCTTTTCCGCTTTGACCTTTGAGAAACGTATTGAAACTATATTCAATTCCAGAACCTACACCGTCTTGGTTCAAGGTTCCCAAAGTCCTACTTGCCAAAGAGGTGAAAGGCTGGTAGCGACGCTCAATTTTTTCAAAAATCACCCCGCCGTCAATTCTGCCTTCTTTAAAAATTGGCCAAGTTCGCATGGCCTGCATCTCTTGGTAGTTGATCTGCTTCCGGTTGATCATCAAATACTGCTTCTTGTTGGACCGAGCATCATTGATCATTCGCATGTAAGCAGTTGCGCTCTTGTCCTTGTAGAAGTTGGCCAATTGTTCCGCCAACGCATTTATACCAGATTTATACTCCTCTTCATCCACCACGGTAGGGTCGATGGCAACTTGGTAAAAAGGCAGGCTTGTAGCCAACAAACTTCCATCGGCAGCATAGATATTGCCGCGGGTAGCGGGTACATCTCTGAATTGAAAATTAACTTGCTGTGCTTTAGTCTTCCACTTCTCGCCCTCCACCAACTGAACCACCGCTACCTTGTAGGGAATGGCACATGCCGCCAAAGCTACCAGGATGAAGATCACCCGAACTCGGATCACTATGGAGCGTTTGATGTTCACTTTTTAGGCAGTTCTAATTTTACAGGAGGTTGATTCAATTCATAGAGTTCAATTGCAGCCACGCGCTTCGATACTTCAGATTGCATGCTACTTTTCATGTATTCGGCTTCGAGGGTGGTCACATCTGCTCTGATATCCGCCACTTCTTGCTTGGCCTTGTCGATTTCTCGAATTTTATTCTCTGCACGCAGGTTGCTGTAGATGTAGATCAATGCCAATAGCGCCACAAATCCTACTGGAGGAACCAATTGGACAGGTACGCCTTCACCAAGGACCTTTTTTACATCTAGCTTTTCTTCCATCCAGGAAAAAATCGTCTTCCCTGAGCGACCCCTTGGATTGCTCCCCTCTTTCAGCTTGTTCTTGAAGGTGTTCTGACTCATTTTCCTACTTTTTTTGCAATTCTCAATTTGGCACTTCTGGCTCTGGAATTCAGGGCTAGCTCCTCCTCCGAAGCGGTAATTGCTCCTCGGCTGACGGGCTCTAGTGGACGAAGGAGATTTCCATAGAAATCCTTCTCCACTTCTCCTTGAAACTTTCCTTTGGTCATCAAACTTTTGACCAATCGATCCTCTAAACTGTGGTAGCTCATCACCACCAAACGGCCTTCGGGCTTGAGAAGCTCCACTGCGCTGAGCAGCAACTCTTCCAAAGCCCCCATTTCGTCGTTTACTTCTATTCGCAAGGCTTGAAAAACCTGAGCGTAGTACTTGAATTCTTTCCCGCGAGGTGCAAAGCGCTTTAAAAATGCCGTAACCCCTTCCGTAGTGGTAAAGGGCTTGACCGAGCGCTCCGCCACGATAGACTGAGCTAGGGTCTTGGCATTCTTGATTTCCCCATACATCCCTAGAATCTTATGCAGCCTTCCCTCATCCGCAGTTGCTAGAAGCTCCTTCGCACTGAGTTCAGCCGACTGGTTCATCCGCATGTCTAGATCTCCCTGAAAGCGAGTTGAAAACCCTCTTTCTGGAGCGTCTATTTGATGGGATGAAATGCCTAAGTCTGCTAGTATTCCATCAACTTGTTTGATTCCATGCAAGCGCAGGTACCGTTTGATATCCCTGAAGTTGGCTTGCACGAAGGTGAAGCGAGGATCTTGAGGGGCATTGGCCAAAGCATCACTGTCTTGATCAAAACCGAATAGCTGCCCTCCTTCCAAACGAGCCAAAATAGCCTTAGCATGACCACCTCCACCGAAGGTCACATCGACATATACTCCACCGGGGAGAATAGCCAAGCCTTCAATGCATGGGTCAAGCATCACTGGGATATGGTAAACCGGGGTCGACATGGCGCTTAGGAGAGGTATTTTTCCATCAGGCCAGACAAGTCCGCCGTATCCACAATAATATTCTTAAGGTACTGTTCAGGATTCCAGAGTTCAATTCGGGTTCCCATGCCAACGACCACCACATCCTTCTCCAGGCTGGCATAGGTTTGGTACAGCTTCGGAATCAACAATCTCCCTGCATTGTCCAACTCCACCTCGACGATGGAATTGAAAAAAGAGCGTTGCAACATGCGCTGCTCTGCATTGTTGATGTTCAGGGATTTGATTTGACTCTCCAGCTTTTTATATTCTACCAGGGGATAGAGCGCCAAGCACTTGTCTTCAGCCATGCGGAGCATGAGCGTCATGCCATTGGCCTGAGGTATTGCCGCCTTTATCTTGGCGGGCAATGCCAAACGACCTTTGGGATCTAGCTTGCTATCGTATTGACTGTTGAACATGAATGGTCTGCTATTCGGTAAAATTTGAAGTAAGCAAAAGTAAGCAAAGAAGTTTTAAAATTTACCACTTTCTCCCACTTTTCACCACTTTGTTTCAAAAGTAGCCAAAAGATTGCGTGTCGGCAATAGTTTTTAGTAAAAAATGCAAGAAATTTTTGGGAGATTTTTTTGACTGTATGCCAAGGGGTAAAAAGTGGAAAATTGCTCCAAATGATAAATAAATGGGAGATTTGAATTGTTCAAACTTCAACTAGGTGGCTAAATTTTTCCAATTGGATCGAAAAGTGGGAGCTCCTCCCAAAAAAATAATTTAATCGGGAATTTTTGGGTAAAAACAACTAAAAAGTAACGCCTTACAAAGGGTAAAAGGTCAGTAAAGAAATCAATCTTTTGTGATTAGTTTTTTCGACTTCGAATGGCTTTTTCTCCCTTCTTTTCCAAAGACTTTCGGAACAACTCCCCAATCCAAGGCCAAGTACCCGCAATCTTGGCCAATTGACCTCTGGATTCCGGGATACAGACCAGCACCCGAGGGCGTTCCATCACACCTAAGATGGCTCGAACCACATCTTCCGCCTCCAATACCCGCTTGGGACCACTGAAGGTGAGTTTGGCCTCCTCAGGATAGCCCAACTGCAAATCCAGCATGGGGGTATTCACCAAATCGGGACAAATGACAGTCACCTCAACTCCATACTTTTTGAGTTCAGCCGCCACGGACAAGGAAAATCCCCGCACGGCAAATTTGGAGGCTGCATACAAACTCAAGCCGGACACGGGAGCCAATCCCGCCAAAGAGGAAATATTCAAAATATGCCCAAAACCCTGGTTTTTCATCGCTCTGCCGATAAGCGTAGTCCCCAAAATAGTCCCTTTCGCATTGCAGTTGAGGTGGTAGTCAATGTCCTCCAACCCATATCCCTCCAAGAAGCCGGGGCGGATCACCCCCGCACAGTTGATCAAATGCGATATCGGAAGCCCCATTTTCTTAGCTGCCTCCAGCACACGCAACCAAGTGGATTCCTGAGCTACATCCCCATCCACCCAAGACACCGGTTTGCTACCTTGTGCAAGATTTTCGAGTTTTCCCGCATCCAAGTCCACTAAAATCATCGGGACTTGACGGGCCGAAAAAGTGGCTAAAAGTTGGTTACCGATGCCACTTGCAGCGCCAGTTAGGACAATCAGGGATGGGCTCATGGAAAATGCGAAAAGGGAATGTGCACTTAAATAAACTCAAAAAAAACGAGCGTTCAAATTTTGTAGCTTTACCAAAATCAGGAACCTTTCCGAAGACTTTTGGTGTAAATTTGACTAGGACTTCAACCAAACCCCCATGCAGCAGCCAACCTCTAATTCTCCCTACGACCTCTTAATTCTTGGCGGGGGGCCCATCGGTCTTGCCTGTGGAATTGAAGCCAAAAAGGCGGGTTTGAACTACCTGATTCTAGAAAAAGGTGCCCTCTGCAATTCGATCTACAACTATCCGGTCAACATGACCTTTTTTTCCACGGCGGAGCGATTGGAACTCGCTGGCATCCCGTTTATGTCCGTGGGTCCCAAGCCTACCCGAACCGAGGCTTTGGACTATTATCGGAGGATTTACCAACTTTTTCAACTTCAGGTCAACCTCTACGAAACCGTCAACACCCTTCAAAAAGAAGGAGATCTTTTTTCCGTACAAACTACTAAAGGAACTTATTTGAGTCGAAAAATTGTCTTGGCAACTGGCTTTTACGACCTCCCCAACCTGATGGAGGTACCGGGGGAAGAACTACCCAAGGTGCTGCACTATTACAAGGAGCCTTGGTCTTTTATTGGACAAAAAGTACTGGTGGTGGGCGGAGCCAACTCTGCGGTAGATGCTGCCTTGGAATGCTGGCGCAAAGGCGCTTCGGTCAGCATGGTCCTGCTAGGAGATGAAGTGGATGACAATGTCAAGTACTGGGTACGCCCGGATATCATGAACCGCATCAAAGAAGGTTCTATCCATGCCTATACCCGATCCCGAGTCAAGGAAATTCGTGCCCAAGAGGTGATCTTGTCCACTCCAACCGGAGAAGTACAGGTCCCAAACGACTGGGTGCTTGCCTTGACTGGATACAAACCTAACTTTGCCCTGTTGGACCAGCTCGGCGTCCAACTCAGCCTAGACGAAAAGCGACAGCCCTGCTACGATCAGACCAACCAGGAGTCCAATGTCCCGGGGGTGTACCTCGCAGGGGTGGTATGCGGAGGTCTCAATACCCGAGAATTTTTTATTGAAAATAGCATTTCCCATGCGGAGGCCATCATTCAAGACATATTGAAAAAATAATACTTGCAAAAAAGAGTGTTTTTTATTGCAAATAAGATATTTTGACGTAACTTCCTGAAAACTAATAGAAAAAATGGCTGCTGTTTGGAGAATTCGATGGAATGAACAAAGAACTGAATCAATTGAAATTCCTCCCAAGGAGTACCATTTTTTCAGTCATGCCCCTGCAATAGTAGCCGAAAGCCAAGCCAAATACGGGGAGGCTACCCTAGATTTTCACGAGACTAGCCTAATTTTTGACTACCTGGATTTCAATTCCCAAGAGATCGCTGAGCTTCTCGAGGTGGATCCTAGTACACTATTCCGTTGGAAAAAGGAAGATCGAAAGCTCAGCAAAGGAATTTCCAAAAGCCTTTTGGAGATCGACCTTATTCTAGCCAAGGGCATAAGGATCTTTGGTTCGGAGGAGAAGATGTCCGCTTGGCTACAGGTTCCCAATGAAGCGCTCGGACAGCAAAAGCCGATAGACCTATTCAAAAACCCCTACCAGATCGCCCAAGTGGATCAAGCACTCGAATCTCTTTCTTGGGGGAACGTGAGCTGATGCGCTATTTCCGATTGATCGAAAATCTTCCAGGGCGAGACCCGCTCGGCTTCGGAATGGGTCCTGGTCGCTGGAATGTCAACGGTACCCCAGTAATCTATGCCTGCTCAGTGAGTGCCTTGAATTTTTTGGAGCTACTATCCATCAAAGGTCCCATCGTCACCGAAAGTTCGTGGAAAATGGTAAGTCTTGAAGTAGTAGGATCTATTCCCGAATTGGAAGTGGATGACCTTCCCATAAGTTGGAAAAATCGCCCCTATCCTAGAACAACGCAAGAATTGGGTTCCATCTGGGCCAAACGGGAACTATCCCCCTATTTAAAAATTCCTTCCTGCCGCATTCCTCTGGCCAACTTTTCTCAAGAACACAACCTGCTAATCAATCCCATGCATCCCGAATTCAAACAAAAAGTTAAGGTGAGGGATACCTGGGATGTGAGCTTTGAAGTCAACCGCTAAATCAAGAATTCGCCTCGGTAATCAAGCGTAAACCATCCAAGGTGAGGTTTCGATCTACAGTATCAAATGTTTCTTCCAAAGTAGTGAGAATGGAAGAAAGTCCCCCAGTGGCCACCACCCGAAAGGAGAGACCAGTTTCTGCTTGAATCGCTTCCAGCATCCCTTTGACCAAGCCAGTATATCCATACAGCACCCCTGCCTGAATGGCATGGATGGTATTTTTTCCAAGTGCAGATTCGGGCAACTTGAGTTCAACCTCTGGCAACTTGGAGGTATTCGTAAATAAGGACTTGATGGCTGTTTGAAGTCCTGGAACTATGTTCACTCCGAGGACTTCCCCCGAGGAATCGATAGCGGTAAAGGTCAAGGCTGTTCCAAAATCCACCACAATCACTGGTTCCTGGTACCGAGAGTAGGCCGCCATGACATTGCACATCAAGTCTGTCCCGATTTCATTCGGTCGGAGGGTACGAACTGGTAATTTGGGGTAGCTAGTTGCCTGAATTTGGTAGGGCCGCTTGCCAAAAAACTGCACACAAAACTGTTCGATGATGTCGTTGATTTCGGGCACCACCGAACTGAAGCCAATTTTTTCGATCTGATCCACAGCTATGCCGTGCTCCAAAAAATACAAGGGCACCTTTTTGCTCAGCTGCGCAATCAAACGTGGAGTTTTGGTTTCCAGACGAAACTGATTCGTCCACTTTCCTCCCTTGGAATCAAAGAGTGCAAAAACTACATTGGAATTGCCCGCATCAATGGCTAAAAACATCTTCGTGTCTGATTTTATATAAATTAGGGGCATAGTTAGCAAATAATCAACTCTCCAACCTTAAAAACACATGTATTCCCTTAGAGAAGGACAGAAATCAGACCTCCCCCGCGTGCTAGAACTTATCCAAGAGCTTGCGCTGTATGAAAAAGCACCGGAGCAAGTGACCAATACGCTGGAACGAATGGAAAAGGAAGGGTTTGGCCCTCAGCCAGTCTATGGATTCTATGTTTGCATGAAAGACAGCAGCAAAGAAATCATTGGGATCGCAGTCTATTACTACCGCTACTCCACCTGGAAAGGAAAAAGATTGTACCTCGAAGATATCGTGGTTACAGAATCTGAAAGAGGAAATGGGGCAGGCAAACTCCTTTTTGATCGTGTAATGGCCAAATGCATCGAAGAAGACTGCAGTGGAATGATGTGGCAAGTACTGGATTGGAATGCCCCAGCAATCAACTTTTACAAAAAGTATGATGCGCTTCTGGAGGCAGGATGGCTCAATGCCCACCTCCAAGATTACGAGATCAAAAAATTGCTGCAGTCCTAAATCAGAGATCCAAGCCCCTCCGTTTCTAGGCATCAAAAAAATTAAGACTACCTTTGTGTCATGAAAACAAAAGCGTTGAGCGTAGTCTACGAAGACAATCACCTCCTTGTAGTCAATAAGGCAGCAGGAATCCTAGTCCAAGGAGACAAAACAAAAGACAAAACTCTGACGGATTATTGCAGAGAATACATCGCCAAAAAATACGAAAAACCTGGAGCTGTTTTCTTGCATCCCATACACCGACTAGATCGACCAGTGAGCGGATTGGTTGCCTTTGCCCGAACCTCCAAAGGTCTGGAGCGAATGATGGAACTCTTTCGCAAGCGAGACATTCACAAAGTATACTGGGCCCTAGTCAAACGAAGACCCAAAGAGGAAATGGGTAAATTGACCCATTGGCTCACGAAAGACGAAGTTAAAAATTTTGTTACCGCGCATGATCAAGAAGTAGAGGGCTCCCAAAAAGCAGAGCTCAACTACAAAGTATTGGGCCATATGAATGACCACTACCTGTTGGAAGTTCGCCCCATCTCAGGCAGACCCCACCAAATTCGCGTACAACTGGCATCTATGGGTTGCCCCATCCGAGGAGATGTCAAGTACGGATTTGCCAAAGCCAATCCTGATGCAAGCATCAACCTGCATGCCTTCCACCTGGTCTTTGAACATCCCATCAAAAAAGAAAAACTCTTCCTTCGTGCTGCCCTCCCTGAAACTGAATTCTGGGAGCAATTCCTCGAACTCGAACAAGTAAAAGCCAAGGATCAGCATTTGGATAATACGTTTTCGGGGTGAGAAAGGGAAATACGATTGAAATACGAAGCACGAGTTACGAAATACGGCACTTAACTATTGTCGAAGGCTGGACACCGAATTCGGGGAAACTAGTTTCTAGTGTCATTAGGCATCTAAGTCTTTTACTTCTCTTGTTTCTTGCTTCTTGCTTCTCAAATTAGCTTGTGTTTCTACCAAACTACAACTACCATGAAAAACTTCATTTTTCTACTCAGTTCTCTCCTAATTCTCAGTGCCTGCACCGCACAGAACTCTCCGAAGACCATCTACATCGTTCGCCATGCGGAGAAGCAACTCGAAGGTCAGGACCCAGAGCTCGCCTATGTTGGAGAAGTTCGGGCTAAAAAACTTGCTCAGATTCTGGAGAAGGAAGGGATCAAAAGGGTCTTGTCTACTAATTACACACGAACTAGAAATACCGCTCAACCTACTGCTGCAGCTGCAGGACTGGTAGTGGAATATTATGATCCCAAAAATCAAGAGGCTTTTGTTACCGATCTTCGAAGCAGCGAAGGTAATATCCTCGTAGTCGGTCACAGCAATACCGTCAGCCAGCTTGCCAATGCTTTTGTAAGTGAAGGCAAGAAATTTGCAGACCTTACCGATCTGGAGTACGACTACATCTACGTGGTGACTTTAGATAAAAAAGGCTCCAAAGTAGCACGGAAAACCTACAAGGATTTTTAAGGTGAGTAGCTCTTAGTTTGATGCAACTACTAAGCAAGGCAAAGTCCTTGCTTTTTTTTGTGAGGGCATTCCTTCCCCTTCTTTTTGTCCCTTTTCCTAATTACATTTCGTGTAGGGGTCAAACGCATGAATCGAGAAAAAAACCTGCAGCAGCTACAAGACAAAACCAAGGTCTGGGACATCGCCGTCATCGGAGGTGGGGCCTCGGGCTTGGGCGTGGCCTTGGATGCAGTCTCAAGAGGCCTATCTGTGGCCCTTTTTGAAAAGGCCGACTTTGCTAAAGGTACTTCCAGCAGAAGCACCAAATTGATTCATGGCGGGGTGCGCTACTTGGCACAGGGACAACTCTCCCTAGTGTTTGAAGCACTTAAAGAGCGTGGGCTGCTACTAAAAAACGCCCCACACCTGACCCACAAACAGTCCTTCCTCATTCCTATTTATTCCTGGTGGGACAAAATCCAATACAGCATCGGGCTGAAACTCTACGATTGGATGGCCGGCAGCCTCAGCCTCGGCCCCTCCAAATTTATCTCCAAGGAAGAAACCCTTTTACGCCTACCCCATCTTCAAACCGACAGGCTCCAAGGAGCAGTTTGCTACTATGACGGACAGTTTGACGATGCTAGACTTGCCATCCACCTTGCACAAACAGCCGACGAACTCGGGGCTTGCCTACTCAACTACGCCAAAGTCACTGGGCTCAGCAAAGACCCTTCTGGCAAACTCATTGGACTGAAAGTTCAGGACATAAATCAAAAGGAAAACCTTCAAATCCAAGCTAAAATGATCGTCAATGCCACGGGTGTCTTTGCGGATAAAATCCTGCAACTCGACAACCCAAGTGCCTCCAAGACGATCCAACCCAGTCAAGGAATCCACCTGATCCTGGACCTGGAGTTTTTGGGAGGAACAGATGCATTGATGATTCCCAAAACAAAAGATGGGCGCGTGCTATTTGGAGTTCCTTGGCACAGTAAACTCTTGCTTGGAACTACAGACACCATTCGAGAGAAGGCCAAGCTGGAGCCGGAAGCTCTACAGCAGGAAATTGACTTTGTGCTGGAAATAGCAGGGAGCTATTTGACTAGAAAACCTGCAAGAACGGATGTACAAGCTGTTTTTGCTGGCCTTCGTCCACTTGCTAGGCCAGAGGAAGGAAGCACGAAAACCAAGGAAATCTCCCGGTCTCATAAAATTATGGTCTCTCCAAGTGGACTAGTTTCCCTCATCGGAGGAAAATGGACCACGTTCCGAAAAATGGGAGAAGATACGGTTGCTTATTTTAGCCGTATCACTGGCCAAATCCTCCCAAAAAGTAAGACCTCCACTCAAAAAATTCATGGATGGACAGCAAACATTCCGTCTGGACACTGGAGCATGTATGGTTCGGATGCCGAAAAAATCAAAGCCCTCGCAAGCCAGAATCCCAATTGGAAAGAGCGCATCCATCCCCAGTTCCCGAATATTCTAGCAGAGGTGGTCTGGGCTTGCAAGCAGGAAATGGCGATGACGATAGAAGATGTACTTTCTCGGAGAATCCGAATGCTCATCCTGGACCCAGAAGCCGCGTTGGCCTCTGCAGAAATTGTGGCTCGAACCATGGCTACGGTACTCCACAAGCAGGAGGACTGGATTAGAACTGAATTAACTAATTTTAGAAAGATTGCTGCAAAGTATTTGATTTCGAAACACTAAATTCAAACCAACAATACCAACCCAATCGCCCAAAATGCCTGTTGACAAACCCTATATTTTGGCCTTAGACCAAGGCACTACGAGTTCCCGAGCCCTTATTTTTAACCAAAAAGGAGAAATCGTCTCCGTGGCTCAAAAGGAATTTACCCAATACTTCCCCCAGCAAGGTTGGGTAGAGCACGACCCAGAGGAAATCTGGTCCAGCCAGTCCACTGTGCTCATGGAGGCACTGCTACAAAAATCCATCCGCCCTGACCAAGTAGCGGCCATCGGCATCACCAATCAGCGTGAGACCACCATCGTATGGGATCGGAAAACAGGCAAAGCCCTCTACAAGGCGATTGTCTGGCAAGACCGCCGAACCGCAGCCTATTGTGATGCGCTCAAAGAAAAAGGGGTGGCCAACCAAATCGCAGAAAAAACAGGCTTAGTCATAGACGCCTATTTTTCTGCCACCAAAATTCGTTGGATTCTCGATCAGGTACCAGGGGCTCAGCAGCGCGCAGAAGCGGGAGAATTGGCTTTTGGAACAGTTGACAGCTGGCTGATTTGGAAGTTGACTACTGGAAAAAGCCACCTAACCGACATCACGAATGCCAGCCGCACACTGATTTTCAATATTCATACCCAACAATGGGATCAGGAGCTGCTGGCCTTGTTCAACATTCCCGCTTCAATGCTCCCAGAGGTAAAAAGCTGCAGTGAGGTATTCACCGAGACGGCAGGAGATGTGCTCAATACCAAAATCCCAATTGCCGGGGTAGCCGGTGATCAGCAGGCAGCACTTTTTGGGCAACTCTGTACCCAGCCAGGCATGGCCAAAACCACTTACGGCACTGGTTGCTTCCTAGTCATGAATACGGGCAAGCAAGCCGTACGCTCCCAAAATCAGCTGCTCACCACCGTGGCTTGGAAGATTGGTAATGAAATCAACTATGCCTTGGAAGGGTCGGTATTTATAGGAGGAGCGGCGATCCAATGGCTTCGAGATGGGCTAAAGTTGTTTGCCGATGCTAAGGAAACCGAAAAACTAGCCACCAGCGTCCCTGGTAATGACGGAGTTTATTTCGTCCCTGCACTAGCAGGATTAGGCGCACCGCATTGGGACCAGCAGGCCCGAGGAGCCTTTTTTGGAATTACCCGAGGCACCACTACGGCACATTTCACGAGAGCTGCCTTGGAGGCCGTCGCTTACCAAGTCTATGATGTCCTCAAGGCCATGGAAAAGGATTCGGGCAAGCCCACCCAAGAACTTCGAGTAGATGGTGGAGCCACTGCCAATAACTTTCTGATGCAGTTTCAAAGTGACCTGTTGAATTGCGAAATCAAGCGCCCCATGATCATTGAGACGACGGCACTAGGCGCCGCATTTTTGGCTGGCTTAGCAGTAGGCTTCTGGAAAAATCAGGAGGAGCTCCAAAAACTATGGCAGCCAGACCAAACCTTTTCTCCAGCAATGGAAGATAGCAAACGAGAAAAATTAGTACATTTTTGGCATAAAGCAGTTGAACGAACTAAAAACTGGGAAGAATGAATCCATTAGTAGCAGAATTAATCGGCACCGCAGTGGTGCTTCTTTTAGGAACAGGCGTAGTTGCCAATGTGATCTTGCCCGGCACCAAAGGAAATGGAGCTGGACTGATCGCCATCACCACCGCCTGGGCTTTTGCCGTGTTTTGTGGAGTAGTCATCGCTGGGCCTTCTAGCGGCGCGCACCTTAACCCGGCTGTAACCATTGGATTGGCTGCTGTGGGTAAATTTGACTGGGCCATGGCTCCAGGCTACATTTTAGCGCAATTTGGCGGGGCGATGCTCGGTTCGGGATTGGCCTGGGCCATGTACCGTCATCATTTTGACATGACCGATGATCCTGGATTGAAAAAAGGGGTCTTTTGTACAGATCCAACGGTGCGTAATTTTTCAACCAGTGTACTCTCTGAAGCGCTTGGAACTTTTGTGTTGGTTTTTGTGATCCTCTACATCGCAGGAGCCAAACTCGAGGACTCAGGCAATACCCCAGTTGGATTGGGTTCCATCGGAGCCCTTCCAGTTACCTTATTGGTTTGGGGCATCGGCTTAGCCTTAGGAGGTACCACCGGCTATGCCATCAATCCTGCCCGTGACCTTGGCCCTAGAATCATGCATCAACTCTTGCCCATCAAAGGCAAGGGAGACTCCGATTGGGGCTATGCATGGGTACCCGTTGTGGGGCCCATCCTAGGCGCGTTAGTAGCTGCAGGATTGTTTCTTGCAGTAGGAAATTAGTTTAATCTCGAGTAGACCATGACCAAAGAGACCACCATCAAACTGTTTGAAGAAAAGCAAGTGCGCAGCATTTGGGATGTCGAACAAGAAAAATGGTATATCTCTATTGTGGATGTAATTGAAATACTTACAGAAACAGACCGACCAAGAAAGTATTGGAGCGACCTAAAATCCAAACTAAAAAAGGAAGGAAGTGAGTTGTCCGAAAAAATCGGACAACTGAAAATGCAATCTTCGGATGGAAAATTTTACCAAACTGATGTTGCAGACACCGAACAGCTTTTTCGTTTAATTCAATCCATTCCATCTCCCAAAGCAGAGCCCTTTAAATTATGGCTGGCAGAGATTGCTGCAGAACGATTGGATGAATTGCAAGACCCGGAATTGAGTATAGACCGAGCTTTGGAGCAATACCTAAAACTGGGCTACTCTGAAAATTGGATCAACCAACGATTGAAAAGCATTGAGATCCGAAAAGAACTCACCGATGAATGGAAAAAACGCGGATTAAAAGAAGGAGTGCAATTTGCTACCCTTACCGATATAATTACCAAGTTTGGACGGAGCTCAGGGTAAAAAAAGGAGAATTTAAGGGATAACATGACCAATACCGAGTTGATTTTGAACATGTTGGCAGAAGCATCCACAAAAGATATCTCGGCTGCCACCAATCCAAAAGATTTTGAGGAAAATAAAAAAGTGGCCAAGCAAGGTGGTAATGTAGCTAAGGTGGCAAGGCTGGAATTGGAAGCCAAAACGGGTAACAAGGTCATCACCTCTTTAAATGCCAAAGATACTTTCAAAGCACTTACTGAAGAAAAGAATAATCCCAAAAAGAAAAAGGGAGAATAGCACACAAAGCCAATAGAAGAGCATGAAACGGATTTACCAAGAACTATTGTAGCATGTTATTCACCTGAAACCAATGAAGTATTTGTACCAAAAAAACTATTGTGTGGTTTAATCAAAAATGGTTGAATAAAAAATGCTAAACCCGTACCCGCTCACCTATCCAAAAAATGCCCGAACTGGAGAACGTAGAAATGCCTTCTGGAACTTCCAGTTGGGTGAGGCAGCAAACCGGGAAAAGCAAGGATCCGTTGGCATTGGACACCTCCACCGGCTGATTTTCGGAAGCCAAAAGGCGGATTTCAGAAGGAGCAAACCACTTGGAAAACTTCCCTCCTTTGACCGGATAGTATTTCCAATCCTCATCTACAAGCGTTAGATCCAAGTGAAGGATTTTTTCCTCCAACTCCTGGTGTTTTTGGTGATCAAAACCCACCAAATGCACCCCTTTGTGCTGGGATGCTAGGAGGTAATGAATTCCTTCCTCCAAGGCACTCCCGGTAGAAACTGTCAAAAACCGTAGCGGATATTGTTCTTCGAGCAAGTGAAGCTGATCCCTCTGGAATTCTAAAGTGCCCAAAACCACATCAATTTTTATTCCCCAGCTGAGCACCACCTCCACCGCTTCTTGAGCGACCAGTAGGGTTGGGGACCATTCGAGAAGTGGGGCAACCGTCTCAAAGGAAATTCCTACCGCCTCCAAGATAAATACGGCTGGCTCCTGCTGCTCCTTGACAAAATGATGGCTTGACATCAGCTCCAGAGATTTTGGTAAAAGCGAAACACATTTTCATGGGCTAATTTTCGCAACTGCCCTTCAGACAGTTCCTGACTTAGGTGAGCCAGGATGCTGGGGTACTTGCTTGCATTTTCTGCCAAGGGAAAATAAAAGGGATGGCGGCTCCGGTCTGGGAAATCCTGTGTATAGAAAAAGTCTGCTCCAAAGGTGATTGCCTGATCACTGAGTTTGGAGCCATAGATTAAGTGTTCAAATAGTCGTTCAGGCTGCTCACTATCCAAAAAGGCGCGAAGAAAATTGACTCCAATGATCCCTCCTCGCTGGATGATCTCTTTGGCAAATTCATCGGTCAAATTTCGCTTATGATCCCAAATCTTCCGGAAATTGGAGTGGCTGGCTAAAATGGGAATAGGCAAATGGTGCCGGTCGATGTGATTCAAAATTCCTTCGGCCAACAAGTCTGAGGTATGGGAAAGGTCTACTGGAATCCGCTTGCCCGCTAGGTAGTCGAGGAGGCGTTTTCCATCTTCTTTCAATCCAATGCCTTCGGTGTAATTGCCTCCTCCAAAACGATTTTCGGTATGGTGCGTGAGGCTGATGTAGGCAAGTGATCCTAATTTTTGTAGCAATGCGTCAAACTGAGCATAAATTTCCTTCCAAGTAGCCGTTGGAGTACCAATCCCGGCGGCATTCTCAATGGAAGCAATGATTCCCAGT
>Ga0172372_10001678_pt1 | contig 34285 bp, 28 predicted proteins | sample LakKiv5m_2_FD_114544 | JGI IMG/M metagenome (GOLD analysis project Ga0172372, IMG submission 114544) | Freshwater microbial communities from Kabuno Bay, South-Kivu, Congo - kab_092012_9.5m | ecosystem: Environmental > Aquatic > Freshwater > Lake | place: Democratic Republic of the Congo... | reverse complement strand
TTTGTCATGATTAATATCAAGACAGATGACTTCATGTCCATTTTCAGCAAAGCAAGCCCCAGTTACAAGGCCAACGTAACCAGTTCCGATTATCAAAATTTTCATGGGAATTTCCAGATGCTTCATTTAAACATTAAAAATATTACAAAAAATGTTTATTCAATACACTCTAAAAGACCATTTTTCAAAAGAAATCTTTGATCACAAAGAGCAGCAAGATCCCTGTTGTGAGTCACAATAATTAATCCCTTATTGAGCTCTTTTGCAAAGTAAATGAGTAGCTCATGGATTTTCTTGGAATTCTCATCGTCTAAATTTCCAGTTGGCTCATCGGCTAAAATTAATGAAGGATCGTTGCATAGAGCTCTAGCAATTGCAACCCGCTGCTTTTCTCCTCCAGAAAGGTGCTTTGCTAAAAAGTTTGCTCTGTCTAAGCATCCAACTTGGTAAAGAAGATCAAGAGCTCTTTTATGCATTTCTGAGCCTTTTTTTACATTTATTCTTGCGATCTTAGCTGGGATTAAAACGTTTTCAAGAGCTGTGTATTCTTCAAGAAGATGGTAGCTTTGAAAGATAAAACCAATTAACTGATTTCTAATTTTATCTACTTGATTGAGTTCCACTTTCCTTCCATGGATTTCAAGCTCACCACTAGATGGTGTTTCAAGCGTTCCAAGAATGCTAAGTAGCGTGCTTTTACCAGAGCCTGATCTTCCCACAATTGCAATTGTTTTTTTTGGAAAAACATCTAAATTTATTTCCTTTAGTAAATCAAGTGGAGAAGGGGTAAAAAAAGTCTTTTTTATTCTTTTTGCACTTAAAATCGGCGTTTCCATCTTTATTCTGATTTAAGGGTTACAGCTGGGGCTACTTTACTTGCTTTAAAAGCCGGAATTACTCCGGCGATAGTAGAAATTAAAGGGGTTGCAATCAAAATAAATTTAAGAGCGCCTCCACTTAGGTGGGTTGGAAGAGAGGATCCATAAAATGCTTCTTGAAATAGACTTTGTCCCTGAAGCAAACTTAAGAAATAGACTAGAGAATTAACGTTTTTCATTGTGTAAAAAGCGCAAATTGCTCCAATCATACACCCCAATAGTCCAAGAGAGGCTCCACAAATTGAAAAAATAAAAGTGACGCTTTTAGTGGAAGCACCCATTGCTCGAAGAACGCCTATTTCCTTTTTTTTGTCATTAATCATTAAAATTAAAAAAGAGAAAATATTGGAGCATGCAACAACTAAGATCACTACTCCAATTAAAGTAAAAAGGTATTTATCACTTTGAAACTGTTTGAGAAGATCTTTTGCAAAATCATAATCATAAAAACTTAAGACTTTGAAGTATTTTCCAACCCCGTTTTCTTCTAAAGCATTGTTAAGATCGTTTTGGATTTTTTTTGTTTTAGAAAGATCATTGAACCAAATTTGAAGACCACTGGATAGGTTTTCATCAATTGCAAAGCTTTGAGTGCTTTCTGAAATGGAGCGAATGAGGTTGCCGTCCATTAAAATACATCTTGATCCAACTGATAAAACTCCTGGGTCATAAAATCCACAAACATAAATTTGAACTCTTTGCTCTTGCATGGCATTTGGAGTTGCAGCTCCATAGGAGATGTAGCCTCTATCACCAACTAACACTCCATTTTCTTTAAACGTTTTAGGAAGTAAAATAGGATGATCCCTCCCCCCATTACTTGGTAGGTAGGCCCTTTTTCCGATAAAATATGGCCAAGCAGGGGGGGAAGCTGGCGCATCGTTAAAAAGCTGATTAATTTTGATGGAACTTATAGAGCAATCTTTCCATGGAACATAGAGCGATATCTTTTGATTTTGGATTTTTCCTGATGCTAAAATTTTGAAACTATCAAAACCTGAGCTGAGCCAGAAGTGAGTTAAGTTCAAATTCGCTGTAAGAAATATGTCTTCATCTATAGTGGTATGCACCCCTGTTGCACTTTGATGGTATGAAAGATCATTTGATATAAATACAAGCTCAGAATCTTCCTTTTTTAAAATCCCTCTAAGAAGATTTTTACTTTTTAAGCATTTAGAAGAGGAGGAAGCTGGAAGAAAAAGGTTCTGAATCTTTCCTTCATGAATAAAGGCGTAGGCGATTAAATTTACTCCTTCATCAAAGAGTGGAGGGGTTAAAGTGAATGAGGAAGATCTGTAATTAATTGTTAAGTTTTCTACATCTGAAAATAAATTAGCAATGCGCGATTTAAAAATTGAGGAAGATGTTTGTTCTGCTTCGTAAGGGATCTCTAAGCATGAGGAGTCTAAGCTAAATCCAGATAAATAAATTAGGTGAGAGAGATCCTCTTTTTGAGCCGGAGTGATAAGATCATGAAGATAGGGGCTTTTTTCACTAAAAGATGCAGCGTAGCACATCTGAGAAAGGTAGCTTTGAGAGGCGATTGCTTGATCAAAAGCCGGTCTAATTAACTTCAATTTTAAAAGAACAGCTGCCGTCTCAAATTCATCATAAATCAGAGAGTTTTCTTGAACCTCAGAAATAGATTTAAAAAGAAGTTTTGATAAATCTTTTAACTCTCCTTGCACATCAACATCTGGCTTGGGAAAGCAGGAGGGGAGAGATTGATCTTCTTCTTCACTGTATGGGTTGGTGATTTTGCTCTCTTTTTTTTCTAAAAGCGTTTTCGTTGTGAAACTAGAAGAGATAGAGTATTGATCTATTTGATAATAATAAGAGCTCTTATAAGCGTCGGTTGGAATGATTCTAACTGGAGCATTGAGAGAGGTGAGCTTACTAAGCCAAGTTTTTTCTATTCCGTCTGTAATAGAAAGAAATAATAGTAAAAGCCAAACAACAACAGATATAACAAAGACTGATGTGATGGCAATCAAAGAGACAGAAAATTGTTTTTTTCTAGGAATTAAATACTTCTTCGCAATGAAAAATTCAAACATTTAAAAATCTAAGATTGCCCTTTAAAAAAGCAGTATTTACTTTGCTTCTTTAAAAATCACGTGTTTTCTTAGAGTTTTGTCGTATTTTTTTAGCTCTAATCTTTCAGTTGTGTTTCTTTTGTTCTTTTTTGTCCAATAGCACTCAGAACTCTCTGTGCTCTTCAATTTAATTTTTTCTCTCGCGCCTTTTTTAGCCATAAATTCCTCGAAAAGTAAGTCATAGTTATAAAAGGCAATATTTTAAGTTGAAAATCTTTAAAGAACAAGAGAAATTAAAGTATTCTATCAAGGATTTTTCACAGAGGGAGTCTCGGAAGGGCTTCTAAATTTAAATCATCCGATTTTCCCTCTTGTTGAAAGAGGTGAAATCCAAGCCCTGCGATCATTGCGGCATTATCCAAACTTAATCCTTTAGGGGGGTAATAAAAATTATACTTGTCAGATGAGTGTGCTTTAAAAAGATCTCTTAATATTTGACTTTGAGTTACACCCCCACCTAGATAAATATCTTTACATCCGTAAAGTTCCGCGGCTCGGGTCGTTTTTTTAATTACATCTAAAAAAACAGATTCCTGAAACGCTGCTGCAATGTTTTTTTTCTCAGAGGGATCAATTAAAAGAGGGGAAGATTTAGAGGAATTTGCTCCTTTTAGAGCGTATAAGACATTGGTTTTAATTCCACTAAATGAAAAGTGAAAAGGGTTTGTTTTTACATGTCCTGATTTAAATGAATATAAAGAAGGATCTCCCTCTAGACTTAGCTTCTCAATTTCAGGACCTCCTGGATAAGGGAGATCTAAAAGAGATCCAACTTTATCAAAAGCTTCACCAATTGCATCATCGACTGTAGTTCCAATTAACGTGTAAGATCCTAAAGCATTTATTTTTACAATAAAAGTATGACCTCCAGAGAGTACAACACCAATTGCAGGAAAAGTTGGAGTAAGATCCTCATGCATCATAGATGCGTAAAGATGAGCCTCCACATGATTTACTCCCACAAATGGAATATCCCACACGCAGCTAAGAGCTTTAGCTGCATTTAATCCAATCGTGATAGAGCCAATTAAACCTGGAGCCCTAGAAACAGCAATTAAGGAAATCTCATCTTTTGTTACACCAGCTTCTTTTAAGCTAAGATCTAAAATTGGGATAAGGTTATCAACGTGTGAGCGGCTGGCAAGTTCAGGGTAAACTCCGCCATAGTTCTTATGAATTCCAATCTGAGAGGAGATGACATTAGATAAAATTTCTTTCCCTGACCTTACTACAGCGCAAGCTGTTTCATCGCAGGTTGTTTCTATTCCTAAAACTAGCATAAAATATTATATTTTTTTTCAAAGAGTATAGCAAATCACTCAATTTCTTAGGAAAGGCTTCAAATAAAAATAAAGATTTAAATAAGATTTTATTATATTTTTTTTAATAAAAAGAGAGAAGGTATGGCAAGTTCAGTAGGTTTTAGCGCAAGAAGGGATGGTTTCTATAGAGAGAATGATAGAGTTGATTTAAGGCAAAAAAGAGAAGTTATTAGATTTTGCGAAAGAGGAGATTTAAAAAGCCTTAGAAGATTTTTAGGGAGAAATCAGGATGTCGATTCTATAAAAACTCCTGAGGGACTAAATCTATTTCAAGTGTGCTTACTCAATAAGAAGTTTGATTTAGCAAGCTATCTGCTCATTAACTACCCTGATATGGAAGAGGAGGAAGTCGAGGAGTTTGGTCATTTTGGGTTTTATTTATACCAAAGGGGTATGCATGATGAACTTCATGAAATAATAAAAGTTTATCCAAGTTTTTTAACAAAGAAGGATGATAGGGACGAGAGTCTATTTTTTAAAGCATTTATTGATGCGGAGTTTTTAATTTGCGAAACTGCGCTAAGATTAATGCCGACTCTTATTCGATCAAAAAATATAGAAGGAAAAGGGCTTTTGAGGGCAGCAATCGATCTTCATCCTAACCTCCAGGGGCATATTGACTGGTTATTTGAAAGAGCTAATTATATTCCAAGAAAAGGAAAGGAAATAGATCAATTGGTGGAATTTATAAAACAAACAGATGAATTTGATTTCAATTATTTTGAAAGAATTGTTACAGAGGAAACTCTTCACATGTTTGTTTCACATTTAGATTTTTTAATCAATAAATGTGATATTTGGCGTATCAGAGATTTCTTAACTTCTAAAAGAAAACTCTTTCCTGAAAGTTTTTATGCGGCTTTATCGAAATCACCTCTTCTTGAGGAAGAAGCTCTTGCAGCTTACTACAATGAAAAGATTAAAGACGTTAAAGAAATTCAAAACCCCTATAAATCACTTAGATCTATCTTTTATACAACTCTAAAAACGGATTTCTTTGCTAAGGTTGAAAGATTTGACTCAGAAAAAGATAGAAGAGCTAAGGCAGGAGCTTGCAAAGATGAAGAAATTAAACAAGTTCATAGACTCTTTAAAGCTATTTCCTGCAAAAAACAAGATGCATCCATTCCTCAAGGACGGGAGAAGCTTTATTATTTTCATCTTGAAAGAATTTTAAAGCATTTAGCGATCTATTTGAAAAAAGAAAAAAATTCAAATGAAACATTGACTTACTTAAGTGATTTAGCTTCTTGCTCTGGACATTGCTACACCCATTTTTCAACAGTGATTCACTCTATCTATGTCCGGCTCACAGGGGATCAAGGTGTGAATCAAGAGCATCAAGCCGAGCTGCCTTATCAGCGATTTGAAGATAAAATTAAAAAACATTTTAGTGTAAAAATTCAAGCAGAGACAGCTCCCTATCTTCAGTCTCAAGATGCTCATGTTGCGGCCCTTTTGCATGCATTTTTTATTGAAGTAAGACTTCCTGTTGAAACTGAGGCCATGATTGACTCCCAAAAGTTTGCGGCGTCTTTAACCGTAAGATCGGAAATTTTAAAGGAACACCTCTCAGAAGAGGACCTTCTATTCGTGGAAAGCGATGAGGATTTTATTGAAGAGACAAAAGAGGCTTTTCTAGAAATGTTTAGATCAAAACATCTTAATTTGAAGTTTATGAATCAAACATTAATTGACTTTTTGGATCAGGGTTTAAATGAGCTTCAAGATCCAGCCTTTTTGCTTGAGCTCACAGACTGGCTCGAACAAAAAAGAATCTCAACACATGATATCATCAAATTTAAAACAGATGGAACCTATCATGTTCGAAAAAAAGGGGTTTGCAAGCTTTTAAAAAAATTTCCAAAGGTGATTCAACTTTAGAAAAAGGCTTCTTTGAGAAGCCCCGCTTAGTTGGGTGAGAATGAATTTAAGAATAAAGAAAGAGTTTCTTTGATCTCCTCTTTTTTCTCTTTAGGGTAAGTCATCTCTACTTTGTAGAGAATGTTATCTATCAAAATTAAGAACCCAGAGGTCTCTTGGTTGTCTTTTTTTTCTAACACGAATTCAAGAGCTGGATGACCGTCGTAGACAATAGAGCTTTTCTTTATAATTTTCCCTTCTGTTAGTTTAGAGGAGATGATTTTTAACGCACCTTTTAAAAATAGAGAAGGTTTCCATTTAAGCCAGCTTTTCGGCATCGCACTATAACTTAAGCTATACTCTATATCTTCTGTGTCTAAAACATAATTAACACTGTAAAAAGGAAGGGTTTCTTTACTTTTCGGGATGGGAAGTTTAGTGAAATCCTCATCGGGTTTGCCAGGGAATTTGATTTGAAAATTACCTTGTGGATCTTTATAGAGATTCCAATGTTGATTAGTTCCAGTTCTAAGCAGTTTAGTTGAAAAAAGCTCGCTGTTTGAAGAGACTGCCACTTCTCTTAGTTCATATTCAGCTATAAAAAATAGAGAGAAGAAGGAGAGTAAAAAGGCACAAATAAAGTTTCTAGCAGATCTTTTTTTCTTTTGTAGAACATCTATGTTGTTTTGAGCATCTTGCTTAGTTTTTCCAAATTTATAAATTTGATTAAACGCTCTAGTTTGGCAAAAAAGATTGATCAAAGGCAGATTACACCCAAGTCCTTTTGTCCAGACTAAAAAAGCTCTTTCAAAAGATTGTTGAAGAGATAAGGGGGTTCCATACTCTGTTTGTATAGTAATTCCAAAAAGAAATTTGCCGGGGGTTGTAGAGAAATAGTGAACAGCAAGAGCCTCTAGCGGCATCCATATCAAAGGTACAAGCACTATACATGCGAAGTGAAGAAGATCAGATTCAATCAGTTCAGAAAAAAATAAAGGAAGTATAAGTGCGATGTAAACAAAGCAATAATCAAGGGTTCTAGCCAGGAATCTAGAAAGCGGATTCTTCCGGTTGATATATTTTTTTTTAGAATACATTTTTGCGATCCTACTTAATTACAAAGATAGGGTATTTTATAACAAAACTATTTAAATTACAATTTTTTAATAATTACTTTATATTAAAATTATTTTCAGTTTAATCTGAAACAGAGTAAACACCTTCTAGGTTAGAAGATTCAAGTAGGATTAAAACTTTTCTTTGATAATAGCGCCACCTAGGCATTTGTCTTCTTGATAGAAAACGATAGATTGTCCAGGAGTGATTGCCCGCTGAGGATTTTTGAAGACAACCTCAATCAAATCTTGCTCAATGTGTAAAATTTCGCAGGGTTGATCTTCTTGCCTATAGCGCACCTTGGCAAAACATGAAAAGGGTAGGGATTTAGGTTCAGAAGTTGTCCATGAAATAGAAGATGCAACAACCTTTGAGGAGTAGAGTCTTGGATGATCCTGTCCTTGAGCTACAATGATTAAATTATTGTTTATATCTTTATCTGCTACAAACCAAGCATCACCTTCACCCCCAATTCCAAGTCCTTTTCTTTGGCCAAGTGTGTAGTATAAAGCTCCAGAGTGCTCTGCTAAAACTTTCCCATCGACAGTGACAATATTCCCTTTTTTTGCCGGGATATACTGAGAAATGAACTCTTTGAAATCTCGTTTTCCAATAAAGCAAATACCAGTGCTATCTTTTTTTGAAAAAGTCGAAAGCCCTGCTTGTTTTGCAAGTTCTCTCACCTGAGGTTTTAGCAAATGGCCCACTGGAAAAATCACTTTAGAGAGCTCATTTTGACTCATTGTATAAACAAAATAAGATTGATCTTTATTTGAATCTTTTCCTTTTAAAAGCTCAAATCCAGCCTCAGATTTCAAACTTTGGCAATAGTGGCCTGTTGCAAGAAAATCGGCTCCAAGACTTAAAGCTTTCTTCAAAAATAGATTAAATTTAATCTCTTTATTACAAAGAATATCTGGATTTGGAGTTAGTCCTTTTTTCAGCCCAGAAAGAAGATCCTGGAAAACAGCATCGTAATATTCTTCTGTAAAATTGACTGTGTAAAAGGGGATATTTAACGTTTCACAAACTTTGGCGGCATCCTCTTGGTCTTTAGATGCCATACATCTACCATTTTGATCCGATTCCTCCCAGTTCTTCATAAATAGACCAAAGACTTCAAAACCAGCTTTTTTTAAAAGATATGCCGAAACGGATGAGTCAACTCCTCCTGACATTCCAACAGCTATACAAGATCCTTTTGGAATATGATCAAACATGATAAAACGGGCCAAACATTTTGAAAAAAGAGAATATTTTATGAATTATAGAACTTAAATTAAAGGCAAAAAAACTAAAGGATTTATCAAGCAACTCTTAGATTTTGTAAAAAAATAACTTGACAGTTACGTTCATTTATTGAAAATGCAGTTTTTTCTGAAAATTGAGGAAGTATGAGAAATTGGATTTTGCGCGATTTATCCAACGATAGTTTACTTGAAGCTGTTGAAAGAAATACTCTAGAACATTTATTTTTTTTACCTTCAAGGCACCCATCGATGGATGTCATAAATGATGATAATTTAATAATTGTTGATACCAAAATACCTTCGTTTCCATTAAATTTTGCTTGTGCGACTAAAAGATCCTCTCAAGAGGATCTACAAAAAAAAATTTTAGAAACAAATTTAAATTTCAAAAAAAACAATCGTGATTTTTCTTGGTTTTTAGGCCCAAGCTTTCCTTATGGCGAGCTTAGCTCGTATTTCAAAAAAGTTGGGTTTTCTACCCACCAAATGATAGAAGTTTTGGTTCATAATCTTACCCTTTTCTCAAAAAAACTAAAGTATATTCCAAAATTTAGAGTCCAGCAGGCTTTAGGTAAAAAAACCCTTCTTGAATTTGCTGAAGTTTTTTCTGATAGTTTTGAAAAAAAAGAAGAAATCACTCTCTATTTTAACAAAGTAAGTCTCCTTGCTTTTCATAGCTTAGACCCAATGAAATTTTTTGTAGGTTACTTAGATGAGGTCCCCTGCATATGCGGAGAGCTTTTTTTAGGAGCAGGCGTTGCTGGTGTAAAATATTTTGTGAAAAAACAAGTAGGGGAGCTTGAAAAAGAGCTTGTGATTGATCTTGTCACCAAAATGTTTACTCATGCAAAACATCAGGGTTATCACTGGGGAGCAATCTCGTGCTTAGATGTTAAAAAAGATTATTTCATAGATGTAGGTTTTAGAAGTTTATTTAATTATTATTTAGTTTTTAAATAATTCTAGCCAATTATATATAATTTAATGGTTTGACCAAACTAGAGAGAGTTTTCCTCCTTTCTTGACCGTAAAAAAAACCACAAAAGGATTGCTTCCAAAAAAAGAGTGCTATTATAAGAGCTCCTGATTTTTTCGATATGACATAACAGCCACTTCATCTTTTAAGAAAATCGATTAGATTTGGTAGCGATTGAGGGAGTGAGTTTTTTCTTAGAATTTCCAAGGGAGTTCTTCCACCACTTAATTGATTTTGAAATTACTGAATTAGATGAAGAAACATAAGCATTAATTGGGATAGTTGACAAAAAGAGGAAAACAGGAAAATCTTATCTGTCGATTTTCAAAACTCACTCTTTAAACTCTTCCTCTTCCCTTGAAACAAACAATGCCTTTAGAGTTTTTATTTTAATGAGTGAGTTTGTGATCACTAAGCTAATTAAAACAAATAAAGATCCAACGTAGGCAAGAGGGGTGATTTTTTCTGATAAAAAGATAACACCAAAAAATATAGAGAGAAGAGGGATGATCAAGGAGGATGTTGAGGTAAATGTAGCCCCAGCGTGTGAGATCAAATAGTAAAATAGAATAAAAGCTAAAGCAGTTGCAATGATCCCTAAAATTAAAATTGCAATAATGGATTCAAAATAGAGCCCTCTTTGAAAGACCTCTTGTTTAAGAGAGAGGTTAATTGATGTTATCACAACTGTTCCAAAAAGCATTTGCATAAAAGGAGGGATAAGACTTGGAAGAGAGGTGAGGTGTTTTTTTGCGTAGACAATAGAAGAGGCTGAGCTGATACAACCAAAAATAAGGTAGCCTAAGCCTAGTGCGTTTTCTATCCCACTTGCAATCACTGAAGGGATAAAAATTAGCCCGATTCCAACAAATCCAAAACACAGTCCTGTCAATTTTTGCTTACTAAATTTTTCATTTTCAAGAAAATAGTGCGCCAAAATACATGTAAAAATAGGGACGCAGCTGTTCATGACTCCAGCTAAAGCAGAGCTTGTTTTTTCTTCTGCAAACGATAAAAGAGACCAGGGGAAAACAACAGCTAAAATTGACATAATAAGAAACTGCTTCCAGTAGCGAAACCATTTTAAAAGAGGGGTTTTCTGTGATTTTAAAATGAAATAGAGCACAACTGTTGCAATTGTAAGTCTTATTTGCACAATCATAAGAGGTGAGAAGCTTTTTAAGGCAATTTTAATAAAGTAAAAGGAGGGCCCCCAGCAAAAAGAAAGGAGCACTAATAAAAAAACATAGATTCTATTCATCACCTCACCTCTATTTTATTCAACTCATCTCAATTCTTTATTTATTTATTTTTCTTTTTTAAATAAAGTTTTAATTTTCCAAATCTTCTGTTGATAAAATATTATTTTCTGAGTAATTAGAGGGTTATTGTGTTTTTTTAAACGGTAATTCTAAATGAAGTCAGTAGAGTCTTTAAGATTAGATGAGCTACATCCAGAAAGTCCCATTTTTCCTTGGTATAAGTGGGGTCCTTATGTTTCGGAAAGAGCATGGGGGACTGTTCGAGAGGATTATAGCCGAGGTGGCGATGCTTGGAACTATTTAACCTATAATATGTCTAAGTCAAAAGCCTATAAATGGAATGAAGACGGAATTGCTGGAATTAGCGATCGATTTCAACTTTTGACTCTCACCTTTGCGTTTTGGAATGAAAAGGATAGAGAACTTAAAGAAAGGCTTTTTGGTCTAAACCCCTATGAAGCAAACCATGGAGAAGATGTAAAAGAGTACTACTACTATTTAGACAATACTCCAACTCACTCTTATATGAAATACCTTTACAAGTATACCCAAAATCCCTATCCCTATGACTATTTGATTGAGGAGAACAGAAAAAGAGGGAAAGCAGAGAGAGAATTTGAGCTGCTTGATACAGGTGTCATGCATGAAGAAAAATATTTTGATATTTTTATTGAGTATGCAAAAAATGATCCTGATGATATTTGTGTCAAAGTTGAGATAATAAATCGGGGTAAAGAGCCAGCATCTATTCATTTAATCCCTCAGCTTTTATTTAGAAGACAACAAGACTCTAAAGATCCCTCTTATCAAAAACCTCAAATTGCTCATACATTATCAGACCATTTTCAGGCCCTTGTATGTGATGATTTTTGTTCTCAATCGATTAAGAAGCTTCCATTTCCCTATTTTCTTGGACAGCGATATTTTTACGGGAGTAAAGAAGGGGAGGCGTTATTTACAAATAACGAGACAAATCATTCGGTGATTGATGGCAAATCAAATTCTACAAGATATGTTAAAGATGGATTTCATAGGCATATTGTTCATAAAGAGCCTGACACAGTAAACCCTGCTAAAATGGGGACAAAAGCAGCTTTTCATTATAAATCCATTTTACTAAACCCCTCTGAATCTAAATCATTTTTATTCAGATTGTCTAATAAAGTGCTTCAAGATCCGCTAAATGATGTTGAAAATATCATCGCACTTAGAAAAAAAGAGGCTGATGAATTCTATTTTACTCTTCATCCCAAAAGTGCAACAGAAGAGGAAAAATTCATTCAAAGACAATCTCTTGCAAGTCTTTTATGGAGTAAGCAATTTTATAATTTTGATGTGCACAAATGGCTAGCTCTTGAAGGAAAAGATAAACAATTTCAAGAGGATCGAGAGAAAATTCGAAATAAGCACTGGAAACACCTTCTCTCTATGAGGGTGATGTCTATGCCCGATAAATGGGAATATCCATGGTTTGCTGCATGGGATCTTGCCTTTCACACAATTCCTTTTGCTCTTATAGATTTAAAATTTGCAAAAGAGCAGCTATGGCTTTTACTTTTCGATCAATTTCAGCATCCAAATGGTCAGATTCCTGCCTACGAATGGGAGTTTTCCGAAATGAACCCACCGGTTCATGCATGGGCTGTCTTTAGAATTTTTGAATATGAAATGCAAAAAAATGGAACTGCAGATTTTGAATTTTTAAAAAAATGTTTTCACAAATTAATGCTTAATTTTACTTGGTGGGTCAATAGGGTCGATTCACAGGGAAATAACGTCTTTGAAGGGGGCTTTTTAGGTCTTGATAATATCACCATCATAGATCGTAGTATGCCAATTCCTGGAGGAGGCTCTCTTGAGCAGTCTGATGGAACAGGGTGGATGGGAATGTTTTGCCTCTCTATGATGAGGATTTCATTAAATCTCTCAAAAAATGAGCACGTTTATCAGGGGATCGCCACGAAATTTTTCGAACACTTTGTTTATATAGCAGCAGCTCTTCACAATGAAGTTGGAAGGGGGATCAAAATTTGGAATGATGAGGATGGGTTTTTCTATGATGTTTTAAATCTCGCTCATGGAACAACTGAGCAAATTATGGTTCGATCACTTGTTGGAATTATTCCTACATTTGGCGTGGAATTTATCACAGAAGAAGAGCTCGATTCACTGAAAGAATTTAAGCAAAACTTTCTTTGGTTTTTTGCTAATAGAAAAGATTTAGTCAGCACCTGCGTCACTTTGATAGAAGAGGGGGGTAAGAGGCAGTATATGCTTTCTTTGATGAATAAATCTCAATTTCAAAGAGTTCTAAAAAGAGTGTGGGATCCTGCAGAGTTTCGCTCTGAATTCGGACTTAGAAGCTTGTCGAAAGTTTATGAAAATAATCCCTATGTTCTTTTTGGTAATTCAATTGTTTATGAGCCAGCAGAAGCGGTTTCATGGCTTAAAGGTGGCAACTCTAATTGGAGAGGGCCGATTTGGTTTCCAACGACTTTCCTTTTGATTGATTCTTTGAAAAAAATTCACAAAAACCTCGGAGAGAGTTTTTTTATTGAAGCAAATCACAAGAAAGTGAGTGCCCTTGATATGGCAAGGTTTTTTTCTCAAGCCTTAATTAAAATTTTTAAAAAAGACTCATCTGGTAGAAGACCTGCATTTGGGGATCAAGAGTTGATGCAGTCAAATCCTAACTGGTCAGATTATCTACTCTTTTATGAGCATTTTCATGCAGATACGGGAAGAGGTCTTGGAGCCTCCCATCAAACAGGGTGGACAGCTTTGGTAGCAAATTTAATTGATGAGTGGATTGAATAGATTCAGCGCTTAAAAAACTTAAGCGCCAATTTTATTTTAATATCCCAATGAAGAAAATATCGATTCAACAAGTGGGCTTGTGAAAGCTTTCAAAACAGGATCAATTAGAGCATCTGGTAAAAAGGGAGTGTCTGTAATGTCGATCAATCTATTGATGATATCCCTAAGAAAGCTTTTCATCTCATCTCTTGAAAGGTTGTTAAATCCTAAAACAAAGCTTGTCGACTCTTTTAAATAAACGGCTAGATCACTCCACTGAAAGCCATCCCCGTAAGTTTCTTTAAGTTTTTCCGTAAATGCTTTAAATGTTTTTTGATTTGCCTTTTCAAAATGAAGAGTTGGAATAATTTCAAAACCCTCTCCATTCATCGCGACAATAAAATCAATCACTGGCGCGATTGCGGCTTTAAAAATAGGATCAGTGTAGGAATCTGGAAGGTAAGGGGTGTCTGTTAAATCAATTAGATGTCCCATGATAGCATTCACTTTTTCCTTCTGCTGCTCAATGGTCAAATTTTGATTTTCTTTGATAAAATTTAAGCTTTCGTTAATAATTTTTACGCAATCCTTCCATGAAAAACCCTCTTTAAATGAATTCACAAGCTCTACAGAAAACTCATAAAGGGGATCTAGTTCTCTAGAGTTCTTTTTAAAACCGACTTTGAGACCATCTGCAACAGCCAATAAGTTTTCAGAACTTTGTTCTATCCCACTTTGGATGTATACAGAAGAAGTCATTTCAGGATTTGGCATATCTATCATAAGCACCTCGTGTTTTTGAGTTTTTTGAAAGAAAAAACTAGTGATGCTCTTGATTTAATTTATTTTCAAGATTTTTTTATTTAGATTTTAGGATTGCTTCGAGTTTTTCTTGATAGCTTTCTAGATAAATAAGATTATTATGGGATCCCTGGTCTAAGATCGTAAGATCGATTAGGTGGTCATCAATTTTTTTAAGCATTTGACTATGCTCAAGAGGGATGAGCTTATCTTTTTTTCCGTGAAAAATATAGGTTGGAATTTTCACTTTTTCCATCCAAAGATTGGTTGTGAGATGATACTTTAAAACAAAATAAAAGATCCTTTTGGGAACGAAAGCAAATTGATTTGAGGCAACATCTAAAATGCTAAAGTAGGGAGCTTCCAGAATTAAACAAGAGGCGTTAGATTTTTCAGAGGCGACGTAAGTTGCGATTCCAGTTCCAAGAGATCTTCCGTAGATGACAATATCTTTAGGATGATAGGTTTCTTTAGCTTTTTCATAAATTAAGAGGGCATCAGAGAGCATTGCTTGCTCAGAAAGGGCACCCCGGCTTTTTCCAAATCCTCGATAATCCATGATTAGAACATCATGATTTTTGCTTAGAAAGTTTTCTATCACATCATCCCAATCAGCAGAAAGATTTGCTCCTCTTCCATGGAAATACAAAACAAGCTTTTTGTTTGGGTTTTCTAAAGCCTTAAAATGAAGAGAGTGTATAAATCCACCATCTGCTGTCTTTACGTAGATTTCTTGGAATTTATGTTTAGATAAAAACTTATGTTTTAAATTGATTTCTTCATTTTTAAATAGAAGTTTTTCTTGGTTGTTATAAACCATCAAACCAACGTAAATCGCTAAGGTGAAGAAAAAGTAGACTAAGATTGATGAAATTTTTTTTATCATAAAAAAATTAACCTAAAAGAAACTAATTATATTATATCACAAAATTTAAATAAGAAGAACAATAAACGCAGTTTTGTAAAGTATTTTTTTTCGTTTCCAACAATTATTACCTAGTATAAGTTTCTTTTCTAATTTACAAGGGGATTTTAGCTCAATTTTCCTCCTATAAATATAAAATTTTAATAGGGAATCTAAATCGTGAAAAAAAAAATTAACACAACTCCCTCTTTTTTTAAAACTGACTCTTCTATCTTACATGGAGTTTTACAAAACGGAGTCACTTACTACATAAAAGAAAACTCTTTTGACACTAAAAAAGCATCTCTGAGGCTCGCTGTTAAAGCCGGGTCAATTCATGAGGAGGAAAACCAGAGGGGGATGGCCCATTTTATTGAGCATATGGTGTTTCGAGGAAGTAAAAGCTTTAAAGATGGAGAAGCGATTAAGTACTTAGAATCCGTTGGGGCAAGCTTTGGAGCTCACACAAATGCCTACACCTCTTTTAGTGAAACAGTCTATCTTTTAGATCTTCCACTGAGAGAAAAAAATGTTTTAGAAAATGCGATTCAAATTTTGTCAGAATTTGCCTTTGAAGCAACATTTGATCCTTCTCTTATCGAAATAGAAAAAGGGGTTGTTTTAGATGAACTCAGAAGACTTCAATCTTCAAGCCAAAAAAGAGAGCAGCAAATGCTTTTAAAAGAGGTGTTTCAAGAAAGTCTTTATTCGAGCAGGTTTCCAATCGGATTAGAAGATAAAATAAATAAGTTTGACCACCAAAGTCTAAAGAATTTTTACAAAAAATGGTACACACCTTCTAATCTTGCTATCATCATCACTTTAGATTTCGACCCTAATAAAACCCTCTCTTTAGTCAAAAAATATTTCGAGCCCTATAAAGACTCCTTTGGAAAAAAACCCTTTATTTTTCCCTCAATTGAGGAGTTTACTCAACTTGATGCGAAAGTTCTCTTGAATAAAGAAAGCGCATCTTCAAAAATCTATTTCGCCAAGTGGTGTGAAAAAATTGAAGAGGATTCTTTTGAGGGGCAAAAGGTTAATCTACTGATGGATCTTCTCTCTGTTTGCGCCAAAAGAAGATTTGAAATCACCTCAAATCAAGAAGATTCCCCCTTTAAATCAGCAAATGCGTTCTCTATAAAGTCCCTCCATGAAAAACCTCTTTTTTTGCTTTCATTTGAATGCTGGGATAAAAAAGCAGAGTTTTCTTTTCAAAGTTGCATTGATCAATTTAGGCACTGCTTTTTCACCCTTTTTTCTCATTCTGAATTTGAGCTTGCAAAAGAAAAAAGTAAGACTTTTTATGAAAATGAGCTGAAAAATTTTAACACAAGAAAAAATAGCGAGTACTGCAGCTATTTTGTTTCACATTTTATGAAAAGATCCCCATTAATTTCTTTTAAGGATTTTTTTTCACTTCGATTGAAAATGTTATCTGAAATTTCTCTTCAAGATCTTCAAGATCTTCAAGTGAATATTTTCAATCCTAAATCATTTAATATTCTTTTTTTTCCTTCAAAAGAAAACGAGACAATCACTCAAGACGCCCTAATGTCAATGGCTCAGAAAAAGACCCTAGAACCACTTGATCCCAAATGCAATGATAAAAAAGAGCTGAGAAACATCACCCCTTCAGAAAAAGGGGTGATTTTAGCTCGCAACTACTTTGATCATACAAATGTACATCAGTACTCTTTATCAAATGGAATGAGTGTTTACCTTAAAAAAACTGACTTAAAAAAAGAGAGTATTTCGATATTTTTAACTGCAGAAAATGGACTTAATTTATTTACTCAAAAACTCTACAGCTGCGGAAAGGTTGCACCTCAATATCTTGAGGAAGCAGGCCTTTTGGGACTTACTAGTACGGAGCTAAAAGATGCATTGTCTGGGCGCCTAATAAATTTCACTCCATTTGTTAGTCTAAAAGAAAGGGGGCTTATCGGATCCTCTTCGACAGAGGATCTCTGCTTTTTTTTTAAATTAGTATTTGCTCTTTTTAAAGAAAGAAATTCCTCTACGCAAGCTTTTACCAAGCTTTCTAATTTAGTGAATCAAAGAATTCAAGCTGAAGAGCTGAACTCAGAGGCTAGGTTCTTTAGAGTTGCAAGTCAGTTAAAATTTAAGGATCACTATGCTTTTTCTCAGATCAAACCAGAAAATATTTCACAAAATGGTATACTATCTGCTCTAGAATCTCTTTTTTCTGATCCTTCTCAATTTTCTTTAATTCTTGTTGGAGATTTTCAGTTGAATTCTATTGAAGAATTACTAAAAGAATATCTTGCTTCTTTAACAGGGGATAAAATTCAAACATCAGTTCAGATTTCAGATTTCGATTTTCCCTCTGGTATTTTTTTTAAGGAGGTGAAAAGCGAGGCAAGCCAAGGGCAGTGCAGCTGTGAGATTTCTTTTAAGATAAATGAGTCTAATCTTAAATCAGATCTTGAGTCTTTCTACTATTTTTTCATTTTAGAGCATATCTTAAATACAAGACTTATACAGAGCTTGAGACAAGATGTTGGCGAAGTCTATTCCATCCATAGCTCCTCTCAATTCCCTCTATATCCAGAGTTGTTTGGATCAAAATTAAATATTTCATTTGCAACAAATGCGTCTCACTTCGATTTAGTAAAAGAGGGGATCTTAAATGAAATTAGAAAGTTGATTTTAGAAGGGGTAAAAGAAAAAGAAGTAGAAACCGCAAAAGAAATAGGGCGTCACCTTAGAGCCAAGTCCTCCTTAACAAATGAAGGACAAATACATAAAATAGTGACTAATCTAAATTTCAAAAAAAAATTTGATCGTTTTGAGTACGATCTTCTAGATGAAATAAACATCGATTCAAACAAACTACATCAACTTATCAGAGATGTCTTTGATTTGAATCGATATACGATTTGTAAAAGAGGGTAATAGCAAAAAGGGACTATAGAACAATAAACCCAAGTTGTTTCATGACGCTTAACTCATTCCACATCTCTTTAATTTCTTCTATTTTCCCCTCTTTAATCTTAAAGACATTCATTTGCTTTAAGAGAATTGGTTTATTAGTCGGGGCAATTCCAAAAAAAGTCTCCTTTTGGACCCCAGAAATTTGAAAGGAGCAAAACACCTGATCTTTCTCTGCTATCATCTCGATTTTATCGATTGTGAACCCAAAAAGGGCTTTATGAAGAGCTCTAACCCGCACGACAATATTTTTACTCGCTTCTGTAAACTTACTATAAGTTGAAGTTTGAATATCACCGTAGTTTGTAACCTGATAGCTTTCAGAAAGATAAGACTTTATTTTTTCGTAATCTGCTGATTGAACGGAGTTTAGATAACCTCTCACTAACTCTTTACTATCTTCGTAGACTTCTTTTCCAGAACCTGTTGGCGTAAAAATCTTTGCAATCACAGCCCCACTGTCTATGGTTTCTTCTGAAAAAAGAGCGCATCCCACTAAAGATGAGAATATTAACATCCATAAAGCAGCTCTCATAATCCCCCTTAATATTTGAATCAAAGCTATTTCAATGTCTCATACAAAAACAAAGGGATTTTTTCCAGAAATTTGTTAAAAATAATAAAAAATATTTTAATTATAATAAACTTACTTATTTAATTAAAAATTTGATATAATAATAACTTAATTTAATTAAACTATAATAAAAGCAATGAGTACATTAATAGTTAATTCAAATAATTTATCGGCAAGCTCGCTTCTAGCTGAAAGAACACAACCTATAGTAGCTCAAAGATTCTCTTATTATACTCTGAGTTCGAGCGAAAAAGTTTCTGATGTAGCTCTAAACTTTTTCAAAAACTTAGCAAATTATCTGATTTCAGCCGCAAATTACGTGCACTCTTGGATCTACTCTAAAAAAGAAATCGCTCTAACACAACTCCAGACTCAAGAGTCAAATCCTGTAGCGGAGGAAGCAGAGGATGGGGAATTTTTTGATGCAGTAGATGATGGAAAAGAAATTTCTTTTAAGCTTCCAGCTACACAAAATGCAGAGCATTTTTGCATTGAACTAGAGAAAAAAGAGAGCTTTTTGATTAGCCAAAGAAATCTTGAGACAAGTTTTTCAAAAGAAGAACAAGACTTACTTTGCTCTCTTTATCTCAAGACAAAAACAAATAAGTACCTTGAGCAAGAAGGTCTCTCAAATCATAGTGAATCTGAAAAGATGGAAGCCTTGAAGAAAAAATTTAGCATGAAAGAAATTAAGCAAATTCACGAGGAGCTTAGTATAAAGCTTTCAAATTTATCTGATGAAGATACCGTATCGATTAAAGCTCACCTTCTTCATGTTACGGCCTCAAAAAAACATGAGATTCTAGGTTTTATTCTTGGATTCTGCTCTTTTGCTTCTCTCAAGTGTTTAACAACCTATAGCTTTGTTTACACTTTTGCTGAAAAACTCAAAGAGTATGAAACATATGGACCCATTGCAAGAGGAGCTTTAGCCGCTGTGAGCTTTGCAAATAAGGCTTTAAATACGGTAAATTTTCTCAAGTTTTCAAGGCAAGCGATCCAAACAAATCCTCACCTCAAAATACCTGCTGCTCTATTTTTAGCATCTTCGGCCGAAAGTGTCTATCGGATGACTCAAAATCTCTCTCATGCAATCGCTGATCAAGTTCCGTTTATTAGCGCTAAAGGTTTAAGCGCAGTTGGATCAAGAGTCTGCAGCGCTTTTATTGGAAAAAATCAAGGTCAGAAAAAATCAGTGAAAAGAGGGTTTGATGCAGGTCTTGAGAAAGCTAATAACTTATATATCGGTCTAAGCCAACTAATTATTGCCTACTCCCTCCTTACAGCCGCTGGAGGCTTTGCTATATCGGCGATACAAAATTATCAAAATACAACAAATAATCCATAAAATAATAAATATAAGAGGTGATTATGTCAGCTATTTTAAGAGCTAAAAATAATGAAAGCTTTATGAACGATGTCAAACAAGCTTTTGGAGAAGGATTCCTTCAAAGAACTGAAGTTTTTGGATTTCGAATCGGACCAAAAGAGGTAAATACATCTAAACTTACAAACGAGATTGCAAGGCAAACAATTGCTCACACAGCAATTAGTCCAGTACAAGCTTCTAATTTTTACAAAAGAGCATTTACTATTTGCGCAGCGTGTGTAGCCGTTGCAGCTATAGCTTATTTTAGCCTAGGCTCTATAAGCAGCGCTTTACATGCGAATAATCAGAATCTTTTGAATTAAACCTAAAAAAGATGTAAAGAGATGAAAGGGCGCTATATAGCGCCCTTTTTTATTAATAGTCAGTGAAGCTAAAAAGAGATTTAAGAGTGTTAAATAGATCTGAAGCCCCTTGAGCTGGATTTGTAAATGTATCTTTAAGCATATTTGTAAGGTTTTGTGGGCTAAATACCTCTTTTAAGATAGAGGACATGATGATACTTGTTAGCTGGCCAACTGGGAATTCCCCCTCACTTGAGATGTTATTAAACTCCATATGCGCAATTGGTTTGATTTTCTTGATCTTTCCCCCTTGGCTTTTGACTAAAAGATCAATATTTAAATTATCGACTGTAAGCTTTTTAATAAAAAACTTTTTTTTCCCTTCGCCGGTTGAGCTTGATTTAATAGAAGAGTTGAGTTGATCAATTAAATAGGTCCAGTTTCCCTTTGTATTTGTTGGAGATTCTATTTCAAGTCCAAGGTAGGCATTTGTTAAAGCGATCTTATCTATTGTTATTTCATCTTTTAAAAATGTTGTGGCAGGGGTTTGGGTCTCAATTTTTGCAACTTCTAGTGCTTTTTTAAGCTGAAACTTAGAGGGGTTCTCTACTTCTAAATCATAAATCTTAATAGAAAACGGAGTCAGGTTGATATAAGAAATCGAAACATCTACTCCAATTTTTTTTGAGAGAGAAGAAGAAATCCAATAAGGAATGTAATTCCATGAAATAAAAAGGGCAGTAACAATTATTAGTATAAATGAAACAAAAACAGCTCTAAGGTTCATAAATCGCCTTTAGTTTAATTTTATAATCTCCATATAAATAATTAAGAAATAATTTTGCAAATAAATTTATAAATATTGACTTATTAAATTAATTAAAATAATTAAATGATTTATAGGTTTAATTAAATCATGCTTGTATAATGAAACAAAATGTTTCTTCTCTTTATTTTGTTCTTTTATTCTCTATTGTTTGCGCTCTTGAGATCCTCGAAGTTTTATCTCTTACCTTTTTTAGATTTAATTTATCTTCCTTATTTTTTTTGCTCATGGCTGTTTTTCAGCTCTTTTCTTTATATGGAGCGCTATATTTATTAGGCCGCTTTTTAAAAACAAAATCCCATTATTTAATTTTTTACTCCTTTATTGGATTTGTTTTTGTTTTATTCTCTCTTGAGCTTATTGATATCATCTTAGTGATGATCATGGACATTTCCGTTTTAGAGGGTCTTAAGATCATTTCAGAAGCCGATTTTGATAATTTTTTAGAGCTTCTTTATTTAGCAGAGATTGGAATATTTACATGGATTTTGATTTTTCTCTCCCTTGTTCTCTCTCCATTTGTTGGAATCGCTCTTTATGAGGCTCTTTATTTAATTGAACAAAGAAAAGTAAAGGGAAATCCTTCCAGATATATTCTTAAAGGTTTTGTCTTTTCAACGGTTATGTTTTTCATCTTAGATATTTGCGGATGTAAAAATTTAAGTCCCTTAGATTTTGAGGTTTATAAAAAGACTCTCCCTCTTAAAACGACGATTACAAAAACTAAAAAAAATAAAATATATTTAGAGAAAGGATTTTTAAATAAAACAAATAATTCTGCAATTGCATCTTCTCTAAAGCTCTCAGTGATAAAAAAGCCAAATATTTATCTTTTTGTTGCAGAAAGCTTGAGAAGTGATTTTATCACAGAAGAAAATGCGCCAAATTTAACGAGGTTTAAAAATAGCTACATTCATGCAAACTCTTCTTTTGCAAGCTCTAATTGTACTCACACCTCTTGGTTTTCAATTTTTAATTCTCTTTATCCTTTTTATTGGTCTTACAATGCTGCATCAAAAAACAAAGAGGGGAGTCTTTGTCTAAAAATATTAAAAGATTGTGGGTATGATATTCACGTTTATAGCTCAGCGCAACTAAGGTACTATCACTTAGATGAAACCTTATTTGGAAAAGAGAGAGCTCTTGTGACATCCTACAATCTCTTTCCTCATTATGAGAGCTATCCCGCTTGCGCCTCTGATGCAAAAGCAATTGAGAAACTTATCTGCGATCTTTCTACGCATTCAAAAGATGGAAATGTTTATATCATTTTTTTAGACTCCACTCACTTCAATTACAGTTGGCCCTCTGATTTTAAGACTCCTTTTGAGGAATATAGCGAATTTTCTTGGAAACAAAGATTTTCCCTTAATCCCTCTGATTTAAAGGGTCTGATTAATCGCTATAAGAATTCAATTTTTTACGTCGATAGTTTGTTTCAAAAGGTGCTAGATCAGCAAAAGAAAAACGGAACTTTTGATGAAAGTATAGTGGTATTTTGTGGAGACCATGGAGAGGAATTTAAGGAAGAGGGAAAACTATTTCACGCCTCAAATCTAAGCCAGATGCAAATCTCTGTTCCAATTTATTATAAACTTGGCAATTTAAGATTTTCGATTGCAAACACCACCCATTTAGATATTTTTCCAACAATTTTTGATTACCTTGATCGATCCAATCTTCTTTTGAGCCGTTTTGATGGAGAGTCGATTTTTTCAAAAAATCATCTCACTTCGTCAATTGTGACTAAATACAATGGGGGATCCACTCCTTATAAATTTTCTTTTAGTGAAGGGAATAAGAAAATTCTATGCAGCTTTAGTAATAAAAAAGATATTCAAGCCTCAACTCATATTAAAATCTTAACTCCGATAAATGAAAGCGAGCTTCCATTTTTTACTTCAAAAATATTCCAGCATATTTATGAGAATAAAAAATAATTTTTTTTTAACTAAATTCTCATTTTAAGATTCCTTTTTTAATTCAGCATTCGTGTATTATTTTTCTTTATTTTTTTTAATTTTATCAAAGAAAGAGTAATCATGGCATTAACCATTTCGCACCAATACAAACTAAGTGAACCGCAAATTATAGAAAATAGACTCTTAGAAAGAACAGGAAATTTATCTGCTGAGAAAACAAGAGCTTTAGCAGATAAGATCCACGCAAACTGGCAAGAGGGTGCAAGAGAGTCTGGACTTGCCCAGAGATGGAAAGATATTCAGAAGCTTCAAGAAGATGAGCTCTCTTGCTACCTTAAAGATTATCCAGCATTCACAAGAAAACCTGAAGGGGGAATTTTTCACCAAGTTAATATCTTAGCTCTATCAAATAGAGAGCTTCCGCTCGAACATCAAACAGAAAATCTAAGATCTGCAGCTCATGCGGTTGGAGCCTGGAATGCTTTTCTCAGCTCTTATGATCCAGTATCGATTAGAAAAAGTTTAGAGAATATCGATGAGGTTTTCAAAATGCTCCCTCAAGAAGCTCTAAGCAAAGATTCTAAAGACTGTGGGTGGATTTGCGGTTTTATGGATAAAGATGAACAGGATTTTATCAAAGATGAGTTTAACGCTATAGCCCTTGTCGCCTCAAAAATTCATGATGCTTGGATTGACAGGGCCTCTTCTTGGCTTGATGCAACCTCAAATCAAGCTAATCATTTTTTTAGTTTGAACAACTATAATCAAAGAGCTGATCTTGCAATCTTAAAATCATTTTGTGAATTATAATTTATAAGGATTTTTGAATCGTTTTTTAATTCTTTAAACCCTTTGGCTGTTTTGTTTATAAAAACGATTCAAAATTAAACAGACATTTAAAAAAAAATTAAATTTAATTTATTCTTTGTATTTTATAATTGCCGCCTGTTGAAGTAAAAAATATATTCTTTCGTTTGAAAATGAATTAAATGTTACTCGACCTGGCAAAAGAGAAGAGGTGTTTTTATTTCTTGGAGATGAACATCAAACCATCGATGAAACACTTCATAGGGTTACTGAAAAATTGAGTAAATTTTAAATATAGCTCTATCAAAAAATTGTGAACCATTTTTAGTCAAAAATGCTCTATCTTTACGTTTAGATGGCCTATTACAATTGACAAAATGATTCTATTTCTATAAATTCTTTTTCGACTTTGGGGTGCTAAATAATTAGCTGAGAGATACCCACAATAACCTGATCTAGATAGCGCTAGCGGAGGGAAAGTCGGTTCTCCCATGTCTATCTTTTAAACTGTTTTATGATAAAGATAGAGAATCTTTTTTTTTCTTACCAAAATAAGCTGATTTTCAAAAACTTAAATTTCTCTGCTTCAAAAGGAGAGATTGTAGGATTTATTGGAGCCTCTGGAATCGGAAAGTCTACGCTTTTTAAATTACTAACAGGCCTTATTTCTCCAGAGAGTGGAGCGGTTTTTATTGAGGGAAAAGTAAATTCAAGGCAGTTTTATAAAAGCATCTCTTATATGCCCCAGCAAGATTTTCTTTTGCCATGGAAAACAGTGTTTCAAAATATCAAGTTATGCACGCGTTGTGATAAATATAAAGAAAAACAGATGAATGAGGAGATAGATTCTCTTCTAAAATTGCTAGCCATCTATTCTGATCGAGACTCGTATCCTGTCACTTTGTCTGGGGGAATGAGACAAAGAGTCTCTTTAATCAGGGCTCTTTTTTTTAATAAACCCATTTTACTTTTAGATGAGCCGTTTTCTTCCCTAGATCAAGCAAACAAAGCTGTAGCAATTGAAAAAATTAAAGAGATTAACGTTAAAAATAAAACAACAATCTTGATTATCACTCATCATCAAGAGGAGATAAAATCTTTAACAGAGAAACTCTATGAAGTAAAAGATCAATTGCTAAGGATCGTTTGTGGATAAGCATCATAAAAGGGATCTTTTAGTTGTTTTAGCTTTCTTTATTCTTATTTGGGAATTTGCTTGCTACACTTGCCCCTCTTTTATTTCAATCAACGATTTATTAATTAGAATTTGGCAGTGTAAATCTCTATTTGCACTTCACATTGGAGCTACGCTAAATGAGCTAGTTATCGCGATTCCATTATCTATTTTTCTAAGCTTTTCTTTATCCGTTTTATTTTTTTCCTTTAGATTCTTAAAAGTTGCTTTTGATCCAATTTTTATTTTATTTCAAACTCTTCCTGGTTTTATTGTTGCACCCCTTTTTATTCTTTGTTTTGGATGGTCAAAGATTTCAATTTTGACTCCAATTATTTTGCTTATTACATTCCCCTTAACAACTTCAATTTATAAAGGGCTTATTTCAACTCCCACTGAAACTGTTGAGTACTACACGTTTTGTGGACTCTCAAAAAACAAGGTTCTTTTGCACATTAGAATTCCATATTCAGTGCCCTATTTTTTTTCAGGAGTTCGAATCGCATTCTCCTCGTGTGTAAGCTACGCTGTAAGTGGGGAGTTTGTTGGGGCTCAAGAGGGGCTTGGTGTTTTAATTCAACTCTTTAGAAGAGAGTTTGATTTCGTTTCTTTGGCAGCCTCTATTTTGATTCTTTTAGCTCTCTCTTTGTTTTTTTACTCATTAGCTCTTTTACTTGAAAAAATTTTTAGCTGGGTGTTTCTTTATGGCTCTTTTAAAAAAAATTCTATTTCTAGCAACTCTTTTAACATTCTCAGCATGTTCAAAAGGGGATGATAAAAATAAACTTCGCCTTTTATTTGACTGGCAACCAAATGTGAATCATCTTCCTCTGATCTATGGATTAGAAAAAGGGATATTTAAAAAGTATGGGATAGATCTTTCTTTTATTTTCTTGCAAGATCCTCCAAGCTCAATTGCATTTTTAAATTCTAATCATGCAGAAATTGCATTAACAACTTTTCCATCAGCTCTTAAAGCGTATAAAAGAAGTGATATCAAAATTATCGGAACATTGATAGATAAGCCCCTGTATGGATTTTTGAAACAAAAAACTAGTTGCTCAGATTTTGGGGATGCTAAAAATTTAAACCTTATAACCTGGGGAGATTCTTTATCATCAAGAGTAGAAAAAGAGCTTAAAAAAAGAGAAATCACTTTCAAAACATCTAAAGTTGCAGGATTTGATCTTCCTTTTTTATTTTCAAAACAAGGGTGTGAGATGATCAGCTCTTATTGGAATATTGATTATCCATACGTTGAGTCAAAACAGATCAATGCTCATATTATTAAGTGGCAGGATTTAAACCTCCCACCTTATCCTGAGATAATTTTTGTCGCGAAAAAGGAGTTTATAGACTCAAATCAAATGCTAATAGAGCAGCTCTCAAAAGCTCTGCAAGAAGCGATTAATCAGTGCGTCTTAAATCAAGAAGAGGCGTTTAAAATTTATATAGAGAGATTTAAAGAAAAAAAAATCTCACAAAAGTATGAAGTAAGATCACTTGATCTAACCTTGCCCTTATTTGCAAAATCACAAAAAAAATTTTCTACAACTTATCTTCCTTTTATTCGCTGGTTTTTTGAAGAGGAAAAAATTTCCAAGGAGTATGAGGGAGTTTTTTATGATTTTTAAACCTTTTCTTTTTTTGTTGAATAAAGCAGTTTGAGAAAAATCGGTCCTATCAAAGTGGATAAGATAATCACAATAATCCCGCAGGCATATAACTTTTCACTTAGAGCATTTGCGCTAAGACCATTTTGGCAAAAAATTAGCCCAACCTCTCCACGAGGAATCATTCCAGCACCAATGATCATTTTTGAAAAGTTGCTAGAGCGGCTTGTGAAAAATCCACTTAAAAATTTCCCAATCAGAGCAATCAGAGTTAAGCAAAGAGTCAATGTAAGAACATAAAATGAATTGAGCTCAAGGGCTGAAAGATCAAGACTTGCGCCGATTGATATAAAGAAAAACGGGACAAAAAGGTGTGTGATCGGCTTGATTTCAGTTTTGATTTTTTCAACAAAAATGGCATCGTAAAATAATAAATTAGTTCTTTTTTTAAAAAAGGTATTAGACATGGAAAATCCAGCGACAAACCCACCTAAAGCCTCTGGAGCTTTGAATAGATAAGCAAGCCATGAAAAGAATAAAATAAGGGAGATCCCAAGTGTTGGAACTAGACCTTCAACTCTTTTTTTATCGACCCACCTTGAAATAGCTGCGCATAGAAGTTGGACAATGAGGGGAGAGACAATAAAAAAGAGAGAAATAGAAATAAGAAGCTTAGGGATAGATAACAAATTAATCCCATTAGATAGGGTAATTCCGGAGAGGATCCCTAATATCAAAACACCTATTATATCATCCAAAACTGCAGCGCCCAAAACAGTTTGAGCCTCTTTTGAGCTTTGCTTTTTAAGGTTTTGGAGGACTTTTAGCGTAATTCCAATACTTGTTGGCGTAAGAGAACAAGAAAGAAATAAAGAGGGGAGAAGTGGAAGTGAAAAGAAGCTAAACAAAGTATAAAAGGCTAATCCAAATGTAAGGGCAACACCAACGAGTGCCACAGCGATAGATTTTTTTCCACTTGCCTTAAGTTTATGAAAATCAGAGTCGATTCCGACCTCAAAAAGAAGAAGAATAAGACCGATTTCTGCAAGTAGAGCAATTGTTTCTGAAAAATTCATGATATTTAAAAAAGTTGGGCCTATTAAAATCCCTGCAAAAAGCTCTCCAATCACTGGAGGGAGTTTAAAGAAGCTAAAAAGCTCACCTAGAATTTTAGTAGAAATTAGTACAATTATAATTTGCAATAAAAGATTTAAATCGTGCATGTATGATCTCTTTTCTTTTGCTTTATAACTTTTTTAATCTTTTGTTAACACAATATTTTTATGATCACTCTTGTTGTTAAAGGCTCTTTTGAAAAAGCGCTACAATTAATAAAAAAAACATCTATATTTGTAGATGTTTATGAATACAGACTCGATCTGATGAAGGATGTTTCTCCAAAACAGCTTAAAGAGCTTATTAAAGCCTCCAAAAAAGCCTCCATTTTAACGCTTAGAATGAAGGCTCACGGAGGAGCCTTTTTAGGAGGCTTTGATCAAAAATGGAGAGAGCTTCAAACTTATCTCTTAGCTAACCCATCTTATGTTGATTTTGAAGTTGGCACTCCCATTGAATATTTTGATGAAATAAAGAAGCACGATCCAAAAACAAAAATTATTTATTCCTTTCATGATTTAAAAAAAACTCCAAACAATCTTTCAAAGATCGCAGCTTTTATGGACCAAAGCTATGTAGATGAGCTGAAAATTGCTGTTTTTGCAAAAAAACTCACAGATGTAGCAAAGATTTTTAATCTTTCAAAGAGACTAAAAAAACAAAATTGTAAATTCACCTTGATTTCTCTTGGCCAAAGAGGGCAACTCACAAGATCTTTAGCTGGATATTTAGGTTGTAGCTTTTGGTACTGCAAAGATGTAGATGATCCTGAAGATTTTTTGGGTCAGCATCATTATAGAGATCTTCTTGAACTTTACAGAATCAGATCTCAAAGCGAAAACACCAAATTGTTTTCACTTATTGGAACCCCCATCTTTCAAAGTCCCTCTCATATCACACATAATTATACGTTTCAATTAATGAATTTAGACGCAGTTTACGTAAAAATTGAAGTGATGCCAGATGAGATCCATTGGTTTTTTAAAAGCCAATTTAAAAATCTTTTTTCAGGATTTAGCGTGACAGCTCCTTTTAAGGAGGTGGCATTTAGTTGCTTTTCAACGCATTCAAAGGAGGTGAAAAAAATTGGAGCTGCGAACACGGTATTTAAAAAAGGAAATCGATGGAGAATTAAAAACACAGACTCATGCGGAATTGGGGATGCGATTGAGTCGCATATAAATTTAAATGGGAAAACTTGCGCAGTGATTGGGGCTGGTGGAAGTGCAAGGGCTACGATTTATGAGCTTATAAAAAGAGGGGCTTTTGTTTTGATTTTTAATCGAACAGATCAAAAAGGGCAGATCCTTTCTAAACATTTCAACATCAGATCTTATCCTTTAAACCAAATAGGGGAATTCACAAAAGAAATAGATCTTCTAATCAACACAACTTCTGCTGGAATGCCCCCTCTTTTTGACCTTCCTATCCCTAAAGGCGCTTTTCCAAAAGGAAAATACGTCATGGATCTAATTTTATTTCCAAAAGAAACATTATTTTTGCGTATTGCAAAAGAGTGTGAAAATAAAATCATTTTTGGAATCGAGATGTTTTATAAACAAGCAATTCTTCAATTTAAAAGCTGGTTTGAAAATATCGATGTGAATCAGGCTTTTTTAAATCTTAGTAAAGCGGAAAAAAATTATAAATTAGATCTTTTAAATTTATTTAGAGGGAAGTAGATTCTTTTCTTTTTGAAGCTCGCTTTTGATTTGGTTTAGAAACATAGGATCAGCTACTGGATCATGTAAACCAAGACCCTTAGATGCTATAAAAGAGCCAATCCAAGAGCAATTTGGAAGGGTTGCTTGACTGAGGTAACCATGCAAAAAACCAGCAATAAAAAGGGTCCCAACTTTTGCGTTTTCAATTTGATTGGCTTTTAAAGAGGGAGTGTAAAATTTCATTTGTCCACTTTTAACCCAAGATCCTTCATATCCAAGCGTTACAACAACAACCTCACAAAATGTAGAGAGAAAATCACAAGCTTCAGAAGCTGGAAGGTGGGTTAATTCTAGAATCTCTTTTTCATTTGCAAATAAAATATCGATATATTTCGGCAAAACATTAAGCAGTTCATCCTTATGTTTTTTTACATTTTCGATAGATCCAAGATCTAAAGAAATTTTAATGTTATGAGATTTAACTTCTCTCATCATTTTGATTAGCTGAGATTTATTAGAAAAATCTGAGGCATTGATGTGAAATAATCTAACCTTTTCAAGGAGATTTTCTTCCCCTTTGCTGTTGCCCTCTTCTTCTTTTTTAGAGGAGAGAAAAAACAGCTTAGAAATACCTCTTTTTTTTCTTAGAAGAGCTTTTACCCTTTTTCGGATGGAAAGGTCTTTTGTTTCTCTTTTATCCGGTTCTACTTTGAAAAAAAGAATGGGGTTTTCTTCTAAATAGGAGACAACGTTTAGTACTTTAAGACTTTGAGAAGAATGACTTTCTTTATGATCTTTACCCCTTTTTAATGGGTTTTCAACGACTAATAAGGCTTGAGCTGGAAGAAATAAAGAGAACAGAATCAGCTTAGATAAAAGGAAAAGAGATTTAAAAAATGTGTTCATGAAAGCCTGCATTAATCTATCGAATCAAAATTGTTTCGAGTAGGTTATACAGGCTATAAAAAATTTCCAATAACTTTATTAAAAATCAGTTGCGCTATCAATCACATCTCTTGAATACCCTTTCGATTGCAGCTCCTTTGCAATCGAGGATTTCATAGCGCTTTTGTTAGTTTGAATTTCTAAAGCTTGATCTTTGAGCGCTTGTAATATTTTTCCATCTACATCTTTAATTTTAGCATTTAAAGCCTGTAGGTCTGGGATATATTCATGTTTATGCACATCTGCTTTTACCCAGTTTTCAAAGTTTTCAATAATGATTACTTTAGAAGCTTCCATCTGCGCATGGAAGAAATTAGCTGCAAGAGAGGGATCGATTCCAGAAGAGGTGCTTTGAGAGAGAACCTCTTCCATAAAGATTTTTTCTTTTGTAATATCATCGATTGCAAGTTTTTCATTCCAAGTGCAAAGAGCTAAATCTTTTGAGAGCTCTAATCTTTCGATTAAAAGAGAGTTTAAATTAGAGTCTTTCTGCGCTGCTTCAGCTACTTTGACAGAAGGTAAGCTCGCAAGCGGATTTAAGCTTGTGTATCCTAAAAAGGGAAAAGAAAGCGCCAGAAGAACTAGACCATATTTTTTCATAGTTTTTTTAAACATAAAACCTCTAATTATTTCATAAATAAATTATTATTATAACAGTTTTTAAACTAAACATCTAAGTTTAAAATTATTATTATAATAAAATTAAGATCTAGAATAATTATTTAAAAATCCATCAAAAGTCACTTGCATAAAATTCAAAAAAAGTTAAATCTTTTCCTTTTTTTAAAAGGATTTCTTACCCCCACTGAGGTTTTAGAAAATGCAAACGCAAACTCCAAAGAATCAGCATTTTATATTGAAAAATCGAGATATATTTTTTCTTTGTGTCTCTTTTTTTGCAGGTTTACTAGTTTGGCTGCTACCCACACCTGAGGCCGTAAGCGAAAAAGCTTGGAATATGCTTGCTATCTTTGTTTTTACAGTGATCGGAGTGATCGCAAAACCCCTTCCCATGGGCGCAATCACCCTTATTTCATTAACCCTTATTACAGCGACTTCTACCTTAACACTTGAGGAAGCTTTTAGCGGGTTTTCAAATAATATTGTTTGGCTTGTTGTTTTGGCCTTCTTTATTGCTCGAGGTTTCATAAAAACAGGGCTTGGATCCCGAGTTGCCTATAATGTGATTAACCTTGTTGGGAAAAGCACCCTTGGAATGGGTTATGGAGTGATGGCAACAGATCTTCTTTTATCCCCTGCGATTCCAAGTCTTACTGCAAGAGCTGGAGGAATAATTTTTCCTGTTTTGACAGCTGTTAGTAAAGCTTTTCAAAGTGAGCCACATAGCCATCCAAGAAGACTTGGAGCCTATTTGTTTTTAACTGCTTTTCAAAGCTCTGTTGTGACTAGCGCTATGTTTTTAACCTCAATGGCGGGAAATCCACTGGCTGCAGAAATCGTATCAAAAGCTGGAATTGAGCTAACGTGGGGTAAATGGGCTATTGCTGCTTTTGCACCTGGAATGCTAAGTCTTCTTTTAATTCCTTTGATTCTTTATAAGTTTTTCCCCCCAGAGCTCAAAAGTACTCCTAATGCCAAGGAATTTGCTAAGGAAAAACTAAATGAGCTTGGAAAAGTCAGCCCAAATGAATGGATTATGATTCTTGTCTTTTCTATATTGATTGTACTTTGGATTTTTGGCTCTCATCTTAAAATGGGCGCAACGACAGCTGCTTTGATTGGATTTAGCTTTCTTCTTCTAACAAAAGTATTAACATGGGAAGAGATCGTTAAAGAAAAATCTGCATGGGATACTTTAATGTGGTTTTCCGTTCTTATCATGATGGCAAATTACTTAAATAAACTTGGTTTGACAAATTGGTTTAGTCAGTATATCGTAACCCATCTTGAAGGTTTAAGCTGGCAATCGGGGTTTTTCGTTCTTGCATTTGTTTATTTTTTTTCCCACTATTTTTTTGCAAGTAACGTAGCTCATATGGGTTCGATGTTTTCTCCTTTTTTCTTTTTGAGCGTTGCACTTGGAACTCCTGCGATGCTCGCTGCTTTAATTTTTTCATTTTTTAGCAGCTTATTCGGAGGACTTACTCATTATGGCTGCGGTCCAGCTCCAATTTTATATGGAGCTGGATATGTAAAAATTGGGCATTGGTGGAAATTTGGGTTTATATTTGGTGTCATCAATTTTATTATTTGGATGTTTTTAGGGGGAGCTTGGTGGAAGCTTTTAGGACTTTATTAAAAAACACCTTTTTCAGAAAAAAAGATTTAGATGTAGCTTCCCTTCTAAAAGAGAAGAACTTTTTAGAATATAGAGATGAGCTTGGTAATAACCTAGCTCATCACTGCATTTTATTAAATCATTTAGAATCTCTAGAGCGTCTTCATCCTCTTTTAGATTTAAAAAATAAAAGAGGAATCTCTCCAAAAGATCTTCTTCGACATCTTTTAAATAAAAACGATCTCAAATCTCCTGGAGCTTTAGTGGAGGTTTTTAGAACCAAAGAAAAGTCTTTTGAAATCTTTGATTTTGAGAAGATTCAGGACCATTTTAAGTTTAATTACGTCAGTGAACTGAAATTTGATTCAGCACAAAACTTAAAGCTTGTTCTTGAAAAATCGGAGAAGATTCTACTAAATGAAAACATCAAAAGAAAAAATCTTTGGATAGATAGCCTTTATGGAAGTCCTTTTTTATTCAAAAGGTTGCCTCAAGTTTATATTAAGTGGATTAATCCTTTAGTTGGGTATGGACTGTTTGCAAAAGAAGAGATCCCTCAATACTCACTTGTGGGTGAATACACTGGTGTTGTGCGAAAGCGAAACAAAAAACTTGATTTCTATAACGATTATATTTTCGGCTACGTAATCGCAGATCAAGAGACTCCATTTGTCATTGATGCCTTTGAGCAAGGAAATCACACCCGCTTCATTAATCACTCTTTAGATCCAAATTTATATTCCACTTGGCTTATCCATAAAGGAGTTTGTCATATTCTTTTGGTGACAAAATTTTACATCAAAAAAGGGGAGCAGATCACGTTGGATTATGGAGTTGGTTTTTGGAAAAAAAGGATAGATCCACTCATTCTATAATTCTTTCTTGTCGCGTTAAGATAAATTTTTTATACTCCAATTTTTCTACCTAATTTGGAAATTTCACCTATGCTCTCTTTTTACCTGAGGCTCTTTATTACGACTTTAACAGTTGTATTATCTTCTCATTATGTTCCTGGACTAAAAGTGAATGATTTAAATGATTTAGTCTTTTTTGGTTTGATTTTGGGGGTAATAAATGCATTTATTAGACCTGTTATCACTCTTTTAACCCTTCCTTTAAACATATTAACCCTAGGTCTTTTTTCTTTAGTCATTAATGCCTTTACCTATTGGCTTGCAAGCGAGATTGCATTTGGTGTGATTATTTCTGAGTGGAAAGGAGCTGTGTATGGAGGGGCAATCGTTTGGGTCGTGAGTTTTTTTTCAAACCTTTTTATAAAAGATGATCTTTCTATATAAAGAAGGTAATTAAGAACATCGTAGCTCTTAATTACCTAAAAGAAAAAATCTTATTTTTGATTTTCAATTGCTTTTGTAAGGGGGGAATTTAAGAAAAACTCTAGCTCTTTTCTTTTATTTGGTTTAGAAACACCATCAAAATCCAAGGTATCCGTAATCTCTTCGATCAGCTGGATAAGTTGGATTGTTTCTAAGAGATACTCTTTAAAGCTAAGGG